>WNGI01015685.1_pt1 | contig 14083 bp, 16 predicted proteins | sample 5400621 | NCBI WGS metagenome assembly WNGI01 (sample SAMN13153374, study PRJNA577476) | soil metagenome | isolation source: 20 cm soil or saprolite under Garry oak tree replicate 1 | place: USA:California | collected 2016-06-15
GTGGATCGAACGCTGCGCACCATCCAGCGCCGTGTGCAGAAAGCGCTGACCGCGCCGGCGAAGAGGCGGCGCAGAAAATCAACGACAGCGGGGACTCCAAGAAAGAAAGCCGTTACACGAAGGCGGCAAAAGGCGAAGTAGCAGCTCGGATCGCCCCCACCCGGGTGGGGAGGTGACTAGCGTCGCTGGTAGCTAGGGTTCCCAGGTTTCGGCGCGGCGGCCTGCATCGACTTCGCCGTGCGATACGCGTCGACGATGCTGAAGAGCCAGAGGCCGCCGCCGCCCAGCTCCATCGGCACACCGACCGCCGCACCGATCACGGTGAGGTCGAGGTCGAAGCCGACAAACTGCAGGCCACCGATGCCGAGCAGGTAGGCGAGGCCTTTCGCGTTGTGCCCGAGATAAAAATGGCCGCAGCCGGGAACGACGGCGAGCGCGGCCGCAACGAGCGGGTTCTTCCGTTGCGGAACCACGGTTCTCTGATAACTCCCTGAGGCGGGCGAGCCGCATCGAGGACATGGCGCGGCGGGATTGGCGAGGTGCGCCCCGCAGGTACCGCAGAAGACGTCGGCTGCCACCACTCCAATATGCCCGTTTTTGTTAGCCTCCGAACCATGGACCTGGGCTTCACCCCTGAAGAGGAAGCCTTCCGAGAAGAGGTCCGGTCGTGGCTCGACTCAAATCTCCCGGCCGACTGGAGGCATCGCGGCGTCGGCGGCTTCCGCGAGGACGACGACACCGACCTCCAGCGGCAGTGGCAGCGGCGCCTCAACGACGGCGCTTGGCTGAAGCTGGCATGGCCCCGCGAGGCAGGGGGCCGCGCGGCCACGCCCGTGATGCAGGCGATCTACCAGGAGGAGATGGCCAAGGTCGGCTCGCCGATCATCCTCGGCCGCCTTGGGGTGAGCCTGCTCGCGCCGACGCTGCTCGTGCACGGTTCCCAGTGGCAGAAGGACATGTACGTAGACAAGATCCTGAGCGGCGAGCTCATCTTCTGCCAGGGCTTCAGCGAACCGGATGCCGGCAGCGACCTCGCCGGCCTTCGCACTCGAGCGGAAAAGCGCGACGGCAAATGGGTGCTCAACGGCCAGAAGACCTGGTCGAGCGGCGCGCACTACGCCGACAAGAGCTTTCTCCTCGCGCGCACCGATCAGAACGTGGAAGCACATCGCGGCATCGGTTTCTTCCTGGTCGACATGCACCAGCCCGGCGTCGAGGTGCGGCGCATCCGGCAGATGACCGGCGGCGGTGAGTTCTGCGAGATCTTTCTTACGAATGCCGAGGTCGAGGAGCAGGACATGGTCGGCGAGACCGGCGCCGGGTGGAAGATCGCCATGACCGTTTTCGGCTTTGAGCGCGGCGGGTTGGCGCAGGCGGCCCGATTCGAGCGGGCGGTGGCGGAGCTGGCCACCCTCGCCCGCGATCGCGGAGCGGGTGGAGACGCACAGGTGCGCCAAAAGGTCGCCCAGGCCCAGATCGAGGCGCACGTGTTCCGGCTCATCGGGCTTCGCAACCTCACGCAGGCGCAGCACGGCCACGCGCCGGGAGCCGAGGCGAGCCTCACCAAGCTCTACTGGAGCGAGATGGACAAGCGCATCCAGGAGACGGCGGTCGGCTTGCAAGGTCCGTACGGAGCGCTCGCACCTGAGGAGCCGATGGCGGTGGAGGACGGGCGCTGGCAGTACGGCTGGATGTGGGCGCAGGCGGAGACGATCTACGCCGGGTCGTCCGAGATCCAGCGCAACATCATCGCGGAGCGCGTGTTGGGGCTTCCGCGCGGAAGGTGAGCACAAAGACATCGGTCGTCGAGCGGCTGCGCGCCCGAATCGGGGTCGCGGCTCCGCCCACCGAGGCGACTGTCGAAGCCGGTCACCTGAAGCGCTTTGCCGAGGCGATCGGCGATGACAACCCTCGCTGGAAGACCGAGGCGCCCCCGACTTTCCTCGTCGCGCTCGCTCCAGTGTCGCTGCACCTGGCCGAGGCGGAGGAATATGGCAAGGGCTGGCTGAACGGTGGCAACCGATTTGAGTATTTCGAGCCGGTGAAGGTCGGCGACCGCGTCACGGCAACGGGCAAGGTGGCGGATGTCTACGAGAAGACGGGCGGCAGCGGCAGCCTGCTTTTCATCATCTTCGAGACCGACTACGTCAACCAGCACGGGCGCACGGTCGCAAGGCTGCGCGGGACGGCGATCAGGCGATGAACGTAACTGTCGGGCAGGAGCTGCCCGAGCTGGTCAAACAGCCGACGACGCGGCAGCTGGTGCAGTACGCGGGCGCGCAGGGCGACTTTTACGAGATCCACTACGACCAGGCTTACGCGCAGAGCGTGGCGCTGCCGGGCGTGATCCTCCATGGCCTGCTGAAGGCGGCCTTTTTGGGCCAGCTCGTCACGGACTGGATGGGCGATCGCGGAAGCCTCAAGACGTTCGAGGTGAGCTATCGCGGAATCGACGTTCCGGGCCGGCCGTATCGCTGCCGCGGCCGCGTGACGAAGGTCGATGGTGACCAGGTCGAGCTGGAGGTCTGGGGCGAAGACCCTGACGGCCACCGGACCACGATTGGCACTGCAACAGTGGAGATGAAGCGTTGATGCTGCTGGTCGTCAAGTACATCCACATCCTGGCCGCGATCGTCGCGGTCGGATTCAACATCAGCTACGCGGTGTGGATCATCCGCGCGCGCAGAGATCCGGCGCACACCGGCTTTGCGCTCAAGGGAATCAAGTTTCTCGACGACCGAATCGCGAACCCGTCGTATGGAGTGTTGCTGGTCACCGGGCTGTTGATGGTCTTCCTGGCCGGCTACCGCATCACAACTTTCTGGATCGACGCGTCGCTGGTCCTGTTTGTGGTGCTGATCGTCATCGCCGCGTCGCAGTACACGCCGACGCTGCGGAAGCAGATCGCGCTGGTTGAGGCGGGTGACACATCATCGACGGAATTCAACCGGCTGGCCCAGCGAGGTCAGATCCTCGGTCAGGCCCTCGGCGTGATCGTGCTCGTGATACTCGCCATGATGGTCTTCAAACCAACTCTGTAAAAGCGCGAAAGGGGACAACGGTCCCCTCTCGCGGGCTCTCCCCTAAAGACTCCTGGCCACGCCAGCAAAGTCGCGAAAGGGGACAACGGTCCCCTCTCGCGGGCTCTCGCCTAAGACTCCTGGCCACGCTTGGAGGCGCCTGGAAAAGTGGACGCCAGGTGCCGGCCGGGATAAACCCGGCCTACCCGCCACGCTCCTCTGCTACGAAAAGGGCAGTGCTTCGTAGACGAGGCTGAAGGCACGCCGGAACTGGGGGACCTGTGTCCGAAGCGCGGCCATTCCACGCATCGCCAGGAGCACAGAGGCGTCGATCACGCAGTAGCCTCCCGCGATCACCGATGGCGGGTTGCCTGACGGGATGTGCGTCCACGGCGCCACCGGTACCCAGGCCCAGTTGCCGAGCGTCGTGCCCACGATCTCAAGCTCGCCGGTGGCGATGAAGATGGCGGAAAAGAGAGCCCATCGCGGAGAGCGCAGCACGAAGTAGGCGAAGATCGGAAGGCACATCGCACCCTGCAGGTCTACGCGTCCGGTCACGATCGGAAGGATCGTGAGACCCGCCACGGCCCACAAGGTGGCGCCCCCAAGGACAACGTGCGCGACACGCTTTCCGTACCGCTTCACGAGCGGAGTCCCGGCGGCCAGCAGGCCGAACAGGTAAACGGCGCCGTGTCCGGGTGGAACGAACAGAGGCACGTTGTGCAGCCGGTAGATGTAGAGCCCCCAGATGAGCGAGCCGAAGATCTCGAATCCTGTGGCGACCACCACGCAGGTCCAGATCTGGACGCGCTGCTCCCGCGGCGCCTTGAGCGCCGCCAGGTAAAGCGCTGCGAACGTGAGGAGGCCGAGCAGCCACTGCTGCCAGAGCGCTGTGATCTTGCTGTCCGCGAGCAGCAGCAGCGGGGTGTAGGTGAGGAGATAGATCTGAAGCCAGTAGGGCTTGAGCCGGCTCAGCAATGCGAAGGAATCGTAATTCCCCACGAACTCAGAGGCTGCGCTGTGAGTTCGCGGGGACCCCTTTTGTACGCGGGGCCGGCTGCTCGCCGGCCCCGCTGAATGAACTGCTACTTGATCGTTCCGCGCTCGTCGATGATGTTGCCCTTCAAGGTCCAACCTGTTCCGTTCCACGTGATCACCTGCTCCTGGGTGATCGGGAAGTGGTCACTGGAGGTCGTCTTGACGACCACGCCCGGAAGCAAAAATGGGTTGTTGGTTTCGTTGAGCTGGTTGCCCGCGATGTCCATCACGTTCTTGCGGGTCATGTTGGTCCCCGCTTTCTTGAGGACGTCGACCATGGTGTAGGCAACCGCGACGCCGTAGATGTTGAACCCATCGTTGACGTTGCAGGTCGAGCAGTTGGCGATGACTTGCTTGTACACTTGGCCGCGATACCCATGTAGACCTGCGGGTTCGAGACAGAGTTGAGGTAGATCGTCGGCTCCCAGTGCAATGCGGTGATGGTGGCAAGCGACCTGATCGTGAAAGTAGGGGTCGTGAAGAGGAAGAGGGTGTCAGCGCCTTTGCCCTTGAGGGTGGAAAGCTGTGATGCGACGCTGGCCGCGGTGACGTCGTAGCTCTGCTTGTCGACGATCATCGACGCGTTTGCTCCGAGGCCGTCGGTCAGTCCCTTCAGATAGTCCTGGCCGTAGTCGTCGTTCTGATAGAGCACGCCGATCTTCGCGCCGGAGTGGTTGGTGACCACGTCCTTGGCATAGATCCGGGCCTCGCCCTGGTAGGGCGGCTGCCAGCCAATCGTGTACGAGTGCGACGAGAAGTCGGACATGAACGTCGTTGCCCCGGTGGCGACGAAGAGCTGGGGCACCTTCTTGTTGTTCAGGTAGTCACGCACCGAGGTCTGGGCCTGCGTGCCGAGGCCGCCGAACATCGCGAAGACCTGGTCCTGCTCCACGAGCTGCTTGGTCAGCGGCACCGTGTTGGCGGGGTTGTAGACGTCGTCAAGAATCTTGTACGTGATCTTTCTGCCATTGACGCCGCCCTGCGTGTTGTTGATGTAGGTGAAGTAGGCGTTCGAGGCATTTGCGATCGTCCCGTAGGCTGCCGCCGCCCCAGAAAGGGCGATGGTATTGCCCAAGAGGATGGAGTTGCTCGTGATGCCGACGTCAGTCTGCGCGGCGGGGGCGGCCGAGCCACCGCACGCAGCCACGGCGAAGAGAAGGGCTGCAATCGCAGCGAACCGGCGCCCGATCTGTGTCATAGAGATTCCTCCCACTTTTTATGGAGACGTATTTAAACAGTCTTGGGTTTACTGCTCAGGAGATAGTTTGGGCATCGGGGGGCATTTGTCCAGCCTCTCGATCGCCAGTGCCTCGCAGCCGGCGCTTCAGGCGGGTGTAGCCCGCTGTGATCAGCCCGACGAGCCCGCTGGGCGCGAAGATCATGATCAGGATCAGAACCACCCCGTACGAGACCGCCGGGCCGGCTTTGATCACGGTCGAGGCGATCTGGCTCGGGATCCAGGTCAAAGTCGGCACCAGCTGGTTTGACTCGATGGGGAGGAAGTAGGCGAAGATCCCGCCCAGCAGCGGGCCCGGGATCGACGCCAGGCCGCCCACGACCGCGCCTACCAACAGCTGGATCGAGAGCGATACCGGGAACGTGTCCGGGCTGACAAAGCCGGTGGCCAGGCCAAACAGCGAGCCGGCGAGGCCGGCGTAGAGGGCGGAGATGCCAAACGCGAGCGTCTTGTAGCCGGCGATGTTGATCCCCGACGCGGCCGCGGCCACCTCGCCATCGCGGATCGCTCGCATGGCTCGACCGGACCGGTGCCTGACAAGGTTCCACGCGAGCCAGAAAAGCACCAGCGCGTAGCCCAGCGTGATGTAGTAGATCCACTGGTCCGACGTCATCAACGTTCCGGTAAGACCGCTGTAGGTGTTGGCGACGAACTGCGGCGGATCTGGCTGGGCGAGGCTGATTCCCTGCACTCCACCGGTCAGCTCGGCCGGTCGCTTGATGAGGCTCGGCGTGACGACCGCCAGGGCAAAGGTCGCGAGGGCGAGATACAGGGGAGACAGTCGCAACGCCGGCACGCCGAAGAGGAATCCCACGAGGCCGGTGAGCAGCCCCGCGATCGGGATCGTGACGAGGTAGTCCATCTTGAAGCGGTGGGCGAGGATGGCCGACGTGTATGCCCCGAGCGCCATGAAGGCGCCGTGGCCGAGTGACAGCTGGCCGCTGTAGCCGACCAGGATGTTGAGGCCCATGATCGCGATCGCGAGGATGATCGCCTGCGACCACTCGCTCGTCTGAAAGCTGCTGATCACGGTCGGCCAGCCGGCGAAGAAGAGGATCACGACGGCGACCAGCCAGTAACGGGGCGGGGCGCTGCGGATGCGCTGGAGCATCAGACCCGTCGGACGGTGGGCCGGCCGAAGAGGCCGTTCGGCTTGAGGATGAGGACCCCCACGATGATGGCGAGGGCGACCGCGAGCTGAAGGTCACCTCCGACAAATGGAATATATGTGCCGGCGAGGTTCACTGTCACGCCGACGATGACTCCCCCGACCACCGCGCCGAGCGGGCTCTCGATCCCTCCGAGAACCGCGGCCGCGAAGGCATAGATGATGATCGTCTGCATCATGTTCGGCTCGAGAAGCAGGATCGGTGCGGCCATGATGCCGGAGACCGCGCCGACCGCTGAGGCCAGGCCCCAGCCGAGCGCGAGCATCCAGCTCACATGGACCCCGAGCAGGCGGCTCGCCTCCGGATGGTGAGCAGCAGCTCGCAGCGTAAGCCCGACCGTGGTGCGCTGCAGCAGAAGGTAGATCGCGAGCAAGACCACGGTTGAAACCGCGATCACCCCAAGGTCCCGGTAGCTCACGAACGCTCCGAGGATGTCGACGGTTTGCACCGAGAACGGACTGGGGAACGACCGCGGTACGTAGCCGAAGATGAAGCCGGCGAGCCCGTTGACAAGGGTGGCGAGACCCAACGTGACGATGACCATCGTCAGGATCGGAGCTCGCTCTACCGGGCGGATCACGATGCGCTGGATCGCTATGCCACCGGCGAAAGCGATGACGAGGGCGACCGGGAAAGCGATCCAGTAGCTCATCCCGTGATCGATTAGCGTGAAGGCCACGAAAGTTGCCAGCATGGCCATCTCGCCCTGCGCGAAGTTCACCAGGCCCATCGCGTTGTAAATCAGGACGAGGGCCAGCGCGAGGCTGGCGAAGATGCCTCCCGTGGCGACGCCGCTGATGACCTGCTGCAGGAGTCCTTGCATCAGTAGCCCAGGTATGAACGACGCACCGACTCGTTCCCTTTGAGCTCGGCGCTGGCGCCGTGGACGGCCACGCGACCGACCTCGAGCACATAGGCGTGGGTCGAGATCTCCAGCGCGAGGCGCGCGTTCTGTTCGACCAGCAGGACCGCAACGTGGTCTGTCTGGTTGATCGTCTTGATGATCTCGAAGATCGCCCTCACGATCATCGGCGCGAGGCCCAGCGAAGGCTCATCGAGAAGCATCAGCTTCGGCCGCATGAGCAGGGCGCGCGCGACGGCGAGCATCTGCTGCTCACCGCCGGAAAGAGTGCTGGCCGACAGCCGGCGACGATCACGCAGCACCGGGAAGTATTCGAAGACCCGCTCGTAGTCCTTGCGCACGTCGGCGCCATCGCGGCGCATGTGCGACCCGAGCTTCAGGTTCTCCTCGACGGTCAACTCGGTGAGGATGCCCCTGCCCTCTGGGACGTGCGCGATGCCGCACCGGACCACGTCCTCGGTGTGCATCTTGCTCAACGACTTCCCGGCAAACCGGATGTTCCCCGACCAGCGCACGCCCGACGTGATCGCCCTCAACGTGGTGGTCTTTCCGGCGCCATTGGCGCCGAGCAGCGAGATGATCTCGCCTTCCGGGACCGAGAGCGAGACGCCGTGGAGGACGGAGGTCGGGCCATAGCCCGCGCGCACGTCCTCCATCTCCAGCAGGGACGCAGCCATCAAGCAGCCCCGAGATAGGCTTCGATCACGGCCGGGTTGCGCTGCACCTCGCCGGGGCTCCCCTCGGCGATCTTCTTGCCGAAATCGAGCACCACGACTCGGTCGGAGATTCCCATCACGAACTGCATGTGGTGCTCGACCAGGAGCATGGTCACGTCAAGCTCGTTGCGTATCCTGCGCAGCAGCCCGCTGGTGGCGTCGACCTCCTCGTGGCTGATACCTCCAGCCGGCTCGTCGAGCAAGAGGAGGCGAGGCTTCGAGACGAGCGCCCTCGCCAGCTCGACGCGTTTCTGGGTGCCGAACGGCAGCGCGGCCACGGGGTGTTCCGCGACCGCGCCCAAACCGACGAAGTCGATCATGTCCATCGCCCTTCGCCTGGACGCGGATTCGGCTCTTACCGCGGACGGCATCGGAATGGTGGACTCAAGCCATCCGCTTTTGGTTCGGATGTGGTCGCCGACGATCACGTTTTCCAGGACGGTCATCGATTTGAAGAGCGCGACGTTTTGAAAAGTCCGGGCGAGTCCGTGTCTCACGACGTGATGTGGCGCCATACGCGAGACAGGCAACCCGCTGACTGTGACGCTGCCGCCGCTCGGCCTGTACACGCGCGTGATGACATTGAACAGCGTCGTCTTGCCGGCCCCGTTAGGACCGATGAGGGCTACGACCTCGCCCGCATCCACGGTGAAGGAGACGCGATCGAGCGCGACGACCCCCCCGAAGCGGACGCTGAGCTCGCGTATTTCGAGCAGCGCCATCAGCGGGCAAGTCTATTGCGAACTTGGCCGGCTGGCTAATCCTCTCCTGCTTCGGGCAGGTCTGGCGGCTCGTCGGGCGCGGCCGGAAGCTCTGGGAGCGGTGGCTCCGGTTCTGGCTCGGCGGCAAAGGGAGGCTGCGCGGCAAAGAGCTGGGGATGTGGCGGCTCCGGTGCCGGAAGCGGCGGATCCGGTTCGGGAGCCGGTTGAGGCTGCGGTGGCTGTGGTTGTGGAGGGATCACGTTAGCCCACGCCGACGGGACAGGCGCGGTGGGAGCGGCGGCCGCAGGCGCGGCGCCGAAGCCGGCTGAGTAATCCGGCCGCGACGCGAGATGCGCTACGGCAACGGATTTCAGCGCCTGCTGCCGTGGACGCATCATCAGGCTGAGGATCCAGTAACCGAGCGCGATCGCGATGCCGAGTCCGCCGATGATCGGAAGGATCACGAACGGCGGCTTCATCAAGACGTCAAAGCCGTTGATCGTCGCCGCGACCGGGGTCGGGCTGACGTCCGGGCTGGGGCTTTCGGTGGGCGATGGTGTGGGCGAAGGCGACGGGGATGTGTCCGGAGTCGGTGAAGCCGCGGCTGCCTGCAGCGTGAAGCTGGCGCAGGGATTGGGTTGAACGCTGGCGCAGAGCTTGTGGATGCCCGGAGAGTCAGTCGCGAACGGTTTGACCTTGGTCGTGAAGTTTCCGTTCGCATCGGCATTCGATGCGCCCGCGATCTTGTTGGGCTGGTCCCAGTAGAGGCCTGTCGATTGATTGGGGAGGAAGGCGGAGCCGTTGACCGTTATCGCGGTGTTGACGTCGCCGGCGGTGACGTCGAGCGAGATAAAGGCGTTGACAGGAATCGGGCTCGGACTTGGCGGCGGTGACGGCGACGGAGAAGGCGAAGCCACGGGCGTGGGAGATGGAGCTGTAGTTGGAGTTGGACTCGGGCTGGAGCTCGGCGACGGAGACGGACTCGGCGCGACGAGAAGAAACCAGAGGGGTAGGGTCACCAAGACCCGGAGCAACTTCATGCGAAGCTCGGTAGGTTACATCAGACGGGTGGCCAGGGGATTGACCAGGCGGAGGTTGGTTCGGGGAAGCGCCACGCCGGGTCCAGCACGCGGCGCAGCCGGCGCTTCAGCACGCGCACCTCGCCCGGGCTCAGCAATCCGTCCAGCTTTTTCGCCAGGCCGCCTTTGTCCACTTCGGCCAGCGCGCGCTCGACGTCGCTGCACAGCTCCGAAGGCAGCGGCTCACCGGAAAAATCCCAGATCACAGTTCGGAGCTTGGGGTCGACGTGGAAGGTCAGGCCGTGGTCGATGACCCATACGTCGTTGTTCGCGTCGAAAAGGCAGTGGCCCGACTTGCGGTCCGCGTTGTTGACCATGACGTCAAAAAGGGCCACGCGCAGCCACGTGTCGCGCTGGGCCGACTGCTGCTCGAGGAAGTGCCGCCGGTCCGCGTCGATGAACAGCTGCAGCGCGCCGACGCCATGCGGTCCGTGGCGGCGGAGCACGGTGGGCGGGACCCGGGGCCATCCCAGGACCTTGCTCAGCTCGTATGCCGCAACCTCGCGCTTGTAGAGGCTGCCGGCCTCGAAATCCCACAGCGGCGACTCGCCGCGTGCGGGCTTGTAAACGGCCAAGAGGCCTGAGGGGGGATGTGGATTGAGGCGCGCGAGAAACGTGTAGTTCGAAGCACCGTGAAGCAGCCCGACCACCTCCATGTCGGGCAGGCCGCCGAGCAGCTCCTCCGCGCGCTTAGAAGATAGGGCGCGCGCCATTGGACACCGGACATGGGTGGCCTGCGGGGTCCATCGGCAGCCCGCAGCGCGGGCACAGTGGCCGGCCGCCCGTCAAGACCTTCTCGGCCTGCTTGGAGAAGGCGATGACCTGGTCGTGGCTGAGCCAAAACCGCACGCTGGGAGCGTCGTCATTGGTCGCCGCAGCGGCCTCTGCCCCTGCTTCCTCGGCGGCGGCGCCCTGGCTGGCGACCAGGACGAACATGTGGCGGGCTTCGTGGTAGCCGAGCCCCATCTCTCCGACGCGCCACTCCGGCTCGCCCGGTTCAAACCCATCCGAGGGAGACGCGTTTTCCGGCGCTTCGATGCCCTGGGCCTCCAGCATCTGCTGGAGTCTGACGAGAAGGGCCTGGATCTGCGATTTTTCGCAGGCGAGGGTCAGCTGGCGCCCGGAGCCTGTCGCCAGGAGGAAGAACTGACGCTGCCCGGGCTCGCCCACAGCGGCCACCGCGATGCGGTCTACAGGGTCGAGCTCGTAGATTGGCACCGACGTAGCGTACGGCCTGTTTTGAGGTGGCCGCCCTGGGGAAAGACACAGGCATAGAAATTCAAACTCGCGCCGAACTGCGCACCTGAAGGAGAAGCGACATATGCCGAAGACCGTAGGAATCGATTTGGGGACGACCAACTCGGTCATCGCCGTCATGGAAGGCGGCGAGCCTGTAGTCATTCCCAACTCTGAAGGTTCGAGAACCACACCCTCGGTCGTCGCCTTTGAGCGCACGATCGTGCCTTACCAGGTCAAGCCTGGCAAGGATGACCGGGCCGTCGTGGTCGTGCCCAACGCAAACAAGGAGTTCACGCCGGAAGAGATCTCCGCGATGATCCTGCAGAAGCTCAAGACCGACGCCGAGGCCTACCTTGGCGAGAAGGTCACCGACGCGGTCATCACCGTGCCGGCGTATTTCAACGACGCACAGCGCCAGGCGACCAAGAACGCCGGGCAGATTGCCGGCCTCAACGTAGTCCGCATCATCAACGAGCCAACCGCGGCCTCGCTGGCGTACGGCCTCGACAAAAAGGCCAACGAGACCATCCTCGTCTTCGACCTGGGCGGTGGAACGTTCGACGTTTCAGTTCTTGACGTCGGTGACGGCGTGTTCGAGGTCAAGTCGACCAACGGCGACACCCACCTGGGTGGCGACGACTACGACCGCCGCATCGTGGACTGGCTCGCGGAAGAGTTCAAGAAGCAGAACGGCATCGACCTGAAGGCCGACCGCCAGGCTCTGCAGAGGCTGACCGAAGCCGCAGAGCGCGCCAAGATCGAGCTCTCGAGCCGGCTCGAGACGAGCATCAACCTTCCGTTCATCACTGCGGACCAGACCGGCCCCAAGCACCTCGAGATGACGCTCACCCGCGCCAAGTTCGAATCGCTGACCGCCGATCTGACCGAGCGCTGCCGAGGCCCATTCCTCGCGGCATTGAAGGACGCGAGCCTGACCCCGCAGCAGATCGACGAGGTCGTGCTGGTGGGCGGTTCCACCCGCATGCCCGTGATCCAGAAGCTGGTCAAGGACCTGCTCGGCGGCAAGGAGCCCCACAAGGGCGTCAACCCGGACGAGGTGGTCGCCATCGGGGCTGCCATCCAGGCCGGTGTGCTGAAGGGAGAGGTGAAGGACATCCTTCTCCTCGACGTCACGCCGCTTTCGCTGGGGGTCGAGACCCTCGGTGGCGTCATGACCAAGCTCATCGAACGCAACACCACCATCCCGACCTCACGCTCGCAGGTCTTCTCTACCGCCGCGGACAACCAGACCTCCGTCGAGGTCCACGTCCTGCAGGGTGAGCGCGAGATGGCGCGCGACAACCGCACGCTGGGTCGGTTCCACCTCGATGGAATTCCACCGGCGCCGCGTGGCGTGCCTCAGATCGAGGTCACATATGACCTCGACGCCAACGGCATCCTGAACGTCAAGGCTCAGGACAAGGGCACCGGCCGCGAGCAGTCGGTGACGATCACCGCATCCTCGACGCTGGGCAAGGAAGAGGTCGAGCGGATGGTCAAGGAGGCCGAAGCGCACTCGTCCGAGGACCGCGCTAAGCGGGAAGAGGTCGAGCTACGCAACCAGGCCGACCACATGATCCACCAGGCCGAGAAGGTCATCAAGGACAACGCCGAGAAGATCCCTGCGGATGTCAAGAGTGAGGTGGAGGCCAAGCTCGAGACATTGAAGACCGTGGCGAAGGGGTCCGACGCCAATGCTCTGCGCCGGGAGATGGACGAGTTCAACGAATCGCTCCAGAAGATCGGCGAGCACATCTACCAGCAGGCCGGCGCCTCGGGCGCGACCTCCTCGGCGACCGCGCACGCGGATGGCGCTGAATCCGAGGACGGAAAGAAGAAGGAAGAGGACGTGGTCGACGCGGATTACCGCGAAGTCAATTAAACAAAGATTCGGCTAAGGGCTCGGACTTCGGTCCGAGCCCTTATTTTTTGTCGGTGGTCGAGTACCTCCGGGCGCGAACCAGGCTTTGGGGCGCGGCCGGGCTGTGGGCTGGTTGCCTGCTCATAGCGTTCGACATCTATGCGGCCGTGGTCACCTATATCCCGCAGTACCAGGTCCGCAACGACTTCCGGCTGATCTATGGCGCCGCGCTCACCGCATTGCGGCATGGATACAGCCACCTCTACGACCTATCTGCCCAGAAAGCGACCGTCGAGGGACTGGGTTCCGGCTTCTACTGGTCTCCGTTCCTGAACCCACCGCCCCTGGTATGGCTCGCAACTCCGTTCACGCTCCTGCCGTTCAACGTCGCCATCGTTTTGTGGACGGCCCTCCTGCTCGCGGCAGCGGTGCTCACGTGGTACCTGGTCGCGCCGGGTGGCCGGCTCACGCGCGCCGCGCACCTGGCGTTGTGGCTCGGGCTCTTCCCAGTCGCGTTCGGCCTGATGGTCGGACAGCCGGTGGCGCTGGTCGCGGCGGCGGTCGCGGCTTGCTGGTGGCTGGCCGAGCGGAACCGCCCGGTCCTCGCAGGCCTGGCCTTGAGCGTCATCGCGATCAAGCCCCAGGTCGCGCTGCTGGTGCCGCTGTGCCTGTTGATCTCGGGGCACGCTCGTATCTTCGGGACGTGGCTGGTGGCGACCGTCCTGACGGTGCTCGTCGCCCTCGCCGCGCTGGGACCCGACGGTCTCCACCGCTACATCGACGTTTTGAGCCTGGCCTCGCAGTGGGAGCCGACCCGCCGCTATGCGGTCGCGGGTCCACTTGGGTTGGGACCGCAGATCGCCCTGGTCCAGGGCTTGGTCGTGGCGACCGCAGCGTGGGTGGCCTGGCGACACCGCCATGCCGGTGTCGGAGTTCCCATCGCGGCCGGACTCATCGCGTCTCTCCTCTTCACCCCGTATGTCGGGTTTCAGGATTTCGCGATGCTCGTGGTCGCTGGATGGCTCGTCCTGCGCGCGCAGCCGTCGCGGCTTCAGGTGGGCCTGCTGGTTTTGGGCTACGCCCTGCTCGAGCTTGCCCTACTGGTGCTGGCAGTCCCCATCCTCATGGCTGAGACGGCCTTGTTGATCTCCCTAGCTCTGA
>WNGI01003371.1_pt1 | contig 14082 bp, 18 predicted proteins | sample 5400621 | NCBI WGS metagenome assembly WNGI01 (sample SAMN13153374, study PRJNA577476) | soil metagenome | isolation source: 20 cm soil or saprolite under Garry oak tree replicate 1 | place: USA:California | collected 2016-06-15
TATTCACCAATCACCAATCACCGATCACCTCTCACCATTTCTGCCTAACCTCCCTCACCAGGGAACGGAAATTTCCGCCCCATGAATGTCGGGGCCGACAATGGGCTGCAATGAAACATTCCGGTGTTTTTGGTTAAACTGCACGACCGTCTTGCCGACAAATGTCCCAATGGCCGCTCCGGCCAAAACATCGGAAGTCCAGTGCCGCTTATCCAGCAGCCGAGCGTAACCGACCATGCTGGCCAAACCGTACGACGTGACCTGGACCTAAGGCGAGTTATAGTGCTCGGAAATCACGCTCGCCAACGCGAACGCCTCGCTCGTGTGGCCCGATGAGAAGGAGTCTCGTCCGCTGAATGGCTGAAAGTTGTACGCTCCTTCTCGGTCGATTGGCCGGCTCCGGCCAATGACCTATTTGAGCGAGTTCGCGACAATGCCAGAGGCGATAGCACTTGAAATACAATCCAGCGCCGTGGTTTTCGCGCGTGGGTCTTTGAAAATTTCACCGGCGAGGTAAAACGTGCCGACCACCCCGATGGCATATTCGTTACCGAACGGTTCGACGCCGTCGAAAATATCCTTCACGGTTGCGTTCCGATGACGTTGGATTGCCCGTTGAATGTCTTCATCAAACACAGCCACCGTGCCGATGCCAGCAGCGACGCCGCCGAGCACCAGCCAGTCGCACGTGTCCCAGCGGACAGGCGCCGTGAACACTTCTTTCACGTCCAGGAGAACGAGGTACCAGTAGTTCTTCTTGAACAGGTTCTCTACCGGAGCTGCGAGGGGTGACACCCGGCTGGGCGTGCCGAGCGTCTCCGTTGCGACCGAGAATCGAGGAAAATCCGGTGTGTCTGCTGATGCGGTTGCAGATTCGTCTCGATCCCAAACATTACGCTCAGGAGATTTGTCCCGCCCTGGCACGAGAGGATTGCAGCGGCACTAATCAAGACGGCGAGCGCAGGGCCTTTCACGTTTTCCTAACCTTTGTTCGATTTAGACTATTCCGCAATCCTGCGGCGTTGGGCGTTCGACGTCGGACGTCCGCGGCCTGCCGCGCCGTAGCCTTGCGAAGGCGGGTTTAGCGTTCCACGTTTGCTCTCTGAAATCGCGGCTGAAATTTATCGGACTAATTTCTAGTATGCTATGCTTGGTTGCTTTCCTGAGCGATTGCACAACGGATACGAAGGTGGGTATTGCTACCAACCAAGGCCCGCGAATTCCCGAGGATCCTTCTCCGCCGGAACCCACCCCAACTTTGGGTCGCTAAACAGCTAACACCCCCCGCTGATTCGGCGTTCGGCCTGCGCGCGAAAGCCTTCGGCGTTGGGCGTTGGCCTCCGCTCTTCTTCTTAATTTCGAATTTTTAATTTTCGCTTCTGCCAGTGAGCGACGTCCTCAGCTTGCCATAGCCTTCCGCTTCTCACCTCGTCAGCTTTTCGTTTTGATCCCTGACATCTGACATTGGTCTCGCTCACTCCGTCAGCTACGCCTTTCCAAACCCCTTCTGAATTTCATCGCCGACGCATAAGCGCCCACCTCTCCTTTGTAGTCCGACCAGGAGAAAGTGCGGGCGCGGGGCTTACCATTTCGGTTGCGGTAAGCCACCTGATAAAACCGGCGTTCCGGAGAACGTGACACTCCCACGGCTGGTTTTTTCCGGCCGAGCGCGGCCAGGACCTTTCTCGGTATTTTTCGCTTTCGTTTGTCCGGCAGGAAACGCAGCAGGTCGTCGCGCCATCTCTCCGCCGCCCTCAGCGCCGCTTTGGAATGTCCGGCAAAATGCTTGCTAAACTCTTTCTTCTTTCGCGTCACCGTCACCTGATACCCACTCGGTAGGACTCGGATATTTTTAAACTCGGTGAACACTGTCGGCCGCTTTTTCATCGCCTAACGATTTTGCTCTAAGACGGCAGATTCCGCAATAGAGCTCTGACCTCTGGCGTCTAACTTCTAGCATCTGCCATCTGATGCCTAAACCCGCGCTCCTGCGTGGCTAGGCAGCTTTCTTCTTCGTCTTCGTGACGATAACTCCGGGGAATTGTACGACTGGTGCCGATCCATCTTTGCCGTTCCCGTTGTGACCGAAGGTCGATTCGAATGTCAACTTGCCATTCGCAATTTCGGTGAGAGCGATATCGGCATGACCGAGCCCAGGAGAGAATTCAACGAGCGGGCGATGACCGATGCAAAGCTGTCGAACGCGTCTTGATACGATGTTCACCAGAATTTGCTGATTAGGAATGACTTCGGAGGCGGCATTAACAAGATCGGCTTTCATATTTTTGATAAGAGAGGGAGTCAGCTGCCTGACGACGGGTTGACTCCCAAGGAATGCTGATGGTTTTCCCGGAGAAATCGCAGCAGAGAAACTCATGACACTATCGCCGAAAAAACGAGTCCTGCAAACCGCAATGCGAGCACCTCAACTCCCCAGCCGCGATCAGCGTTACGGCTTTGTACCTCAACCATTCACGATTCACGATTGGCAATTCACGAGTCAGTCTTCAATTCCTCAACACCTCAGTTTCTTCTCATCTCTCGCCGTTCTTCGTCAGCATTGAGCGTTGGACGCATTCGGCCCATTCGGCTTCGCTCAGGGCAAGACTTTGCGCTCAGGGCAAGCTGTTGGGCATTGAGCGTTGTTCCGCGTTCAGCTTGTCCGTTTTTCAGCTTTCAGCTAATCACCATTCACTCGCGGCGAGGGATCCCGGATGTTCGGTGTTCGGCGTTCGGTGTTCGATGTTCGATGTTCGATGTTCGGCGTTGAATGTTTGCTTCTTCTGCCCGCTTCCGACTCTGTGCTCCCTGCTTCCTGCTATCCGGCTGTTTCTTCCGGTGTAACGTTTAAACGATTCAACCTTTTAGTGTCCCTCATCGGCCGCACTTTCAGGGTCGGACGTCCATCCACCTTGCTGTACGTTGCCTCAGCTTTGTGATCGCTCCGCTCGAATCTGCGCTCTTTCGATGTGTCGTCGCGGGTCCAAGTGGCGCCGGCGGCATTCGCCTTTAGGAATTTGGAGATTTCTTTAGGCGAAAGATCGCGACGGTCGACCCGAGAATACGTTTCTAAGATGCTACGGCGCTTATCGAAAAGCACGAATATGAGATATCGGTCCTTGTGATAAAGGGTGCTGACCGTCCCATCATCGAGTAAATGCCGCTCAACCAGTTTGTCGTATGAATTCTCAATTTTGTCGTCGCTATCACCCAGACTAGCGCAGACAGAGCTCACCCCTGTCAAAATCATCAAAGAGAAAACGAAAAATCGCTTCATAACCGCTTTCCAGCTCGCTTCATGCTTTGTGGTTCCGTAGTCCGGTTCTTGGTCTCGTCTCCGCTCCGTTTCCCAATCACCATTCATCTCTCATCTATCTTCTTCAGCATTGAGCGTTCGATGTTGAACGTTGGGCGTTGGACGTTTGCTTCCCTCCCCTCGGTAACCGATAACAAATAACTAAATAACCGAAGCTACGCTTCTGACCTCTTTTTCACCTTCTAAGAACCCCGCACTCCCTTGCAAACCAAGTCGGCTTGAGTTCGGCCAATGGGCCCTTCAGTTTATCGAGTTCCTCGGCGGGACCGTGCACTTCCAACCGTGTCAGGTCAGCAATTTTGAGAGCCTCCTTCAACAGTGCATCGACATTCGCCAGGTGCGCGAGCAGTCCGTCAGCGTCGATGTATGCTTCGCGGCAGAGAACCTCATCACCATTGATGGTGAAATCGTAAAAGAGATTTTTCTGTTCCGTTTTGGTTTTCTCGACGAACGCCGGCAAACTGGCCTTGAACGCTTCCAGCTTGCCGGGATGTACTTTAAAGTAAGGATGCAGACTGACAAAGTTAGAGACGTAATTCATGGCCCAAGCGTAGATCCGGTTTCCGAACTAACAATTATCCGGACCCCGCCGCTTGTCAGCTCTTCGTCATTCGTCATTCGTGATTTGTGACTCATGTCAACTCCTCAACAGCTCAACGTCTGAACTTCTTCCGCCCTCTCACTTATCACCATTCACTTCCCCACTGTGGCGTAAGAACCAGCCCGCCGTGGCGGGTGTCGGCTACGATCCAACCATCAGCTATCAGCCGTTTCCAATATAAGGCGCAGGGCGTCTTGAAACTTAAGACTTAAAGCTTGAAACTTCCCCTACAGCTTCTCGATCTCGGCGCGAAGATCCTCTTTGGATTTTCCGAGCTTCTGTTGCAGACGTCCTAGCAGTTCATCCTCTTTCCCCTCGGCGAACGCGAGATCATCATCGGTCAATTGACCGTATTTTTGTTTCAATTTTCCCTTTACCTCGTTCCAGCTGCCCCTGATTTGTAAGTTCGTCATAATAAAAGATTACGCGCCGCGAACCGCGGGCAGTCGTTCTTTCCTTGCATCTGCTTCTCTCCTTGGCGCGCCTTCCCTTGGCTCGCTGCCCGCTCGCGAAAACTTTCGGAGTAGCTTTCGCAAAGGCAGCTCGGCGACAGCGGCTGACCTCTGAATATTGCTTCTCGCTTCACGATTCACGCTTTAACTCTTCAACTTCTCAACACCCCAACCTCTAAACTTCTTCTCACCAATCACCTCTCACTGTTCTGCCCTCCGTCCTCCGTAGTCCGTCACGAGATGAGCACAATTTTCCCTAACGCTCCCGACTCGATGACCGCGCGATGCGCCTGTGGCGCTTCCGCAAGTTTGAATTCTTTGCCGATCACCGGAGGCAACGTGCCGTTTTCCAAGCCCGCGACAAGCGCGGCATGAATACTCGCGAGTTCTTCCGGCGGCGTGTTCGGCAACGCCATCCCGCGAATATCGGCGTCGCGCTGCATCGCATCGCGCGGATCAATTTCCACACGCCCACGGTTGCCGATCACCGCTACCCGCCCGTTCCTCGCGAGAATGGTAAGATCTTTGCCGAGATTCGCTGGAACAAGCCGCGATACGCCGTGGCGTACGGCGTTCCCATGGCAGCGCCTTGAGCGAAGGAAACATTGGGCGGCAATGGATGCACTTGTGATTCGTCGCACAACGCGAACTCGGCATAAGTTCCGCTGATCGACCGGGCAATGTAAACCCGATCGCCGGATTTGAACCTTGTCACCTCTTTGCCTATTTGGTCTACGACGCCCGCGCCGTCATTGCCCGGCGTGTAAGGCAACGCAGGCTTTTGCGGATAAGAACCGGACCGAATGTAAGTATCGACCGGGTTAAGACCGATCGCGTGCATCCTCACCAGCACCTGACCATTACCGGGCCGAGGGGTCGGCACCTCTTCGAGCCGCAAAACCTCCGGGTCCACCGAATTCATGTACCCGAATCGCCTTCATAGTTTTTAACTATCAGCCATTTCGAATCACCTTCGGTCCACCGAACTGTTCAACGGGAATCGCTTTCATATTCCGTCTCCTGTACTTCGCAACTGGCACCCGCGTCTTTGCTCTATTTTTCGACATTGGACGTTGGGCAGCCTGCCCGTTCGAGGCTAGTGAAGCGTTGTTTTACTTTAAGCTGTCCGCTTTTTAGCTAATCACGTGTCACTCATCACCATTCACTGGTTTTCCCGCTTCTGCTCTCCTTAGCAACAGTGCCCAATCCTCTTTTTCCGCTTTCGATGTTCGGTGTTCGATGTTCGGTGTGTTCGACGTTCACTTACTTCTGTCCTGCTCCCTGGTTCTCTGACCTCTGATCCGCCAAGGGACGGATTCGCCGAGGCGAACCTCTTCACGCTTCCCCATTAACCGAGAACCAATAACTGATAACGGAAGCTGCTTCCCGACTTCAGTCCTGTGATAGGAAAAGCCTATCGCGGCTAGAGGAATAAAGTATTTCAAACGGCGTCCGGGCCGTGGCCAGTTCAGCAATATGAACGGCTCAGATTCAGCGGTGAAAACGATCCAGGGCAACGGGTCGAACGCAATCGGCCGGGTCTGGCCCAGCCAGGTTTTGGGTCAGCTCCAACGTGCCGCTATAAACTTTGACGTTTTCGGCCTCACCAATGGAGCGCTTATGAACCTGGAGCTGTTAATTTCATTTTTTCATCAACCAACGCGGAACAACGTTAATAGGAGGTACGGTCATATGAAAACTACGATGCCGATGCGGGTGCGCGTTCTACGGTTCATTGACGAACGATACGTGCAGAGGGAGCAGCCCCCTTATTTCGCTGAGCTCGCGCTCTTTGGAATGATCGTGGTCATCGCCGTGTGGCCGATCTTATCGCTGGCTGCGGCAATGGAGACGCTGAGATAGAAGGGAAATCGGAACGAAGAGCGGTTATGAGTCTCTTAATTATTGCTTACTACTTGGTCTTGCGAGCGATCGATGAGCGTTAGCACGAGAAGCAGCCGCGTTCTCCGTCCTCTTTTCAGTGAGCGTTGGACCCATTCGGTTTGCGCTCAGGGCCGGCTGTTGGGCGTTGAGCGTTGCTTGCTTTCAGCTGTCCGTTTTTGAGCTAATCATCTATAACTGATCACCATTCACTGGTTTTCTCGCCGCTGGCCGGTGGCCTCTTACCTCCGACCTCTCTTATCCCACGTCCGCCTCCTGGGTGGGAACGCATCAAGATTCGAAACGCTTCTGGCAGATCTCTCCCAAACGTCACTAGACCTCCATCATGCGCCGCCATCACAAAAATCTTTCTCCTTTTCACATCTGTGATGTCGAAAAGACGCCGCACCGCGTAGGCCATTTCGGAAGTCCCGTATTCAACCCTCTGCGGCGTCGCCGGAGCTTTGTCCAAAAGCGCTTCCCATAACGTCATGTCATGACAATGGATGACCGCGCGGGCAGTTGGATCGGATTCGTAAACAGCCGCATGTGTAAGCGACTCGGATGATGCGACTATGGATCCCTCGCATTGGAGCCAGTTTCTGGCGAAATCGTAAGCAACCACTTTCGCATAGTCCACCGGCGTCAGCTCGGAGATCCCCGCAGTTGCCGAGCCTGTGATGTAGAACCGCGAGGTCGCGCCGTTCCGGATGCTCAGGTTTCCGAAACCGATGCCACTTGCATCCACGCCGACCACTCCAAGTGCGAGAAGTTTGCGCCGGTATTTGTTCAGTTCGGCAAATCCGGCGAAGCGGGAAATCTTCACCGCCGCCTGTTGGCACGTAAACTTCACTGAACCCGTCTCGCTCACGATGCGCGTTCGGGAAAAAGTTCGAGGATGCTCGTTTCGTCCGCTCTGCAAACGCCCCGCTCGGTGATGAGCCCGGTGACCAGGCGTCGTGGCGTTACATCAAATCCATAGTTCGCCGCTGGACTGCCTTCCGGCGCCACGCGAACTTCCAACATTTGGCCGTCACGCCAGCCGTCAGCGCGCTTGAGCTCTTCGGCGCCGCGTTCCTCGATCGGAATTTCGGAGCCCTCGCGGATCGTCCAGTCAAATGAAGATGAAGGCAACGCCACGTAGAAAGGAATCTTGTTGTCCTGCGCAGCCAGCGCCTTCAGATACGTCCCGATTTTGTTCGCCACGTCCCCGGTGCAGGTTGTTCGATCCGATCCGACAATCACAAGATCGACCGCACCGCGCTGCATCAAATGCCCGCCGGCGCTGTCCGCGATGATCGTATGGGGCACACCATGTTGACCGAGCTCCCAGGCCGTGAGCTTGGACCCCTGGCTTCGGGGTCGGGTCTCGTCTACCCAAACATGAACCGGTAAACCGCGATCGTGCGCGGCGTAAACTGGCGCTAGGGCGGATCCATAATCCACAAACGCGAGCCATCCCGCGTTACAATGTGTCAAGACATTGACCGGCTTTCCGTCCTTCCTTCGGGCGATCTGCTCGATGAGACTCAGGCCGTGCTGCCCGATCATCCGACAATGTTCCTCATCTTGCTCGGCAATCTGTCTGGCTGTGCCCAGAGCAAGATCAATCTTTTCCTGGGCGGTTTTTCCTTTGGCAATGCTGGCCAATTGCCGCTCAATCGCCCATGTCAGATTCACCGCTGTCGGCCTGGTGGCTTTGAGGTGCGCCGCTGCGCTGGCCACGCTTTGATCGAACAAACCACTTCTCGCCGCCTCGATTGTTGCCAGGTACATCCCATATCCCGCGCTCGCTCCGATCAGGCCCGCTCCCCGCACATGCATTTCCCGGATGGCGGTGGCCATTTGTGTGACCGTGTTGACTTCCTCGATCACAAAACGGTGCGGTAAAAATCGCTGATCGATCAACTGCACGACCTGCTCATTTGTTGGCTTAAGCCAGATCGTCTGAAAATGCTGTCCGCCTACCTTCACGTGTCAGTTTGCGTTGATGTAACGCTTGAACGGTTTAAATATCCAACCTTTTAACCAGTCATCGTAAGCCGCTTAAGATGCGCGTTTTCGCACCAACTCATTGAGTCGAGCTTAACACTTAAAACTTCCGGCTATCCCGGCTGCTCGCTCCAGCTCCCTGCGCTTTGCCGCTGACTTCTGACCTTTAGCGCGCAAGCGCTCACCGCACACGAAGGGTCACGTTCGCGGACCGTTTATTCTCATCTTTTCCCGGGGAATAGGCGGTATAAGTGCCCCGTTTGAGAATTACGTGCAGGACCTTAGTTTCACCCGGATTTGGTGCGGCGACGAACTTCCGGTCAATACTTCGCCCCTCGACTTCGAAGTTTTGCGTAGTCTTGCCCGCATTCTTGACGACGAATGCAGTCTTTCCAGGTTTGAGCTGCGTTGGCATGTCGATTCGATCGTCGGTCACCGTCACGTCCACTCTCCGTGCGTCGCTCTCCGGCGTGACGGCGTCGACCACCGTATCGGCAGCCTTCTTCGCGCCGTGAGCAACGGTCTCGGCAGCCTTTTTTGTCCCCCGTACGGTCGAACGCGCAACGTTCTCGGCGGTGTCAACTTGCGCAGCCGCAGTAGAAATCAGACCAGCGAAGGCGATCGAAAGAAACGTTTTCATTCCTACTTTAAAAATCGATCCTTAACCGCGCCGCGTATGCCTTTTTGTGAGCAAGACTTCGATAAGCAAAGATTCGAGCGTTTTCTGACCTCCGACCTCCTTGGCGCGCCGTAGTACTTGCCTCGCCGGTAGCTTTAGCAAAAGCGGCTTGACGAAGGCGGCTACCCTCTGCCTTCCGCGCCGTCTTGTCGCGCCGAAGCCTAGCGAAGGAGGAAGTCCCGCGCTTGCGGCACGAAGGCGGGACCTCTGGCGAGTCATCGCTTCCTATTAGTTGATAACAATTAACTGAGAAACTGAAAGCCGCCCCTTGCGGCTCTCCCCCGCATCCCCTCTCGTCACTCATCACTATCTTTCAGCTCTTCAGCTTTTTCAGAAACACGAGCAGCTTCTGGCTCCCGCGCGATTTTACCTAAAAGGAGGTTAAAATGCGTTTACGCGACAAAACAAAAGAATTGGGTGCGACTGGGTATATTTTGCTTTGGCTTCTCGGGATCCCGATCCCGGTGTTGCTCCTTATTTTCCTGCTGCGGGGCTGCACATAATTCTGACGCAGCAAAGCACTGGTTAATGGCGGGTGCGATCTTCGGCGCTCCTTTTAAGGAACTTTGAGCACGACCTATCAGCTCGCTTTCATCCTCGTCTTGGGATCACTGGCCACCTTTCGGCTGAGTCATCTCATGACGAAGGAGCGCGGACCACTCGCCGTGTTCGAACGTATTCGCAACGCGGTGCCTGGCGGACGCGGCTCGGCCAAAGAATGGCTCAGCTGCATCTGGTGTTTTTCTTTATCGGCCAGCGCACTTGTTTGTCTTATTCTTTGGGCCGGCGGAATTCGCTTGAACTGGGTCTATTGGATTTTGCACTGGCTAAGTTTCAGCTCAGTCTCGCTCCTGATTAATCAAGTCTGCAAATGAGCGAACTTCCTCTGATCTTCGATTCACCCGTCCTGGGCAGCGCGCCCAGCCTGCCCGCCGCGTGCGGGTCTCGGGTGCAGGCGAACGCGTCTCGCGTTCGCGAACTTCGAAATATGATCCGCAATTCTTCCCACTCACCTCTGCCCCCTCTGCCCGCCGCTTCCCAATCGTCATTATTGATTGGTCATTCGTAATTTACTCTTCCGTTCCGCGTTTGCCCTCTGCCCCATGCCCTCCTTCGCGCGCCACAGCCCAGTGGCTCGCCATAGCTTTAGCACAGGCGGCTCGGCGGCGGCTGTCGTCCTGTGTCGCTTTCCGCCTTTCGACAATTCAACGTTCGATGTTCGAGGTTCGGCGTTCGACGTTTGCTTCTTGTTCCGTCGATCTCTCTATCCTCTTTGGCGCACCATAGTAGGCTTGGCGACGGCGGCTGGCTCTATTCACCAATCACTTCTCACCGACCTCCAATCCGCGGTCGGACGAATTCGCCGCCAGGCGGCTTAGAACTTAAACATCAACGCTATGGTGGCGTTGTGCTCCAGTAACGAGGCTTTGCTGGTGCCGGTAAAGCTTTGGTTTGGTCCCGTGCCTCTGGTGTTGAAGTCCTCATTGCCCAAATCGTCATATTGATATTGAGCGCGAACGCTCCAGTGATCGGTTATTCCGTATTGTAACCCTCCGCCCACCATCCAGCCGGCGTTGGTGCGGCTATGGCTGCCACCTTCTTTAAAGGCTGCATTATGCTGATCGATCTCTTGCGCAAAATCGAGGTCGCCCAGGGCGAGCCCGCCGGTCACATAAGGAAGGAATCGTCCGAAAGCATAACCGATTCGCGGACCTACCGTGACGAGATAATGAGTCTTGAACGAGTTGCGCACGCTAAAAGTGTCGAGCGTCGTTGGTACACTGAAGATGCCGGGGTCGCGAGAATTGCGCAGCCACAAGTAAGAGCCGTCTGCTTCGAGACCGAACACCCAGTGATTCAACTGGTAATTGTATCCGAGCAAGCCGCCAGCGCTGCCACCGTCAGCGTTCAATGATCGTGTTCCGTGGGCGGTCTCAATTGCCGTGCGGTCCGCCGGCACGGTACTCCAGTCGCCACCCAGGGTGAGGTCGGGATCAAAACTGCCATAGCTAAAGCCGCCCTGCGCGCCGACATAGAACCCGGTCCAATTATATAGAGAGGGTGCCGTCTCGGCGGACACGACGTTCTTAACACTTTTATCGCTGCCGTAATCGCTCCCCGCGTAAACTGGCCCCACCAAAGTGAAGACCGTTAATGCCATCCCTGCGAATATCCATGTTTTCATGCCTCCACTATTGGAAGGCGCTCCATGGCGTGCACCCTAACCTTTATGTGGGGCAATCCCCTACCGCCTATCTCTCGACTCCTCTGTCGCTTCCCGCCTTTCAACAATTCGATGTTCGATGGTTCGGCGTTTGCCTATCTTCTATTTTTCAGTTTTCCCTAAATACCTCATTTGCTTGGTACCCCCTTCGCCAGAACCCGGTCGCTCCTCGATTAGTTCCTCTGCTGGAACCGTGTGAAAGGAAACGACCACCCAATCAGTTTCGGTCGCGACCACCGGTTGATGCCAGACATTTGGCGGAATGGAAATCCATCGCTCGTCCAGTGGCACATCCAGGTCACTCACCAAAATATTCGAGAGCCATTGGATCGCGTCATCTGACGTCTGACCGCTGACCGCTGACTCCTTGGCGCGCCATAGCTTTGGCGACGGCGGCTGGCTTCCGACCTGCATATCGCCCGTCCCGTCAAGCGTCATCATCCGTTGGTGACTATTTGGATGCCGTTCTGCGCCGGTGTTCGCGCCCGCGCGTAAAATAAAGACCCAACTCGACTGGATCCCCGATGGCAAAGCGCGGCCGAATACTTGCAGAGGAACCGGCTCCCAAGCCATCACCGCTTCCTTTTTCCGAGTCAGATCTTTGCGAACGCGTTCGACGACTCGTTGAATCTGAGCCCGGATTTCATCCGACCGCAGAATCCTATCAAGCTCATCTAACAATGACTTTTCGTCTTTCGTCATCCTTCCGCTTTTCGTCTCAACTCCTCAACATCTCAACTTCTTAGAGACTGAGTCTGCGATAACTGCGAGGTGCCAAATGGGCACCTCAAATTCTGCTCATGGAGGCCGTCGTCGCGGTCGACCTTATGTCTTGACCAAGCGCCGTGGCGACTGACGTCTGACCCCCCCTCCGATCTCTACCTGTGACTCCGTCCCAACGTATTATCTGGGAAAGCCAGGGATCGACGTATCTGGACCTGTCGGACCAGGAATGTGGGACTCTGTAGAGCGCGGAGGGATGTACGGGGCCGGGTTGGTATCTCCTTCGGTCGATGCCCAGGGTTCCTGGGCACAGTCGCTAAGACAAAACGCAACTACTGAACCGACGAGCAACAAAACAATTTTCGTCATGTCATCCCCTTTAACATGAAGAACCCGTTTCTCGAGACGGAAGTTGCACCTCAATGCTTTTCTGTTCGGATCTTGTCGGCTGTGATCTGACATCGATCCGCCAACGGGCGCATTCGCCGCGGCGGACATCTCACGTCTGCCCTGTTACATCTGGCGCCTCCGACAATTCGATGTTCGACGTTCGATGTTCGGCGTTTGCTCACTGTCAGTCCTCTGGCGCTGTCCCGCGCTGCAACAGTTCGGCGTTCCATGTTAGCCTGTGCCCTGGCCTTGCCGAATGGGTTCGGTGTTGGAGGTTTGCTTCTCCTGTCCTTCGCCGTGGCGTCTTCCGAATAACCGACAACGATTAACCAATAACGGGCAGCTTCGCTGCGTCCGCCCCTAAAACAGAAAAGCCGCCGAGGCATTGGTGCGCCCCGGCGGCTTTTCATAAGTAAGTTTCAGTTTTTCAGCGTTTCAGCTTTTCAAGATCATCCCATGCCGAGGGAATCGAGCGTCGGCTCGTCGATCGCCGCCGTGGCGGTGAGCCCCTGATCGGCTTGGTAGGCGGCGAGCGCCTCCCGGGTCAACGGCCCGAGCAATCCATCCACCTCACCCTTGTAATAGCCCATCTCTTGCAGCGCGGCTTGCACGTCCGCAATCACGCGATCCGGGGGCTCAGCATGGTGACCCACATAGATCGGTCCATCGTAGGCATAATATTCTTCCGAAGGACTGTAACCCCATGCCGGATACCAGTAGCCGTTGTTCCAGTAGTAGTAACCGCCACCGATCAGCTCCACGCGGTTGTAATGCGACCGATACCAGCCCTGATCGTGCCGTTCCGGATGATATGAGCGGAATACTTCGTATTGCGGACCCTGCCACCGATCGCTTCCTTGAATCCGATAGTTTTGGTTGAATGTAACCGCCGGAACCTGCTGCGGCTTTGCCTGGGCGCGGAAATTCGTGTGCTGCTGCTTGATCTGCTGCACCTTCTGCGGATCCGGCCTCTTCGCCGCGGCCCCTGCATTAACCTGCGCCTTTGACTGGCTGGCTGACGACACTGACGGAGCTGCACTGGCCGACGCTGCTGCCGGAGTAGCGGATGTCTTCGCCGCCGCGCCGCGCCCCTTCATTCCTTTCCTGCGCTGCTCAGCCTCCTGCTTCGCGCCGGGCGTCGCACTGCCGGGCGGTTGACCGGAAACATCCGTTCCCGTGCCGGCGGCGGTTGCAGGTTCCTGCTGGGCCTTCCGGCCCTTTCCTGCGCCCCGCTGCTTCGCGGCCGTGCCCTCAGGCTTCGCCGCGTTCGCCCCGGGTTTCGCTTCGGCCGCGTGCGGTCTCTCAGCGCCCTGCTTCTTCTTTGATGGTGACTGCTGTTCGTCTGGCTGTTGAGCCAACGCGGCTCCAGCCAGCGCCAGCGAACAACTTATCAGTAAACTGGTAAACTTTTTCATAATGATAATGTTTAGTCGTCGGACATTCGCGATCTATTCAAGCCCCTTCTGTAATTTCCCTCAGCCGCGTGAGGCATACGCCTTTTACGCGGGCGCCCTGGTCCGCACATGTATCGCCTAACGGAGAGAAGAATGGCGTGGCATTTAAGCATTTAATATTTCGGCAGTGGCGAAATGCAGATCTAAACCGAGGCCACTATGTCCTCGCTGGTTGCCTAAACTTTGGACAATTCCCCTATTGCCACTGCGTCAGCCTTGGGCGTGGCTTGTTGTTAACGGGTTCAAGGATTATCGAAAACCGGTCCCGGCGAAGGGATCACCGCGGGCTACTTTTAATTCACGCTAGTTCTAGGGCGCCGATTTCCCGCGCGAGAGGATTGCAATGATCCAGTTGCAGCACGTTTGTCAA
>WNGI01003372.1_pt1 | contig 14081 bp, 15 predicted proteins | sample 5400621 | NCBI WGS metagenome assembly WNGI01 (sample SAMN13153374, study PRJNA577476) | soil metagenome | isolation source: 20 cm soil or saprolite under Garry oak tree replicate 1 | place: USA:California | collected 2016-06-15
CTGACCGCGGGCGACCAGCGTGAGCGCACGCCCGGAGACGCCCCTCGGGTTCGCGAGCGAGCCGAGCACGTCGATGTTGCCGCGCACGATCGTCGAGAGGTCGAGACCCGACAGCTCGGTCCCGAGTCCCGTCGAGCCGCCGAGAACGACCCGACCCCCGCGGCGAGCGGTGAGGATGGCCGCGCGCGCCGCCTCGGACGTGCCGGCGAACTCGACGACCAGATCCGCACTGCCCCGGAGTCGGTCGACGTCGGAGACGTCGATCACCGCGTCGACCAGGTCGCGTACACGTGCGAGCCGCTCGCCGCGGCCGACGAGCAGAACGCTGCCCGCGCCGAGTGCGCGCGCGAGCTGCGCCGCGCAGAGACCGATCGCGCCGGGCCCGAAAACGACGACCCGCTCGCCGGCGGCGAGGCGGCCGCGCTCGAGCGCCCAGAGCGCGATGCCGACGTTGTCCGTCCAGGCGCCGTCATCGAAGGACACGCCGTCGGGAAGCCGATGCAGCGCCGCGACCGGCACGGCGGCGTACTCGGCCAGCCCGCCACTGGTGGTGAAGCCGACATGCGCGTGACCGGTCTCGCGCTTTCCATAGTTCAGGCAGAGCGTGTACATCCCCTCGCGGCAGCGATCGCAGGTCCCGCAGCCGACGTGCACCTCGACCCCGACACGCGCCCCGGGCGCGAGCGTCACGCCCTCGCCGATCGCGACGACGTCGCCGCTGAACTCGTGCCCCGGCACGTGCGGGAAGCGGGTCGCCGGGAACTTGCCCGCCAGGATCTTCTCGTCAGTTCCGCAGATCATCGAGGAGCGCACGCGCACCAGCGCCTCGTTGCGGGCGGGCCGCGGCGTCGGGACAGTGTCGACCCCGAACGCGCCGGTGCGCTCGAAGACGACGGCGCGCATGGGCGGCGGGAGGCTCATGAGACGCTCGGACCCCCGGGGAAGCGGTCTGTCGCGACGAGCTCCTCGAGCGGAAGGCGATCCACGGTCGGCGCGTCTTCGGAATGACCGAACGTGAACGTCCCGAGGAACGTCCACCGGAGCGGAACGTTGAGGATCCGCTTCGCCTTTTCGGTGATCCAATGCTGCACGAATACCCCGCCGTAGCCGAGCGAGTGAGCGCGCAGCCACATCGCGTAGATCGCCATCGCCGCGGCCCACTCGAAGCCGTTGTCGTAGTGGACGTTGCTGAGGCTCTTCGCCGGATCGGCGACGACCGCGATCACCTCGGGTGTGACGAGGTCGTTCACCAGACCGATGCGGCCGTCCGGCCGGAAGATCGGGTCCCAGTACGAAGAGAGCTCCTTCGACTCCCGCGCGAGCGCCTGCAGCTCCCTCTTCACCGCCGCCTCACGCACCCAGATGAATCGCGTTGGCTGGAGATTCGCGGGCGACGGTGCCCACCGGCCCGCCTCGAGCACCTCACGTACGTGCGCCTCCGGGATGACGCCGACTCGAAAACGACGCACGGCGCGACGCGTGCGGATGAGGGTGGCGGCATCCATCGCGTCCGTCACGGCTCGACGATCACCTTGAGCGCGCCGTCGACGCGTTCGTTGAACGTGCGCAGCGCCTCGCGGAACTCCCTCAGCGGGAAGTGGTGGGTGATGAGCTTGGCGGCGGGGATACGTCCATCGGCCATGAGCGGAATGACCTCTTCCATGGTGTTGCGGTTCGCGCGGACGCCATAGAGGTCGAGCTCCTCGAGCACCACCTTCTGGAAGTCGATCGAGGACGGTTCCTTCGGGATGCCGGTGAACGCGACGCGCCCGCCTTTGCGCACCATGCGGATGGTCTGCCCGACGGACTCCTTCGTTCCGGCGGAGTCCGCGGCGACGTCGGCGCCCACGCCTCCCGTCAGCTCGCGTACGCGCGCGACGGGATCGCCGTCGTGGTAGTCGACGGTCTCGAAGCCGAGCTCCTTCGCGCGTTCGAGCCGCCTCCCTCCGCCCACGACGATGCAGCGCGCGGCGCCGAGCGCGCGCGCACACATCGCGGTCAGGAGACCCATGCCGCCCGACCCGACCGCCACGTACACGTCGCCCGGGTCGATGCCGGGCCGCTTCACGGAGTGCAGCGCTATCGAGGCCGTGTCGCAGAGCGCGGCCACATCGAGCGGCATCGACTCGGGGATCTTGAACACGCTCTTGATCGTGTGCACGACATACGTCGCGTACGCGCCCTGCGTGTAGTGGCCGTACTGGCGGTGGCCGAGGTCCTCGCGGCCATAATTGAAGCAGAGGTTGTAGCGGCCGGTGCGGCACATCCGGCAGTACCCGCAGCCCGAGTGGCTCGTGCCCGCGACCCGCGTCCCGGGCACGAAGCCGTAGCCCTGCGCGACCTCGCCGGCTTCGACGATCTCGCCGGCCCACTCGTGGCCGGGAATGAACGGATAGGCGCGCGGCCAACGGCCTTTGAAGGTGCCCTCCACGATCTCCGCGTCGGTGCCGCAAATTGCGATCGCACGGACGCGTGCGAGCACCTCGTTCGACATCGGACGCGGGATCGGGACGGCGTCGCGGACCTCGAACTCATGGGGGGCGGTGAGCACGAGCGCCTGCATCGTGGCCGTCTTCGGTGACGCGGCCGCTCCCATGACGCTCACGGCTGGAACGCCACGACGCGGCAGATGCAGCCCTCGCCGCCGACCCAACGCCACGGGAAAGCGCCGACCTCCACCCGCTTGCCCGCGACCTCGGCGAGCTCGCCGCCGAGATTCTCGAGCATCGGGATGTTGGCCTTTGCCATGTGGTAGTGCACGTGCTCGAAGTCCGTCATGGGCAGGGTCTCGTCGATCGGCTTGCCGGTCTGCGCCTCGTACTCCTTCACCAGATCGGGGCGGAAGTAGCGAACGCGCACGTGCAGCGAGTGGTCCATCGATGCGAGATCACCACCGAACCAGCGGATCTTCTTCGCGACGAGGTAGTCGCAGACCTCGGGCTGCGGCCCGGGATGTCGATCGAAGTACGCGACGTCGTCGCGCGTCGGCTTGGTCCAGTTGTACCGGTCCCAGCCCGTGTAGAGGATGACCACGTCTCCCTCGCGGATCTGCTCCCCCTTCGGGACGCAGGAGAGGACGTCCTTCAGCGAGTAGTAAGACCACGGCTTGGTGATCGGTCGTAGGTCGATCACCAAGCCGGTCCCGTAGAGATCGCCGATGGGGATCTCACCCAGATGTTTGCCCGTTGGCCAGTAGTGGATCGGCGCGTCGATGTGGGTGCCGGTGTGCATGTTCGTGCGCACCAAGACGGTGCTCTTGCCGTCGCGAGGATGCGTCGTGATGTCGGTCACCTGGATCGCCTCGAACTGCGGCCAGGTCGGCATTCGATCGCCCCACGGCTGGGTCAGGTCGACGAGCTTCATGTCTTTGACGTCATCGCTCAGTACGGGAAGTTGGCCACGCGCCCGAGCTGGTCCACGACCTTCTTCACGATCGTCAGGTCGGTGACGTCCTCGAACTTCAGGTCCTTCGTGATCTTGCCGAAGTCCTTCTCGCTCTTGATCGTGCCCTCGATGTTCGCCCTGAGGAGGCCCTCGTTCTGAGGCCACGCCTTGGCCTTCACGAGCAGGTCGAAGGTCTCGGCCACCACGTCGGCGGCCTCCTTGGTCTGCGTCACGCCGAGATCGATGATCTTCTGGCGGTTGGCCGAGTCGTACATCGCGCGATTCGCCCGCATCAGCGCGCGGATGATGCATTCCGGCGTGGCTGGGTCGTCCTTGAGCACCTGCGTCGGGACGATGTAGACCGCGTACTGGTAATCCGTGAGGATCTCCCACATGTTCGCGAGTACGGTGATGGTCGGCGTCTGCTTCTGCACCGTCTTCACCTGATCGATGTGCAGGACCGCGGTGTCCGTCGTGCCGGTCGCCAGCGCCTGGACGCGCCCAGCGGTCGTCGTCGTGACGAAGGAGACGTCCTTGGCGGGATCGAGCCCCGCTTTCTTGAGCACGATGCGGGTCATGACGTCCGCGAACCCGCCCGCCTCCTGGACGCCCATCTTCTTGCCCTTGAGGTCGGCCAGCGTCTTGATGCCCGGCCCGACCGCGAACGAGACGTCGACCAGCGGTGCGTAGGTGTAAACGATCTTCACGTCCGCGCCGTTTGCGATCGCGTCCACCACCGGCTCGCTCGAGGTACCCGCGAGGTCGATGGCGCCTGAGGCAGACGCGCGGAGCGAACCCACGCCGCCGTCGAAGCGCACGAGCTCGACCGTCAGGTTCTCGTCCTTGAAGTAACCGAACGCGTCCGCGACGTACGGCGTGAGATGGACCACGTTGGGCGGAGTGACGGGAACCGCGATCGTGATCTTCTTCGCGGCGCACGTCGCCTTCGGCACCGCGGTCGCCGTCGCTGCCGCGGCCGTCGGCGCGGCGCTTGCGGTCGCGGCGCCGCCCGTCCCACCCCCACCACCGCCGCAGGCGGTGAGGACTGTGACCAGACCAAGACCGATGGCCCCAAAGGCACGCGTAAGCATCTTCGACCTCCCTGTCATTGCTCTTTCTTCAGCCACGGCGCGATGCGACCCTCGAGCCACTGCACGAAACCCATCATCAGGACGCCCACCGTCGCGACGACGATGACCGGCACGAACATGCGATCGATGCGGAAGACGTTCTCGTACGAGATGATCAGATAGCCGAGGCCGACGAGACCGATGAAGAATTCGGCGACGATCATGCCGATGAGGCCGCGGCCGATCGCCAAGCGCACGCCCGCCAGGAGATAGGGCGTCGCCGACGGGATGATCACGTCGGTCCAGAGGCGTCGCTCGCTGGTGTTGAACGAACGCGCCACCTCCAGCAGCTGGCGGTCGACATTGCGCACGCCCTGCTGCGTGTTGATGAGGATCGGGAAGACCGCGAACAGCGCGACCGCCGCGATACGCGGCGGGTCGCCGATCGAATGGAACGCGACCGGGAGCAGCGGTATGAGCGCGACGGCCGGCACGGAATACAGCGCCGAAACGAGCGGATCGATCGCGTTGTAGACGAAGCGCCAGCGGCCGGAGGCGATGCCGATCACAAGCCCGACCACCAGGGCCACGGCCAGACCGCCGAACAGCTCGCGAAAGCTCTGGCTCATCGCTTCCGCGAGCTCGCCATTCGCGACCAGCTCGAAGAACGCACGGAAGATGTCCGACGGCGGACGCAGGATCAGCTTGTTGAGCGTCGGACCGAAGAACTCCCACACGCCGAGGATCAGCGCGATCGCGCCGAGACGCACCGCCCAGTCGCCGGGCCGCAGCCGGCGCCAGCGGCTCGAGTGCGCCGCCATCGGACGCGACTCCTCGAGCTTGACGCGCGCTTGGTCGAAGGTCATGCCGCGGGCTCACGCAGCAAACGCCAGCAGTGGTCACGGAGCGGCAGGAACCGCGGATGCGGGATGACGCTATCCACCGTGCGCGGCCGTGGGATATCGACCTGAAGGAGCTCCCGGACACGCGCGGGGCGCGCGGACAGTACCAGGATGCGATCGCCCATCGCGATGGCCTCCTCGATCGAATGCGTGATGAAGACCATGGTCCGCGGCATGAGCTGGTAGATGCGGAGGAGCTCGTCCTGGAGGATCTCTCGCGTCAGAGCATCGAGCGAGCCAAATGGCTCGTCCATAAGAAGGATGTCCGGTTCGAGCGCGAGCGCGCGCGCAAGACCCGCGCGCTGCTGCATGCCGCCCGAAAGCTGGCTCGGATAGGAGCGCTCGAAGCCACGCAGGCCGACCATCTCGATGTAGCGCTCGACGCGTTCGTCCGTCGTGGCCTTCGGGAGGCCAGCGAGCTCGAGCCCATACGCGACGTTCTCGCGCACGCGCTTCCAGGGCATCAGCCCGAAGTGCTGGAACACCATCGCTACGTTGCGGCGTGGTGCGCTCACGACGGCGTCGTCGATCAAGATGCGGCCGCCGTCCAGTGGAATGAGGCCATGCATGGTCCGCAGGAGCGTGGTCTTGCCGCAGCCCGAGGGACCGAGGATGCAGAGCGCCTCCTTGTCCCGCACCGCCAGATCGAGCCCATCGAACACCGTCAGGCCACCCGCGCTGAAACGCTTCGTCGCTCGCTCCACAGAGATCCGTGTCTGCTGCGCGTTCACGCCACGCTCCGCGCCGCGGTGCTCGGAGGGGCCGTCGATCCGCGGATCACCAGCGTCGTATCGAGCCGGATGTGCCGACGGCTGACCGGTGTCTTCTCCAGGACCGCGATGAGCATGTTCGCGGCGAGCTGTCCCATTTGTCGCTGCGGCACCCGCATCGTCGTGAGGGGTGGATCGATGAGCTCGACCAGCGGGATGTCGTTCACGCCGACGAGCGAGATGTCGTGTGGCACACGCAGGCGTGCCTCGCGTGCGGCCCGGAGCGCGCCGAGGACGAGCAGGTCGTTCGCGGCAAAGATCGCCGTCGGCGACGATCGGAGAAGCTGCACCGTGGCGGCGTAGCCCGATGGCTCCGCGTAGGCGTCGGCCTCGGCGAGCAGCGACTCGTCCGCGGGTATGCCGCGGGCCCTCATCGCGTGGCGGTAGCCCGCTGCCCGCTCCGCGCCGGTCGTGGTGCTCAGCGGCCCCGCGATGTGCGCTATCCGCCGATGACCGAGGCTCGCGAGATGCGCGATCACGGTCTCGGCTGCGCGCTGATTGTCGACCTCCACCGAAAGGTCGGCGGAGATGTGCGACCCACGATTGACGAGGACGAACGGGAAGCGCTCACGGCGCAGCGCGGCGACGGTCGTGTCGGCCATGCGACTGGTCGCGATGAGGAGTCCGTCGGCCTGATGCTCGCGCAGCAGGCGAAGCGAGGCGGTCTCGCGCTCCGCCGTGTCATCGGTGTTGCACAGCACCAGCTCGTAGCCGTGCTCGCGCGCGGCTTCCTCCGCGCCGCGGATGATCGGCGGAAAGAAGGGATTGGTGATGTCCGGGACGAGCATGCCGAGGGTCTTCGTGCGTTGAAGCCGCAACCCGCGAGCGATGGCCGACGGTCGATATTCGAGGCGCTCCACCGCGGCCAGAACCCTGCGGCGCGTCTCGGGGCGCAGCGGCAGATCGGCCCGATGCAGCGCGCGCGAAACCGTCGACGGATGCACCCCAGCGAGTCGCGCGACATCCAGGATCGAGCGTCGTGCGGCCGTATCCGGATCCTCCCCACGGAAAACGTTTGCGGTCGGCGGCTCGGAGGCTAGAGGGGTGCGTCCGCCTCGTCAAACCGGCCCACAATCCGGCCGTGAGTTCTCTGCCTGGCGCGCTCGAGGCGCGCGGCCTCGAGCTCGTCGGTCACACCGATCTGTCGGGGAAGGGCGACGGCATGCAGATCATGCGAAACGGCGACTTCCTCTACGTGGGGCACATGGGCGATTTCGGTGTCGGCACGAGCGTCGTGGACGTCTCCGATCCCGCGCATCCGCGCGTTGTGCGGCAGATCTCAGTGCCGAAGGGCACGCATTCGCACAAGGTGCAGCTCGCCAACGGCTTGCTTGTCGTGAACTACGAGCAGTACCCGTACCGGATCGGTGTGCCCGAACGGACCGGGCTCGGCGTTTACGACGTCACGCGGGAACCCGGCGACCCTCAGCTCCTCGCTTTCATGCCGATCCGCGGCCTCGGCGTCCATCGCATGTGGTTCGCGGGCGACGGGTCACGCGGCGACCGCTACCTCTATGCCTCGGCGCGACTGGACGGGTATCGGAACCGCGTCCTCATCACCGTCGACATGGGAGAGGCGGACCGACCGGCGATCTCGTCGACGTGGTGGTGGCCCGGTCAACGCCAGGGCGATCCGGAGTCCCTCCCCGAGGACAACGACATCGGGGCACACCACGTCATCCGGCAGGGTGAGCGTGCCTACGGCGGCTACTTCGACAAGGGCGTCGTCGTCTACGCGGTCCGTGACCGCGGGTCACTGGAGCTCATCTCTTCACTGGCCTGGCCGGAGGGCGGGCATTCACACACGCATACCGCCCTCCCCCTCGGCGAACGGAAGCTGCTCGTCGTGACCGATGAGGCGATCGAACCGAACTGCGAAGGCGCCCCGAAGAACGTCCATGTCGTCGATGTCTCCGACGAGCGTCATCCGCGCGAGATCTCACGCTTCCCCGTTCCGGACGGGGACTACTGCGCCCGCGGGCTGCGCTTCGGACCACACAACCTCCACGAAAACCGCCCCGGAACCTTCCAGAGCGATCGCATCGTGTACGTCACGTACTTCAACGCCGGGCTGCGCGTGTACGACACGAGCGACCCGCTACAGGTGAGGGAGATCGCATGCTACGTCCCGGAAGCCCCGCCCGGTCAGCCGGCGATCCAATTCAACGACGTGCTCGTCACCTCGGACCGGCTGGTGTTCGTGACCGATCGCGTCCGCGGCGGTCTCTACATCCTCCAGCACGTCTAGCATCTCGACGTGGCGCGCATCAGCTACGTCGACGAGGCGACGCTCGGCGATCCCGAGCTCGCACGTTACCTCGCGGACGCGCGCCGCTACGGCACACCGCGCCCGGAAACGCAGGCGATCCGGTCGCACGTGCCGGCCGTGGCGAAGGCCTTCTCGCGCGCCTGGGAGCGCATCTTCCGGCAGGGAGTCCTCGAGCACTCGCTGAAGGAGCTCTGCCGCGTGTACGTCTCGAAGACGATCGAGTGCGAGTACTGAGGCTCGCAGCGCTCCCTCCGTGGGAGGGACCAGGGTCTCACCGAGGATGACTACGCCGATCTGCTGAAGTTCGAGGCGTCGGACCGCTTCACGGCGCGCCAGAAGGCCGCGCTCCTGTACACGAGCATGCTGGTCTGGCATCCCGAGGGCGCCGACGACGCGGTGTGGACGGCGCTGGGCGAGCATTTCAGTGCTGCGCAGATCGTTGAGCTCGGCTCGTTCATCGCCCTGACCTTTGGGCAACAGCGCGTGATCAAGACCTGGCACGTCGGCCACAACGAGCTGCCCGGCGAGCCGGGCGGCGGCCTCACCGCGCGGACCGCGCGCTGATGGCGCGCCTCGACGGCCGCACCGGCGACGAGATCCGCGCGCTTCAGCCGGCCGCGCGCGAAGCCTGGGCCGAGATCGAGACGAACGTGCTGCTCTCCGGGGTCGTCGATCAGACGTTGAAGGAGCTGTGCTTCCGCTTCCTCGCGGGCGACACTGATGTTCGCCGGCCGGAGCGATACGCGGGCCGGGAGCGCGTCGCGCTCGAGTGGACGTACGCGATCGCGTTCGATTCCGAGAAGGCCGACGACGGCCTCTGGTCGCGACTGCATTCGCTTTTCAGCGAGCCGGAGCTCGTCGACCTCGGCTGCGCGATCGGCTTCGAGCTCGGGCGCCAGCATTGGCGCCGCAGCGTGGGGCTGCCGCCGCGCGGCGACTAGCCACCTCGCCCGACCGCATCCGCGATCCGATCGTTCGCCGCGTGGTCCCACGGGACCGCGACGAGGGCGGGCTCGCCGAGATCCAGGGCGCGTCGCAGCGTCGGTGCGAGCTCACCCGCGCGCGAGACGCCGAAGCCGGCAATGCCGAAGGCGCGAGCCAGCTGCACGAAATCGGGATTGCCGAACACCGTGCCGAACGTGCGGCCGAATTGGCGTCGCTCGTTCACCTCGATCACGCCGAGACGGTCGTCCACGAGAACGACGACGACGATCGCCGTCCCGAGGCGCTTCGCGGTCTCGAGCTCCTGCACGTTCATGAGGAACCCGCCGTCGCCACAGAACGCCACGACCTTGCGCTCCGGCCGCACGAGCTTCGCGGCGATCGCGCCGGGCAGCGCGATGCCCATCGACGCGAGGCCGTTGGAGATGACGACGGTGTTGGGACGCTCCGTCGGGAAGAGGCGCGCGAGCCATACCTTGTGTGCGCCGACGTCGCTCACGACGATGTCATCCGGCCCGAGCGCGTCGCGAAGATCGGCGATGACCGCATACGGCGGCAGCGGCACCGGGATGTCCTTCGCGAGCTTCGGCTGAGCGCCGGCCGCCACCCGTGAGCGATCCTCGCGCGGCTTCACGGCCTCCGCGAGCGCTGCGAGCGACTCGTCCAGCTCTCCGATGACTTCGATGGACGGCTGGTAATGCCCATCGAGCTCCGCCGCGGTGCTGTCGACATGGACGACGGTCTTGTCGCGTTTGGGGTTCCACAACACCGGCGCCCACTCGACGAGGTCATAGCCGACCGCGATGACGACATCCGCCTCCGCGAGGATCTTCAGGTTCGCCAGATCCGCCCCGGCGCGCTGCAGGCCGACGGGCGGAAGCGAATGCTGCCCGAGCGGATCGAGGACGCCCTTGGCCATGTAGGTGTGCGTCGCCCAGATGCGGCTCCGCTCGACGAACCGTCGGAGCGCGTCGACGGTGGGATTGCCGACCGCGTTGCGACGAGTGACTCCGTTGCCGGCGAGGATCACCGGGGACTTCGCCGCGTTGATGATCTCGGCGGCGCGATCGATCGCTTCCCGCTGCGCCTGCGGATACGACGTGCGCCGCAGCTCGAGCGGGGCGGAGCGGACATCTTCTTTCGCCACGTCCTCCGGAAGCTCGATGTGCGTCGCGCCCGGCTTCTCGAGGCGCGCGAGGCGGAATGCCTTGCGCACGACCTCGGGCACGGACTCCGGCACCGAGACACGCGTGCTCCACTTCGTCACCGGCGTGAACATCTGGACCACGTCGATGTACTGATGAGACTCGAGGTGCACGCGTTCGAGCCCGGCCTGTCCGGTGATGGCGACGAGCGGCGCGCGGTCGAGCTGCGCGTCGGCGACGCCGGTGAGCAGGTTCGTCGCCCCTGGCCCCAGCGTCGCGAGGCAGACGCCCGGGAAGGATGAGAGACGTCCGTAGACATCGGCCATGAACGCCGCGGCCTGTTCGTGACGCGTGAGAACGAACTGGATCTTGTCGCTGTCCTCGAGCGCCGCATTGAGGTCGAGCGTCTCTTCACCGGGGATCCCGAACACGTACCGCACGCCCTCGTTCTCGAGGCAGCGAACGAGCAGCTGCGCGGCGTTCATCTTGGGGACCCCTTTATTGTGCGCCGCGCGCGGCGCCCCGTGAAGACTGTTTTTCGCACACGGTCGGACGCATGATGCGCGGCTCGTGGACGACATGCGCGCGCGGCTGGCTCACGTGCTCTGGATCGGAGGCGGTCCTCAGGCGGGAAAGACCACGTTGTCGCGTCTGCTCGCCGGCAAGTGGGATCTGAAGATCTACAACCTCGACTGGCACGCGGTGCGCGACCATGACCTGCGTGGCGGCGCGGCCAGCACGGCGTTCGCGCGCCTGTCGATGGACGAGCGGTGGGTCGTTCCCAGCCCGATCGAGCTCCTCGAGCGTTCGATCGCCGTGTGGCAGGAAGGATTCGCCCTCGTCGTCGAGGACCTGCTCGCGCTACCCGCTTCGCGCACGATCGTCGCCGAAGGACCGGGAGCCTTTCCCTGGAGCGTGGCGCCCTTGCTCGGCTCGGCGCGGCAGTCGATCTTTCTCGTTCCGACGCCGGAGCGCCGTGACATCGTGGCGTCCCGGCGCTGGGGCCTCGGTCAGCGCGAACGTTTCCCGGGCATCGTCGAGCGCGAGCGCGCGCTCCTCAACGTAGGCGCGCGCGACGTATTGCTCGACGCGCGGATCGTATCGTCGTGCGCCGAGCTCGGTCTTCGCTGCGAGCGTTTCGACGGATCGCTCGACCTCGACGACAGCGTGGCGCTCCTGGAGGACCATTTCCGCGAGCACCTGCCCACGACGCCGAACGTCTGAGCCTTACTGCGGCGTGCGCGCAGCGCACACGCCAAGCAGATGAGGGCGGCGAAGGCCGCCCGATTATTCGGACTGCGGCCCCGATGCGACCTGGGATCCCTCCGCGATCCAGATCGTCTGGATGTTCACGAACTCCTTGATCCCGTACGACGAGAGCTCACGGCCGTACCCGCTGCGCTTCACTCCACCGAACGGCAGGCGCGGGTCGGACGCGACCATGCCATTTACGAAGACGGATCCCGACTCGATGCGGCGCGCGAGCCGCTCTCCGAGCGCGAGGTCCCTCGTCCAGAGGTTCGCGCCAAGTCCGTAGGCGGAGTCGTTCGCGACCCGCACGGCCTCGTCGGCGTCGCGGACGCGTACCACCGCGGCCACCGGGCCGAACGTCTCCTCCTTGAATACGGGCATGTTCTCGGTGACGTCGGCCAAAACGGTCGGCTGGTAGTACCAGCCCTTCCTGTCGCCGCGCCCGCCGCCGGTGAGGACGCGGGCGCCCATGCCGACGGACTCCCGGACCTGCCGCTCGAGCGTCTCGCGGAGGTCTTCGCGCGCCAGCGGGCCGATCTGCGTCTGCGTGTCGAGTGGATCGCCGACCTGGAGAGCAGCCACCTCGGCGGCGAAACGCCGCTCGAAGTCGGTGGCGATGGACTCCACGGCGATGAAGCGCTTCGCCGCGATGCACGACTGCCCGGTGTTCTGATTGCGCGCCCGGGTCGCGATCTTCGCGGCCTGGCCCAGGTCCGCGTCCGCCAGAACGATGAAGGGGTCTGACCCGCCGAGCTCGAGCACGGTCTTCTTGAGCGCGCGACCCGCGAGCTGCGCGATGCGCGAACCCGTGTCCGAGCTCCCCGTCAACGTGACCGCGCGGACGCGCGGGTCGTCGATGACCGGCTCGACCTGCGACCCCGCCATCAGCAACGTTCGAAGCAGTCCCTCGGGGAAGCCCGCGTCGCGGAAGACCTCCTCGATCGCGAGCGCGCACTGCGGCACGTTCGAGGCGTGCTTGAGCACCGCGGAATTGCCGGCCATGAGCGCCGGTGCGGCGAATCGGATCACCTGCCAGAAGGGGAAGTTCCACGGCATGACCGCGAGAACGATGCCGAGCGGCTGGAACGCGACGAGGCTCCTCCTCGCGTTCGTGGTGATGACTTCGTCGGCGAGATATCGCGCCGCGTGTTCGGCATAGTGCTCGCAGCCCCAGGCGCATTTCTCCAGCTCCGCGCGGGCCTCGACGATCGGTTTCCCCATCTCGAGCGTGATGAGGCGCCCGTAGCGGTCCGCCCGCTCGCGCAGCAGCGCCGCGAGCCGGCGCATCGGTACCGCTCGCTCCTCGAACGAACGCTCACGCCAGGCAATGAAGGCGTCCTCGGCCTGGTCGAGCGCGTGATCGACCTCGTCCGGCGTGAACGGGTCGAACCGAGCGAGCACTTCCGCGCTCGCGGGGTTGATGCTGTTTATCGGCGACAGGGTTGCGCTCATCTGCGCACGTTGCTCTTCAGGAACGGAAGGATCTTGCTCCAAGCGTCTTTCGCGTCGTCGGGCCGATAGGCGTCCTTGCGCTGCTCGTTGAGGAACGCGTGGTCGGCCTCCGGGTACGTGTACTTCGTGAAGGGCACCCCGTTCTCCTTCGCGGCCTTCTCCAGGGCGGCGAACTCGGCCGCGGAATGGTCCTTGCCGCCGAAGATGCCGAGGACGGGGATGCCCCGTAGCGGCTTCAAGTCCGGCATGCGCTGGCCCACGCCGTAGCAATCGACGACCGCGGCGACCTTGTCAGGGGCGACGCTGCCGACCAGGAGCGCAAGGAAGCCGCCCATGCAGAACCCGATCACGCCGACCTTGGTGCTCGTGACCGCAGGATGCTTCGCGAGGTATTCGGCCGCGCCCTTCGCATCCTTGGTCGCGGTATCCGCTTGGAAGAATTCCATCATGAGCTTCTGAGCCTTGTCGGGCTCACCGATCTTGGCGCCTTTGCCGTGATAAAAGTCCGGCGCGAGCGCAACGAACCCCTCGCGCGCGAACATGTCGGCGACGCCTTTCACCTGATCCGTGAGACCCCACCACTCCTGGATGACGATCACCCCAGGCCCCTTGCCCGCGGCAGGAGTCGCGACATAGCCATCCGCGGTGCCGCCGTTCGCCGGGAACTTCACCATCTGACCAGGCATCTACGTCCTCCCCACAACACGATTCCGCAACACCCCTATTCCCTCGATCTCGACCTCGACGCTGTCGCCGATCTTCATGAACTCGGGCGGCTTCCGCGCGAAGCCGACGCCCTGGGGCGTCCCCGTGATCATGATGTCACCGGATTCGAGTCGGCAGCCTGCCGAGAACTCGCTGATGAGACGCGGGACCTTGAAGACCATGAAGCGCGT
>WNGI01007710.1_pt1 | contig 14080 bp, 14 predicted proteins | sample 5400621 | NCBI WGS metagenome assembly WNGI01 (sample SAMN13153374, study PRJNA577476) | soil metagenome | isolation source: 20 cm soil or saprolite under Garry oak tree replicate 1 | place: USA:California | collected 2016-06-15
GGTTTGGTAGAATGACGTGTCATCTGTTATTTTGACTGGTGGTGCCTCGCGAACGCCCATGATTCCGGCTGCCGTAAGAGGAGCTGTCGGAGAGTAAGTCCTACCTTCTCTTTATCCCTGTTCCAAGCTGACCTTTTCGCCTATAGAAGCAAAATTGCCCAAAACGTCAATGCCGATGAAGCGGCCGTCCTCGGTCAGTATATATTCCCGATGCTTCGGCAATAAGCTAACCAATGATGTCTATAGGCGCTGCGCTTCGCGGTGCAAGTCTAAGTGCGCAATTCAGGACAAAGAACATGAAAATATCCGACATGGCTACGCATGACGTGCAAGCATCCTACTCTGCAGGATCCACTACTACCTCGGGCAAGCCTCGCACAATCACGACCCTTGTCTTCCCTGCTGGATCTAGGGTAGGCACGAAAAAGACGATGACGTTCAAGAGAAGGGACGACTTCACGATCAGTCTTGATTACAAGGATATTGCGCCGTACGTTGATCTTGCCCGGTGAACTCTGATGAGTTACTTATCACGTTGCAGTGACTTTCCTCAACGCATACTCGAGGCGGAAATCGTTGGAGTTGCTGAAGCTATCGCGAATTTGACCGAGTTGGGAGTCGTTGATCCAGTTGTTAAAACTACTGTGACGCTCTCCGAGTCTGGCTTTGTATCTGTGTCCGATGCGATTGCGTACGGAGAGATCAAGGATGATAGCCTCACAGGTATGTGTACGGTGTCTAGGCTGTGGAGTATGCCGACGATTAGATAGGAAAACTGAAAGGACTGTTTGCAGCAAGTTCCTCTGAAGACACCACAACGGAGTCGGTCACTAATCAGCCGCCCAGAGAATCGGATTCTGATTCAAACGCGGCATCTCCTTCATCTTCGTCCTCTGCGGAAGCGGAGCCATCAAGCTCTGGTGAAGCAACAACACCCAGTCCCTCGCCCTCTGCGGAAGTCAAAAAGATATTACAGAAAGAGCAAACGATTCCGTTGACCGTTAATACCTACTTTGTATCTATACAACCGATGTCAGTAGAAGAGAAGAAGGAATCCCGTGGCAGGTGAGTGCTGTGCTGCGTTACTATCATCAACTCATCTTCGTCAGGCTTCGCGCATTGGATGCCGAAGAAACGAGTAAAGTTCGTCGAGAGGAAGCACGGAATTCTTTCGAGGGATATCTCTATCGACTACGCGACCTCCTCGACCCTTACAACACGGAAACGCCATTCAAGAAATGCTCGCAAGAGTCTGAGAGAAAGGCGATTTCTGAGAAACTCGACGATTCATTCACGTGGCTGTTTGACATGGGCGACCTGGCCGAGACATCTCAGCTGCTCGATAAACGCGTAGCATTAGAGGCCATGGAGCGACCGATCATTCACCGATACCAAGAGATAGAAGCATTCCCACAGGCACTCAATAACAGTCAGATGTGGAACTGGAGCACGCGATTATTCTTGCAAGAAGCGCGGCAGAATTTAACTGCCGAAGAAGAGGCGGGACAACCCTCCAAGTGGACAAGGGAAGAACTAGATGGACTAGAAAAGACGTTGCGAGAGCATGAGGGGTGGTTGAACGAGTGGGTGGAGAAGCAGAAAAAGGTCAAGTCGTTTGAAGATCCAGTGATTGAGACGACGGAGATGAAGGCACGTGCCAAGGTACTTGAGCAGAACTTGCAGAGATTGGTGAGAAGGAGGGTACCCAAGGTTAAAAAGAGTGCGAGTGCGAAAGCGAGTTCTGGGGAGCACGATGAGTTGTAGCAGTGGTAGATTAACTGACTTAATGAGGAAATGACGTTGTTTTGATTGCTGCCATGTCGCGGCGCAGTTACGCCAGCAACGCAGGCTCTGCTCAAGAAAGACGTATTTCAAGGCATTTCGTCTCAGACGACGAACTCTACAAGTGCGTCAGTCTTTGCAACCACACAACATTCTCATTCTTTCCTTCTTTCCCAGCTACGTCCTCAGGGTAGCGTCAGTCCTCTCTTCTATTCATCTTTTCATCTCAATCCAACTTTCTTCCATTATCTAGAGTCCTCAGTTATTTACTCCTTCCTAAAGAATCCCCAAAGCCATCTCCATCAGATACCCGCGAGAACCGAGAGCATCATCTCCGACTTTCCGCTCTCTCAAACTTTTCCATCGGTGATCTATTCAAAGACTTTAGAGATGGATCAAAGAGTGTCAAGTTTCCGGAAAAGCTCCTCAAGGTCCTCGAACAAAAGTTACAGGACATAGCTCTGGGCAAGAACCCTGCGTACGTCGCCTCGATCATCCTCTCCCTGCCCTATCCTGACCGGCACCTCTAGCTACTCGGATCAACTCGTCCGTCGTACCATGGCCAAATTCTATGGCCAGTTCCTCGACGACTCGTTCAAGAAGCAGATGAAGGAAAACCGGAAAATCGAAGAACTCATTCTCATGTTCGCCACTCACGCCACGGCCGTGCTCAAGAAGGAGCCGACGCTCGCGCTCGATGGGTGGAAAATAGAGCTCAACAACCATATTGCGCAGTTTGTCAAGATGCTCGGGGAGTGTTTGCGGGGGATGAACCATGTTTCGCCGGAGTTGTTGTCACGGTTGGACAATTATGCAGCCAAGTTGACCCCGCAAGCTTCTTCCTCGGCGTATAGCGACTCTGGATATGACTCTGCGTCGACCTCGAGGGACCGAGATTCGTATGTCGGTTCTTCGCTTACGGTGCCACCGGCATCTGGGTTGAGCGTGGCGGATATGGGGCTTGTGCGTACGGTTTCGGACTTGTTCAAGATTCCAGAGCAAGCGATTCAGAAAGAGGTAGATCAGATGAAAGGGACAGTGACGGAAAAGGTGAGAGCCCTCCACGATGACTCTTGTTCGTTCACCAACTCTTACATTGCAGGCTGCGATAAACGATCTCAAGGTGCCTTTATTTCCCTATCGCATATATAAGTTTTAATTGTCGATAGACATGTCTGAAAAACATCAATGCGGGCGCCGCCTTCCCAGGCCGACGAGAAGATTTCGACAGTGACACCGGATGGCAACACTGGCGATCTCTCGAGACATCAGTCCTTCAACAACTCATGGTAGCGATGGTTCAAGCCAAACCAGAACTTGCCAAGACCACCTCTGACTCGACATCACCCACTTCTGGATCAGGCCGACCTGGATCCATATACGGCCCCAGTGGCATAGACTCCCCAATCGAACGCACAACGTCGAGAACTGCATCTGTCAGACGGTCGATGTACAACTCCCTCGAGTTCACACACTCTAGTGGAACGGAGGACAATGACGATGAGCAGCTCGAGGTTGGGCACCACTTTACTTTTATCCCACCAAGTCCGCGCAAGTACTATAAACGCCTTCTCGAGCTTTGTCTTCAAGAGGACCTTGACAGAATGTTGAGTCCTGATGTACCGGACAACGAGGAAGTCTCGCTGGGCATCCTGACCCAGCCTCATTTAGATTTGTTGTCAGAATGTGCGTTGCGGTGGAGGATAGGGCATGCGTATAGAGCCGTGTGCTTTTTGGACCTTGTGAAAGACTTTTTCGAGAGGGAGAGTATACCCATCCAGTGTGTCCCAGAGGCGTTGAGCGGTGTGGTTAGAACAGTGGGCGATACCGATGTTGATAACCTAATGATTCAGGACGTGAGTCCTTTTCTCTTTTTTTCTTTTTCCAACAAATCTCAATGTTCCCGTTCACAGTACGAATACCTGTCCAACGTCTACGGAGCTCTCTTTACCCTTTTCATGTCTTATTTATACCACTCTATGGACCAGCTTCCCTCATTGAAACCTTCCGACATTGAACACTTTCTTACAATTTTGGATCACGTCACGGACAGTGGCTTGCTGGACAAGTTTAATCTTGACGTCGTAGCGCGATTTGAAGATATCCGGGACTACGCAAGGCAAATGTCAGCGGCCTGGTATGATGCCAAGATGGACGGTATAGTCAAGGGAAACCATGGCGTGAACCGGGCGCTGCCGCTTCTGATGATGACGGACGAGATTGAGAAGAGTCAAAAGTTACTAGGCAAGAGGTTCCCGGATCCGGTCTTGGGGTGCGTCTTGGCTTGTTTTGATTTGATTTTGACTAAGTGGTTGGGACGTTGCAGCCAGCTCGACTTTGCATCATTGTTCGCACATGTGGTCGTGCCGCGGTTCATTAACGACCTAAGCAGCTCGCAGAAGCGACTGTATGAGTCGTCGATGAATGGGCCAACGCCGGACGTGCCAATTCAGGACATCTTTTCGCTTTACAGGAGGACGAAGATGCTTATTGAGATGCACGACGCGTTTTGTCCACAGTAAGCCATCCAAGGTTTATAATGTTTTCCGCTGATGACGAAGGGTCATAGAGTTGAACTACAGTTTGACCTCGGAGCGTTCTTCGAGCCGTATGTGAGGCAATGGTTGATAACGACGGACAACAGGACAAGTCAGTGGGTTGAAGCGGTGAGTTTTTTTTACGATCGTCTGTCGTTTGCTCCCCCGGCTTACATTGATTGTCATAGGCTATTGCAGCCGACAAGGTATTAAGATCATCTCTCTGACAAGCAACATCTTCTCATTCGACTATCTAGTTTGAGCCAGAAAGTGAACAAGGGCATAGTTCATCCATTACTGATCTCTTCGACTCATTGCGCAGTCCAATCAACTTTTTGCAAGAACTACAATGGGCAAACCAATACCAAGAAGCCAGATTCTTTACCAGCCTTTCAAACGTAGGTATTCATCGATTTATCCTGAAGCTCGTCACGATTCAAATATTGATCCAGACCATCTCCAAAGCTATCGACATGTACTGCCGTACCGTGGAGAGCCTCTTTTTAGCGGAAATGTTCCCTCGACCGAACGACTACCTACAGCCTCAGAAATCATCCGCGTGGCTTGAGAAAGCGCGGCAGCTCGCCGTCACAGGCGAGAAACGCGTCGAGCCGTTTAATTTCCGGCCTGAAACGTGCGTGAAGCTGAATAACGTTGAAGCAGCCCGCAAGTTGCTGGACAATATGTATAATCAAATGCAGGCGGACCACGTGGCGGACGTGTTGGAGCATTCTGCTCCCCCTGTGCCGGAAAAGGTGGACAGAGGCGACCGGTTCCTGTTCACGGTGAAGATCGTGATTGCGGAAGGCTTGGTGCCAACGGACGGGAGTACGTCGACAAAGTTGGATACTTTTGTCACGTTGAGCGATGAAGCGGGGAATAGGCTGGCAAAGACGAGGACGATCTACGAGACGGCGAATCCGAGATGTGAGTGTTTTGTGCGTGACTAGAACGGTAGTTTGATCTTGCTTTCTCTCTCCCAGGGGAGGAAGCGTTTGATATTTCAGTGGAGAGGCCTCTCTGGCTGATGGTGAGCGTTCGGGATCGCGCTCTAGTGGGCAAACATGATACTGTTGGACGGGCGTACTTGTGTCTTGATCCACGCCGGTTTGGAGATTTCTTGTCGCATGAGCTGTGGATGGATTTAGACTCCAGCGGACGGATATTGGTCCGTGTGAGCATGGAGGGCGAAAAGGATGACATCTTGTTCTTTTTTGGAAGGGCATTTAGATCATTGAAGAGAGCTGAAGGGGATATGTTGAGGATTTTTATTGATAAGGTACGTGGCTTCGGTATTTTTGTACCGAGGTGGCGATGACGACTCGCGGTTTAGATGTCGCCCTTTATTCGACAATGTGCCTCTCGGAACATTGTCAAAACGCTGCTCAAATCCCGCGATGCCGGTTTGGACTATAACAAGGCACTGGGCAATGTCACGGCATTTTACAAGTCTGCTCTCGGCGGCGGTAGCTCCTTGAGCGAAGTGCAGATACCCCTGCCGCTGTCCGAGAAGCCCCGCGTGAGACCGGACGAGTTGACAGATGTCGAGATTGAGCAGGCGATCGTGCCTCTGTTTGACTATTTTGATTCTAATCTACAGACGCTCAACACGTACCTAAGTGAAACGGCCAAGGTGATGGTGATGAGCCGGGTATGGAAGGAGGTGCTGTCGGTTATTGAAAGTTTATTGATTCCTCCTCTGTCGGAGGTATCGAGCGAGATGAAGCCTTTGAGTGAGAAGGAAGTGGATATCGTGTTCAAGTGGCTCAAGGTGCGTGTCTCGAACGTGGTGAGGATACAGAGTCCGCTGATGGCTGTCTTGTCAAGTTCTTGCGGGACTACTTTTATGCCGGCGGAGAGGGACCTGTGCCGCTCGAATCTATTCAGAATCAGAGGTACCGTGATGTCATGTCAATTCGGTTGTACTATGATTGGCATACGTGAGTCTATTTCTCTTTACCTTGCTCCGTTGACATTAAAATCGGAACAGGGACGAGTTGATGGAAGAATGTGTCAAAATGATGCAGCAAAGTCTTGGCGCAAACTCAACTTTTGTCAAGAAACGCGCCAAGAGTGTGTATTCCCAACGGAACCTTGGTACGATCACGGAGCGGAAGAAGGAGCGGAAGCAGGAGAAAGAGGTGGCTGGGAGCGAGGAGATTATTTTAAGGATATTGCGTATGAGGTGCGTTTTTTGCGTTTTTTTTTTTTGGGAAGTTTGCTAAATGCCCTTGATAGACCTGGGACGTCCGATTTTATCTCCCAGCAGATACGGATTATGACCAAGATGCAGCAAGAGCAGGAAAAACGCGCAAAGGAGGTGGAACAGCGCAAGTTGAAGCGGGCCTCCGCTGTGCCGCCCCTTCCTGCATAGGAATAATAGGAGTCTTTTGAAGTTGAATGAAAGGCTTGCTTTCTTGTCACTTTTTCCTATCATCAATACCACATTCGTTTCTTTTTGTTATCAATTCCCTTTAACTACATTCATTGTACACGGGACTAATGATGCTGATGCGCTTTGACTTTGCGAATGAATGGATTCTGGCTTTGTAGGGCTTCCATGTTGTGTGACCAAGGCATGTCTTCGCCATTCGGGGTAGAAGAGCTTGTTGCGTTACCGTGAGAACATGTCGAAGAGTCGTCCAAGTCCTCTCTTTCAAATTCAAAAATAGAAGAAAATGTATTACTGGCCTATTCGCAGGCAACGAATTTATGCACATGTGCAGTCAGGAGGACATGGCGTCTGTTTTTACATGAACTGATAAAGAAAATGTACTTCAACTGAATGATGTATACTCGGCCCGGGCATTTCAGTCTTGTTCCAACTCTACATCGTAATCACTCGTCCATCTCTTCATCTGTGCCCCACTCAGCAGCTTCAAATGCGCCCCAGTGATCAACATCTAACATACTCCCAGGGTTCATGGATCGCCTCTGAGCTTCCTGTTCGGGCAATCCCAATGTCGATTTATATGACTCTGGAAATGGATTGCATACTTTGAGTAGCTGTTCGTACACGTCTTCCTCGGTCTTCTTGATCACTGCGAACGTCTCCGCAAAAGCACCAGCACACCAGATATCGTAGGACGTGTAGGGTGATGACTTCTTTGCTTTCTTATTTTCGGCTTTTCGAAGATACTTTGCCCTTTCTGGTTCCATGATTGTGACGCCAGATTTTGCAGAGGATAATGCGAAAACCATCCGTATCACGGGTAGCGGTTCATCCGAATGATTAAACACACCGACGAAGAAAGGATTCATCCCATCGAACAACCAACGTATCGGTGTTGTTGAAAACCTTCGGTCATTTTCAACATGGATTAAGATGGCGGAAACGTTCCTTCGACCAAGCTTGTCATCGCAATATGTGAACGGCACCGGAATATCAATGCCGACCTGACCGTTGGCGCAACGTATTGCTGCTCCACGAGCAACTAACATCCATAAGTATTTTCGATTCACCACACGAGAATCGTCTATCTTGATGAAATGATTGAAGTAGATCTTGGAATTTTTAAAACTTTCTCGAAAAGTCGGCTCGACATCGGACTTCCATCTAGATGGCTCTGCTTCCAAAAGTTTGACATAGTCATCACTGTTCAGCAGGTTTTTGAAGAATTCGTCAACAGAAAAAGCTCGTGTGGTTGTGGCCGTGGTTGCGGCTGCCTTGTCGCATGCAAGCAAGAGCAGAACGAGGGCTACAAGCTCTGCTCGACTGCCTTTGTCTAAACCTGGTGTCTGCAGTTCGCGAAGCAACGACCTAGGCAGGTCAAACGTAGGATGGGCCATGAGGCAGCGGGCACCTTCAGCCAGGATCGGTTCCGAGGGAGCGACTGATACAATCGTTTCAAAACCGTCATCAACCTTGATGCAGACGCGCATATGTTTGGCAACTTGTAAGCGCTCTCGTTCCTGAGATTTCAACGTCGTGGAATTGAATTCCAATGCAAGACGGACAGCCATACAAGCTGAGAAAACAAAATATTGGTCAGGCGAGAACAAATGGAGTCTGATGAATCGTGATTCTCCATGCCGAGCTTTTGATCATCGTTGAGCAAGGTCCATATGTACTCGGACTTGCCACAAATAAGTTTTGATGCTGCAAACTCGACAATTTCACCTTGAACGTCTTTTCCATACTCAAAGCGCGTGCCAAAACTGGTTCTCGTTAGTAGAACAACAGAGAATAAAATATTGCAACAAACAGAGGACGACGAAATCGACACATAAAACGATATGTAGCTGCATCTTGTATGTTTATCGTGTTTTCTTTTATCGGTGAATCCTTGAGTAGTTGATCGAATCCAAGTCCGGTAAAGGCAGGTAATAGAGGTAGTGATTCATTCACGATTCGTGCTGACATATCCCGCTTTGGCGCAGGTGTAAAATCAGGTATTTTGCTGACTGTAGAAATGAACAAGGAGAAAATCGGGAGGGACTTCATTTTGCGGATGTTACGTCTAAGCTCGCAGAATCTTGACCATGGTTTCTCCGCATTACCTTGAACCTCGGTGAGCTGGTGGGCTTCGTCGAATGCGAGGATGATAACAGGTGAAAAGAGGTCGAGTTGCTCGTTGCCCTTTAATGGCTTGAGAAAACGGACCAGGTCTTTAGCAGTTTTATGTACATCTAATCCTCCATCTTGTTAAATCATAAATTGCTTTGAAACGATGTATCGCGCACCAATACCGGCCATGAGCTCATCCTTCTGTTGGTTCAAGCGTAGCCATTCTGATTTAAATAGCTGCAAGAGATACAATATGAGCACCGAATTACGGTGTAGATTCCGTTACTTAAAACCTCAGCTTTCTGACAAACTTCGTCATAGAATGTTTTCTTATACTCATTCGGCGCATCATAGGTCTGGTCTCGCGTCATAAGGGAGCGAAACTTGGATGCAGTAGAATCCGTCGTCTCAACATTTGCCAACCCGTTGTCAATATTTTGGAAAGAGATTTGGAGTTGCTGAAACAAAACAGTAAAAAAGGCTGCGTATCGGGTATAAACCTCCCACTGCGAAGTGCCCCTGTCGAAGAATTCGCGGACATTGCGATCTGCCGCTGGAAATCCTGTAAAACGAATGGTGATGATAGGTTCGAGATTTGACAGAGGATGTCCAAGTCGACTCACCCTTTTCCCTCTCGGGCCGGAGATTTATGGGGATTACGATGTGCTCCTTAGACAATTCATCAACCATTCGCGACTTCCCGGTTCCAGAGGACTGAACAATGGGCAAGAAGCGTCCATATGCAGTTCGACTTTCTCGATGTGCCTCCCCCTAGGCGAAGCTCGCAACGGTATACTATTATCGTGGCTACAAGACGGAGGAGGGGGCGATGAACAAGGAATGTGTAATATGAAGTTTGTTGTACAGTTGTACTACACCGTATCACTTGTATTCTACGCATATCACGCCATCCTTTCCCTTTGTATTCCATAGGTACCACCATTAATATTAATAAACAATTTTTCGCGCTGAATTGACCTGTACCCCTCTTACTCACGTGTACAGGACATATTATATTATAGCAGGAAATGATGCGACTCGGTGACTCGTTACGTACTAGTACTTGGGGGACAATGCACAATGAGCCAGCAAACAATAACGGCACGGAGTCGATCAAGACATGCAGTACTACAAAAGGCCCGTGGCTGCATCCTGCACGCCTCCTGCCAGCCTCAAGCGAGCTGAAGTCCTCGCTCTCCACCCTCCTTTGCCCTTTCTTCTCATTATCTCCGCTCTCTCTATCGTTCACTTCTTCAAGTGCTGGTCTCTTGCTTTTATTACGCGACATTTAGGTCACTGAACCTGAACTGCGAAAGAGGATCCCCTTTGTGCTCTCTGCGGTGTTTGTAATTCGTTGAAAGGACAAATCTCATCTTGGCACTTATCGTGGATACTTGTGCGGACACTGCGGAATATCTCTCTACATCGTGAAATGCTGCCCCCTCGTGGTTGTGAGTACACGACCATTGCTCTATGTCGTCGTCGCTTATGTCGAAATTCATTGCGTGATGCAGACTTGTTCATCGCTCTCAATGTTATCCGCATTATCAGCATCGTCTCTCTTGTACTCGTGTTTGCAAGCAACATTGAGACACTGGTTCATGACGTTGTAGCTGTCAATGAGTTTATAGCTGCAGCGAAGGGCTCAGGTCCCATTGCCAACAACACACAGGCGCAGGACTCTGATTATATTCTGTGCGTTTGCTCGCTGCGTCTACCCTGTCTTCCTGACATTGATCATGCACAGGGGAAGCACAGTCCCCAACCAGCCTGCAGGCGCATTTTGGGCCGTTCTCAACAGGTTATTGATTATCGGACAAACGATTGTTCTCTTCCTCTCCGAGTTTGGCTGGCCATCGGTGTTCTTTGAGCGATTTTTCCCCATATTGGGGAAAGATTTTGGCCTAGGTCCACTGGGGCTGATGCAATGCCTGTTCGTCTTTCTCTTGTCTCATGGCCAAACTACAATTGATCGTTCGTTATGACTTAGCATCGGCGCAGCCGTGTTATCTCACTATGTCGATACCTTCACCCTTGTCTCGGCTTTCCTCGTCTTTTCGGTTGGTTGTCTCCATATATTATTGGGCCTCATATTCGGCTCTTCTGCGCGTGCAAAGCGATCTGTTACTTCCTGGCGGGGCCAATTAGAGCCGCCGCTTCCGAGCTATTCCCCCGGTTCCGCGACACCAAGGACGCTAGGTAGTCCGCCATCGCTGGTTTGGGGTGACAAGAAAGCAGGTGGTTCCGGCTCCAGCTCCGGGCCTGGAGTGGGAACACCGTTACCAAGTAAACCTGGAATGGGATTCGGAAGACAGGCAGAGAAAGCTGCTGGGGTAAAAGGTCACTTTGTACACGTCGAGATATCGAGTGTCATACTGACGCTGCATGTTGACAGGATATTTAATTTCAAAACCACTTGATACCCTGCCGCGCTATGTGCCTAGAGCGTCAGCAAGTGCAAATCGTGGCACCACGCAATGATCACGGAAAAACATAGACATAGATATATATTCATGACGAGATGATGCGACACGACATGGGACATTGCGGCATTGTATACTATTACTATGTGTATGAATAGGCGTATTCTTCGAGCAATTTTGTCCCATGACTTCCAACCGAACACTGTTAAAACTCCGCTTAACTTCACCTTCATCAGCCTTCATCACATCCATCAAGCATCAGTGCAACCAGCGTGCTACTTATGGCTGAAGATGGCAATTCTACCGACTTCAATAGCACCAAAATTTAAATATGATACTTGCTGATGCGTAGAAATCACCTGGACTGTGGACTGTGGATATCGAACGCTCCAGGGGACCAGCTTGTACTTGTGTTGTCCTCACGGGTAACGTGCCGGAACCATTAATCAGTCGAGCTGGAATCTTGATTCCCCTGCCGTCGTCACCATGGAACAGCGTTAAAAACCCAGCCCAAGGCCTTGATTCGGGTGAGGCTGGACCTCTCGAAACAGATGCGCATTTCCGTGCTTGCAATCCTTTTTTTCGCTATTACTTCTGTATATGCCCCACCTCCCGGTCGCCGATCGGTGAGTGATCTCGCCTTGCTCTTGCTATGGTAACGCCTGGTTAATGGCTAATTTCCGTTAGGGACGACCACCTCCAAGTTTACAACGCGGGGAGCCGCTAGCAAGCGAAAAGGTGCCACAAGAGCCGCAAATTCATTTTTCAACAACAAGCATGACGACAGTGGAACTCCAAAAAGCCTATATTCAAAACAAACTAGTAGATGGCGTTGAAGACAGTCTTCGGAGACCTCCGGGAGAGCCTCTGCTTACTGGCGACGCCAGCAACGGAGTGTATACTATTAGCCACGGATTGGTGCACGACCGCGCTGGGTCCGCATACACCTCTTTCGTGGTCAGGAGGATTGAGGCGGTTCATAAAGATCACCAGCACTGGGCTTTTTTCAGGATCGCGGTTCTCGCGCGGGCAGATAAATTGATTTTGTGGACAAAAAGCACCACGTCCACCAACAAGTTTGGGACGTACTACATTGTCACAAAACTACCGCTCTCCGAAGGTCATCCATATCTACCTGTACCTACTTCCAAAGCACAAAGTGGGATGCTTGAACAATTACGGGAGCATCTCATGACACTGTATCGGAAATACCACAACATCGAATTGTGAGTCCTACTAAGCCTGGTTCAAGGATGTACAGACTCACTCTGTTATTTCAAAGGGGAAATTTACAAAACTCTGACTTCGTATACTACGATTCTCCGCGCGATGCGATGCTGGCTTGAATTGAACTACCATCAGCATAAGTAATGCTAGCAGCCTTTGATGTATCCTCATGATGACTAGTGACCATCCGACATGCATTATTCAGCGGTTGTCTTGGTGTTGTAGAGTGGTAGTAGTAGTATACGACCGTCAAGACCAACTAGTCCTCTAGCCCTCAGATATGTGGGCAAAGATCAGCTCGGCATTAAAGCCGCGCCATGTCCAAGAAGACGAGCATTCAACTTCGCAAGGCGAAGTCATTTCAAAAGTATTCGAACAGCACCCAAATCTATCCGTATTTCACCAAAGTGACAGACCCATTCTTACTCCAAGCCCACCCACTTCACCGTCACGGAATATGCGGCGAAGCATGTTTAAACGCAGTATCAAGATACAAAGGGACAAGGATAAAGATGACGACGACGAATCGCTGTCGGCGCCTTCTCTTCATCGCCGACAGACGATACCTCGGAAAATGATGTCCCATTTCAATTTTCACGGAAACAGTGAGTTATGTTTGCTGCCACGACTTGTCCCGTTTTTTTTACATCAGCCCCAGGTTCGCAAACTTCCCTTAGCAGAGGATCAGCAGACACCAGCGAATACAGCAAGCGGACTCCGTCTGAAAGCTCTCGCAAGTCGGTTCAAGAGGTATTCCAACTTCTACGCCCATCTCCATCGCTAGACCCCGTTAAGCAACAAAACTCACCTTCACTCCATCGTCCTGCCTCGGCTGACAATCAAAGTGCCGAGCGTTCCTTAGGCTCAGGGTTACTGGATCTCAGGCACGGTTCCGTGCGATCTATTTTGCGAGACCCGAACACTCCCGGAACGGGTCAAAATGTCCGATTCTTTTCCCGCGACGCGTATAAGACTATTAGTCCTGACACGTCGCAGGAGCCTGATTACCAGTCCCTCTCCCCCGTATTCCCAGACTCGAGCGACGTTTGCAACGAAGCTGTTCTCAATCATGGAGATAGTGATGCGGTGGCATCATTCTTCGGCGGCCCGGATGCTACGGGACCTGCAAGCAGCAGCACTCCCGCTGCTGTGGTTTTCGCTCGCTCTGGTTCTCCTGGATCCCACAAGCCAAGGCCTTCTCTTTCCGGGGTTTTCTCACCCATAGACGATGAACGGCAGGCATCACACGACCCAGGCAGATCACTGGATGGGGGCGGGGACCGTCCCATTCCAGCGCCAGACTTCAATAGCATACTCGACACGTCTGGACAAATGGACGGTCCACCCGTCCCACCTGGCCTTGGGGACGAAGGGGACGAAAGCGCGGGTAATGCGTCCCAAACAGATGATGACCGCAGCTTTAGTACTGCCCCGAATTCTGCTCCCGCACTTATGATATCCACGTCATTCAGTTCAGAGGCGAAAGGTAAAGGCAAAGCAAGGGCTTCTTGCGGACCGAATGATCAGCATTCTCTCCTCCCCTCTGCGCTCGACGGAAAGGTTTTCCGTCCGAAGGAAAACCCGCACCGCCCCAATCCGGGTCA
>WNGI01003377.1_pt1 | contig 14071 bp, 24 predicted proteins | sample 5400621 | NCBI WGS metagenome assembly WNGI01 (sample SAMN13153374, study PRJNA577476) | soil metagenome | isolation source: 20 cm soil or saprolite under Garry oak tree replicate 1 | place: USA:California | collected 2016-06-15
CGCCCCCGCCGCGGGGCCGGCCAAAGTGGAGGCCAGGCCGCGAAGCGGTCTGGCCGCAGCGCGGAGCGAGGGGGAGTTTCCCCCGGCGACGAAGGAGCCGTCGTCGAGCAGTTGCCGGCCGAGACCGTCGAGGAGCCGCGCACGGACGAGCAGGGCGTCTCCGTCGAGGGGCGCGAGCAGCCGGTTATCGAGTCGCAGGTCGAGGAGACCCCCGCGGCTGTCGCCGACGCGCCCGACACGACGACCCAAAAGCAGATGCACGAGGACCCGACCAAGCTCGACCAGTCAGGCGACGAGAGCGCCGAGAAGGGCAAGCCCAAGGCCTCGACGAGTAAGGCGCCGACCCCGAAGAAGCCGCCGGCGAAGAAGGCGGGGGCGGCCAAGAAGCCTGCCCCCAAGCGCACGACGAAGAAGGAAGACGAGAGCTAAATGCTTCTCCCCAAGAAGACCAAATTCCGCAAATACCAGCGAGGCCGCCGACGCGGCTTCGCAAAGGGCCAGACGGCGGTGCAGGCCGGCGACTTCGGACTGAAGGCGCTCGAGAACGGTTGGGTGACGAACCGCCAGATCGAGGCCGCCCGAATTGCGATGACGCGCAAGATCCGCCGCGGCGGCAAGGTCTGGATCAACGTCTTCCCGGACAAGCCGGTGACGCAAAAGCCCGCCGAGACGCGCATGGGCTCCGGCAAGGGCGCCCCGGAGCACTGGGTGGCCGTGATCAAGCCCGGCCGCGTCATGTTCGAGCTGGCCGGCGTGCCCGAGCCGCTGGCGAAAGAGGCGCTCAGGCTCGCGGGCCGGAAGCTGCCGATCAAGACGAGGGTCGTCAAGAGGGAGGCCGATCTCTTTGCGAGCTAGAGACCTCAGAGATCTCACCGACGAGGAGCTGGACGTCGAGCTCGCCGACAGGCGGCAGGAGCTTTTCAACCTACGCTTCCAGAGCGCGACCGGCGCGCTCGAGAACACCGCGCGCCTCAAGCTCGCGAAGCGCGAGATCGCCCGCATCCTGACCGTCCGGACCGAACGAGAAGCGAACGCGAATCGAGTTGCGAATGGCTGACGAGAACCAGAACGAGCAAACCGAGAACGAGCCGGTCGAAGAGACCGAGCAGGCCGAGACGGTCGAGACGGTCTCCGCCCCCGAGGGGCCGGTCGCCCCTGCGGCCGAAACCGGTGAACAGCCTGTGGAGGACGCAGCCGAAGAGCCTGGCGTCGAGGAGGCGCCGCTCCCCGAGGAGACACCGGTCGCCGAGGCGGAGCCTGCTCCCGACGTGGAGGCGGAAGCCGCTGCGGCCGAGGCTCCCGTCGTCGAGCCCGAGACCGATCCAGAGCCCGAGGCCGCTGCCGAGGCGCCCGCGGAGGTGGCAGAAGCCGAGCCCGCAGCCGAAGCTCCGCCCGAGGCGGCGCCGAAGCGCAAGCGGAAGCGTTTGCCGCGTTCCGAGCGCCACCGTCACGCGAAGCCGAAGCGCGAGCGCCCTGCCGAGCGCAAAGCGATCACGCGCCTGGCGAAGCCAGAGCAACCGCGCGGCCGGCGCCAGGAACGGCGTGGCGTCGTCGTCTCGAGCGGCATGGACAAGACGATCGTTGTGCGGGTCGAAGCGGTGAAGGCGCACCCCAAGTACAAGAAAGTCGTCCGGCGCTCGGCCAAGTTCCACGCCCACGACGAGCAGAACCAGGCGAAGGTCGGCGACGTCGTCCGGATCGTCGAGACACGCCCGCTCTCGAAGACGAAGAACTGGCGCCTAGCGGAAATCGTGGAGGTCGCTAAATGACGACCACCTACCGCACGTGTCGGGCCCGCTGGGCCGCACAGGGCGCCTCCTCGCCGCGTCCTCAGTCGCACCCGTACCTTTCAGGTACGAACGCTCCCTGCGTCCTAGCGACGCGACACCCTGCTCGGCCATCGGGCGCGACCCGCACGGCAGGAGGCCGTCAGTGATCCAGCAGGAATCCCGGTTGCGCGTCGCGGACAACACCGGCGCGCGCGAGATCCTCTGCATCCGGGTCAAGGGCGGCTCGAAGCGCCGCTATGCGCGCGTTGGCGACGTGATCACCGCGACCGTCAAGACCGCGACCCCGCAGGGCGCGATCAAGAAGGGCGAGGTCGTCCAAGCCGTCGTCGTGCGCACGCGCAAGCCGTTCGGCCGCGACGACGGCACCTCGATCGCCTTCGACGAGAACGCCGCCGTGATCATCGACAACGCGAACAACCCGCGCGGCACGCGCATCTTCGGGCCGGTCGCCCGCGAGTTGCGCGAGCGCAACTTCATGAAGATCGTTTCTCTAGCTCCGGAGGTTTTGTAAGTGAAAAATGCTGCGCATTTTCCACTTGCTGGTTTGTCACATCGCTTCGCTCGTGAGGAGTTGAGATAGGCATGAGTCCCAAGATGAAGGTCAAGAAGGGCGACCTCGTCCACATGATCAAGGGCAAGGACCGCGGTAAGCAGGGCCGCGTCCTCGACTCGCGCCCGGCCGAGCGCCGCGTGATCGTCGAGAACCTGAACACGGTCAAGCGCCACACGCGCCCGAAGCCGATGCGTGACTCGAGCCGGATGGGCGGGACGCAGATGACCCCGGGAGGCGTGATCGAGAAGGCCGCGCCTGTGCCGGTCGCCAACGTGATGGTCGTCTGCCCAACCTGCAACCGGCCGACGCGGATCGGGATGAAGGAGAAAACCGTCAAGGACAAGCAGCTGCATGTCCGCGTTTGTAAGCGCGCCGACTGCGGCGAGGAGATCGACAAGTAATGGCACGCGCGCGTAAAAGCACCAACACCAACGGCTACCAGCCGCGCCTGAAGGAGCGCTACGAGCAGGAGCTCCGGCCGCAGCTGAAAGAGCAGCTCGGCGTCAGCTCGCTGATGGACGTGCCGCGCCTGCAGAAAATCACCCTGAACATGGGCATCGGCGACGCGAAGACCGAGGCGAAAGTGCTCGAGAACGCGCTCGACCAGCTGACGACGATCGCCGGCCAGCGGGCGCAGGTGCGTCGCGCCCGCAAGTCGATCGCGAGCTTCAAGCTGCGCGAGGGGATGCCGGTCGGCGTGCGCGTAACGCTGCGCGGCGCCCGGATGTGGGAGTTCCTCGACCGGCTGGTCTCGATCGCGCTGCCGCGGATCCGCGACTTCCGCGGCCTGAGCACGCGTTCCTTCGACGGACGGGGCAGCTTCTCGCTCGGAATCCGCGAGCAGATCATCTTCCCGGAGATCAACTACGACGACGTCGACACGATCCGCGGCCTCGACGTCGCGATCACGACCACGGCCAAGGACAACACGCATGCCGAAGCGCTGCTGCGCGGCCTCGGCATGCCGTTCCCGGGCATGGCTGAAGCCGGAACCGCTGAGGACGAAGGAGAACAGGAGGGATGACGGCCCCCTCTCGTGTGCTTCGCACCCACCAGGGCGCTGCAAAGCTCGCTCTGGCCGCGTCCTCAGTCGCGCCCGTAGCCTCCGGCTACGAACGCTCCCTGCGTCCTTGCCAGAGCGGCTTTTCGCGGCTGGCGGGCACGAATCCCCCGAGAGGTGACCTTTAGTGGCGAAGAAATCCCTGATCGTGAAGGCCGCGCGCCCGCAGAAGTTCAAGGTGCGGAACTACACCCGCTGCCGCCGCTGCGGTCGCCCGCGCGCGGTCTATCGCAAGTTCGGCCTGTGCCGGATCTGCCTGCGTGAGCTCGCGCACGAAGGCTCGATACCGGGCATGACCAAAAGCAGCTGGTAGGAGGACGCCGTGCTGACTGACCCGATTGCAGACATGCTCAGCCGAATCCGAAACGCGAATCGCGCGCTCCACGACCACGTGGAGATGCCGAACTCGCGGATCAAGGAGGAGATCGCCCGCCTGCTCAAGGAGGAGGGTTACATTCGCGACTACCACGTCGAGAACGGCGGCTCCTACAAGACGCTCGTGATCGACCTCAAGTACAGCCGCAGCCGCGAGCGCGTGATCACGAACCTGAAGCGGGTCTCGAAGCCGGGCCGCCGCATCTACGCGCGCAAGGACCGGCTGCCGCGCGTCCTCGGCGGCATGGGCGTCGCGATCCTGTCCACCTCGAACGGCCTGATCACGAGCCGCACCGCGCAGGAGCAGGGCGTCGGCGGCGAGGTGATCTGCTTCATCTGGTGAGAACTTCATGAGTCGAATCGGAAAACAGCCAATCGAACTACCCAGCGGGGTCAACGTGGCGATCTCTCCAGGGCGCGTGCAGGTGAACGGGCCGCTCGGCGAGCTCAGCCAGAACGTGCCAGCGCGGATGCAGATCGAGCAGGACGATGGCACCCTCGTCGTCAGGCGCCCGACCGAGCGCGGCGACGACCGGGCGCTGCACGGGCTGACCCGCTCGTTGATCGCGAACATGGTCGAAGGCGTCACGAAAGGCTTCGAGAAACGGCTCGAGCTGCAGGGCGTGGGCTACCGGGCGACGCTGCGCGGCACCGACTTGGAGCTGAACGTCGGCTTCTCCCACCCGGTCGTTGTGAAGCCACCGCAGGGGATCTCCTTCGAGGTTCCGGAGGCCACGTCCGTGCTTGTCAAGGGCATCGACAAGCAGCAGGTCGGCGAGATCGCCGCCGAGGTGCGCAAGGTGCGCCCGCCTGAGCCGTACAAGGGCAAGGGAATTCGCTACGAGGGCGAGTACGTACGCCGAAAGGTGGGCAAGCGCGCGTAATGGCAGTCCTGACGAAGCCCGAAGCCCGCGCGCGCCGCCACCGGCGCGTCCGCGGCAAGCTCCACGGCACGGCCGAGCGGCCGCGCCTCGTCGTCTTCCGCTCGAACAGGGGGATCGAGGCGCAACTCGTCGACGACGTCGACGGCAAGACGCTGGCGGCCGCGAGCTGGCTGCACCTGAAGAAGTCGTTCAAGGGCAACAAGACCCAGCAGGCGGCCGAGGTCGGCAAGCTGCTGGCCGAGAATGCGAAGCAGGCAAGCGTCGAAACCGTCGTCTTCGACCGCGCCGGCTACCTGTACCACGGACGCGTGAAGGCGCTGGCAGAGGCCGCACGCGAAGGAGGCTTGAAGTTTTGAGTACGACTCCGGTCGAACGCGAAGTGATCGAGCGCGAGCGAGAGCGCGAGCTCAAAGAGCGCGTGGTCGAGATCAACCGTGTCGCCAAGGTCGTCAAGGGCGGCCGGCGGTTCTCGTTCACGGCGCTCGTCGTGATCGGCGACGAGGTCGACCGCGTCGGCGTGGGCTACGGCAAGGCACGTGAGGTGCCGCTCGCGATTTCGAAGGCGGTCGACGACGCGAAGAAGAACCTCTTCACCGTGCCGAAGCAGGGCACGACGATCACGCACGAGATCCTGGGCGAGTTCGGCGCCGCGCGGGTGCTCTTGCGGCCCGCGAGCGAGGGGACGGGCGTGATCGCCGGCGGCGGCGTCCGGGCCGTGCTCGAACTCGGCGGCGTCCGCGACATCCTCGCGAAGAGCCTGGGGACGACAAACCCGATCAACATGCTCAAGGCGACGGTCAACGGCCTGCAGCGCCTGCGCCGCCCTGAGGAAGTTGCCCAGACGCGCGGCCTGACGGTCTCACAGGTTCTTCCCATTCCCGTGCGGAAGGAAGCAGCCCCGGAGCCGGTCCAGGTCGAGGCAATTACCGCGGAAGAGACAACGGCCGAGCAGCGACCTGTCGGCGATAGCGGCCCCGTGGAGGAGGAAACCAACGCGCAGCGAGTCGCAGATTCCCCTGGGGAGGACCAGCAAGAGGTAACCAGCGATGGCGAAACTTCGGATAACCCAGACGCGTAGCCAGATCGGCCAGAGCGAGCGCCACCGCGGCACCTTGCGGGCGCTCGGCCTCGGCAAGATCGGCCGCTCGGCCGAGCATGCAGAGAGCCCGCAACTCGCCGGTATGCTCAGGAAGGTCCGCCACCTGGTGAAGGTCGAGGACGTCTAGCCGTGCCCGAAAAGCTCAATCTCTCGAACCTGAAGCCCGCGCAGGCGCGCAAAGATCGCAAGCGTGTGGGCCGCGGCCTGGGGTCAGGCAAGGGCCGCTACTCGACCCGCGGTCTCAAGGGCCAGAAGGCGCGCTCGGGCTCGCACAAGATGCGCGCCGGCTTCGAGGGCGGCCAGATGCCGATCTACATGCGTCTCGGCAAGCAGCGCGGCCCGTATTCGAAGGACGCAATGCCGATGGGCCCCCATCGCACGCGCACCGTCGCGGTCAACGTTCGCGACCTCGAGCGCTTCGACGCCGGCAGCGAGGTGACGCCGGAATCGCTCGCCGAGAGAGGTCTGATCCGCAACACCAAATACGACCTGAAGATCCTCGGCCACGGCGACCTCTCCAAGCAGCTTTCCGTCAGCGCGCACAACTTCTCCAAGAGCGCGCGCGAGAAGATCGAAAAGGCGGGCGGCTCCATCACCTGGCTGCGGGGGGAGCCGGAACGGCGGAAGCCGAAGCGGCGCGTGCGAGCCGAGATCCCGCAGGCGGAGCCGGAGCCTCCCGAGACAGAGGAAGAGGCCGCGGAGAGTCCCGAATCCGACCAGTCTGAAGCGACGGAGGAGCCCGAGTCGTCCTCCGAAGCCGATCAGGCCTCGGAGGAATAGGTGTTCTCCTGGCTCGCCAATGCGTGGCGCGTCCCCGAGCTGCGCCGCCGCGTCATGTTCACCGGCCTGATCCTGGCGCTCTACCGGCTCGGTTCGTTCATGCCGGCTCCGGGGGTCGACTCGAAGTCGATCCAGGACTTCTTCGGCTCAGGCGGGCGGGGCAGCTCGATCCTCGGCCTGCTGAACCTCTTCTCGGGTTCGGCCCTCTCGCGCTTCTCGATCTTCGCGCTCGGGATCATGCCCTACGTCACCGCCTCGATCATCCTCCAGCTCCTGACGGTCGTGATCCCGAAGCTGGAGGAGCTGCAGAAAGAGGGCGAGGCGGGCATGGCCAAGATCAACCAGTACACGCGCTACCTCACAGTCGCGCTCGCCGCTGCGCAGTCCACCGGCTACGCGTTCCTCTTCAAGCGCGAAGGCGTCCTGACCGCCAACTCGGGGCGGCTCGTCTTGATCGTCGTCACGCTCACCGCCGGGACGACGCTGCTGATGTGGATGGGCGAGCTGATCACGAAGCGCGGGATCGGCAACGGGATCTCGCTGCTGATCTTCGCCTCGATCCTCGCCACGGCACCCGCGGGCGTGGTCGCTTGGTACAACGGCGGCCCGATGGAGAAGCTGTTCTTCCCGATCGTGGCGATCGCGGTCGTCGTCGCGGTGGTCTTCATCCAGGAGGGGCAGCGCCGGATTCCGATCCAGTACGCCAAGCAGATGGTGGGCCGCAGGATGACCAGCGGGGGCCAGACGTACATGCCGCTACGCGTGAACATGGCGGGCGTCATCCCGGTCATCTTCGCGGCGGCGGTGATGGCCTTCCCGCCGACCATCGCGGAGTTCGTCCCCTCGACGCAGACGTTCGTCAACCGCCACTTCCAGCCGTCGAGCTGGGGCTACTTGCTCACCGAGGCGGTGCTGATCGTCGTCTTCACCTACTTCTACACCGCGGTCCAGTTCAACCCGGTCGACCAAGCCGACAACCTGCGCAAGTACGGCGGCTACATCCCGGGTATCCGGCCCGGCCCGCCGACGGCGCAGTACCTCGACCGCGTGCTGACACGGCTGACGCTGCCCGGCTCGCTCTACCTGGCGATCATCGCGGTGACGCCGAGCCTCTTCATCCGCTACGGCGGCTTCTCGCAGGCAACCTCGCGCGCCCTCGGCGGCACCTCGGTGCTGATCGTCGTCGGCGTCGCGCTCGACACGATGCGCCAGATGGAGTCGCAGATGATGATGCGCTCCTACGAAGGCTTCCTCAGATAGTGCCCCACCCGGTGATGCTGCCGACCGGGGTATATCGCCGGGTGGGGCACCGGTGAACATTTTGCTCTTGGGGCCCCAGGGCTCCGGGAAAGGAACGCAGGCCAAGCGGATCTCGGCCGAGTACGGGATTCCGCACATCGCCACGGGCGACATGCTGCGCGTCGCAATGGAAGCGGAGACCCCGCTTGGGCTTCGCGTCAAGCCGATCTACGACGCCGGCCGGCTGGTTCCCGACGAGATCATGATCGAGCTGATCCGCGAGCGGCTCGAGGAACCCGACGCCGCCGACGGATTCGTACTGGACGGCTTTCCGCGCACGACGCCGCAGGCCGACGCGCTCGACGCGATGCTGCGCGAGATCGGCCGCGAGCTGACCGTGGTCTTCGCGCTCCAGGTCTCGGACGAGATCTGCATCGAGCGCCTGCTCAAGCGAGCCCGCGAGGAAGGCCGGCCGGACGACACGCCCGAAGGGATCCGCACGCGCCTCGAGCTCTACCACCGCGAGACAGAGCCGCTCGTCGAGCACTACCGGGCTCAGGGCCACCTCGTCACGATCCACGCGGACGGGAGACCGAACGAGGTCTTCGCAGAGATCCAGGCCGCGTTGGAGCAGGTGGCCGTCAGATGATTATTCGCAAGTCCCAAGCCGAGATCGAGGGCATGGCGCGTGCGGGCGAGATCGTCGTGGACACGCTCGCGATGATCGGCGATGAGCTCAGGCCCGGGATCTCGATGATCGAGCTCGACCGCCTCGCCGAGGAGTACATCCGCGAGCGCGGCGGTGTGCCCACCTCCAAGGGCTACCGCGGTTATCCGGCCACGCTGTGCATCTCGCCGAACGCAATGATCGTGCATGGGATCCCGACCGAGTACCGGGCGAAAGAGGGGGACGTCATCTCGGTGGATATCGGCGTCACGCTTGACGGCCTGGTCGCCGACAGCGCCTACACATTCGGTGTCGGCGAGATCTCGGCGGACGCCGAGCGCCTACTGGACGTGTGCCAGGAAGCCCTTACGGCCGGGATCGAGCAGGCGCGGGTCGGCAAGCACGTCTCCGACATCGGCCACGCCGTCCAGACGGTCGTCGAGGGAGCCGCCTTTTCGGTCGTCCGCAGCCTGGTCGGCCACGGCGTCGGCCGTGCCTACCACGAGGACCCGCAGATCGCGAACTTCGGCGCGCCCGGACGCGGGCCTGAGCTGCTCCCGGGAATGACTCTTGCGATCGAGCCGATGATCAACGCTGGCGGGCCTGACGTGGTCATGCACGCCGACGAATGGTCGATCTCCTCGGCCGACGGCTCCCTCTCGGCGCACTTCGAGCACACGGTCGGCGTCACGGAGGACGGTCCGAGAGTGCTCACGGCCGCAAAACGGCCTGTCCAAGCCGGTTTGCTACCATGATCAGCCGCGGCGCGAGCCGTGTTTTTCCGTGTCCCGACAACCGCGCTGATGAGGCGCGGTTTCTGCGAGGTAATTGGCGAAGCAAGACGACAAGATCGAGGTCGAAGGCGAGATCACCGAGGCCCTTCCGAGCACGCTGTTCCGCGTCAAGCTGGACGACGGCCACGAGGTGCTGGCGAAGATCTCGGGGAAGATGCGAAAGCACTACATCCGCATCCTTCCGGGCGACAAGGTGAAGGTGGAGCTGTCGCCCTACGACCTCACCCGCGGTCGGATCACCTACAGAGAGCGTTGATGAAATGAAAGTACGAGCCTCAGTCAAACCCATGTGCGAGCGCTGCCGCGTGATCAAGCGGCACGGCAAGACCATGGTCATCTGCACCAACCCGCGACACAAGCAAAGGCAAGGCTAGGAGTAGTGGGTCACCTGGCAACATTCGGCGGCGCCTGGCCCACGATCACGCGGCGCGCTGCCGCGTCCTCAGTCGCGCCCGGGCTAACCAGCCCGAGCGCTCCCTGCGTCCTTCCATCGCTTGGTGCTCGTGACCCAGGCATCCACCAATGTCACCAGGAGACCCACTAATGGCACGAATCGCCGGCGTCAATCTTCCCAACCAGAAGCGGCTCGAGATCGGGTTGACGTACATCTATGGGATCGGCCAGCCCACCGCGCGGAAGGTTTGCGCCGAGCTCGGCCTCTCGCCCGACGAGAAGGTTAAGGATCTGACCGACGACGAGGTGACGAAGCTCCGAGAGTTCATCGACACCCTGCAGGTCGAGGGCGACCTCCGCCGCGAGCGCCAGCAGTCGATCAAGCGGCTGCAGGAGATCGGCTCCTACCGCGGCCTGCGTCACCGGCGCGGCCTACCGGTGCACGGCCAGCGCACGAAGACCAACGCGCGCACCCGCAAGGGCCCGAAGAAGACCGTCGGCCGAGGCAAGAAGGCGGCGACGAAAACTTAATGGCGACCCTCTCCCGCCTCCCGCGCGCCCTCCAGGGCGGTGCAAAGCCCACTGGCGTCCGCCCTGGTTACGCAGTCGCGCCCGTAGCCTCCGGCTACGAATGCTCCCTGCGTCCTTGCGTGAGCGGCTTTTCGCGGCTGGAGTACACGCGTGCCACGGGAGGTGATCGCTGATGCCTCCCACTCCTCGACGAGCCGCGACTCGTGGTCGCACGCGCCGGCGCGTTCGCAAGAACATCGCGATCGGCCAGGCGCACATCAAGACCTCCTTCAACAACACGATCGTCTCGCTGACCGACGGCGAGGGGAACGTGATCGCATGGGAGTCGGCCGGGTCGGCCGGCTTCAAAGGCTCGCGCAAGTCGACGCCGTTCGCCGCGCAGGTGACCGCCGACTCCTGCGCGCGCAAGGGCATGGAGCACGGGCTCCAAAAGGTCGAAGTCTTCGTCAAGGGGCCGGGCTCGGGCCGCGAGACCGCGATCCGCTCCCTACAGGCCGCCGGCCTCGAGATCCTCGGCGTCAAGGACGTCACCCCGCAGGCCCATAACGGCGTGCGGCCCAAGAAGAGGCGGAGGGTCTAGTGGCCCGCGACACCGGCCCCAAGTGCCGCATCTGTCGCCGGGAAGGCATGAAGCTCTTCCTCAAGGGCGAGCGCTGCCTGACGGAGAAGTGCGCGATCGAGCGCCGGTCGTATCCGCCGGGAGAGCACGGCCGCGGCCGGATCAAGCAGAGCGAGTACCTGCTGCAGTTGCGCGAGAAGCAGAAGGCGCGCCGCTACTACGGCCTGCTCGAGAAGCAGTTCCGCACCTACTACACGAAGGCCGCCAAGGGCTCGGGCGTCACCGGCGAGGAACTGTTGCGGATGCTCGAGACGCGCCTAGACAACGTCGTCTATCGGCTCGGCTTCGCCAGCTCCCGCGCCCAGGCACGCCAGCTCGTTCGCCACGGCCACTTCCACGTCAACGGCCGCCGGGTCAACATCCCGAGTTATCAGGTCAAGCCGGACGACATCGTCTCGATGTCGCCGGGCAGCTCGGCCGAGCCCGTGATCCGCGACGCCACCGACCTGACGGCTTCCGTCGCGCCGTGGCTCCAGGCCGACCACGACGGCCTCACGGGCAAGATCCTGAAGCTGCCCGAGCGCGCAGAGATTGACACCCCCGTCCAGGAATCGCTCATCGTCGAGCTCTATTCCAAGTAAGTAACAGAAAGGCGAAATGGCTACGAGAACAAGTTTGATGGAGTTCCAGATCCCGAAGATCGTCCACGAAGAGATCGACGAGAACCGCGGGGTCTTCCAGATCGAGCCGCTCGATCGCGGCTTCGGCTACACGTTCGGCAACTCGCTGCGCCGCGTGCTGCTCTCCTCGCTCGAGGGCGCCGCGGTCACCTCGGTCAAGATCGAGGGCGTCGCGCACGAGTTCACGACCCTGCCGGGCGTTCGCGAGGACGTCACCGACATCCTGCTCAACTTCAAGAACCTGATTGCGCGACTGCACGGCGACTCGCCGGAGATCGAGGTGCGCCTGTCGAAGCGTGGAGCCGGCGCTGTCACGGCCAAGGACATCGAGGCTCCGGCGGAGCTGGAGATCCTCAACCCGGACCTCGAGATCGCGAACCTGTCCGACAAGGGCAAGCTCGAGGTGACGCTGACGATCGGCCGCGGCCGCGGCTACGTTCCGGCCGAGCTGAACCGCGGGCCTGAGCACACGATCGGCGTCATCCCGGTCGACTCGATCTTCTCGCCCGTCCGGCGCGTCTCGTACGACGTCGAGGCCGCCCGCGTCGGCCAGCGCACCGACTACGACAAGCTGATCCTCGACGTCACCACCGACGGCTCGCTCGACCCGCGAGACGCGATCGGCCAGGCCGCCGAGATCCTGATCCGCCAGCTCGCGATCTTCACCGATCTCGACCGGATCGAGGGCTTCGGCGAGGCCGCAGCTGCCACCGACGGCGGTGCCGGCGCGGAGCCGGCGCTCGCTCACGGGATGGAGAACTTCCCGATCGAGGAGCTCGAGCTCGGTGTCCGCTCGTACAACTGCCTCAAGCGCGTCGGGATCGAGACGATCGGCGACCTCGTCGTGAAGACTGAGAACGAGCTGGCTGCGATCCCGAACTTCGGCAAGAAGTCGATCGAAGAGGTCAAGGAAACGCTCGCCACGCACGGCCTGACCCTGCGCGGCGAGAACGGCGGCAGCGGCGGAGGCGCCGCCTAGCTGGCCAGTGCGCCCCCCGGCAATACATGCCGGCTTCTGGCCCGCGATCACGCGGCGCCAGAGTCCACCCTCGCTCTTGCCAAGGCTGCCAGCCTTGGTTGCGAGCGAGTGCGGCCTCTGGCTTGGTGCTCGCAACCCAGAAACTCGGCGGCATCACCGGAAGGCGCACTGATGCGCCATCAAAGGGCCGGCAGGAAGCTCGGGCGCGATTCCGCCCACCGCAAGGCGCTCTACGCCAACCTGACCGCGTCCCTGATCGAGCACGGGCGGATCAAGACGACCGTCGCGAAGGCGAAGGAGGTCCGCCCGGTCGCCGAGGAGATGATCACGCTGGGCCGGCGCGGAGATGTGCCGGCCCGGCGGCAGGCGCTGAAGTTCCTGCGCTCGCAGGACGTCGTCCACAAGCTCTTCAGCGAGGTCGGCCCTCGGTTCTCGGACCGGCCCGGCGGCTACTCCCGGATCGTCAAGCTCGGCCCGCGCCAGGGAGACGCTGCCGAGATGGCGTACCTGGAGCTAGTCGACTACGTGCCGCGCGCTTAACGGGTCACGCCGCGCTGCCGAGTCCGGCGCTGACGGCCGCGATCACGACGCCGGCGAACGTGACCGTCCCGAGCGCGCGCGCAAAGCTGACCTCGAAGAAGCGCCAGCGCAGCCAGGCGAGCGTCAGCAGCTCGAAGGCCACGACCACGATCGCGGAGACCAGCGCGATCCGGTAGTGGGGGATCAGAAAGGGCAGCGTGTGGAGGATCCCGCCCACGAAGGTGCCGGCGCCGGTGATCGACCCGCGGACCATCGGATTCCCGCGGCCGGTGAACTCCCCGGTGTCCGACAGCCCCTCCGAGAAGGCCATGCTGATTCCGGCCCCGATCGCGGTCGCGAGCCCGGCGAAGAAGGCCACGTGGGGCTTGTGCGTGGCGAGGGCGACGGCGAAGATCGGCGCCAGGGTGGAGAGCGAGCCGTCGATCAAACCGGTCATCGCCGGCTGGACGCGCTGAAGCAGGAAGACCTGACGGTCGCTCATACGACTAGAGTTTACCAGACGGTGTGCAAGTACTCCTATCATAAGGCACGCCTGACAAGCGACGTCAGGATCCCCTGACGTGCAGCTGAAACTAACGCTTGCGTACGACGGCACTGGGTTTCGGGGCTGGGCGGCGCAGCCGGGCCTGCGGACGGTCGAGGGGGTCGTCCGAGAAGCTCTCGACCGCGTCTTCTCGACCTGGAGCGAGCTTGCGGTGGCCGGCCGGACCGATACCGGCGTCCATGCGCTGGCGCAGGTTGCGAGCGTCGAAGCCGAGGGCGGGCCGCCGCCCGAGCGCGCTGCGGAGGCGCTGAACGCCGAGCTTCCCGACGACCTGGCGGTTAGCGGAGTCGAACCGGCCCCTCCCGAGTTCCACGCCCGCCGTTCAGCTAAGGCGCGGAGCTACCGCTACCGCATCTACCGGCGCCGGACGCCCTCGCCGTTCGAGGCCCATCGGAGCTGGTGGTATCCGCGGCCGCTCGACGAGGACAGGCTTCCCGAGTCGGCGGCTCTCCTGCTCGGCGAGCACGATTTCCGGGCGTTCACGCCTGCCGAGACGAAGCACCGGGTCTTCACGCGCACTATCGAGAGCGCGGTCTGGCACCGGCGCGGCGACGCGCTCGAGTTCGAGTTGACCGCCGACAGCTTCCTGCGGCACATGGTCCGC
>WNGI01003729.1_pt1 | contig 14070 bp, 12 predicted proteins | sample 5400621 | NCBI WGS metagenome assembly WNGI01 (sample SAMN13153374, study PRJNA577476) | soil metagenome | isolation source: 20 cm soil or saprolite under Garry oak tree replicate 1 | place: USA:California | collected 2016-06-15
AGTTGCGCATCTGGGTCGCCCGTAGGGCGAGGATGTCGGGTTCGTCCGTCGGCCCCTCGACGCCGCAGTTCCAGGACCGGTTGTCGTCGGTGCCGTCGCGGTTGTCCTCGCCGTTGGCCTCGTTGTGCTTCTCGTTGTAGGAGACGAGGTCGTTGAGGGTGAAGCCGTCGTGGGCCGTGACGAAGTTGGTGCTGGCGTACGGCCGGCGGCCGCTCCACTCGTAGAGGTCGGAGCTGCCCGTGATGCGATAGCCGAACTCGCCGAGCTGCTGGTCCTCGCCGCGCCAGAAGTCCCGGATGCAGTCCCGGTACTTGCCGTTCCACTCCGACCAGAGCGTCGGGAAGTTGCCGACCTGGTACCCGCCCTCGCCGACGTCCCACGGCTCGGCGATGAGCTTGACCCGGCTCACGACCGGGTCCTGCTGGATGAGGTCGAAGAACGCCGACAGCCGGTCGACGTCGTGCAGTTCACGGGCGAGGGTGGATGCCAGATCGAACCGGAACCCGTCGACGTGCATCTCGGTCACCCAGTACCGCAGGCTGTCCATGATGAGCTGTAGGACGGAGGGGTGCCGCATGTTCAGGCTGTTGCCGGTCCCCGTGTAGTCCATGTAGAAGTTGCGCTCCTCGGGCACGAGCCGGTAGTAAGCGGCGTTGTCGATGCCCCGGAAGGAGAGCATCGGCCCCAGCTGGTTGCCCTCGGCGGTGTGGTTGTAGACGACGTCGAGGATCACCTCGATGCCCGCCTCGTGGAGCGTCTTGACCATGAACTTGAACTCCTGGACCTGTTCGCCGTCCTGGCCCCCTGCGCTGTATTCGTTGTGAGGAGCGAGGTAGCCGATGGAGTTGTACCCCCAGTAGTTGCGCAGGCCCTTGTCCACGAGGTGGCTGTCGTTGACGAACTGGTGCACGGGCAGCAGCTCGACCGCGGTGACGCCGAGGTTCTTCAGGTAGTCGATCACGGCCGGGGTCGCCAGGCCGGCGTACGTGCCGCGGAGCTCCTCGGGAACGCCGGGGTGCAGCTTCGTCAGGCCCTTCACGTGGGTCTCGTACACCACCGTGTCGTGCCACCGGTTGTTGGGCCAGCGCTCGGTGGACCAGTCGAAGAAGGGATTGATCACCACCGACTTCGGCATGAAGGGAGCGCTGTCGGTCTCCTCCATGACGTCATCGCTGCCGCCGAGCGGGTAGGGGAAGACCGCCGGGTTCCAGACAACGTCGCCGTCGATTGCCTTGGCGTAGGGATCGAGCAGGAGCTTGTTCGGGTTGCACCGGTGCCCCTCGGCGGGGTCGTAGGGACCGTAGACCCGGTACCCGTACCGCTGCCCGGGGCGGACGTTCGGTAGGTAGCCGTGGCGCCATGACCCGGTCTTCTCCGGAAGCGTGATCCTCGTCTCTTCGCCGTTCTCATCGAACAGGCAGAGGTCGATCCGCTCCGCCACGTCGGAGAAGATCGAGAAGTTGGTGCCCGCGCCGTCGAAGGAGGCTCCCAGCGGAAGGGGCAGGCCGGGCCAGACGGTCACAGGTCCCACGTTGCTGCCCTCCGGTGCACATCCCTGCGTCTCAACGAACCCCCCTTCCGTTCGGAACCCCCCCAGGGCCGATGTGTGACTTTACATACCCAGCCGGCGCATACCCAGCCGGCGCATACCCAGGCGGCCCGCCGGCATGAGAGTTCACCGGCACCTCACTGCCACTTCACCCGGGCTTCACAGAGCCGACCGTAACTATCCATGTACCCCACACCAGAGAGGCAGGCGATGAGCCCGAACGGGAGCGTGAGACGCAGGATCAGGAGAGCAGGCGCCGGCATCGTGGCGGTGGGTGCGCTGGCGACCGCATGCGCAACCGGCACCAGGGCCGCCGCACCCGGAACAGCCGGCAGCATCCCGGCACAGGCGGCACCCGTCACGGTCTCCACCGCTCCTGCCCCCGCGGCGCCAGCCAAACCGGTGGCGCCGGCCGGCACTGCGGTCGACCCGGCAGCAGGCGCAGCGCAGGATCCGCAGGCAACGGCGGACATCCAGGCCGCCGACCAGTCCCTGAGCCAGATCGAGACGGACCTCTCGAACGTCGACCAGGCGGGCGCCTCGGGCGAGAACGACGTGCCGAGCAACTGAATCGTCCACGCAGCACTTCAACAGAACAATTCAACAGAGCACTTCACAGGAGGGGAGCGATGAAGAGACAGAGCATGGTCAAGCGGGTCGGCGCCCTCGCCGTCGCGGGTGGCATGGTTCTCAGCCTCGCCGGCACCGCCTTCGCAGCCGGGACGGCAACCTCGACGGTCACCCCGGGTGCCGGCACCTCGAAGGCCGGCAGGACCCTGGAGACAGTGAAGCAGGCCTGCGAGACGGCCATCGACCGGCGCCTCACCTCGCTCGGAGGCCTGCGGGGCAAGGTATCGAGCAGCACCTATCTGACCGCCGGGGACAGGGCGACGCTGCTGGGTGAGATCGGCGCCGAGAACGACGGGCTCGCCGCTCTGCGGGTCAAGATCGCGGCCGACACCGACCGCGCCACCCTGGTCGCGGACTGCAAGAGCATCGTCGAGCACTACCGGGTGTATCTGCTGATGATCCCCAAGGCCCACCTGATGATCGCGAGCGATGCGGCGGGCGCCATCGGTCAGAAGCTGACCGATCTCGCCACCAGGCTCCAGGCCGACATCGACCGGGCCAAGAGCGCCGGAAAGGACACGGCGGACGCCCAGCGGGACCTCGACAACATGAAGGCGGCCATCAGCGCCGGATCGGGAGCCGCTGGCCCTGTCGACGGACTCCTGAACTTCACCCTGCCGCTCAACCCTTCCGAGTACCCCGCCGACCAGCAGAACGTGAAGACGGCCAGGACGGACATGGGCACGACGCACACCGACTTCGTGCAGGCCGGCAAGGACGCCAAGCAGGTCGTGGCGGACCTCAAGGCGCCGAAGACGCCGAAGCCGGCCACCACGGCAACCAACTAGTCCCGGCTCCGCCAGGAAGGGGTCCCTACAATGGCCGCGCCATGCTTGCCATCCTGGCTGTCCGCACCGACCCGGCCGATCCTCTCGCCGGGCTCGCCGTCGCCGAGCGCGACGAGCCCCGGCCCCCCGAGGGTTGGGAGCTCGTCAAGGTGGTGGCCGCGTCCCTCAATCACCATGACCTCTTCACCTTGCAGGGGATCGGCGTCGATCCCGGGCGCCTTCCCATCGTCCTGGGGTGCGACGCCTCCGGCGTCACCCGGGACGGCCGCGAGGTCATCGTCCATGCGGTGATCAGCTCAGCGCCGGGCGGGGACGAGACCCTCGCCCCAGACTTCTCCATCCTCTCCGAGCGTTACGACGGAACGATGGCCGACTGGGTGGCGGTCCCGCGGCGCAACCTCGTCGAGAAGCCCCCCGAGCTCTCCTTCGAAGAGGCCGCCTGCCTGCCGACCGCGTGGCTCACCACCTACCGGGCTCTGTTCACGCAGGCGGGGGTCCGGCCGGGCGACACCGTGCTCGTCCAGGGCGCAGGCGGCGGGGTGGCAACGGCGGCCACGCTGCTCGGCCGGGCCGGCGGCCTGCGGATCTGGGTGACGAGCCGCTCCGAAGCCAAACGGGTCCGGGCGCTCGAGCTCGGCGCCCACGGGGCCTTCGAGACAGGTGCCCGCCTGCCGGACCGGGTGCATGCGGTGATCGACACGGTCGGCGAGGCCACCTGGTCCCACTCCCTCAAGGCCCTCGTGCCGGGCGGGACGCTGATGACGATGGGGGCGACGAGCGGTTCCGAGCCTCCGGCCGACCTGAAGCGGATCTTCTACCGCCAGCTCCGGGTGATCGGCTCGACGATGGGGACCCGCGAGGAGCTGGCCGCCATGGCCCGGATGTTGACGCTGACCGGCATCCGGCCCGTCATCGACAGCGTCCTGCCGCTCGACGAGGCCGCCGAAGGCTTCCGGCGTATGGCTTCCGGGCAGCTCTTCGGAAAGGTCGTGCTCTTACCTGATCCGGCGCCTTGAGCGGGCGCCTCGGGGCTGACCCGGCGCCCTGAGCGGAATCCGGGCCCGGGAGCCACTTCCTGAGGGATCTGCTTGTTGTTATAGTTGCCCAAACTCGCAGGCAGATGGCAGTACCGGGAGGGAGGTGACAGCAGGTGCTTATGGCAGACACGCTCGTGAACGGACCGTTCTTCATCATCCTGGTGGTCGTGGGAGTGATCGCGACTTTCGGGTTTGCTTTCTTCCAGAGCAAGGACTAACGACCTAGCTGCAAGGAGCACGTCGCTCCCGAAGCACTGGCAACTGCCTCTCCCTCGAGTTCAGGTGGGGTCGATTCTCCCGCCGGCCCCACCCTTCGAGGCTCTTCCCTTCCGCGCGAGTTGCTCTGATCACCGTTGTCTGACCTGGGGCTCTTCCCGCTCAACCTCGTGCTGATGCCGGGCGAGCGCGTCCCGCTGCACATCTTCGAGCCGCGCTACCGCGAACTGATCGGTGAGTGCCTCGACAACCTCACAGAGTTCGGCCTCATCTACCAGCAGGGCGTCGCCCTCAGCCCGGTCGGGACGCGGGCGCGAGTCGAGGGGGTGCTCGAGCGCTTCCCGGACGGCCGGCTCAACGTCGTCGTCGCCGGGACCACGCGCTTCCGCCTGATCGAGGAGACCTCGGGCAGGTCGTTCATCACCGCCCGCGTCGGCGACCTCGACGACATCGGGGACCCTCCCTCCGAGCAGGAGGTCGCGGCCTGCCTCGCAGCATTCGCCGAGACGCAGGCGGGGGCCGGCGTCCTCGGTCTCGACAGCACACCCGAGGGCCTCGCCTTCGCCCTCGCCGCAGCCGCCGGGCTCCCCAACGAGATCAAGCAACAATTGCTGGAGATGCTGTCCGAGAGCGACCGAGTCGTGGCACTCACCGAGGTCCTGATCGGCCCGGCCGGGGCGGAGATCCGGGCTCGGGAGATCGAACAACGGGCGTCGGGCAACGGCAAGGTCGACCACCTCTAGAGGTCGCCATGGACCCACCGCACCCCTTCACCAGGGCCGACCCCTCCGACGACGCCCTCTTCTATGCGGAGGAACGGAAGGTGGTCCACCTCGAGCCCGGCGCCATCGAGGCGCTGCGGGCCTTCTACGCCCGGCTCCTCCTGCCGGGCGACACCGTGCTCGACCTCATGTCGTCGTGGCGCTCGCACCTGCCCGACGGCCTGGGCCACGTCACGGGCCTCGGCCTCAACGCCGCCGAGATGGCGGACAACCCGCAGCTCGACGAGTACGTCATCCACGACCTGAACCGCACCCCCCGCCTCCCGTTCCCCGACGCCTCCTTCGACGCCGTCGTCTGCGCGGTCAGCGTCCAGTACCTCGTCCGGCCGTGGGACGTTTTCGCCGACGTACGCCGGATCGTGCGGGCGGGCGGCCCCCTCGTGGTGTCGTTCTCCGACCGCTGCTTCCCGACGAAAGCCGTGGCCATCTGGCTCCTCGGGGGCGACGAGGAGCACGTGATGCTGGTCCGCTCCTATCTGGAGGCAGCCGGCTACCCCGAGATCCACACCGAGGCGCCGCACTCCCCCGACGACCCGCTGTTCATCGTCTGGGGCCGCTAGGAAGCCAGGGCCTTCTGCAGCCTGGCCACGAACTCGTCGGGACGGAGGATGAGGTCCTCCCAGGTCACGTAGATGATCGTCCACCCGGTGAGAGAGAGGTCGTTGGCCCGGTCAACGCCTCGCTGGAATCGCTTCCTGCCCGAGTGACACCAGTAGCCGACGGGCTCCAGCCCTACCCGCCGCGCCACCCAGGCAAAGTCAATGCGTGCTACAACAACGCCGTCGACCCACACCTCGTACTGCCGGACCGGCAATTCGATGCCCGCCTTCCGGAGGATCCGCTCGACGAGCGTCTCGAACATGCTCTCCGTCGGAGCGGCGTCCGGGTGCCGAACGGCGAGGATCTCCCGGAGCACGCCCGCGCCTCGGCGGCCGCGGGCTCCGAGAGCATCGAGCCGCGCCGCCAGGCGGCCGAGCAGTTCGGGGTCCCGGCGGAGTCCGGACTCCATGGCGGCCTCGACAATGGGCGCGTCCACCACTGCACCCAAGTCGACCAGCGTCCGGACGATGCCGGTGACCCTGAGCGGCCCGCGCAGGCCGCAGTCGGAACGGGCCAGGTCCGTGGTCCGGTGGAGGATCAGGCCCTTTGGCACGTCGCTTCGGGGGCTCGTCGTGGTGAGCTCCACGACCCCGGGCTCGACTCCTTCCAACTTCCACAACGCCGCCGCTGCGCGGTGCGAGATGGCGGCCTCCGGTCCCGCCCACAGGGTCCCCGCCATGAGGCGCTGCTCCCAGGACGCGGGCACGCCACGCATCCGGTAGACGCGCGGGTGGACCCGCTGCCACTCGCCATTCCGGAGGCGGTAGTCAATGTCTGCCTCGGAGAAGCCGGCCTTCAGGACCTGGGCGCGGCCGAGGACTCCCCATTGCCGAGCGGCGAGGCGGCCCGCCGGATCATCTTTGTGTGAATACCCGCGATTATCACTGCTCTTCACACAAAGAAGCTTAACAGCTCCTGTCTACATGGGTGGGGAGACCGGCAGCCCCGGGCGCTCGATCGGGGCCCGGACCAGGTTGCCCCACTCGGTCCACGAGCCGTCGTAGTTGCGGACGTGGTCGAAGCCGAGGAGGTAGGTCAGCACGAACCAGGTGTGGCTCGAGCGCTCGCCGATGCGGCAGTAGGCGATGACGTCGTCGTCGGGCGACAGGCCCTGCTCCTTCTCGTAGATCTCACGGAGCTCGTCGGTCGTCTTGAAGCTGCCGTCCTCGTTCGCCGCCCTCTTCCACGGCACGCTAGAGGCCCCGGGGATGTGGCCCCCGCGCAGGGCACCCTCCTGCGGGTACTCGGGCATGTGCAGCTTGGTGCCGGCGTACTCCTCCGGAGAACGGACGTCGACGAGGGGCTCGCCCGCCCGGATGTGGGCATAGACGTCATCCCGGAAGGCCCGGATCTCCTCGTCGCTCCGCTCGACCACCGGGTAGTCGGTCGCGGGGCGGGCCGGGACGTCGGTCGTGATCGGCCGGCCCTCGGCGATCCAGCCCGCCCGGCCCCCGTCGAGCAGGCGGACGTCGCCGTGGCCGAAGAGGCTGAACACCCAGAGGGCGTAGGCGGCCCACCAGTTGAAGTTGTCCCCGTAGAACACGATGGTGTCGTGCCGGCCGATGCCCTTCTCGGACATCAGCTTGGCGAAGCCCTCGCCGCCCAGGTAGTCGCGGGCGACCGGGTCCTGGAGATCGGTGTGCCAGTCGACCTTCACGGCGCCGGGGATGTGGCCGGTGTCGTAGAGGAGCACGTCCTCGTCGGATTCCACGATCACGAGGCCGGGGTCCTCGGCGTGCTGGGCGAGCCAGTCGGTGGTGACCAGCCTCTCGGGATGGGCGTAACGCTGCAGCTTCTCGGCGGGGTCCGTTCCTACAGTCATGGCGTTCCTCCGTTCTTACCCGGCGCCTTGAGGGGCGCCTCGGGCTCACGTCTGGGTCATTTCCGGATTGTCAAGTGATTCAATCCTGATCGTACCGGAGAAATGCAGTAAAACCGGCCCGGTGGCCGCCAGGTATCGTGAGATGGACGACATGGCCACGCCCCCAGCCCTTCAGGAGATCGTCGACCTCTTCGCCGAGGCCCCCCGTGAGCTGCGTCTTGAGGCGCTCCTGGAATATTCCCGGAGCCTTCCCCCGCTACCGGAGCGCCTGAACGGGCATCGGGAGCGGGTGGTCGAGTGCCAGACGCCGTTCTTTCTCGCCAGCGAGATCGGCGACGACCACCGGGTCCACCTGTGGTTCGACGCCCCCCCGGAGGCACCGACCACCCGGGGCTTCGCCGGGATCCTGTCCTCTGGTCTCAACGGCGCCACCCCCGAGGAGGTGCTCGCGACCCCGGACGACTTCTACGACGCGATGGGGCTTTCGGAGATCATCTCGGCCCTCCGGCTGCGGGGGATGGCTGCCATCCTGTTCCGCCTGAAGCGCCAGGTGCGCACCGCCCTGGAGGCGGAATCCGCCTGACGTGGAGACGGCGACCCGGGGCGCGACCCCTCGTCGTGGACCCGGGGCCCCCAGGCCCGCCGACGTTGCGCTCCGCAGGACCGCCACGGGCCTGGGGCTCGCGCTTGGTACGGGCACCCTCGGCCTCCTCGGCGCCGCCTGGCACTGCGCCACCGAACTGCTCGATCCCCATCGGGCGGGAGATCCCTACACGCTGAGGCTCATCGGCGTCGATGGGGACACCGTCACCCTGCCGGCGACACCCGACACGCAGGAGCCCGGCGTCTGCTGCCTCCAGTGGCCCGGGGGCTACGGCTTGCTCGGCGCCGAGGTCCGGGCCACGCCCTCGGGCGTGCGGCGCGACCTCACCGACCGGGCGGGCGTCCCGCCGGTCCCGGGACTGCGGACCCGCATCAAGCGGCACGACTACGAGGGCGACCCCCGGCAGGCCTTCGGCCTGGCCTTCGAGGAGATCGGCGTGCCCACGCCCCTCGGCCCGATGCCGGCATGGCTGGTGCCCGCCATCCCGGGCCGCGGCGGCGGAGCCGGGGTGTGGGCCGTGATCGTCCACGGGCGCGGGGGCAGCCGGGCAGGGATGCTGCGGCTGATGCCCGTCCTGCACGACCTGGGGATCACGAGCCTCGTCATCACCTACCGCAACGATCCGGGGGCGCCGCGGGGGCCGGATGGCCTCTTCCATCTCGGCGACACCGAGTGGCTCGACCTCGAGGCCGCGGTCCACGAGGCGCGCAGCCGTGGCGCCAGCGACGTCATCGCCTTCGGTGACTCCATGGGCGGTGCGATCGTGATGCAGTTCCTCGAGCGCTCGCCGGTGTCGGGGATCGTGAAAGGCGTCGTGCTCGACTCGCCGGTCCTCGACTGGGCACCCGTGCTGGCCCTCGCCGGCAGGCAGCTCAGGCTGCCACCGGTCGTCCTGGCCCTGGCGAAGCGCATCGTCGCCCTGCGGACCGGGCTGCGGTGGGAACGGCTGAACCAGGTGAGCCGGGCGGCCGAGCTCGCCGTGCCGGTGCTCATCATCCACGGGGACGCCGACGAGACCGTGCCGGCGGTGACCTCGGCCGCCTACGCCGCCGCCCGGCCTGACCTCGTGACCTATCTGCGAGTGCCCGGCGCCGGCCATGTCGAGGGGTGGACCTCCGACCAGGACGGGTACGGCGAGGCGCTGCGCACCTTCGTCGGGCGGTTCGTCGGCTAGCCCGTCCGAGGCCCCTCAAGGGTGCAACGGCGGGAGCCAGGTGAGGGCGTTGTTCCACCAGAGGTAGCGCAGCAGGCGGGTGAGCTCCCTGCGTCCGCGGTCGTCCGATATCCCGAGGCGCTCCGCCATCTCCCCCACCGACGCCGACCCGTCCGCCATGGCCAGCACCCGGTCCAGGCGGGGGTCCTCTGGCCTCGGGGCGAGGAGGAACGGCGATCCGGCCACGGCCGGCTGCGGGCTGGCCTCGAAGGAGTCCCGCGAGCGCATCGCCATGTTCGTGCGGGTCCAGGCAGCGATACGGATCGGGCGGATCGCCGCCAGCAGGTCCCAGGGCGCCTCCGGCGGCGGGAGCTGGACCCAGCGGGCCAGCGCCATGGGGAGCGGCCCGGCGGCCATGTAGTCGGGTGGCGGCTGGCCGGCGATGTCCCGCACGGCGAGCACCGCGGTGTTGATCGACACCCGCACCCCGGAGTGCGCCCCGCCGATGTGCAGGCCGCCACCCGCCAGGTGGATGCCGTTGACGCCACCGAGCAGCCGGGTTCGGAAGTCAGGCCAGGCGCCGAGGGCGGCCTGGATGGCGTCGGGCACCGAGCGGCCGTGGCGGATCATCGTGTCCGGGGTCGGCGACACCATCACCTGGGCGATCTCGGCTTCGGTGACCACCCCGGCGGCCGAGAGCATGGCGAGGACGTCGGGGTCCACCTCGTGGCCGAGGCAGGGGATGAGCACGTCGCCCGCGACGAACCGCGCGCCATCGCCGCCCCGATAGGCGAGCCCGCCGTCGCCCAGGGCCACGTCTGTCGCCTCCTCGACGACCCGGGAGCCCGTGTCCCGCAGGAGGGTCTCGAAATGCGGTGTCCGGAACGCAACCGGCAGGAGGTGCCGGGCGACGATCGTCACGGACTGGCCGTGCAGCATCACTGCCGTGGCGTGCTCGAAGGCCGACATGCCGCCCCCGACGATGAGTGGCCGGCGACCGGCGACGGCGACGGGGTCGTGCAGGGTCTCGATCACCTCGACCCCGCTGGCGGGGTTCACGAGCGAGGGCGGCCGGCGCCGGCGCCGGTACCACGCAGTGACCACGACGTCGCGTGCCAGCCAGTCCCCGCCGGGCGTCCGCACCAGGACCCGGCCGTCCTGCGGCACCAGCTTCCGGGCAGGTGTCCGGAAGCGGAGGTCCAGACCCCCGTAGTTGATGACCCTGCCCAGGTAGTGGAGGACCTCCTCCCGGGTGAGCTGGTTGGGGTCCCGGGTGTCGAGGGGGATGCCGGCGACCTCGTAGTCGGTCGGCCGGGAGATGAGCACCAGCCCGTTCAGGTACTCCCGGATGGAGGTCGTCGGCCCCGGCCCCGCCTCCAGCCCGACCGCCTCGATGCCCTGCCGGCGGGCTTCAAAAAGCGCAGCGATGCCCGTCGGGCCGCCGCCGACGACCACCAGGGGCACCTCCGCCGGTGCGGGCGTGCTCGCTACCACAGAAGGCCCTTTCCGCTAACCTGCCGGGTAGACGACGTTGGCCCCCTTCCCCTCGCAGTCCCGGCAGGTCAGGTCTGGGGGGGCCGACCCGAGACTACCCGTAGAGGAGAACGAGAGCCCATGCCTGAAGCGTCGGAGACGGCCGTGACCGAGCAGCGCCACCTGATCCCCGGCCGCGTCCTGCCCGACAAGCCCATCGAGTCGCTCGAGGAGTACATCGCTCTCGGGGGCGGCGACGCGCTCCAGATCGCCCTGGCGATCCCGCCGGAGGAGACGATCGACATGGTCAAGCGCTCCGGCCTCCGGGGTCGTGGCGGCGCTGGCTTCCCGACCGGGATCAAGTGGGCATCGCTGCGCACCGACCCTGCCACCATCAAGTACCTGTGCTGCAACGGTGCCGAGGGTGAGCCGGCCACGTTCAAGGACCGCATGCTGATGCGCCGCAACCCCTACCAGCTCCTCGAGGGCGTGGCCATCGCCGCCTACGCCTCGGGGGCCAAGGGGGCGTTCGTCGCCCTGAAGCGGCGCTTCCACCCCGAGGTGAAGGCACTGGAACGAGCCCGGCTCGAGATGATGGAGTACGGGCTGCTGGGCCCGGTCCCCCTAGAGCTGCGGTTCGGCCCCGACTCGTACCTCTTCGGCGAGGAGCGCGGCCTGCTGGAGGTCATCGAGGGCCGTGACCCCCTGCCTCGGATCCATCCCCCCTACATGCAGGGCATCCTGGCCGACCCCGAGCACCCCTATCCGGCCGCGGTCAACAACGTCGAGACGCTCTCGAACATCCCCGGCATCCTGCGGTTCGGGCCGGACTGGTTCCGGGAGGTCGGCACCGAGCGCTCCCCCGGCACGATGATCTTCACCCTCGTCGGCGACGTGGCCCGCCCCGGCATCTACGAGTTGCCCCTCGGCGTCACCATGCACCAGCTTCTCTACGACATCGCTGGGGGGCCGCTGCCGGGCCACGAGTTCAAGGTGGTCGTCCCCGGCGCCTCCAACCCCGTCATGATCCCGGCGCATTTCGACACCCCACTCGACTTCGACGCCACCGCCGCCATCGGCACGGGCCTCGGCTCGGCGAGCTACGCGGTCTACGACGACCGGACGTGCATGGTTCGGGTGGCGAAGATCTTCTCCCGGTTCCTGCACATCGAGTCGTGCGGGCAGTGCGTGCCGTGCAAGATCCAGTCGGACCGCATCACCCGCCTCCTCAACAAGATCGACGACGGCGAGGGCGAGCAGCGCGATCTCGACGAGATCCTCGCCGCGTGCCGCCGGGTGACCGACGGCCAGCGCTGCTACCTCTCCACCGCGGAGTCGCTGCTGATCCAGAGCCTCGTGCGGATCTTCGTCGGCGAGTTCGCTGCGCACCTGGAGATGGGGGGATGCCCGTTGCCCGGCGTCACCCACCTGCCGAAGCTCGTCGAGTTCCACGAGGACACCGGCGTGTTCGACTTCGACCTGCGCTACGAGCTGAAGCGCTCCGACTGGACCTACGAGGACGACCCGGTGCCCGGAGGCTCGCCGTTGGTGCCCGGCGTCCAGACCGCCGAAGAGGAAGTCAGCACCTCGACCTGAACAACCGGTTTCGACACCCCCGACCGGGTATGGTGCCCACCGGGATTGTCGAACCGGCGGGGTGGATGCCGCAGCGAACTCTTGCAATGGTGCTGGCGGGCGGGGAGGGAAAGCGCCTCGCCCCCCTCACCGCGGACCGGGCCAAGCCCGCCGTGCCCTTCGGCGGCCACTACCGGCTCATCGACTTCGTCCTATCGAACCTCGTCAACGGTGGAGAACGCCACATCGTCGTGCTCACCCAGTACAAGAGCCACAGCCTCGACCGCCACATCTCCCAGGCATGGCGGCTGTCGACGATGGTCGGGGACTACGTGGCGACGGTCCCCGCCCAGATGCGCCGCGGTCCTCGTTGGTTCGCCGGGTCGGCCGACGCCGTCTTCCAGAACCTCAACCTCGTCCACGACGACCGGCCTGACCACATCCTCGTCTTCGGGGCCGACCACATCTACCGCATGGACCCCCGCCAGATGCTGGCCCACCACGTGGCCTCCGGGGCCGGCGTCACCGTCGCCGCCATCCGCACCCCCGTCGAGGAGGCCGGATCCTTCGGCGTCATCGAGGCCGACGAGCGTGGCAGGATCCAGGCCTTCCGGGAGAAACCCTCCGACCCCGTCGGACTGCCCGACGCCCCCCACCAGGTGCTCGCCTCGATGGGGAACTACATCTTCACCACTGAGGCCCTCATCCGCACGGTGACCACCGACGCCGCCGACGAGGGCTCTAACCACGACATCGGCGGCGACATCATCCCGAGGATGGTCGCCGAGGGCGACGCGGTCGTGTACGACTTCGGGATGAACGACGTGCCGGGGGCAACCGACCGAGACCGCGGGTACTGGCGCGATGTCGGGACCCTCGACAGCTACTACTCGGCCAACATGGACCTGATCTCGGTGCACCCGGTCTTCAACCTCTACAACATGAGCTGGCCCATCTACTCCTGGAACTCGGCGGCACCTCCGGCCAAGTTGGTGTTCGAGGACGACCAGCGCCGGGGCCAGGCGTTCGACTCGATGCTGTGCGCGGGCACCATCGTCTCGGGGGGGACGGTGCGTACCTCCATCCTCTCCCCCGACGTCACGGTCCACCCCGGCGCCCTGATCGAGGGATCGGTCATCCTGCAGGGCGTCCAGGTGGGACAGGGTGCGGTCGTTCGGCGGGCGATCATCGACAAGAACGTCGTGATCCCGCCCGAGGCCAGGATCGGCGTCGACTTCGACGAGGACCGCCAGCGGTACACCGTCAGCGACGCCCTAGCTCTGGGGAGGGGTGGTTGCTGCAGGCCGCCAGGGCTCCGAAAACCACGACCCGGCGTCCCCGCGTGCCCCCTTGATCTCGTTGGCCGGGTCAGTCGCCCCGGAACCTGCAGCAACCACCCACCTACGGGGGGGAGTGGTTTCGGCGAGAATCAGGCCCGCATGAACGGGGTTGACCTCATCATTCTCCTGGCCGTCGCGGCTTCGGCCGCGCATGGCTTCTTCCGGGGTGCTGCGGTCCAGCTTCTCTCCTTCGGCGGGTTCTGGGGCGGCCTCGCCATCGGGGCGGTGCTCGCCCCCCAGGTGTCGCGCCACGTCAACAGCGACATTGCGAAGACCACCACCGCCGTCGTCGTCGTCTTCGGCCTCGCGATCCTGCTCGGCGGGCTCGGGGAGCGGGTGGGAGCCAGGATCCGCTCGGGCCTGAGGGTGACCGTGCTCGGCCCGCTCGACTCGGGCGTCGGGGCCGCCATCGGGGTCGCCGCGACCCTGCTCGCCATCTGGGTCATCACCGCCATGATCTCCATCGTCAGCATCCCGTCGATCTCCCGGCCGCTCAGCCAG
>WNGI01003381.1_pt1 | contig 14064 bp, 10 predicted proteins | sample 5400621 | NCBI WGS metagenome assembly WNGI01 (sample SAMN13153374, study PRJNA577476) | soil metagenome | isolation source: 20 cm soil or saprolite under Garry oak tree replicate 1 | place: USA:California | collected 2016-06-15
ATCTGCCGAAATTCAGTAAGGAACGCATTGGCTTGGCTTGCCTCAATGCGCTGGCGGCTGATAAAGGTTTGGATCTGGCTGGGGACAATCTTACGAATTAAAACAGCGCTCCCGCCCGGCCATTCCCGCTGGATCTTGTCGCAGATGCTTCTCTTGGTCCTGTCAGTGTGCTCCGCCAGGTTTGGGATGGAATCTTTATAGCGCTCGACTAATTGCGCCAACGTAACGGCACGTTCATCGGTCGAAAGTCCCATCAGAACCGCCAACTCGCGCTTTGCTGTGGTCTTATCTGTGGTCTTTAATGAGCGGCGAATCTCCTTGCCAGCCCGAATAAACCGCGCATAGAATGTGCCGTTGGAATAACGATAAAGATTCTGAACGCCGATTACTTTTTGAAATGAGAACGCTTGTGATTGCATCTGGACTAATTGGGATAGCGTCAGAATACATGGATAAAACGGCGTGTAAACTGATTTTTAGTTTATCCAGCGTAGCTCAGTGGTAGAGCGGTCGGCTGTTAACCGATTGGTCGTAGGTTCGAATCCTACCGCTGGAGCCAAATTTTAAACCGCTCACAACGAGCGATTTCTCCAGCTCGCAGGACCGGTTTAGAGAGAAATGCCAGCAGATTTGCCAGCAGATCAGCGAGTGAATGAACAATTCGCACGAACTCTGCCACCACTCTACGACTACTCTCTAACCGAAAAATTGAAAGTGGCCGCCATCGGTGGAAGCGATGTCGCTGCGTTCAGTCTGCGTATCGCTATCTCTGGGACCGAGCTGACCAGGTACGTGTGGACGCAGTCTACGGACAGTTCCGCCGGCCGTCATTCTTTCGGATGGATGGCCAGAATGTGAGTCGAATTCGTTTTCCGGTGACCGGCCACGGCGGCAATTTCCACTGCGGAAATGTCCATCTTGGTCTTATCGGGACGACATCCGAATTGGACGTGAGATTGAAGCACTATGGTTATCTCGAAGCCGGGAAGCGTCGCGCCAAGTACGATTTTTACACTTCGACTGATCGGAACAACCAATCGGAAGACAACTATCGCCACATTATTGGGCTACCTGGAGCGCGCTTCGCGGACGCTGCTCCTCAATTCATTCGCTGGCAGGAGTAAGTTCCCGACGCGACCAGTATGATTTTCTTCGGCCCAACTCCGCATCAATCGCTCAAACCTATGCCGCGGAACGTGAAAATGCTCTGCGGCGAGACTGCCGTGCGAGCCTTGCTGGTTTCGCAATCGCTTTCGGGCTTGCGCTTGGAAGATCGACTGTCTCGCCGCACTCAGCGTCGAGTCTGTGATGCGTGAAGTTTTGCCGTGCCTATCTTGAGTCAGCGCAATCTAGTTGTTCCTCAGCCCTTCAGGGAATGACGACACGACGACGTCAAGTCGACAAGGTCCAACTCTATCGCGTCCCAGCGCCGAGATAATTTTGCACCAACCCAGCGATTCCTCGACCATTGGGCTCAGTTGCCGGCCGCGAAGCCTGTGTGCACATGAAATTTCCTCGCCGGGTATTATTGTGCAAGGTAATCTATTTGCCACGGTTAAGCCGAGCTGTTCATGATGCGAAGCCGGCCGGCTGAAACGAATGCAACTCAAACGATCGGCTGCCCCGCGGATGAGGACGCAAGCTCACTATTGTCTCGCATCTGGATGTGCGGGTAGTCCGGGATTGCTCCAATCGCCGTCCCAAGGATTCCAAGCAATGTCTACGTTCGTGACCCATTCATCCCCTTCCAACCGGTACAACCGCCAGATGGCTCACATCTAAACATTAGAAATGATAAAGTAGCGTTCAACGGGTCCGAACGGGGCTGCAACAACACACCCATGAAAACATCACTGTTGGACTTCCCTTTCCCTATTCAGCACGTTGCTGCCCGACTCGGGGTTTCGTTTCAATACGTAAGCGAACTTCGGAAGCGTTTTGTTGACGCTTCCATTATTGTACCAACTGCACCGCCAATTACTTACCGGTCGGCAGCTCGGTTCCGGTGGGCTGCGCCAACTATCAAGCCAACGCCAGTTCCGGCCGTTGACGTGTGACGTTCTTCTGCACGATGATGGGAATCAAAGCTGCGGCGCTATCCCGTGACGCTATCATTCCAAGCTCAAGTGATTTAAGATCAGATAAGATAGTTCAGTTTTTTACCGCCTCACCTTCCTGACCTGTTCGAACAATTTGGGCGGCTTGGGAAGCAACGGCTGTATGTGCAGCGTGGGAACCGATCGAATGACCATTGGAACACTTGGTGTCATCATTTCGTCATTTAAACCTTACGATTTGTAACCTGACATTCACAGCGCCGTGGATTATCAGCATTCATCACCAAAAACAGGGAGGTATCATCATAGAAAAAATTATTCAGTCTCGCCTGTGCACATTGCTGGCACCGATGTCATTTGCGCAGACGCGTTTGACGTAAACAAGAGAGAGAACCATCGAGGATGCCGTCGTTGTCCTTGCACACTCCGTGAACAAGTAATATAATTGCGTCCACCTACTCCGGTCGACCGTGTTGCGCGGCGTCAACTTGGGAGTGCCACGGCTCGGCGGCGTTCGGAATTAGGTCACAACAGCCACTATGGCGACGATCGTGCAACGGGACGATGTATACATTCTTAACTATTGCACTAAGTCACTAGCCCGAGAGAACACCGACGCACGACATAATTACGGCCAGTATTCGCCAGGCGACATCCGCGCTAGCATCGCCGAAGCGTGGCGCTTCCCGGTGATCGACTCGTACTACGACAGGCGGAGTTACGAAGATAGCTATGCATTCAACATGGTGACGTTTGTGTTCGTCAATACCAACGACGCCGCACGTGACGTCGCGGTAATCGGCACGTTTTCCGATCTGGTCACTCCAATTCCGATGCCGCGGGTAGGCGACAGCGTGTACCGCGCCGTCAGCGTTGCGGTGCCAAAAGGCCAGGTCCACAAGTACCGTTTCGTCGTCGATGGCAAGACGACCATCGACCCCGTGAACCCGCAGCGCGTCACGACTCCGGAAGGCACACAGTGGTCACGGTTCTTCACACAGTACTGCACCGACATCATCAGCTTCGAGCGCTGGGAACTGACGCTCTTGCTGCGGCTGACCGACCACATCCTCCCGTTCCGCACGATCGAGGGTCAGCGGTTTCTGAACATCTACTTAAATAACGTCGACCGGCAGAGCAAGGATACGCAATACGCGCGCGCGTACCGCCTCGATCAACCGATTGGCGTGGTGAATTTTATCGATAAGATCCTAGCGCGTGAGGAATCGCACCGTCTGACTGACTACAAGGTCTGCCTCGAGCTGATCGACCGAGTGCTGCGGCAGCGCGATCCATATGAGGAACCGGCAGAGATGCCAGTCTCGATGTACGAGGATCTTTACAACCAGATGGCGCAGGACACCGGCGTGCAAGGCTGGGACTATTCACGCTACTCTAGCCCGCGATACTTCCTGCAGCTGCTGCGCAGGCACACCTACACGGGGGCTTTCTCTCATCCGAAATACGGAGGCAACGCCGGTGCCGCCGGATGGGCGTATCTCGCGCACAACCTTGCGGACCCGATCACCGGTGCGCTACCTTCGGCCGAATCGCAGACGACGGCTTTCGACTGGAGCCGCGCGCTCGAAAAGCCACTCGGCCGCAGTCCCGAATACCACGGGTAATCCCGACGTTACGATGCCGAATCAACCTGACCGCTTTGACGTTATCATCATCGGCAGCGGAGCGGGCGGCGCGCCGATAGCGCACACGCTTGTTAACGCTGGGAAGTCGGTGCTCGTCATCGAAAAGGGACCGTTCTATCGTCCACAGGCCGACGATCCATTCGGGCTGAGCGACTACAAACGCGACGAGCTCATTTCCGACGGTCCCGAAAAGCGATTGACCATTCTAGGCCTCGCCAACACCGGAGCCTCCTTCTACACGAGCCACGTCGAGCCCGACCTTAACGACGAGCCGCATATCTATCGGAAGGACGACAGCCGCGACTTTGCTACGATCGAGGGCTATACTTGTCAGTGCGTCGGCGGTGGGACACAGCACTACGGCGGCGTATCCCTACGATTTAGCCCGCTCGATTTTCGTCTCAAGTCCTTTAACGAAGGTCGCACAGACCTGCGGAACGACGCTAGCGGCGACGTCAAGCGCGAAGCGCGCGACTGGCCGATTACCTATGACGATCTTGAGCCCTACTACTCGCAAGCGGAGAAGCTCATCGGCATCAACGGCACGCGCGAGAACCAGGTCAAGCGCGCGAGCAACGAGAACTATCAAAAGCCGCTCGACCCCAATCCGATCAGCGAGTACGCGCACGTCGGCATGGTCGCGCTTGGCATGAAGCCGTACCGGACGCCGCAGGCTGTGATCACGCAGGACCATGAGCCGAGTGGACGCAAAGTCGGACCGCTTGGAGATCCGGCGTGGGAGGGCGGCCCGAAAACGGCGTACGTGAACCGCTACGGCGACGCACTCGATTTCAAATCGAACACTTGGGTTGCGTTGCTGCGACCAATCTCGAAGAAGCCGAACCTCGTGCTTTGGCCGAATTGTCATGTTACGCACCTCGAATGTCAGGGCTCGAGAATCACGAAGGTGAACCTGCGCGACCCAAGTGGCCGTCAGCGAAGCCTCAGCGCCACGGTGGTAGTGGTCGCATGTTCGGCGATTGAATCGGTGCGGCTGTTGATGCTGTCGGCTGAGATCAGCCCCGAATTCAATAGCCGGATCAATCACAACGATCTGCTCGGAAAATATTTCCTGACACACTGCTTTGGCGGCGCCTCCGCGGTGATGCCCGGGCGCTTCGACAAATCGCTCACCGTGGACAGTGACTGGGCCACCGACTTCTGCGGAAGCGAGGACTTCATCCGCAGCAACGGGCTGTGGGCCGGTGCAACGGTTTATAATAACACATCCGATCAGGCACTTCCCATCGCGCTCGGCCGAACGCACGGCGCTGCCGATCTCGACACGCTATGGCACGGGTTCGACAATGACACGTCGATCGTCGACGAGAGATTCCGCGCGTTCCTCAATCTGGAGTTTAATCGGAGACTGTCAGTGAGCTTCATGGCGAACCAAGTGCCCCAAAGGGCAAACCGCATCGAGTTGCACCCGAGCGTGCGGGACAAATGGGGCAGGCGGGTGGCGTACATCATCAAGACATGGCATTCGCACGACCAGTACCTGATGGACACGCTTGCGAGGAAGTGTCGCGACGTGCTGGCGTACGGCGGCGACAATGGCGGCGGACGCTTTCCCGTCGAAGGCTTTGGCGGCGTGTATCTCAGCGAGAACGCGCTTGCACGCATCGCCAACCACATCCTTGGCGGCGCGCGGTTCGGCACGGATGAAGCCGATTCGGTGCTCGATAAGAACTGCCGTGCGTGGCGGTTCGACAATCTGTACATCGTTGACGGCGCGTTTATGCCGACATCGGGGAGCGGCAACCCAACCCTTACCATCCAGGCGAACGCGTTCCGCGTCGGCGACGCGCTGCTGCAGAGCGGACTGCTATGACGACCGAACGCTGAGAGGCTGTATATGGATTCACGTTTCGATCAGATGTTCGACGACCCGTGGGTTAGGGTATTCAAGGTTGTCTTTTATCCTGACCGCGTTTACCACGCGGCGTACTTCAACGCGACTCGCAGTAGCCGCTATCGGTACAATGTGCTCGAGGTGCGCAACGCGTTCGACATCACTGTGCTGAAGGCGGAGGTGTATGTTGACGGCGTGTTCCTTGGAAATGTCCTCCGCGTGGAATATCGCGCGAGCCGACTTATCGAGGTCGCTCGCGAAAGGAACCGGTTCCTGCGCAATCGCGTGATCATGCAGATCCGCCTACTCACGTCGGATCCGAATGCGCCGGCCGCGGGTCCGTCAGCGACGCTGTCGCTCCATTACGACAAGTGGATAAACGCGTATCAGACGGAAATCTGGGAAACGGTGACGCTCCCGCAAAGCAAGCACCACGATTTCAAGGTGCTAGATCAGATTGGCCGTATGGGGCCAATCACGAGTGTCGCTGATTTTAAGGACCTGCTGCATGACATTAAAAGTATTCGCCGGCTCGAATTGTCGTTTCGCGAGAACGACATCGATCTTCCGTTCGGGTATACCATTCGCAATCCGGAGTGGGACAACAACTTCATCCGCAACCACCAGGTGCCAAACACGCAGGAGCCTAGCTCAGATCAGAACACGGTCGCCGATTCCAACTATTTGGTCGACTTTCAGCGCGGGCACTTCTTTGACAACGTCGACACTGTCGCGCCCGTGCGTTATCGCAACGGCATGATGGAGCCTGGTAACACAGAGTCCCGGAACGACAACATCATCGAAATGCGCTGGGTGTTGCAGCGCGAGTTCGCCAGCTCCGTCGTGTTTTTCCACAAAGTGACAATCCCGCCTGGAGCGATCGAAGGCACGCACCGTCATATCGGCACGGAGGAGCTCTACTGTATCGTTGAAGGCGAAGGCATCGCCTACATGGGGGACGATGACGATCCGGCTCTTTCGCGGTATCCTTTAGTAACGCGCGAGATCTATGGCCTTGGTCCCCACAGCTGCCGCGAGTTGCCAGTGAAGCCAGGCAGCGTGATTTACACGAAGAGCGGCGGCATTCACGGAATCCGCAACCCGAGCGCCAACAAGCCACTGCGCTTCGTCGCGTTCCTTTATCACACGGCCTGATGGATCTCGCCGATGGATATTGTACATAGCGACAGTGTGTTTCGCGTCGAGCCAGGTACGACGCCCAACTACAACAAGGGCAACTCGCTTGTCGCTCTTATGAATATCCTGGAGTCCACCGAGCTTGCGTGCGATCGAGAGTGGTATCTGCGCGACCATCTGCAGTACCTCTTTCCGTACGAGTACCTCGATCTGTACGGACCGCAGGGAGGCGACGCAAACGTCCTCGACCCAACGCAGCAGGACAACAAGACCGATTTCCAAAAGCAGAACGTCAAGTCCTTTCGGACCTCATCCACGTATGTGGTTCGTGGATGGGTCACGACGGGTGAATGGACCGGGCCGTTCGTACGGCTGTCTTATCAGGCCGACCCCGAATCCCCGCTGGCGATGGCGAAAGGCGGTCTTCTAGGACAGTCCATCAAGGCATGGGTGAAGGTCGGCAACCGGCCGGGCCGCATCTTTACCGTGCCGTACAACAGCGCTTCCTCGCGGTACGACATCGAGCTGTGGGGATACAACGGTCGGGATCTGCGCGGTGTCCTTGGAGGACGATCACTCGACGCACTGACGCGTGGAGAGCTGCAAGCCGCGCCCGATTTGATTCGCGGCACGCCAAGCGCATTCAATCGGGAGGGCCTCAATGATCGTGACATGCGCCAGGTGGCGCCCGACTCCACGATGCATCCGATCCTGCCGCTGCTTATCGAGGTAGCGTGGAGCGACATCGACGAGCGTGTGTGGGATTCGAAAGGCGGGAGCAACTATCACTACGAGTTCAACATGATGCTGCGCGGTTGGGACAACTTTCTCGGTACTGGTATCAGTCCAAATCCGCATGGCGGCATCGGGTTCCTGGAATACAGGAATCTCGTATCGAACTACGGCCGCTATGCCGGAAGCGGTGAGCTTCAGCGTCAGCTTCAGCCGTGGAACTTCAATGCGTTCGGATCGAAGAACCACAATAACGCGACCGAACCATTCATGGCCGTGGACTACATGGATCTGCACATCCTTAAGCCCGAATGCGGCATCGGGCTGCACCGGCATCGCGACAACCAAGAAGTCTTCCTGATGCTTGAGGGACGTGCATACATGGTGATCGGCGACTGGTGCAAGATGCCGCAGCGCGAGCGATCGTTCGAAGTCAGGTCGCTGCGCGCCGGCCACTTCGCGATGCTCAAAGGCGGCAACCTCCACGGACTGATGAACGCGACGGACGAAGACATACAATTATTCATGTTCGGCGGTTATGATTAACGTACAATGCAGGCTAACCCCAGCTGACGTCTAACACGCCTTGACAGTGGTCGGGAGCACCTGGTTACGCGCGACCACGCTCCACAGCCGATGCCTACGTCGCCTACAATCAATCCAAGCAGCGTTCCTATGGGCGCCAACATCGTGCCAAATGGATCGGGTGCGACTTTTCGCTGCTGGGCGCCACGAGCGCGTCAAGTTGCCATTCACGGTGAGTTTAACCAATGGGGAGCCACCGATGAGGGGCTGCTGTATCAAGACGGGCCATATTGGAGTGGCTTCGTCGCTGACGCAAAAGAGGGACAACAGTACAAATTCTTCGTTATGGGAATAGGTACTAGCGGCTATAAGCGGGATCCCTCCGCACGTGAGCTGACGCGAAATCCTAGCTACCCTTTCTGCAATTGCGTGCTGCAGGATCCCCGATCTTGGAAATGGCATGATGTGGAGTTTCACGCTCCGCCTTTCAACGATCTAATTCTCTACCAGCTTCATGTCGGTGTTTTTAACGGTCCCGATCGACCGCGGCGAGTAGCTAAGTTTCTCGATGTGCTGGGAAGACTGGATTATCTCGTCGCACTCGGCATCAATGCAGTGCTGCTACTTCCGATAGTGGAGGTAGCGAGCGGACGCAGTCTAGGGTATGAGGGGTTTGACATCTCTTCGCCGGAGATGGACTACGCCGTCGCACCGGGTCCCGAGCTACAGGGCTACATGGGCTTAGTGAATGGTTTGCGTAGCCGGTTTAGCGCACCGGCACTAACCGAAGGCGATCTCGCTAGTTCGGCACATCAGCTCAAAGCGGTCATAGAGCTGTTCCACTTGCATGGAGTCGCTGTGCTCCTTGATGTGGTGTACAACCACGCCGGCGGCCAGATGAAGGGACAGGACGAGAGCATTTGGTTTTTCGACCGCGCCGCCGGTACTGGTGCCAATGACAGCTTGTATTTTACCGATCAAGATCATGCTGGCCCCGTCTGGGCGATCTGGAAAAGCGAAGTGCGACAGTTCATGATTGATAACGCCGCCTTCTTTCTGAACGAATACCATGTTGATGGATTCCGCTATGATCAGGTGAGCGTAATCGTACAAGCCAGTGCGAGCGAAGGCTGGCGCTTCTGCCAGGACCTCACGAACACGACCAAGTATATTAAGCCCAGTGCCATCAATATCGCGGAGTACTGGGGTGTCGATCCGTACGTAGTTCGTTTCCCACAGCACGGAGGCGCCGGCTTCGACGCCTGCTGGCACGACGGGCTCCGCCAAAGTTTGCGCGAAGCTGTGTCAGCAGCCTCGTTCGGCGGGCAGGCGCATTTAAATTTGCAAGAGGTGGCACGCCAACTTTGGGCCCCGAATTTTCTTAACGCTTGGCGCGCGGTGCAGTATATAGAAAGCCACGACGAGGTGTACCGCGACCGTGGTCAGCGCACACCACGTCTGGCGGATGGCGGAAATCCCCGTTCTTGGTACGCCCGCAGTCGCTCTCGTGTTGTGACGGGCATCCTTATGCTGGCGCCTGGCATCCCTATGCTCTTCATGGGTCAATGCTTCCTTGAAGACAAGCAGTGGGCCGACGACGCTGGCGCCCAACCGGAACTTCTGCTTTGGTGGGACGGTTTAGATTTGGGCAAAGATGTGCATATGGGGCGTTTTCATCGTTTTGTTGAAGCTCTTATTCACCTCCGGCTTTCCGAAGCCGCTCTCCGGAGCGAGACCCTAAGCGTGCTACACGTGAATGAAGAGAATCGCATCCTTTGTTTTCAGCGTTGGGTGCCCGGCGAGGGGCGTGATGTTGTAATTGTCGCAAGCTTAAATGACAAGACCTTCCCCAGCTATGAGCTGCCTTGGCCCGGAGCGGGTGGCTGGCGCGAGATCCTTAATAGTGACGCTTATGACGAGTACCCCGCTAGCGGCAACGGCGGCGGAATTGGCGCATTCGAAGCACCACGTGATGGATATGCGGCGACCGCTCGAATGTTGATCCCGGCTAACTCTGTCCTGGTCTTCGCCCGCTAGGGCAGCTAAGAAAGCGTCGCCCGTTATGCTCCTCTACGTGGTCCATTAGTCAGCATCTTTCGCCGCACATGTTCGGTCGTAACAATTTGAACGGAAGGTAAAGATGTGGCGCCACAATTCCGAATTTCAGCATGAGCTCATGTCGGAGCCGACGTCCATCGAAGCCCCGTCTGTTTTCGCCAAGTGACTTTGAATCAGATGCCTAGCTTACGTACCGCAGTTTGCGCCCTGCTCTTCATTCAGTAGGGCGACTGCTCGTTCCACGATTTTCTGTTCGTCCCAATGAACGCGCTGGAACGATCCGGCAATTCCGCCGGCAGCGTCGAGGAGGTAGACTTCAATTCGATGCCGGTTCACGAGCGACGCGACAAAGTTGACTCCTAGCTTGAAGTGCGCACGGACGGCGCTGATACCATCGATTGCTCGGAGCATTCGGTGGTTAGCGTTCAAAAGCACGCCACGATTCTTGGCGTAGCCTCGGAGTCGCTCTGGGGTATCGAACGCAGGATCATAGGTAATCGCGGCTGTTCGAATTTGCTCGGCGAATCCTCGTTCTAGCAATGAATTCTGGAGCCGCGCCAGTTTTGTAATGGTCAACGAACATTTTTGCGGGTTGTCGCAGCGCGTGTAGAAGAAGACGACAACAGAAGGATGTCCGCGGAAGAATTCCCGGAAGGTAACCGTGCCGCCGTCGTGATCCTCGAAGACGGTTGATTCAATCTTCGCACAACCGCAACGGGAACCGGGCGCCCACGAAAGCGCGTCACCAAGACCCAGCGGCAAGCTACAGCAAGTGTCTCTGCTGTGCTGTCTGGATCGAGCGGGAGCTAAAATGGCTTTCTGAGCACGTTCTATCTCTAGCAAAAGCTTGTTGGAGAAGCCGTGGCCGTGGTTCTCGCGCAGTTGTTGCAGCTCTGGCAAGATTTCGCACGCATGGGGCCCGAGCCAAACCAATGTGGCGAATAGCTCGGTCAAAGCGGTTGTACCTGTGGCAGAAATCGCATATTCACCATAGCGCTCAAAAGCAACGTGCTCGTCGTGATACCGAATATTCGTGATCGCTCGCATCACAAACGGCGCGAATGCTGAAACCGGGTTCGCATAGGATCGCAAGGCACGAGCCGCAGCAGCGACAAGATACGCATCGCGTCCGGTATCAAGCTCCTCGAGTACGAATAGCAGCGCCGTGTCGGTCAGTCCGACATGGCTCAAGGCGATCAGGATCCATCCACGCATACGAACTATCGCGGCCGCGCTACATTGATCGTAAACTGGGTGGTCCTCGCGAAGAAGGTCTGTCAACTCCGCGCGTCGAGTTGGGTCAGAGCTCAACGCCTCAACGAGCGCCTCAAACTGTCGTTCTGACAAAGCAGACGTAGTAGTTATGGGCAGCATCGGTTGCCAGTTCTAGGAACCGTATTTTGTGAGGAAGCGACGTGCGCCTTGCTTGAGTTTGTTTGATCCGGCGCTCTTTAGCGAAGCCACGCGCTTTAGCAACTTCTCATCCTTCTCCACTTTTGCCGCGCTACCAAATTGTGTTAGCGCCGTCAGACTCGTGGCCTGGATATCATCGTACTCCTTTGGATCGAGCACCAATTCTCGCGCCTGTGTCTGCATCGCTTCCGGTGCGATGGCTTGCAAAGCCGAGGCCGATAGCTGCCGATTTTCTTTCGTCTCCGCCTTGTCATTCAAAATCCGCTCGAACAAAGGCTTCGATGACGCATCCGCTGCGAGCAATCGCAGTGCCTCTCGTTTTGCTTCTTCATTTGGCGGGTTCTTCACAATCGTCCGCGCTACAGGATACGCCTCAGCGTGGATATCGTAGCTGAGAAGTTGCAATGCTTTTTCGGGCGGCAGGAGTGCCTTTTCCGGCTGCTGCAAGCCTTCAAGCAATCGCTGTTGTGCAAAACCGTCCTTCTCCCGCGCGAGGAGGCCAAGGACGCGCTGACGAAGCTCCGGGTCGGCGTCTGTTGCTACCGCCCTCAAGGTTGCGAGGTAGTCCGCGCGCCGAGATTCGAATTGGACCACAGCGAAGCTTGCGGCCTGGAGTGCCTGTAAGGCAGCGAGTCGGACACGTATCGGTTCATTCGTGTTGCGGAGGACGTTCAGTAGCGCTTGGAACTTGTTATCTTTCTCGCAGATCGCCTGGGTCACGTTTCCCATTGCGGCTATCCGCTCTTTCACCGGTTTTCGAGAATTTGTGGCAATCGTCACGGCCGCAGACGGAGACATCTTCACTGCGCTTGCTCTTTTTGGCTTGGCGCGTTTCCCCCGTTTTTTATTCCTGGCCTTGCTCATAATATTGGAATTCGCATACGCGAAACGTTAGGACAGCTGCACATCATCATAGTCAAATCCTAGTTGTGCTGCGGCGTCTATCCGGCCTTGATAATCAAGGCAGTCCTGCACGTGAGGTTGTGGGCCTGGCGCATTCACAACCGGGGAATTGGCGAGCCCTCCACCTGGAGCTGTCGGAGGGCGTGGAGGTCCGGTAATTCCATTCCATGGCCACATGGTATCAGGCAAGTTATGACCGATCGGGTTGCTGGAATTACTGTCAAACGATGCGGTGACTCTAGAATCGAAACGATCAAATCGACGTTGCCACTTCGCCCAAAGCCGATCCACGTTAGCATGAAGAAGAAAGAAAAGTGGATCTCTTGCGGCTGTAGGAATGCTAGAGATGACACCCCCGAAGCTCGTGTGTGCAAATCCGTGCGGGTTCCCTTCCATGTCCTCAAAACTAGCGTATCGATTACCAAGGGCGAGCGTCTGTGCCTCAGTGATACCGCTCGCGGAATCAGTAGCAGTATCAAAGAATGGACGACGGTTGATCCCAGGAACTCCATCTGTCACCCAGAACTGCAGTGGATTGTTGGCATTGAAGCTAACGGTGCCAAACTGGTCGGAAACCCCCATGAAGTCAGGGGTAAACAAATTGGGGGCCGCTTGGTCGAAGCGCCAATATGGAAGCGCTACACCGGAATCGATTGCCTGCAATTCGCGTTCGAGATCGAGCAAATAGGCACGGTGCCAAGGCAGAAATCCCGGTGCACCATGGGCCTGCGGTGAGCCTGCGTTTGTGTGCATGTTACGAAAATCGACGAAGCGCCCGTGACCCTGATCGTTTAACTGTGCGAAGGCCGACAGGAAACGATCCCGTTCTGCGGGCGTCAACGTGTTGGCGTTCTTTCGTATTCGCACCATTACGGCCACTCGGCCAATAACTGTCGTTCCATCGCGAACTTCGATATCCACATCTCCATCGGAAACGCTCGGCTGTCCGAAGCGTCCTAGAACAAAAAATGGAACGGAAGTTCCCTCGACCGGCAGCTGCAGCGACAGACTTGTGCTCGATGAACCTGTCGCCGTTTTGCGGAACACAACAGCGCCGCCGGTTGTACCAGAGCTGCCCATTAGAGTCACATTAACAACCGGGGTGCTTGCACCGGAAGGATCCGTTAGCCGAATCCGGCAGGGAGATGGTCCCCATGTGAGATACAGCGCCTGGGGGCTGGCGCTATTGTTGATCCGTAAATCTACAGTCACTTGTGGAATATTTTGGGAAAAGGATTGTTTCGGTATACTACATCTGATGAGGACCGCCTCGCAAGAGAAGACCCAGCAAAATAATCTCGTGCTTGCCACATCGGAACAACTGGGATTGGTTCCTGGATGCCGCGCGTCAAACGAGTTGAAATCTATTCTCAAAACAAAGGGAGCAATCTATGCGCGGTGAAATAGTAACTACCCAACGAGGTTTTCAGGCTAAAGCTATAAGCGGAACTCACGTGATACTGATCGCGCTCAACTGCCCGGAGGCTCTCCGCGAGGGCCTCAAGGGTTTCTCCTTCGAACGCGAGATTGTCGGTGCCGGGAGCAGGGGGCCGAAATTCCTCCGCTCGCAGAAGGTATTCAGATCAATAGTGCCGGACCCCAAGAACGCCCGAGACCCAAATGACCCGACCAAACCGCAGGCGTTTTATACGGACAGGTTTCCGGTGCAGAGCTTTCTTTGGGGTGACTATTCAGCATCGCCAGGGACGACCTACCGATTCCGCATCTTGCCGAGGTT
>WNGI01014629.1_pt1 | contig 14064 bp, 12 predicted proteins | sample 5400621 | NCBI WGS metagenome assembly WNGI01 (sample SAMN13153374, study PRJNA577476) | soil metagenome | isolation source: 20 cm soil or saprolite under Garry oak tree replicate 1 | place: USA:California | collected 2016-06-15
TGCCCATGTGGATCTTGCGTTTAAGATCGGGATTTTCAGCGAACGACGCGTAATTTGAACACGCGACGGTCGCAGAATCTTGTCATCCCGAGGTTTGGGATCGCGACCGGACGGAGCGTTGATCTCCCACAGAATGAAGAAACCCCCTCGGCCGATGTGCGCTCAAAACTTCGTGGATGAGATCCTTCTCCCGCACCTGCGGGATCAGGATGACAGCGACGCGGGATCCTCAGCCAATGAATCCTTTTTCCCGAGCGCGCGGATCCGGTGCGAATACGCCGTCATCCCGAACGAAGAGAGGTATCTCCCAAACGCTGATCGATCACACTTCGTACCCAGCGTAATCCGCGCTCCGTTGGGGAGATCCTTCGCTCCGCTCAGGATGACACCGACAAGTGGTCAGCCAATGCCACCCGGCTTCGCCAAGGCTACGGCGCGGCCGGCAAATCATTTGTATTTAACTGAGCAACCATACGGCTTCGTGCTCGATGTGCTGACGGTTTTGCCAGCCATCGATTCATCGAGAGCGACCTTCACATAGTTGGTCGAATTTGGAATATCTGACGGATACGGCGTTGCTTTGCTATCAATCGCACCTTCGTAAACGATTTTGCCTTCCGGATTGATGACAATCATGTCGGGCGTGTTCTTCGCGCCGTAAGCGCGACCGGCTCTGCCTTCCGGATCGAGCAGCAGCGCGGTTTGACGCGTTTTCCATTCGGTCATCTTTTTCTGGGCCTGCTCCGGAGTGAGATTGCCTTCCGTTCCTGGCGCGGAGGAATCAATCGTTAGCCAGACCACACCTCTGCCGGTGTACTCTTCTTGTAGTTTCTGCATGTTGCCGCTGCCGTAATGCTTTTTTACGAATGGGCATTCCGGATTAAACCATTCCAGCACGACGTATTTGCCTTTGTATGCCGAAAGCGAATGCGTTTTGCCATTGGCATCAGTCAGTGAAAAGTCAGGCGCGCTACTGCCAACGGGTGGCACGTCGGTCGCGTAAATTGCGCTGGCAACAGATACGGCGAGTGCGGTGAGAATCGGTTTTGTTTTCATAGGTTATTGTGAAGCTACAGTACGTGAGATGGTTTCAAGTTTGTCGACAATGATACTCTTGGTCAGCAGTTCCGGAAAAACCACCGGATCCTGGGATTTGCCCGGATAGAGCACGTAAAGTGGGACACCTGGGCGGCCAAATTGTTGCAATAATTTCGTGATAGCGGGATCGCCGTTGGTCCAATCGGCCCTGAGCTTGGTAACGCTATGCCGCTGGAATGCTTCGCGCACGGGCGCGCTCTCCAGCACACTTGCTTCGTTAAATTTGCACGTCAGACACCACGCCGCCGTAAAATCCACAAAGACCACGTGGCCCTGGCTGATCTCCTCTTGCAATCGCTCCGGCGTGAACGGTCGCCAGTCGCCCACTGCTTGAGACTGAAGTGGGTCAAGGCTGGTAGACCGAAATTTCCCGCCGATAAAATAAAATCCAGCCGCAGCGAGCAAGAACGCCATCGCCACAACCGCGATGGCGCGTCCCTTCGCAGAAGTGGATGCGGTGATGAAAGCGCCTTTCATCCAACAAACGATGCTGATTACCAGCAAAAAGCAGCTCGCCCAGATGACGGCATCAGTTCCGCGTTGCGCCCCCAGGACGTAAAGAAGAAAGAGCAGCGTGGCCAAAAGGAGAAATCCCATAAACTGCTTCATTCGCACCATCCACGGCCCGGGCTTTGGCAGGAAGCGCAGCCAGGCCGGTTGCGCCGACAACAAGAAATATGGAGCGCTCATGCCGGCGGCGATCGCCACAAACATCGCCAAAATAACTCCGGCTGATTGCGTAAAGGCGAATCCAAGGGCCGTTCCCAAAAATGGCGCCGTGCAGGGTGTGGCAAGGACAGTGGCGAAAACCCCTTGAAAAAAGGAGCCCGCGTTGCCTTCAGCGCCGCTCGCATTCAGCAAACCACGTGCGGCACTCTGGGGCAGAGAAATTTCAAACACACCGAAAAGGTTCAGCGCAAAAACCAGAACCACTACGCTCATGAAAAGAACGAAGTACGGGTTCGTAAATTGAACTGCCCAAGTGATCTGGTGCCCAGCGGCTTTCAGGGCAATTAAGATCAATGCCAAGCCGATAAACCAGGCGAAAATTCCTGCGGTGAAGGCAAGGCCACTTTGGAGAATTTTTTGCCGGCTTTGACCCGCTTGTTGAATAAACCCGAAAATCTTCAGCGAAATCACCGGCAAGACGCACGGCATTAGATTCAAAATAAAACCGCCAATGAATCCGAACAGGAGGAATGTCAAAAGACCGCGCGCAGGCGAAGAGCCGACCGCGAACGCCGGGGCCACAGTTGGAACACTCCACGCCGCCCGATCATTCCCGTTCGCGCGTTGGCCAAACACAACCAAACTCTTGAGCGACGTCACGCTTTTATCTGCTGACTCAAGCGGAATCCGAAAGGTGATCTCACTGCTGTTGCGCGACTCAACGCCCGGGTGCCCGACGACGACAGTCGCGTCGGGCAACGGATAAAAGTCTATCGCCGGATAATTCGCCAGGGTCGCGCTAGTGACGCTGAGACGAAGGTCGGAACCGTTGCGAGTCCATTTTGCCGTCGCGACATCGGATCCGGGCCAATCTTGCGGCAGCAACCGACGGAAGCGCTCGAACAAATCCGTATTTGCCGGACTGCTGCTGGCCGATATCGGGAGCTCGAGCTGCAGACTTTTACCCCCGGGAATGCAGATCTTTTCGCACACAAGCCAGTTGGCATCGGCCGCAAGTTTCATGTTCGCCTCTCTGACCGACAGTGGCGGAGTGACTTGTTGCATGAGCAGGACCTCATCGTGGTAGCCGTAAATCTGGATATCGCCGGGCTCGGACAGTTTCAGCGGTATTGGCCATTGGATTTCCCCCACCTTCCAGCCGGCCGGTAATTTCCATTTGATCTCTGTTGGAATTCCAGCGTCTCCCGGAAACTGCCAGTAGGTGTGCCATCCGGGCACCATTCTTAAGAGCAGACCAACTGTGAACGGCTTCCCCGGAACGATCGCGCTTGTGTTCGCGAGAAGCTCAGCCTTTACCAATTCGCGACCTTGGTATGTTTGGCCGCTGCTATCGTTGCGGATGGCGGTGAGCAACAGCAAAGAGGCGATACTTAAGAGAGGTAAGCGCGCCAGGTTCATTGAGATAAATAACACCGGCATCGACTGGCAGCAATTGGCGCACGCGACATCGTTGCGCTAATAACGGACCTCAAAGCCCCCCAAGCGAAGTCGAACGGGCGTCTCGCGTGCGAATCTGTCGAACGAAGCCAAAGCTTTGCGCTACTTTGTTTATGAAAAACGCGGCTACGAGCCGCGCCTGCTATTGGCTCGCGACATGCTCCCAATGAGCTGTGCGCTCGTTCTTAATTTTTGTGACACTCGTCGGCCTGGGAGTCCTCTATTTCTGGCAGAAACACAACGGAACTCCGCCGCCCGCACCTGTCGCGGCCAAAACCACCGCCGCCTCGGCTTCCCAGCCAACGCCGCCACCGCGCGAGGTTTCAGAACACAATTGGATGAAGCGGTCCCTCGACCGTGCCTCCGATGTCGCGCAAAAAGTTCGCGCGCAGACCAAAGAAAGCCAAGACCCGTAATACTTCGGGAGGATTTCGGACGACGCTGCCTGCGCTGTCGTTCGCCGCGCCAGCACAGGCTGTCAGCTGTAGCATTCGGCCGCCGCGAACCGCAGGTTGGCAGCTGTGCTCCCCAGAAAGAGCGGCGAATCCAGGTCCGACATCATAACAGTCGTGCGACGCAAATTCAGCTGCGGTTTGCCGTCGGGGCGATTGTCTCCGCAGAGGGCCGAAAGCCGTTATTGCGGCGCCTGAACCTTACTCTTCACAGCGGCTTTAAAGTCAGCCGCGGTTAAGTTCGCTTCGTTGGCAGAGGGCTCCGTCTCCTCAGCTCTTCCGAGACGCGCGACGTTCTTTACCGGTTCCTCCTCGTTATTAGTAACGATTTCCTGGCCGGCCTGGTCACGCTTCACATGAAATCGGCCGTGCATAATACCGACCAGCGGAATGAACTGACTGCCATTGTTCTGAACGAAAAGGATATCTTTATCGCCGATCTTAAATTTGGGCGCGTCGCTTACGCCCATTGTTTCACCGTCCACTGTGCCACCGAGCATTCGGATTGTATAGCTTTGGCCGGGATTACCCTTGAGCGTCTCTTCGACTTTGAAAGTCACGTAAGTGACGATGTGTCGCTGCGCGCCTTCACCCACCCATTGCGATGTAACATCGGTGGCAACGCCTTGGAAAATAACCTCGGCTTGAGCGACGAGCTCATCAAACGTGGGCGGGATTACAGTTGTGGCTTTTAGAGAATCAAGACCGGTGGCGAAGACCAGGCTGAGGAGGAAATAACCTACTTTTTTCATGGAGTTCTTGGGCATCAGAGCTTGTGCTTCACCTCGTTATGCTGACTGCAGCACTTGTTGGCCAAGATAGATTGTAAGTCGGACCTGGCATAAGAAGCATGGTAGCGGCCTTGGGTCTTCTCCGAGCACTGCTCAATACCGTCAGCGTGACGTCAGCGGAACCCGCCCCAGCCGGAATTGTCACCTGGCCGGGTGAACCGCTTAAGGTGTACTGCCTACCTAAGATGGCCCTACCAGTCATCGCATAATTCACCGTCACCGCGGCCGTGCCGTTGCCGCCCGAACGTGTAAGCGTGTAGATCGCTGATCCGCCCCTCCTAACCCTCGTGGGCGAAGCTGAGACGCTGACAGTGGGAACTGTCACCACTGGAGCCGGTGTTGGCGTAGGTGTTGGGGTCGGTCTCGGGGTCGGCGCCGGCGTTGGGGTTGGCGTTGGCGTTGGACCGGGCTGGCCGGCGCCGTAGATCCTTTGAGCGCCGTTGATATCGTCCGTTGTAATTGTCTCGATGCTACTGATCTTCGAATTCATAATCGCGCTGACGTGCTGTCCATGCTGGTCAGGATGATCCAGACCAAGGGCGTGTCCAAGTTCGTGGATCAAGACGCGGCGAATATCGGCTATCGCGTAGCCGTTCGAACCAAATCGCAGCGGACCGCGGTATGAGTCGAAGTTTTGGTGGTTATTAAATAGAACATCGGCTTCGCTCATCGTGCCTCCAGAATAGATATAATAAGTGACGGCAAGAGTGCCGGAGCCAAAAGACTGTCCGAAGACTGATCCCGAAAACGCGATCACATTGACGTGATCACCCGAGCTTACCGGTGCGCTGGGATTCGTCGTTGTTACAAATTGCAGGCGCTGCATTACCTGATCCCAGACACCAGGAGCGGGTGCTGCCGCCGCAGCCCACGACGTGTTGCCGTCACTCAAAGTGCGTCCGGCATTTCCCAGCGCTAGTTGGAAGGTTACCGTGCTACCAGCCGGCCAGCTTGCGCCTTCCAACACATACGCGTGGGCGGCACGAGGCGAAAGTGCAGCGAGACCGAAGGCACAGCCGACGAGAACGACAAATCGACGAACCAAGGCTCCCTGCGTCATATAATTTCTAGAAGCAGGTGCCATGCGCAGGCCTTGAGAAAAAATGCGGTTTTCGGGAAATGTTTTGCCCAATTTTACGTCGCCCTGAGTGTTAAAAAGCCGTCTCAATTAAAGGGGCGGTTGGGGTGATGGAGGGGGACCAAATCTGGGATGCATGGACAGATGCGATATCAACCAAGCAAGGTCAAGAAAGTTGCCAAAGAAAATTTGGTTGCGCGGTTCGAGCAAAAATTTTGATCCGCGTTATGGAACTATGAAGATCTTTTTCGTGGCGGGATCCTTTACTTTGCTGCCTGGCGGATAACCGCTAACATCGATGTAACCACCGTTAGGATCGAACGGATCGAAAACGTAACCTGGCTTTCCCGGGACCGGCTTGGCCGTGGGAAATTCGTAGGCCGCAGCTGAAGGGGACGGGCTTGAACCAGGTTTTGGCTTGCCTTCCGTCATCTGTTTGGGTTTCGTCTCCGAGGCGGGCGACGGCGAGGCGCGGGCAACACGGTCTTGAACTTGCCTCCGTGTCTGAGTGGGAGTCGGCGACGCGATCGGCTGACCGGGAGCGATCACGTCAGAGCCAGTTGTCGTGGTGGTCGTCGTGGTTGTTGAGGCTTCCGATGGCTTCTCGCTGTGTCCCGTAAATAAACGCACCGGAGCGGTGACCACGTGATAAGACGTACGCGCTACGCCACAGCCCATTAATAAGATTCCGCTGCTCAGAACAAGAAGATGGACCGCCGCTTTCACGTGCGCTTTTATACGATTGTCCTCTGATAGACGCAACTGCTGTGGGATAAATCAGCGCTAATTCGGAACCGAATTTATTGTGCAGAAGTACGACATGATGTCGATACTTTCCTAGAGCTAATGATTCCAGAGTCGCACAAAGCAAATCGTCATGCTGGCAGTCGCGAATGCGTGAGATGCTATCGCAATTGCAACGTTTTTACGTCGGCCACGAATCGCGATATTTCTTCATTCGTGACCGACCATGAACACATAACCCGGTAGATGTTTGGCTCGATAAATTTGTAAAAGTGCCAGCCGCGCGCGTGCAGTTCACGCACGAGTTTCTCGTTTGTCCGCAGAAAAACCGCGCTCGCTTCCACCGGAAAAACGATATCCATCTTTGCCTCGCTTTGAAGTTTATCTGCCAGTTGCTTGGCCGCATCGTTGGCACGCCGCCCGTTCTGCAACCAAACATCGTCATTTAGGAGTCCGAGCCACGGCGCAGCCAGGAAGCGCATCTTGGAAGCGAGTTGTCCGGCCTGTTTGACCCGATACTCGAATTCGTGCGCGAGTTCTTTTTTAAAAAAAATGACGAGTTCGCCGGCGGCGACGCCGTTTTTGGTTCCACCGAAACAGAGCACATCCACCCCAATTTCCGACGTGATGGCTTTTGGAGCGCACCCCAGTGATGCAATCGCGTTGGCAAAACGTGCGCCGTCCATGTGGAGAAACATTTTTCGATGCCGGGCGAATTCTGCGATCGCTTCAATCTCAGCCATGGTATAGACGGTCCCGAGTTCGGTTGATTGCGTGATGCTGATCGCGCGCGGTTTATGTGAATGCAATTCACCCTGACGCGCAATCATCGCCCTGGCCTCATTCAGATCGATTTTGCCATTGGGGCCGCCAATCGGCAGCAGTTTTGAACCGTTCGTGAAAAATTCGGGCGCGCCGCACTCGTCCGTGTGAATATGCGAACGCTCGTGACAAACCACGCTGTGAAACGACTGACAGAGCTGGGCGAGAGCAAGGGCATTTGCGGCCGTTCCGTTGAAAACCAGGTAAACGTCATCGTCGCCGTATGAAGGAGCTGCTCCGCTGTTAGCGGCCTGCAAAGCTGCCCACGACTCCGGGCAAATCGCTGCGGTATTATCGCTGGCAAACTCGTGCCGCTCGGGCCCTGCCTCCATGGCCGTCTCTGTTACTCGACGGTGGCACTGTGAGCAAACGAGAAGGCACTTAGAGGAGAGAGTTTGCCTGACGAACCCGAGCCCTGGGCCTCAAAAAGCTCGCCAGGCAAATCACCTCTACTTGCTCCCCAAATTCATGTGCAGTTTTCCAATCGTCCTCCCCTAGTTCGGAAGAGGTCGATCGATTGCGCGTGTGTGGGCCGAACAAACTCGGTGGGTGTGGCTGTCCGCATCGCGTTCTTTTGTTTTTACTGAGTAAACAAGACAAGCCAGTGCCAGTATATTTGTGAGAAAGAAAAGTCGTGCACGCGTAACATAAGTCACACGCTTACAGCGTAATAACTGTCAATCTCCGGCTTGCCATCCACTCCGCATCATCCCTAAGCCAGAGAAAGTTCCTCGCCTTTTGTTCTCAGCGCGAAAATTTTGGAGCGGGCCGAACTCTCTTTTCTCCGCAATTCGGCGATCCGGCCGCGGTACCCAGCCGTTTTCCTTTTTCCACCCGAAGCTCATGGAATTTTCCGCCGCCGTGGGTCCGTTAATTTGTCGTTGGCTTTTTCCAGCGCGCTGACGCAGTGGATCGCGAACCATTATTGGCAGCGACAATTCGTTCTGCTTTGCCAACGCACATCGACGGGCTATTTTTAATCTATGAATGCTCTCCAGGAGGAGGTTGAGCGGCGCGGTGAAAAAATTTTCGATCTGGTCGACCGCCATCCCGAATCGGTTTTCAGCAAGGCCGGATTTTACCAGCGCATCATGGCTCTTTCCATGCGCGACGAGCATTTCAAAGTACAAATGTTCCGCTTTGTCGATGTGCTCGCATCGCTTCGGCAAGGTGACGAAATCGTCCGGCACCTGGAGGAATATTTTGCCGATATGCGGAACAGTTTTATGCCGGTTGTGCAAACCGGCGTTCGCCTGGCCAAAATCGTCCCATGGTTAAGCGGCCAAATCCTGCGTTGGAACGTCTCTGGTATGGCGCGGCAGTTCATCGCCGGAAAAAATCCGCGCGACCTCATGAAGACGTTGCGTAAGCGCCACAAACAAGGGATCGGCTTCACCGTCGATCTGTTGGGTGAAGCTGTCGTAAGCGAGAAGGAGGCAACCGAATACACCGCCCGCTGCTTTGACCTCCTTGAAGTCCTCGGCCGTGAAACTCAGGGCTGGACTGATCCGCTCGGGGAGAATTCTGAAATGTTCCCCGTAGTAAATCTATCCGTCAAAATCTCTGCGCTCTACTCGCAAATGAATCCGGCGGACCCTGCCGACGCTATCGACCATCTCGCGCCCAAGCTGCGGCCGATCCTGCGCCGCGCCCGCGAGCTCGGCGCGTTTGTCAATTTCGACATGGAAAGTTACGCGCACAAAAATACGACACTCGCGTTGTTCAAAACTCTTTTCGTCGAGCCGGAGTTTTTGTCATGGCCGCACGTCGGCATCGTCATCCAAGCCTATCTGCGTGATGCTGAAAAAGACCTGCGCGATTTGATTGAATGGGCGCGCACCAGGGGCACGCGTTTTACCGTGCGATTGGTCAAGGGCGCCTACTGGGACTATGAACGAATTAAATCGAACCAGAACGGTTGGGACACTCCGGTCTACCTGCAAAAGCCGGAAAGCGATGCAAATTTCGAAGCGCTCACTCGCGTTCTACTGGAGAACGAATCAACCGTAACGGCGGCATTCGGGTCGCACAACGTCCGCAGCATTGCCTACGCTCAGGCTCTGGCCGAGGAACTCGGGATCGATCGCAGTCGCTTCGAATTCCAACTGCTTTATGGAATGGCAGGTCCCATTAAACGGGCTTTGGTCGATATGAGCTATCGCGTGCGAGAATATTGTCCAGTGGGGGAGCTGCTGCCGGGAATGTCCTATCTTGTCCGCCGGCTGCTTGAGAATACTTCTAACGAAGGTTTTTTACGCGCCAAGTTCGCCGAGAACGTCTCCGAGATCGAACTGCTGCGCGATCCCACGGAACTTATCAAGCAAAGCCCCAATGGCGCGGAAGAGCCCGAGATGGCGGATCGGAGCCAGCCTCTCAACCGATTGAAGCCGCGCAAGCTGCGCGCCAGGGTAAATGGTTTGCTCCCAGGAAAGTTCCGCCAGCGATCCGCTGACCGTATATCTCTCGAGACACCGCCGGGGGATACTTACCAAAATGCTCCATTGGTGAATTTTGTTTTCCCCGAAAATCAGGAACGAATGCGAGCGGCTCTTGTCCAGGTCCGGTCCCAATTCGGCAAAGAATACCCACTCGTCATCAATGGGGGCAGAGTGCGGACGGGCAAAACAACGGCTTCGCTAAATCCAAGCGCTCCGCATGAAATTGTCGGCTACGCCGCCGAAGGAGGAGTCCCGGAAGCTGAGCGCGCGGTTAAAGCCGCACGCGGCGCCTTCGAAAAGTGGAGCCGCGCTCCCTTCGAGCAACGGGCGCAATTGCTTGAACGCGCTGCTTTGATCATGGACCGGCGGCGCTACGAACTTTCCGCCCTCGAGGTTTTTGAAGTAGGCAAACCGTGGGCGGAAGCAGACGGGGATATCCGTGAGGCCATGGATTTTTGCCTGTTTTACGCACAGCAAATGCGTTTAATGGGCCCACCGCGTCTTACCCAACACGTCTCTGGCGAAGAAAGTTACCAGCATTATTGGCCTCGTGGCGTTGCTCTGGTGATCGCGCCGTGGAATTTCCCGATGGCAATCTTATGCGGCATGGTTTCGGCCGCGCTCGTAACGGGCAATACCGTGATCATGAAACCAGCAGAGCAGGCCGCGATTTGCGGCGCAATGCTCATGGAAATTTTCGAAGAAGCAGGGGTGCCACCTGGTGTTTTAAATTTTCTTACTGGCCATGGCTCAATCATTGGCGCTCATCTTGTCGACCATAAAGACGTCGATGTGATCGCGTTCACTGGCTCGCGTGAAGTTGGTCTCAAGATTTGGGAATCGGCCGGCAAAACGCGGCCCGGTCAGCGCCAACTCAAGCATGTTGTCTGCGAAATGGGCGGGAAAAATGCGGTCATTATCGATTCGGATGCTGATCTCGATGAAGCCATCGTTGATTCGATTTATTCCGCCTTCGGTTATCAGGGGCAAAAGTGCTCCGCACTCTCGCGTCTCATCGTTCTGGAAGAAAACTATGGCCGCGTGATGGAGCGTCTGCTTTCCGCCGCGGCCAGTTTGCGTTTCGGCAATCCGGAGGAACCCGGTATCACGGTTGGTCCAGTAATCGATGCAATCGCCTACAAACGAATCAACGAGTACATTGAGATCGGAAAAAGCGAGGCCAAGTTGGCCTACCAAAAAGGAAATGTGCCGGACAAAGGCTTCTTTATTCCGCCAACCATCTTCACGCATGTCAAACCGGAGATGCGCATCGCGAGTGAAGAAATTTTCGGACCAGTGCTGAGCGTTTTTAAGGTAGCCGATCTGGATGAGGCTCTCGAGGTTGCCAATAATACGGATTATGCCCTTACCGGCGGATTTTTCTCACGCAGCCCCGCCAATATCGAACGCGTAAAGGCGGAGCTCGTCGCGGGCAACGTCTATGTCAACCGCTCCTGCACCGGTGCCGTCGTCGGACGGCATCCGTTTGGGGGATTCAAAATGAGCGGGGCCGGTACCAAGGCCGGGGGCAAAGATTATCTGTTAAATTTCGTTCTCCCGCGGATCGTCACCGAAAACATCATGCGCCACGGGTTCGCCCCAGAAGAAACACCACTGCAGCGCGAGGAATTTCTCTGGCCTAAACGGTAAGGGCTTTCTCTTAATTAGTTAGTGACGGTCAGAGCCGCGACAATTTCGGACGCCGCTTTTCCGATAACACTGATGTGATCGCCGCCAGCCACAGGACGGAAAGTCACGAAAGCCGGAAACCTGTCGGCCAATTCACGGCCCATTCGGACCGGAATAATATCGTCGTTAGTGCCGTGAAAGATGGTCACGCGTGGCGGAGATGGCCTTCGCGATAATGCGCGCAGGCAAGCGCGGTTGTCGTAGTTCTCAACTAGCAAGTGCGACAGAAGTCCACCTACGACCATGGCTGCCTCCTCTCGCAGCGTCGTAAAGACCGATATGAGGACGATACGCTGCACAGGGTGACGCGTGGCGAAATCGAGGGCCACGGCAGTTCCCCAAGAGTGTCCAATGGCATTTAACCGAGACTCGATTTCAATTTCGGGCACTCCCAAGTGCGCCGCCAGCGTCTCGAGTGATTTGTCCGCGGCGGCCCGTGTGCTCCCAATCGTGGCATACCCTTCGCTCTTGCCGTAGCCCGGATAATCAATCAACAGAAAGCTGTCGCCCGGATCTCGATCTTGCGCGATGAGCCATGTCCAGTCGAGTGCGAGCGAGCCGTTGCCGCAAAACGCCACCCAGATGCGATCTGGCAATCGCGCGCCACCGCCCCGCGCAAGATAAAATGCGACCTGCTTCCCGGCGCCTGTCCTAAAGTTGAGTTCGACGCCGTCCGGCGGCAACGCTTGAGCATAAGCCGCATCGTAGGGGTGCGGGTGGTAGAGCATCGAGTGCTGGCGGAAGTAGAGGAATACCACGCCGGCAAGAAAGGCGACGCAAACTAAAATCAGCGCTCGCCAGAAGGACCGAATTAAACGAGGACGCATATCGATACTACCCTAATTGCGTTCACAAATTGATGTAGCACAAGCGCCCCACCTGTGAATCAGTCAGGTTTCGCAGCTCAACGATTGCACTGGATTCGAAAGCGCTACTGTAGTGGCAGGAGTTTCTAAAGTGCCGGAGTGCTCAAGGCCTCAACATGGGAATGGTTCTCGCACAAAGCACACAACGGACACACCGAACACGAGTCTGGTCATGTTGACAGAAGTGTTCCGCTTTTGGCGGGATTATTATTGGACGGCCAAGGGTTCAGGGTTCAGTCGAATTCGGCGTTCGACGTTCGGAGTTGGGCGTTCGGCGTTTGCTGGCGGCTTTTGCCGGTTACGGTTGCTTTTTGCTCAGCAACTTCACCACCACCACAATCATGTAGATGACCGGCCAGAGTGAGGCGGCAACAACCAACCCAAATACAATCGCTTCCTTCACATATTCCTGCGCCGCTGCGCCGTAATATTCACGACTCAAACGGCGAAAATTGCGAAAGTGCTCCCGCCCATCATGCGGCGAGGAAAAACCGCGCCACTCTTCCATCCTTGATTGGAAGAAATAATCGGTCGGTGGAAACTGGCGCGGCGGGATATCGGATTCGAGACCGGCCCGGCGCGACGAGAACTGACACACTGGCTTCATGGTATTCGATCCATAGCTTGGATTAGACCAAGCTACACACAGGACGCACCGTTTAAACTGAAAACGTCATCCCGTTACCTTAATCGCGGCTAGGATTTGACCCGGCACGGCGACACGGAATGCCCCCTGTAAGAGAGAAATCACCGACGGCTTGCGCGGGTTATTGCCAGTGGCCTCCCACCCAGACCCATCCACCAGGCCGTCGCACCCATCGGCCTTCGACCCACACAGCGGTTGTCCGGGGACGCACAATCCAGCTGCCGGGCACCCAGACATAGTCCGTTCCAGACCAGCGCCAATAGCCTTGTGTCCATACATACCGGGGTCCGGGCGAAACCGTAGCCGTCTCGACCCGAACTACGGGGGGGGCCCGTGTCACAAGCACCTCCCGAGTGACAGGCGTCGTTACCGGGCCGGTCGTCGTCACCTCCTGGGTCGTAGTCGTTGTTGTCACTGTTGCGGGTTCCTCGGCGCAGCCGAGTAATGCTAACGGTGCCAGCGCCAATATGTAAAAATTGATTCTCATAAAACGTCTCCTATCTATGAATTCGTTTGGCAAAAACTTCGCGGCTTTATCGAACTTAGCGATAGATACTTCTCTTCTCCAGAGCCGCCGGGTAGTCAATAGCGAAAAACGGATTCTGATCCGATGATTAATCATGCTCTATGTCATTGGCACACCAATCGGAAATCTAGGCGACGTTACTTTGCGCGCGCTTGAAACCTTAAGGAGCGCCGATGTGGTTGCGGCGGAAGACACTCGGCACTCGGGAATTTTGCTAAAGCATTATGGAATCCAAAAACCCTTGGTCAGTTATCACGAGCACAACGAAGCGATGCGGACGGCGCAGCTCATCGAGCGGATCGCCGCAAATGAAAACGTTGCACTGATTACCGACGCGGGAACACCGGGCATTTCCGACCCAGGCGCCCGCCTGATTCGAGAATGCATTAAGCGCCAATTACCGTTCACCATCGTACCGGGTCCCTCTTCCATTTTAACGGCGTTGGTTGGTTCCGGATTTGCGGCCGAGAAATTCTTCTTTGGCGGATTTCTTCCCACCAAAAGCGGCCAACGTGCGCGCGAATTGCGCTTAGCCGCCGATCGCGCCGAAACCTCAATATTTTTCGAATCCCCATTTCGAATCCTGAACGCCGCGCGAACTAATCAGCCATTACGAAGCTCGTCCGCCAAAAGGTGAGATCGTGCTTGTCATTTCAGGTCGGGGCGATTGATCCCAATCGCCATGACGGTTTCGGGTGAACCGCCGCTACCTGCCGAGATATCAAGGAGAGGCGGTTTCCAAACCGCCCGGACCAGAGACGAAAGCTGGTTTGGACAGCGCCTATTC
>WNGI01003628.1_pt1 | contig 14060 bp, 16 predicted proteins | sample 5400621 | NCBI WGS metagenome assembly WNGI01 (sample SAMN13153374, study PRJNA577476) | soil metagenome | isolation source: 20 cm soil or saprolite under Garry oak tree replicate 1 | place: USA:California | collected 2016-06-15
GAGCCCGTGTCTGTCTGGCTCGCCCCATGCTGCTGGACGATCTCCTGTTTGACTTCCTTCGTAAGGCCCATCTCACCTCCGTATCGTCAGTCCCAGCAATCCGCCGGAAGTAGGCGGAAAGCCGCGGCTGCGGTCGGTGAGAAGGGTAGCAACGATGCGGTTTACTTGAGCAGCAGCTTGGCGATGCGCCGCTGGGCGAGAAACAAGCCGCAGCACCCTAGAACCAGGAGATAGCCGACGTTCACGAGCTGGGCCCAGCCCACCGTTCCGAAGTTGAGCGCGCGCAGGAGCGCGATCGCGTGGTACAGCGGTGAGAAGCGAACGACCCACTGAATCGCATTCGGATACGTCGTGATCGGGAAGAACGTCGCCGAGAACAGGAACATCGGAAGCTGAACGAGGGCGACCAGCTCGAAGTCCTGCCAGCTCCGCATGAACGTCGTCGCGGCCACGCCGAGACCCGCGAACGCGAAGCCGATCACCACCGCCCCCGGCAACGCGAGCAGGCCCCAGGGCGATTCGATCAGGCCTAGCGAGCCGGCCACCGCCATGAACGAGATCGCATAGAGAAACCCCCGGAAGAGGGCCCAGGCCGTCTCGCCCACCGCCACGTCCGCCGGCCCGATCGGCGTCGAGAGCACTGCTTGCCGACGAAGTGCCCGAGCCCGATGCCCATCGAGAAGAGGTAGAAGAGCGGCTCGAAGACGCCCGAGAAGATCACCATCCAGGAGCGGCGGTACACCATCAGATTGCGCTCGAAGAGCAGGCGGCCGCGGCTCCCGGCAAACACGGCTGTGGTCACTTCAGGAGCCTGCTCGCGTACGTGCGCTGCGCCCACAGAAAGCCGATCACGACGAAGAGCAAGAGGTAGGCTGCATGCCCCAGCGCGCGCACGACGTGCACGTCGCCGAGCGTGAACATGCGGCAGAGCTCGACCCCATGCCAGAGCGGGGTCGCGTAGGCGAGCCATTCGAGTGGCAGCGGCAGACGGGAAACCGGGAAGAACGTGCCCGAGAAGAGAAACATCGGGACGACGATGAAACGGTTGATCGGCACGAATGCGGCGTCAGAATCCGCCGTCGCTGCGTACGCCGCGAACGGTGTCGTAAAGGCTGCGCCGACCAGGACCGCGGCAGGCAGTGCGAGGATTCCGAGCGGCGTCGCGAGCATCGCGAAATACTGGCGCGTCCACTTGATCGCTCCCATCACGGGCCACGAGGCCTCCCCGGAGGCGATGGTCATCGCGGTCGCCGCGAGCATCCCGGGAGCCACGAAGTCGATGTACGGGACGCCGAGCGAGGCGCCGCTGGATTTGTTCACGAGCGTCCCCAGTCCGACGCCGAGGGCGCCGAGATAGAACACGGGGTTGACGATGCTCGTGATCGCCGAGCCGCGCCAGACGCGCCGGTACTGCAGCAGCCAGTACTCGAAGACTCGAAGCGGTAGCGCCAGAGAGCTCACTCGTCGACCAGGGTCCGACCCGTAAGGTGGAGGAAGACGTCCTCGAGCGTGGAGCGGCGGACGAGCACACTGTCGGGCTGCAGACCGAGCTCGTGCACGTGCGAGGCGGTCGCGTCGCCGTCGTCTGTGTAGAGCAGCAGCCGGTCCGGCAGCGCCTCGAGCCTGCGCACGAAGCCGTCGAGGCGCGAGGAGAGCTCGGCGGCAACTTCCTCCGGGCGGTTCTCCCCGCGGAAACGAAGCTCGACCACCTCGCGGGTGGAATAACGGCGGATGAGCTCGAGGGGCGAGCCCTCGGCGGCGATCTTGCCCTTGTCCATGACGACGAGCCGGTCGCAGAGCTGCTCGGCCTCGTCCATGTAGTGAGTCGTGAGGATGAGCGTGACGCCGCGCTGCTTCAGCCGGAAGAGCCGATCCCAAACGGTGTGCCGTGCCTGCGGGTCGAGCCCGGTGGTGGGCTCGTCCAGCAACATCACCTCGGGATCGTTCACGAGCGAGCGCGCGATCGTGAGCCGCCGCTTCATGCCGCCGGAAAGCGGCTCGACCTTGTCGTTGGCTCGTTCGTTCAGCTGAACGAAGTCGATGAGCTCGTCGGCGCGCGGGCCCAGGTCGGCCCGAGCCAGGCCGAAGTAGCGGCCGTAGATGATGATGTTCTCGCGCACCGTCAGCTCCATGTCGAGCGTGTCCTGCTGCGGCACGACGCCGAGTCGTGCACGGATGTCAGCCCCCTGCGTGACCGGATCGAGCCCGAGGATGCGTAGCGTGCCGCCCGAAGGCGGCGAGACGCAGCCGATCATCCGCATCGTCGATGTCTTGCCCGCTCCGTTCGGTCCGAGGAAGCCGAATGCCTCGCCGCGTTCGACGTCGAAGTCGACGCCGTCCACGGCAACGAGCTCACCGAACCGCTTTACGAGTCCGCGGGCGTGCACCAGCGGCAGGTGTGCGCCTGCATCCACCATTCCGCCAACCTACCGGCCGTCGCCGGCGTCGGCGCGGTAGCTTCTGTTGCGATGCAGGCGGCCGTAGCGGGCGGCCATCCGGCGACGGTGGCGGCGGGAATCGAGATCCTCGAGGTCGGCGGCAGCGCGGCGGATGCGGCGGTCGCGTCGTCGCTGGCGTCCTGTGTCGCCGAGACGGTGATGACGGGGCTGCTCGGTGGTGGTCACGCCGTGTTCTTCGACGGCGCCACTGGACGCGCCCGCAATCTCGACTGCTTCGTCGCCGTGCCCGGGTTGGACGACGGGCCGCGGGACGCAGAGCTGATCCATCTGGACGTTCCCTTCGGCGCGGAGCTCGTTCACTACGCCGTCGGACCGGCGTCGTGCGCAGTGCCAGGGCTGCCTGCGGGGCTGGAAGCGCTTTCGCGCGAACACGGACAGCTGTCGTGGCGCCGGCTCGTGGAACCTGCGCTCCGGCTTGCGCGCGACGGCGTCGACTTTCCGCCGGCTCACGCGGCCTGCCTCGCGATGCTGGCGCCGGTGATGACGATGAATGAAGGCGCAGGGATCTATGCGCGAGGCGGCCAGTTGCTGCAAGGCGGTGACCGGCTCGAACAGCCCGGGCTCGTTGCGGCGTTCGAGGCGCTTGCCGACGACGCCTCGTCGGTGTACCGCGGCGCCATCGCAACCGAGCTGCTCGCGCTGTCCGCGGAACGAGGCGGCCTCCTCACCCGCGCCGACCTCGAGGGGTACGGACCGCGTTGGACCGACCCCGTCGAGGTCGGGTATGCCGGTGGCCGCCTCGCCACGCGCGGGGGTCTATCGGCCGTCCCCGAGACGGTGGAGCGGCTGCCGCGGCTCTACGGCCTCGACGACACCGAACGTGTCCTCGCACTCGCCGACGCCTTCGGCACGCCCGCCGATTTGCACGGCGACACGACGAACGTGTCAGTCGTGGACAGGAAGGGCAACGCGTGCGTCCTCACGTCCAGCCTTGGACTCGGCTCCGGAGACTTCATCCCGGCGCTCGATCTCCATCTGAACAGCATGCTCGGCGAGGCCGACCTGCTCCGCGGGCGGCTAGAGCCCGGTTCGCGGATGCAGAGCATGATGGCGCCGCTGCTCGCGTTCGACGGTGGCGGTCTCTCACTCGCGGCGGGCGCCGCTGGAGGGACGCGGCTCAGAACTGCGCTCCTCAGCGTCGTCGCGGGCATCCTCGACGAAGGCCTCGCGGCAGGTGACGCGGTGGAGCGGCCGCGCTTCCATGCTGCCCCCGATGTCGTCAACGCCGAGCCGGGCGTGGACGAGGCTGCGCTGAACGAGTTCGAAGCTCGTGGCCGCAGCGTCAGACGCTGGCCTGCACCGCATCACTATTTCGGCGGCGTGAGCGTTGTCAGCCGTGCTGGTGCGGCAGGCGACCCGCGGCGGAGCGGCGCGGCGTCCACGACTCGCTGAAGGCGGCGACGCGGGTGCCGACCCAGCCCACGTAGCCGCAGTCGGGACACCCTGGGTTCTCCTGGACCGTGCCACCGCCCGACGGCTTGGCGTAGACCTCCCCACACTCGAGACACCGCACGCTTTCGAGCACGGTCAAGGTGGGTGCGTCGCCTCCCGAATCGGACCTCACGTGCAAGAAGACTCCGCTCTTTGCGGAAACTTGCGTGCTGCTCGTTGCAGGAAGTGCTACTCGCGCGGCGACGCGGCGGATTCCCCGATCGGGAAGGCGAGGTCGTACACCTGTTTGCAGGAGACGCAGCACACGAGCTCCGACCAGTCCGAGGTACTTTCCATGTTCAAGACGATGCCGACGAGGATTGAAACTTGTGCATCGCTTACGCCGGCCGCTGGGCGGCGCGCGTCTCCTCCACATCGCGAGTGATCTGAGCGACGAGCTCGTCTTCGCTTGCGAACGCCCGCTCGTCCCGGAGGCGCCGCCAAAGCTCGACTACGAGGCGACGGCCGTAGAGATCGCCCTCGAAATCGAGGAGGTACGGCTCGATCCGCCGCTCTTCGCCTCCGTAATGCGGATTCACCCCGATGGAGATCGCCGCCTGGTGGCCGAGCGCGGAGCCCGCGTAGATCCCGTATGCCGGGACGAGGAGGTCCGGCGGAACGGACAGGTTCGCGGTCGGGTAGCCAAGCGTCCCCCCTCGCTGGTCTCCAAGGACGACGGTTCCCTCGATCTCCGGCGGCCGCCCGAGCAGCCGCGCCGCCCCGACGACGTCCCCGTCGCGGAGGAGGTGGCGGACGTTCGTCGATGAGACGCCGTCCAGCGTCGGGACAGTCCGCACGTCGAAACCGAGTCGCTCGAGGAGAGCAGCGTCGCCGGCAGCCGCGCGCCCGAAGCGGAAGTTCTCGCCGACGACGATGACGTTTGCCCCGATCAGTGGCAGCATCGATTCGGCGAACTCGGCCGGCTCGCGTGCCGCGAGCTCGGGCGTGAACTCGACCACGAGAACCTCGTCCACGCCGGCCTCCTCGAGGAGCTCGAGCCGGCGTTCGAGAGTCGAGAGCAACTCCACCCTGTTTCCGAGCACGAGCCGCGGGTGTGGCCAGAAGGTCACGACCGTGACGCGTCCCCCCGCAGCGCGGGCGGTATCCAGCACGCGACGGTGACCGCGATGGACCCCGTCGAAGCTGCCGATCGCCGCGACACGTTCACCGGCTGCGAGCTCCTCTGGATGGTGCGCGACCTTCACAGCCGCGCGAGTGCCTCATCGGCTGGGATGAAGCGACCCGGGTCGGCTTCGTCGACCGAGAACGGGCCGATCTCGAGGCGACGCAACGTCCGGCAGTGGCCGCCCAGAGCATCTGCGATCGCGCGCACGTAGGTTCCGGAGCTGACGCGAAGGTCGAGTCGTACCTCCTCGCCGGTATACGAGATGACGTCGAGCGTGTCCACACGAGAGCGTCGCAAGGGCATCTCCACCTCGATGCCGCGCCGAGCGAGCTTGTAGGCGCGCTCCCCGCCGATCTTCACGGCCGAAGCCGCCGGGATCGGCAGCTCGATGTCACCGCGGAGGTCCGCGAGCCGTCGTTCGAGCTCTGCTCGAGCCGGCGCCTCCAGACGTTCCGAGACGTCTCCCTCCGGATCGCCGGTCGAGGTCCGCGCCGTGAGGTCGACGTCCGTCACGTACCGCTTGTCGAGCCCGACGAAGCACGAAGCCAGCTTAGTTGCCGAACCGGACAACAACAGCAACAGCCCCGTCGCAAAAGGGTCAAGAGTTCCGGCATGGCCCGTGCGTGCGCCCGTCCGGCGGCGGAGATCGGAGACGATCGCAAACGAGGACGGCCCGCCGGGCTTGTCCACCAGGACGATTCCCGCCGGATTAAGCGCGCGAGGAGGCAAGGAACTCCCGGCGCACGAAGTCCGTGATCTCCTCGATCGACGCCTCGCTGGAGAAACCCGCGGCCTGACGATGCCCACCTCCGTCCGACTTGCGGGCGATTGCCGAAACGTCGAGCTCGTCGATGCTCGCTCGCAGGCTGACGCGTCTGGCCGGGCCGTCCTGGCGCGGGGGCTCGCGGATGAGAACGGCCATGTCGGCTCCTTCGACCGCACGGAGGAAGTCGATGATCCCTTCCGAGTAAGGCTCCGCGGCCCCGACTTCGGTGAAGTCGGTGCGCAAGAGATACGAGACGACGATGCGTCCACCTTCGAAGACCTGGGCACGCTCGAGAGCGCGCGCGAGCAGCTTGAGCTTCGCGAACTGCACCGACTCGTAGACGCCCTGGAACACGCGGTGGACGTCGGCTCCGGCCTCGACCAGCTCGGCGGCCAGGCGCAGGGCCTTCGGGGTCGTGTTCGTGTACTGAAACCGGCCCGTGTCGGTGACGAGCGCGATGTAGAGGGCCTCGGCGATGTCCGGTGTCAGCTCGACGCCGAGCTCGCGGAAGAGATCGCGCAGCACCTCGCCGGTCGAAGACGCATCGGCGACGATCAGGTTGATCAGGCCGAACCGCGTGTTGTCGTGGTGATGATCGACGTTGATGGAGAGCGGGACGCGCCCGAGAACCTCCGGGTCGGCTATCCGGCTCTCGTTCGCGCAATCGACGGCGAGGAGGACACGGTCCGCAACGTCGTCGGGCCAGCGCCGCTGTAGGTCGCCGAGCGGCATGAACCCGTACTCGCCGGGTAGCGGCGCGTCGCCGTGCAGCACCATGACGGTGTCTTTGCCCAACTGCTCCAGGGCGAGGTTCGCGGCAAGCAGCGAGCCGAGAGCGTCGCCGTCGGGGTTTTCGTGCGTCGTGAGGACGAACCGGTCGTGTTCGCGAATCGCGTCCGCGACCGCGGTCAGGTCACTCGCTGTCGTCTGGGGCGAGCTCATCGATCAGCTTTGTCATGCGGACCCCACGTTCGACCGACGGATCGTACTCGAACGCCAGTTGAGGAGTTCGTTTCAGGCGCAACTCGCGCCCGAGCTGCGCCTGCAGCAACGAACGGGCCGCCTGTAGGCCGGCGAGTGTCTGCGCACGCTTCCGCTCGGCACCGAGGACGGACAGGTAGACCCGTGCGTGCCGGAGATCGGTCGAGGTTTCTACCCCGGTGATCGTGACGAAGCCGATCCGGGGGTCCTTCAGTTGCCCGATTGCTTCCGACAGGACCTGGCGGACCGACTCGTTGACGCGGCGCATTCGATCTGTCATACGGGATATTCAACCGCTTGCACGCTCTCCTCCTCGTCGTGGTCGGGCTCTGGTGCTTCCTCACCGCGCTGATGGGTGGCCTAGTGGGCCTCGTGCTCGGGAATATCCGGCTCCCGGTGCTCGTCCTCGCCGCCTCGAGCCCGGCGGCGGGCGCCGGCGCGAATATCGGCGTTTCGGCCGTCGCCGCCCTCGCTGCAGCGGTCGCCCACATTCGGGCGGGCCGGATCGACTGGCGACTGTTCGCCTGGATGGCGCCGCCGTCCCTCATCGGGGCCGTGATCGGAGGTCTTCTGTCCGGTGTCGTACCGGGAAACGCCTTGCTCGTCGTGATCGGCGTGACGCTGCTCGTCTTCGGGATCGACCTGCTTCGCCCGAAGGCCAGCGGGCGGAACGCCGCCCCCGGACGGGTCAGCGCACGAGCCGCGATCTTGAGCGGAGCACTGATCGGGCTGCTCGGTGGTTTCGTCGGTCTCATCCTCGGCGCGCTGAGGCTCCCAGCGCTGCTTCGCTTCGTCGGCTCGGACCCGGCTCGCGCCGTGGGCACGAATGCAGCCGTCGGCTTCTGTCTCGGCGTGGGCGGCGTCTTCGGCCACCTGCGGGAAGGGGTCGACTGGTGGCTGCTCGTCGTAGGCGCGGCGACGTCGGTGCCGGGCGCGATCCTCGGCGCACGGCTCACCGGTCGCCTGGACGAGCGCCAGCTGCTCCGGGCGATCGGGCTCGTCTTGCTCGTAGCCGGTAGCGCCATGATCCTCCAGGGCGTTGCCTAGTCGAGCGTGACCACGTCCCGGTCGGCGCGCACGAGCTCGAATTCCTGCGCTGCCAGGTAGCGCTCGGCCGCGTCGAGCAGCCGCTCCGCTTCGCGATGCTCCCTCGCGACGCAGGAGACGGTGAGGCGCGCCCGCTGCCACAGCTCATGATGATCGACTTCTGCGACCGAGGCTCCGAAGCGATTTTGCAACTGGGCCTTCGCAGACTTGACGTGCTTCCGCTTCCCCTTCAGCGACCCGGCCTCCGGGAAATGCAGTTCGACGCTCAGAATGCCGATGTAGCCCGCGCCCATGTCCGGGCTCTGATCGGCTAGGAAGTGGAGGCGGCCGCAGCCGGCGGCTGGTCGAGCGTCGTCCGCTCGATCTCACGTGTCTCGAACGCCTCGATGATGTCGCCCTCTTTGACGTCGTTGAAGCCGTCGAGCAGGATTCCGCACTCGAAGCCTTCGGCGACCTCGCGCGCGTCGTCCTTGAACCGCTTGAGTTGAGAGATGGTCGTCTCGATGATGACGGTGCCGTCGCGGATGACGCGCGCCTGCGCGGAACGGCGAATGACACCGCTTGTCACCATGCAGCCGGCAATCGTCCCGAGCCGCGAGACCTTGAAGAGCGCACGCACTTCGGCTTCGCCGAGCGTCTCTTCCTTCTCCACCGGCTTCAGCATTCCCACGAGCGCCTGCTCGATGTCCTCGGTCAGCTGGTAGATGACCCGGTACGTGCGAATCTCGACGCCTTCGCGCTCGGCGAGCGAGCGCGCTTCGGCATTCGGCCGGACGTTGAATCCGACCACCGTTGCACCGGAGGCCGACGCGAGCATGATGTCACCCTCGGTGATGCCGCCGACACCCTGGTGGATGACGTTCACGCGCACCTCCGAATGCTGGATCTTGCCGAGCTCGGAAACGGCCGCTTCGACAGAGCCGACCACGTCGCCTTTGAGGACGAGGTTGAGATCCTGGACCGCGCCTGCCTCGATCTGCTCGAAGAGACTCTCCATCGAGACGCCCCTCGACCCCTGAGCGAGCTGTTCGCGGCGCAGCCTCTCGCCGCGCGCGTTTGCAAGCTCGCGCGCACGCCGCTCGTTCTCGACCACACGTCCGAGCTCACCGGCGGGCGGCGGCTTGTCGAACCCGAGGATCTCGACGGGATCGCCCGGCCGGGCGTCTTTCACCTTGTCCCCGCGGAAGTTGTAGAGGGCACGCACCTTCCCCCAGGCGTCGCCGGCGACGATCGCATCTCCGACGTGCAGCGTGCCGCGGTGGATGAGCATCGTCGCCACTGGGCCGCGACCGACGTCGAGACGTGACTCGATGATCGGGCCGGACGCCTCGGCGGTGGGATTCGCGGTCAGCTCGAGCTCGGCGTCTGCGACGAGCAACACTTTCTCGAGGAGGTCGTCGAGGTTCTGGGCCTCTCGGGCCGAGACGTCCGAGAACTGCGTCGTCCCTCCCCACTCCTCCGGCTGCAGGCCTTCAGTCGACAGTTCGCTGCGCACGCGGTTCGGATCGGAGTCCGGAACGTCGATCTTGTTCACCGCGACCACGATCGGGACGTCGGCTGCGCGCGCGTGGGAGATCGACTCCTTCGTCTGCGGCATGACGCCGTCGTCGGCCGCGACCACAAGCACCGCGATGTCCGTGACCTTCGCGCCTCGGGCACGCATCGCAGTGAAGGCTTCGTGGCCCGGCGTGTCCAGGAACGTGATCCTGCGGCCGTTGTGCTCGGCCTGGTACGCACCGATGTGCTGCGTGATCCCACCGGCTTCGGTGGCGACGACGGAGGTCTTGCGGATCGCATCGAGGAGAGTGGTCTTGCCGTGGTCGACGTGGCCCATGATCGTGACCACGGGAGGGCGCGGCGCAAGGTCGGCTGCGCTGTCCTCATAGCTCTCGGGCTCCTCGTCTTCGTCCGCCGCGTGCTTGATCGTGAACTCGCGCTCAGGTGCGAGCTCGGCGGCGATCAGCTGGACCTCGTCGTCGGCCAGGGTCTGCGTGATCGTCACGGCCTTCCCCAGCCCCATCATGAACATGATGATCTTGGGCGCCGGCACGCCGAGGGCCTGAGAAAGATCGCGAACCGTGACGCCCGACGGCACCGTGATCGGCCCGGTCGGGGCGACCACCTCGCGTGGCGTCTTGGGCCGCGACGCTTCGCGCTCGCGCTGCTGCTGCCGCGCGTCGCGGGGGCGTGCAGCCGCGTTGTCGATCACGACACGGCGCTTGCGTCGCTGGCCTGCGCCGCCCTGGCGAGGGCGCATCGGCCGGTTGGGTCTATTTGAGCCTGATTCGTTGGCCATCAGATGCTCAAGTGTAGAGGGATGACAGTTTCTGATCGATCTGGACGGTCTTCCTCAGCGTCCGGTTGAACGCGCGGCGCGAGACTGCACGCTCGAAGCAAGCGAGCCGACGGCAGGTATAGGCCCCGCGACCGGGAATTCCCGACCCTGGCACCAGCTGTCCAGCCGCCGCCGCGAAACGCAGGAACTCCCCCTGGGGAGCTTTCCGCCCGCAGCCGACGCAGCTTCTGATCGGTCCGGTCAAGCAGCTGGGGGATGCTCCTCGGTGTCGCCAGGCGCCGATGTCTCTTCGACCGGGACACCCACCGGCACCTGCTCGGCGTCCGCGAGCTGCGGAACCGCATCGGGCTCGACCGGCGCGAGCTCTGTTGCGCCGTCGTCTTCAACTTCCGCGACGAGATCGTCAGCCACGGCTGCAACGGCTGCGTCGTCGGCCACCGCCGGAACGTCGGCACTCTCAGCGCCGTTGCCGTCCTGGAGTGCGAGTGCCTGGTGTGCGGGCAGCCCGCAGTAACGTGAGCCGGGGAGCGCCTCGTTCGGGCAACGCTTGCCGTTCGAGAGCACCGCCGAGCAACGACCGGTGAACTCCTCGCCCTCGTTGCCTCCACCGTATGCCGCAGCGGCTTCCGCCTGAGCGAATTCCGTGTCGGACTGGATGTCGACCTTCCAGCCGGTCAGGCGCGCGGCCAGGCGTGCGTTGAGACCTTCCTTCCCGATCGCGAGTGCGAGCTGGTCATCCGGAACGATGACGGTCGCCTCCTTGGTCTCGTCGTCCACGAAGACCTCGCGCACCCGCGCGGGAGACAGTGCCTTCGCGACGAATCGCGCCGGCTCTGGGTTCCACGGAATGATGTCGATCTTCTCGCCGCGGAGCTCCGACACGACCATGCGCACGCGCGAGCCTCGCGGGCCGACGCAGGCGCCGACCGGGTCGACGCCCTGGGCGTGCGACTCGACGGCGATCTTCGACCGGTACCCAGGCTCGCGAGCGACGCCGCGGATCTCGACGAGCCCGTCGGCGATCTCCGGCACCTCGAGCTCGAAGAGGGTCTTGATCAGCTCGGGATCGCGACGCGACAGGATCACCTGCGGTCCCTTCGTACCCGATCGGACCTCCGTGATGACGGCCTTGATGCGTGAGCCCTGCTCATAGCGCTCGCCGTCGACTTGTTCGGAACGCGGCAGCAGTGCCTCGACCTTCCCGAGGTCCACGAGCACGTTGTTGCGGTCGCCGGCCTGCTGGACGATTCCCGTCACGACCTCGGTCACGCGGTCGACGTACTCGTCGTACATCATCGCGCGTTCGGCCTCGCGGATCCGCTGCAGGATCACCTGCTTCGCCGTCTGCGCGGCGATGCGCCCGAAGTTCTCGGGAGTCACATCCTCGCGCTTGATCAGGTTCTCGGGCACATCGGACCAGTCGACGTCGAGGTCGTCGTCGGAGATGAGCGTGTGCGAGCGCTCGCCCGTCTCCACCTCGAGCGCCTCGAGCTCCTCGAGCTTGCGCTCGCGCGCTTCTTCGATCAGACGCCCCTCGATGTCCGCGGGCAACTCCACCGCAAAGACGCGGAAATCACCCAGCTCGTCGATTTCGACGATCGCATGGCGCGCGGCTCCCGGGATCTTCTTGTACGCGGCAAGGAGGGCATCCTCGAGCGCCGCGACGAGCGTACCGCTCTCGATTCCCTTCTCCCGCTCGATGTCTCGAACGGCCTCGACGATTTCCTGGCTCATCTCTTCCCCGCTTCCTCGATCAGATTGCCCCGCACGATCGCGTCATACGGGATGTCCACGGACTCGGCTTGCGTCTTCACGGTCACGGCGCGCTCGTCCGCTGCGACGACCTCACCGCGCACTCGGTTTCGCTCTCGGGTGCGTAGCGCGACGCGGCGACCCACGGCGGCGCGAAAATGGTCAGGCTTGCGGACAGGTCGTTCGAGACCCGGCGACGAGACGTCGACGGAGTACTCGCGGAGGTAATCCCGCAGCACGTTCGTGACGCGCTCGCAGAGCGCATGGTCGACGCCCTGGACGTGATCCACGAACACGGTGAACCGCTCAGGACTGGTGAGCTCGACCGCGAGCACCTCAGTGCCCGGAATCGCGCTTTCGACCTTCGGTGCTATCTCCCGCGTCAGCTGCTTCTCCTTGTCGTGTGTGCCTGCCATCGCCCTTGCTCCTGTCACAAAAAATGGGCCCGCAGGCCCACTTCGCGAACAGCTCGAAATGTGGTGTAAGCAGGATAGCAAGCGATTCGGAGCCGAGCACGGCGATTTTCCTCTTCTTGCTCGGGAAAGGCCTCCCCAAGCGGGGTGCCGGGGCGGTCAGCCGAGGACGATCGTCACCGGGCCCTCATTCACGAGCGCGACCGCCATCCGGGCGCCGAACACGCCCGTTTCGACCTCGGTTCCTTCCGCGGCGAGGGCTGAGCAGAACTCCTCGTAGAGCGGCTCCGCCTCTTCGGGCGGAGCGGCGTTCGTGAAGCTCGGGCGGTTGCCCTTGTCGGTATTCGCGACGAGTGTGAACTGGCTGACGACGAGCGCCGATCCTGACGTGTCGAGCAGGCTGTGGGCGAACTTGCCGCGATCGTCCTCGAAGATCCGTAGCTGCGCCACCTTCCGCGCCAATTCCCTCGCGTCCCGGACCTCATCCGTGCGTTCGATCCCCACGAAGACGGCGAGGCCGGCGCCGATCTCGCCGGTCACCGCACCGTCGACCGTGACTCGGGCTTCGGAGACCCGCTGACAAACCGCCCGCATCGGGCGCCCATCATCTCAGCCACGCGGCCAGAACATCCAGTTACACGCACGCGCGCGTCCCCACCCGGGTGGGGGTGTCACCCACCACCCACTGCGTAGGACGCTATCGGCGATGTGTGCGCAGGTCCCGCGCGAAAGTGCGCCGGATCTGCATCAATTGCCCGAGGTGTCGGCGCTGGGCGCGTCGGAGTCGCCGGATTCGTTGGGCTCGTCACCCTCCTGGTCGAGGTCGAGGATGCGGGAGGCGTAATGCTCGTTCTGCGGGCGTAACGAGCTCGCGAGCTTGTAGTGGCCGTTGGCCTCCAGCTGTTTGCCCTGCTTCTCCAGCGCACGTCCAAGCCCGTAGTGCGCATAGTGGTCCGCCGGCGAGAGCTCGAGCATCGCGCGAAATTCCCGTTCTGCTTCTTCGTAGCGCTGAATCCGCAGGTAGGCGATCCCGAGCGCTTCGCGAATCGACGCCTTCTCCGGCTCGCGCCGTTTGGCCTTCTCGAGGGCGACGGTCGCCTGAGCCGCCCGCCCCTTTTTCAAGTGTGCGCGTCCTTGCTGGTAGAGGTCGTAGGTTTCGCTCATGTCGCTCGCAGGTAGGGAAAATTCTCCTTCACCAAGTCAAGCGGATACGTCAAATCGCGTGTCTTCCCGATCTCCACAGCGGTAACCGTCTCGCCCGCCTCGATCGCGGCTTGAAAGGCGTGCTCCAGCTCGTAGGGAGGGTTGTCGAGACAGAGGCGCTCCGCGAGGGCGGACCCGAGCGCCCAGAGCGGTGCGGCCGACCACGGATTGTCCGGGTCTTCATCATGAAGGGACTCGATCCGGGCCCCGCTCCGGCGGACGGCCTGACGACCGGGCCCCGGAGGCGGGTCGGTGCGGATCGCCACCGACCCGGCTGCGCCGGATCGGCCGAACTCGGCTGCGAAGTGGCCAACGTCGCCGCGGCGGTAGACGGTGTCCGCAGCCGAGACGAGCAGCGGCGTCTGCGCGCCGGCGTCGAGTGCGCGCTGGACGGCGTCCGCCGAGCCGAGCACGCCGGGTTGGCGCGCGAAGCTCAACTCGAGTCCGAACGCCGAACCGTCGCCTGCAAGTTCTTCGACCTGCTCCGCCAAGTGCCCGATCACGACCCAGACGCGCCGGAGGTTTGCCGCCGCGAGCTCCCGGAGGAGAACGGCGAGCACCGGCCGCCCGTCGATCGGCAGCACAG
>WNGI01012168.1_pt1 | contig 14060 bp, 11 predicted proteins | sample 5400621 | NCBI WGS metagenome assembly WNGI01 (sample SAMN13153374, study PRJNA577476) | soil metagenome | isolation source: 20 cm soil or saprolite under Garry oak tree replicate 1 | place: USA:California | collected 2016-06-15
GCCTGGGCCACTGTGGCGCGCTTGCCCCAGAGTTGCTGAAAACCAGGGAACGGCGCCGTGATGCCCGCCGCGATTGCCGCCGACGAATTAATTGGCGAGGTGAGCAGGGCCGCGCCGTCTTTCGCCAAGTAGGCGGGGTCGACCTGGTTATAGCGGATGTTCACCGCTAGTTTTTAGAGTAAGCCCCGATCGGTCATACAGTTAACGGTATTTTGCCTTCTGTTTTGTAGACATGCATAGATTGATCATTATTGTTGTTTAATCTTGCTTTCATCTGTTATGTCGTGTATTTTGTGGACATGTATATTGCCCGCGCTACCTGGCCCTCCACCAACGGCAAGTCCTATGAGTCCATCTATCTCCGCGAGTCTTATCGCGATGGCACGCACGTCCGCAAACGCAATATTGCCAACCTCACCCATTGCGATCCCAAAGAAATTGCCGCCATCGAACTCGCCCTTCGTCACAAAAACAATCTCACCGCTCTCGCTTCCCTGGAACAAATCGAACTGCACCAAGGTCCTTCGGTCGGCGCCGTGTGGACCGTCTATCAAGTGGCCGAACGATTGGGCTTGCGCAAAATATTGGGAGACGAGTTTTCCGGCCACCTGGCCTTGTGGCAAGTCTTGGCGCGCGTGTTGGAGCAAGGCTCTCGCTTATCGGCGGTACGCCTGGTGGCGGTGCATGCCGCCGGCGCCGTGCTGGGCTGGCAACGTGGCTTTGACGAAAACGATCTCTACGACAATCTCACCTGGTTGAGCGAGCAACAAAAGGACATCGAGAATCGTTTATTTGCTCGGCGCGGAAAGGAAAAACCGCAGCTGTTTCTCTACGATGTCACCAGTAGCTACCTCGAGGGGGAGCACAACGCCTTGGGTGCCTATGGCTACGGCCGGGATGGCAAGAAGAACAAAAAACAGATCGTCATCGGCTTATTATGCGACGCGCAAGGAGAACCCGTCTCCGTCGAAGTCTTTCGCGGCAACACCCAAGATACACAGACCTTTGCAGCGCAGGTAAACAAGGCCAGCGAACGCTTCGGTTGTGAACGGGTGACCTTTGTTGGTGACCGCGGCATGATCAAGAGCGGACAGATCGCCGAGCTCGTCAAGGTCGGATTTCACTACATCACCGCCATCACCAAGCCACAGATCGAAACGCTTTTGAAAGCGGGCATCTTTCAGATGGAGCTGTTCGACAGCGAGGTCTGCGAGGTCGCGCAGGCCGGGGTGCGTTACGTGCTGCGGCGGAATCCTGTTCGTGCCGAAGAACTCGCAGCTTCTCGAGCCGACAAACAAGCACGAGTGGAGCAGTTTATTGCCGAGCGAAATCGCTATCTCGGTGAGCATCCGCGCGCTGCGGTGATCACGGCAGAGAAGGCCGTGCAGGCCAGGATCCATCGACTGAAAATCGATGACTGGCTGCAGGTCGAAGTACAGGGGCGCACTCTGGCGTTGCGGGTGAACTCCGTGGCTCACCAACACGCCGCTCGGCTGGATGGCTGTTATGTGATCAAGACGGATCTCCCCGTGAGCGCTGTTTCCAAGCAAGCCGTGCATGACCGCTACAAAGACCTAACGCAGGTCGAATACGCCTTCCGTACCTGCAAGACCACCCATCTGGAAACTCGCCCGATCCATGTACGCACCGAGGCCCACACGCGCGCTCACGTTCTGGTGGTGATGCTGGCCTATCTCATCCGACGGGTCTTGAGTCGGGCTTGGGCGGCCTTGGACGTGACCGTCGAAGAGGGGCTACAGCAGTTGAAGGTGCTGAGTTCGACGGAAATGAAAATCAAAGAGGGGGGTAGTTGCCTGCGCATCCCCCTGCCGAATCCTGCCTGCCGTGATTTGCTGCAGGCCCTGGATATCCGTTTGCCAGACGTACTGCCCAACGTGAAGGTGCGTGTAGACACGCGCAAAAAACTGCCAGACCGCCGCAAACCTCGCTAAAACTCAGGAGATTTCTCCTCGGAGAACCTCGTTCGTTCGAGGTGAACATGCGTTGAAAAACAATCCTCAAATCAGCATTGGGAAATTGCGGGCTCTGGCTGCGCACCACTACGTTCGGGAAGCTCGCTCGGCACTGCTCCCTAACGCCTATCTCAGCGTTACCGCGGTTGATTCCAATCCTGGGAGCCGTCTGGCCGCCGGGAGCCTCAACAATCCGATTCTTTTTCCGCGCGCCGCGGCTGGCGCTACTGCCAGCCAATTAATTACCGACTTTGGCCGTTCCACGAACCTGCTCTCCAGTTCAGCGTCCCAGGCCAGTGCCGAAGATCAAGACTCCGCCGCCACCACCACCCAAATCCATCCTGGCAGTCGACCAGTCTTTTTACAACGTCTTGGACACCAAGGCCCTGGTGCTCGTCGCGCAGCAAACCGTCGGTTCCCGCCAGCTCCTCGTTGACAAAATCAAAGCCCTCACCGACGCCAAGCTAAAGTCCGAACTCGACCTGAGTTTCGCCAACGTTGACCTGGCACGCGGTAAGCTCTTGCTGCTCGAAGCTAGAAACAATTACCAAACTTCGCTCGCCGCCCTCTCCGCCATTCTTGGCTATGCGGATGAGCAAGATTTCCAGCTCGTTGAGGAACAAGCAGCCGTGACCCCTCCCGAGCTGGATGTTCTCCCGCTCATTCAGCAAGCCCTCGAGCAGCGTCCGGAAGTCCTCGCACTTCAGTACCAAGTCCAAGCCGCGGAAAAGTTCAGCAGCGCCGAACATGACCTCTGGCGCCCCACCGTCAGCGCTCTGGGGGTTGTCGGGGAAGCTCCCGTTCGGGACAACCACATCCCCAATTGGTACGGCGCCGTCGGCGTGAACATCAACATCCCCGTCTTCTATGGTTCTCTGTTCAATGCGCGCGCCAAAGCCGCCGACCTTCAGACCGAGGTCAATCGTCAAAAACTGGCCGACCTTCGAAATAGTATCGCCCGTGATGTGCGCACTTCCTGGCAAGATACCAGCCGCGCCTATGAGCGCCTTTCCGTCACCCGGCAATTCCGGGAGCAAGCCGCTCTGGCCCTGGAGCTTGCGCAATCCCGCTACAATCTTGGTCTTGGCTCCATTGTCGAGTTCAGCCAGGCCGAACTGCAAAAAAGCGAGGCCGACATCGCCGACACCGATGCCAAATACCAATATCGCTTGACCCAAATCGTCCTCGCTTATACGATTTCGTCGCCGAAATAGGTCCCTCCTCGCGATGCCGGAAATAGGTCCCTCCTCGCGATGCCGAGGGGAAGCCGGCCTTCCTAGATTTCGCGATGACTCGGTCTTCGCTCGAACGAAGGAGACGCCACTTGGCCATGCTTATTTTTTTTGGCTCCTTTCGACCTCTGTCAATGTTTGCTGTTGTTAACACACCAAAAAATCCGCAACCTCTGATGCATCAATGGTTTCCCGTGAATTCCCAGGGATTGTTACAGGATATTCACATTCAGTTGACGTCGTTGTAAGACGGGGCCTTTACCTTCAGCCGCGGGATGGTAGGCATTCTTTTCGGTGCCAGGTCGAATTTTGCTCCAAAGAGAGAAGAAATGAAAAAACTGGTGGCACTCACACTATCGATGTTCATCGTTTCCGGAACTGCTTTGGCCGATTCACGGAAAGACGCCGATCGGCAACCTGCCAAGGCTCAGCCGGCGAAGCCCAAAGCGGCCAGGAACTCCGATGCAGCCATCGCGGCACAGCTCGAAGAGCTCCGCGAGACTCTGCAGTCGCAGCAGGAGCAGCTTCAAATGCTGAAGGAGGAGCTCGTCAAGCGCGACCGCCAGATCGACGAAGCGCGCGAAGCGGCAGCGGCGGCCCGTGCCCGTGCGACCGAAGCAAGCGCCAAAGCGACCGAGGCCGTGAACACCAGCGCCGAAGTGAAGTCCACCGCCGTTTCGCTCGATTCCACGGTCAGCGATTTGAAGGCCAGCAGCGAAGTCCCGAAGACCACCGGGGCCAAGGAACAAGGCGACCCTCAGAAACCCGTGGAAGAAGGCCCTTCCACGATCCGCTACAAGGGTGTCACCCTCACTCCCGGCGGCTTCATCGCCGCGGAAACCGTTTATCGCCAGCGCGCCGAGAGCGCCGACATCAACACGCAGCTTGCCGGCATCCCCTACCCCGGCAACGCGCTGAGTAAAGTTTCAGAGAACGCTTTCACCGCTCGCCAGACCCGCGCCACTATGTTGGCCGAGTCGAAGGTCGGCCCCGCCAAGCTCACCGGCTATTTCGAGCTGGACTTCCTCGGTGCCGGCACGACCTCCAACAATCGTCAGAGCAACAGCTACGTTCTCAGGCAGCGCCAATTGTGGGCGCAAGCTGCCTTCGACGGTGGTTTCTCCATCACCGGCGGCCAGATGTGGAGTCTCGCCACTGAAAACAGAAAGGGAATTCAAAACCGCGGGGAAGCCTTGCCCATGATGATCGACCCGCAATACGTTGTTGGTTTTACCTGGCAGCGTGCCTATGGCCTCCGTGTGACTGAGAGTCTCCTCAATAACAAGCTAACGTTCGGCGCTTCCATCGAGGGCCCACAAACAACCCTGGGCGGCCGCGGTTTCTCTACCTTCATTACCGCCGCTGGTGTTACCTCACAGAATTTTTGGTTTGCTGCTCCTGGCAACGGCGGCGGGCTCAACAATGGATTTGATGCCACCGGATACGCACAGAACAGGGCTCCGGACGTCGTCTTCAAGGCGGCCCTGGATCCCGGCTGGGGTCACTACGAAGTCTTCGGAATCGTCAGCCAGTTGCGCGCCCGCATTTATCCCTGCGCGGTCGTGAGTGACGTCGCGCCCGGGACCGTAGCTGGCACGATTACCTATAGTGGCCCGCAAATCGGTTGCGCGGCGGCTCCCGGCGCGGTTTCGTCCACCGCGGCGGGCGCGTTCAATGATTCCCGCACCGGCGGCGGTGGCGGAGCAAGCTTGCGCGTCCCGCTCTTCTCCAAGAAGGTCGAAATCGGCGTCAAGGGTGTATACGGCGACGGCATCGGCCGTTTCGGTTCCTCGCAGCTCGCCGATGCGACCGCGCGTCCCGACGGTACGCTCGCTCCCATTCGCACGGGGCACGGCCTGGGCATCGTGGAGTTCCACCCCAGCCCCAAGCTGGACATTTACGCTTACGGGGGCGCGGAGTATGCCGCTCGCGCCGCCTACACTGGGTATGCCAGTGTGAGAGCCACGACCACCACAGTCGCTCCTGCCGGTGGCGGTAATGTGACGACGACTACAGCTGTCGTACGTTCGGTAACCGGTATCGGCGGCTACGGCAATCCAGCCGCGAACAATGCGCTTTGCAGCACGGAAAATCCTCCGGCAACCCAACTGGCACCGAGCGGCGGCGGAACCTGCGCCGGTGACCCCCGCGTGGACATCGAAGGCACGCTCGGTTTCTGGCACAAGGTTTACCAGGGGCCCAAGGGTGGATTCCGCTGGGGTTTGACGTACTCCTACTTGACCAAGACAGGCTGGTCCGGGAGTGGGGGTCTAGCGGCCGGTAGTGCGGGGATTTCACCCAAGGCCGTTAACAACATGGTGTTCACCTCTTTCCGCTATTACCTGCCGTAGTTCTCCGGCGGGCAATCGGCGGTCGTCCCTCCCCTGGGAACGGAAAAGGGCAGTTCCTCACGGAGCTGCCCCTTTTTTCTTTCCCGTTCTCTGTCGCGCCGTAAATCCCACATGTGAAGTAGCTTAGATCGCGCTTGTTCTCTATAAACAGGTCGATTCAAGCAACTATGAACCGTTTGTAACAATGTCGTAACAATCCTAGGACATACTTTCGATTCCCGGGAGAAGACAAATAGTCCAGACGGAGATGAAACATGAAGCGAATCACAGGATTGCTCCTGGTAGTTCTCGCCGTCGCTGGTGTTCTATCAGCTGACAGCGCGCTGTCGATCACCGGGGCCGGCGCGACATTTCCCTACCCCATGTATTCCAAGTGGTTTGACGAATACCACAAGAAAAACGCCCATCTGGAGATCAATTACCAATCGATCGGCTCTGGCGGCGGCATCAAGCAGGTCACCGAAGGCACCGTGGATTTCGGCGCTACCGATGGCCCCATGAACGACGATCAGCTCAAGGCTTTTCAGGATAAGCACGGATTCGGCATCCTGCACTTTCCCACCGTGCTGGGCGCTGACGTAGTGTCCTACAACATTCCCGGCGTTTCTGCCGAACTCAATTTCACGCCAGAAGCAATCTCCGGTATTTTCTTGGGCAAGATTACAAAATGGAACGATCCTGCGATTGCCGGCGCCAACAAAGGCGTGAGCCTTCCCGCGAACGGTATCGTCGTGGTGCACCGGTCGGAAGGCAGTGGCACAACCTACATCTGGACCGACTATCTTTCGAAGATCAGCGATGAATGGAAAACCAAAGTCGGCAAGGGCGCGTCCGTCAACTGGCCCGTGGGCCTAGGTCAAAAAGGCAACGAAGGGGTGGCCGGCATGATTAAGCAGACTCCCAATTCCATCGGCTATATTGAGTTGATCTACGCGATCCAAAACAACATGGCTTACGGTCGCGTGAAAAACTCGTCTGGCGCCTTCATCAAGGCAGACCTTGCAAGCGTCACCGCCGCGGCAGCTGCCGCAGCAAAAAACATGCCGGACGATTTCCGCGTTTCCATTACGGACGCTCCGGGCAAGACTGCCTACCCCATTTCCAGTTTTACCTGGCTGCTTGTTCCAGCTAAGTTTTCCGACGCCACTAAGCGCGACGCCATAAAAGGATTCGTTAAGTGGATGCTCGCGGACGGTCAGAACTACACTGAGGCCCTGTCCTACGCGAAGCTTCCCAAGGAAGTCGTCGCAAAGGAATTGAAGGCGCTCAACAACGTCCAGTAACGTGGCAACGACGACTACCACCGTTCCGAGCGCGGGCCCCGTGGCGGGCTTGCGCTCGTTTCTTTCCCGGCTCCGCGAAGGCGATGAAATCGCGCGGATGATCACCTTTTTGTTCGCCGCCTCCGTCGTTCTCGTCACCTTGTTGCTCGTTTTCGTATTGTGGCAAGGCTCCATTCTCCCGCGCCACAAGTTCGGCTTCAATTTTTTCCGTACCTCGGTATGGGACCCCATTTTCGATCAGTTTGGCGCGCTGCCCTTCATTTACGGAACGCTGGTCACCTCCGCGGTGTCGCTGTTCGTCGCCGTACCGCTAGGCATCGGCGCCGCCATTTTTCTTGCGGAATTGGCTCCCGCTAGGGTTTCTGACGCTCTCGAATTCTTCATCGATCTTCTGGCCGCCGTTCCCAGCGTCATCTACGGTGTCCTCGGCGTCTTCATCGTCGTGCCCTTGATGCGCTCGTATATTCAGCCCGCACTCCAAAACACGCTGGGGTTTTTGCCGCTCTTTAAGGGCCCGGCGTATGGCATTGGGTTTCTGACCGCGGGCATTGTCCTCGCCATCATGGTCATCCCCTATATTATTTCCGTCTCGCGTGAAGTGCTGCTATCCGTGCCGCGCGATCAGCGCGAAGCAGCGCTTTCTCTCGGCTCCACGCGCTGGGAATCAACTTGGAAGGTGGTCGTTCCCTTCGCCCGCCCGGGGATCTTTGGCTCTGTCTTCCTGGCCCTCGCGCGCGCCCTCGGCGAAACCATGGCCGTCACCATGGTCATCGGCAATACGCCCACCATCAGCGCTTCTCTTTTTTCTCCCGGCTATTCCATCGCTGCCGTGATCGCCAACGAGCTCACCGAAGCTAGCAGCAATCTGCATTATCAATCCCTCATTGAATTGGGACTGGCACTTTTTCTTTTGACCTTCATTCTAAACGGGCTCGCTCGCCTGCTGATTGTGGCTACTTCGCAGCGTGGCCGTCGAATGGGGCACACATGAGCCCTGGTTTGCGCTGGCGTAAGTTTGTCAGCGGCTTCATGCTGACCATGACCGGCGTGTGCGCCTTGGTTTCTGTTTCCGTGCTCTTCCTCATCCTTGGCTACCTCGTCTATCACGGCGGAACATCGATCAGCTGGAATTTCTTTACCAAGCTGCCCGCGCCCGTCGGCGAATCCGGCGGAGGCATGGCTAACGCCATCGTCGGCAGCGGGAAGCTGCTTCTGCTCGCTACGCTGTTCGGCGTTCCCCTCGGATTCTTAGGTGCCATTTATCTTGCCGAATTCAGCGGCGGCACCACCGCCTTCGTCGTGCGTTATGCCGCCGACTTGCTGAACGGCGTCCCTTCCATCGTCATCGGCATGTTTGCCTACAGCCTTGCCGTCCTGCCGTTCAAGCATTTCTCCACGCTTGCCGGTGGTTTCGCCCTCGGACTGATGATGATTCCCATCACCCTGCGCAGTACCGAAGAGTTTCTTCGCTCTGTGCCCAACGCCTTGCGCGAAGCCTCCATGGCCCTGGGCGCCAGCAAGTGGAAAACCATTGCCTTGGTCATCGTGCCCGCGGCTTATCGCGGCATTCTCACCGCCATTCTGCTGGCCTTCGCTCGTGTCGCTGGTGAAACGGCGCCGCTCCTGTTTACCGCTCTTGGCAATAGCTTCTGGAGCCCTGGCTGGAACCAGCCCACCGCTTCTTTGCCGGTCATGATCTTTACTTATGCCATCGCTCCGTACGATGATTGGCATCGTCAGGCCTGGGCCGCCGGGCTCGTCCTGCTCGGTTTGATTTTGGTCATTAACATCGTCGCCCGGGCGATTCTTTCCCGGGGCATTGCGGTTCCGAGGTCTTAACCCATGCACGCTTCTGTGAGGCCCGCTTTGTCCGTGAACATACCCCCCAGCGCGACCAGTCCGGCGGCGCGAGAGACGTCGGCGGCCCTCGCCATGCGCATGACCATTTCCAAGGTCAATTTCTTTTACGGCCGCAAGCAGACTCTCTTCGATGTCAGCATGGGCATCGCCACCAACAAGGTCACCTCTCTCATTGGTCCCTCCGGCTGTGGCAAGTCCACCCTGCTGCGCACCCTGAATCGCATGTACGAGATCGTTCGCGGCGCCCGCCTGGAAGGCGAAATTCTTCTCGACGGCCAGAACATCCTTACCCAGGACGTTACTTCGTATCGCCGCCGCGTCGGCATGGTTTTTCAGCGCCCCAATCCTTTCCCCAAGTCCATTTTCGACAACGTTGCCTATGGCCTGCGGATCAACGGCTCCAAGGCCCCCATCTCCGAAGCCGTCGAAAAAAGCCTGCGCCACGCCGCGCTCTGGGACGAAGTGAAAGACCACCTCCACAAGTCCGCCTACGAACTTTCCGGTGGCCAGCAGCAGCGCTTGTGCATCGCCCGTGCCCTCGCCGTCGAGCCCGAAGTGCTGCTTCTCGACGAGCCCTGTTCGGCGCTCGACCCCATCAGCACTGCCAAAATCGAAGAGCTGCTGGTGCAGTTGAAAGATCTCTGCACCATCGTCACCGTTACCCACAACATGCAGCAGGCCGCGCGCATCAGCGACTTCACCGCCTTCCTGCTCACGGGTCAGCTCATCGAGTTCAGCCCTACGCCGCAGCTCTTCACCACGCCGGGAGACCCCCGCACGGAGGCCTACATCACCGGCCGCTTCGGCTGACGCCTGTATTGCTACGTCATTTCGAGCGAAGCGAGAACCGCTTCCTCTCCGCGTGATTTTGGCGCGGAGAAATCTTTCTTCGTTTTGCTGTAAGGTAGTCCTGAGGAGAAGGGGTTCATGGAACGTCACTTTGAGAAAGACTTGAACGAGATGAAAGAACGCCTGCTCTGGATGGGCAGCCTCGCGGAACGCTCCGTCCACCAGTCCGTTCACGCCGTTCTGGAATCCGATGAACAGCTCGCCAAGCGCGTCCTCGACGAAGAAGACGCCATCAACGAGCTCCAGATGGAAATTGACGATCGCGTCGTTCAGCTTCTCGCTCTGCACCAGCTCATGGCCATCGATCTCCGCTTCGTGCTGGCGGTCTCGCGCATCAATAACGATCTCGAGCGCATCGGCGATCAGGCCGTCAACATCGCGCAGGGAGCTTTGCGCATCCTTCGCCACCCGCGCGTAAAGCCCTACGTCGATCTTCCGCGCATGAGCGAGCTCACCGAGGAGATGGTTCGCAACGCCCTTAACGCCGTCGTCCGCCGCGACGTTGAGCTCGCCCAGAGCGTCCTCGCCACCGACGATAAGGTGGACAGCTACCGCGATCAGATTTTCCGTGAATTGCTCACCTACATGATGGGCGATTCCAGCGTCGTCTTTCCCGCGTTCGAATTGATCCTCGTCGCCAAGAACCTCGAGCGCATCGGCGACCACGCCACCAACATCGCCGAGGACGTCATCTACCTCGTCCAGGGCCAGGACATCCGCCACCCCACCGTCGACCGCCGCTAGTTCGTGCCTACATCCGGGCCGCTCGAACCTGTCCGCTAGCGGGAACCTTACCTCGGGACTGCGTATTCCTCGTGTCCCTGTGGAACTCAACTCACGACCGCGTTGTCGATGAGGATAGACTCTGTTAGAGTTGCGCTAACTCGATGACTTCCCTCCTCTCGCTCCGTCCGGCTGCCGTTGTGCTTGCACACATGCTAATTTTTGCTCCCTACCATTCCCAAGACACTTCCCAAAATCCTGTGAGCGGCACGAAAGGAGCGTCAAAGGACTTATCGAAACAATCCACGTCACCATCTCCAAGGTTGCTGGTAAAAGACGGAACGCCCATTCAATTGAAATTGAAGCGCGGCGTTTATTCTCAATACGCCAAAATCGGTGATGAAGTGGATTATTTGGTTGACGAAGAGGTTCTTGCGAACGGCAAAATCATTGTTCCGGAGGGCGCGATTGTAAAAGGAAAAGTCATTTCCGCTGAACACAAACGCAGGATGGGCCGAGGAGGCAAGATCGACATTTCGGCAGATGCAATTAGGCTTTTCAACAGTCAGAGTATCCCGTTGCGTGCCTTCCAGCACGCTCGTGGCGGCGGGCAAGGTTTGAATATGACCGGTGGGATGTTGGCGGCTGCGTCGCTCACCCTCGGCGTCGGGGCTCCGTTTGCTCTGTTAATGCATGGCAAAGACATCGAAATTCGCCAGGGATCCTCATTTACGGCATTCGCCGATGGCGACACATGGCTAGAGGACATCGCTTTCCAGACCAAGAGCTCTTCTCGATCATCTCGTGGTTCTTCGCAAACATGGATTCAAGAGTTGGGAGCGAAAGCTACGCATCGCCGGTGAAATCGTGACCCTCAGCGCCGAATTGGAACCAGAAACGAATTAAGCGAACGCACTCCATGCGAGGGTCAGAACGCATCTGTTGCTTCTTTGCTCTCGTGCCCGCAGGATCGCCGGCTACTCTTTAACCCCGAACGTATAGAGTTTGCCGGAGGAGGCAATGTTTCCAGTAGTGCTTCCTGGAGGCAGAAAGCCATATTCGCCCTTCTTCAGCGGCGGCAGCTTGATCTTGAAGACTCGAGGCGCGATCTTCTCGGAATCGTATTTTTCCGCGTTCTTCTCTGCTCCCTCGGAGGAATGGAGGACGCCACCGGTCCAGGCGCGGAATTCTCGTCGGTCTCCCTTCATGTCCAACCGCAGCAATTGGTACTCGTTGATTGCCGTTCCTTCGGGACAGCGAACAATGAATTCCGCGTCGTTGCCAATTTGTAGTGCGCTCTTTGGTCCTTGGACGGTTCCGTTCCTGTGCCCTTTATCCATGCCGTACGTTGCCATGCTTTTCAGCACTCCCCCGGTCTTGTATCCCACGACTTCCGGGGTTACCTCGTTCAGTTTCCCTCTCACTTTGAGGTAAATGCCCACGTCATCTGGCAGGTCAGGATTCGCAGGTGCCGCAGCGGCCGCAGCGGGTACACTCGGTGCCGCAGCAGCCTTGGGATTGATCATAGCGCGGATCACCGGGTCGGAGACGTGGGCGGCCTTGAGCGCCTTCAGCGATTCCAGATCGGTCGCGAACTCTGTTTCCGGCGCCGACCGAATCTTTTCCAGGATGACATCGTCGCCTAATCCGAGGGAGGCCATGTCCAGAATGTCTTGATTTGACAGTTTGCGCTTGCTTAGTTCCTGACCACTGGCCGGCAAAATACTTGCTAGCACCAAAATTACGCAGAGCAAGACTGCCACCTTCACAGATGTTCGATTCATCGAGGGCTCCTTTTGCGGCTGCACCAGATACGGATATGCCTTGCAGTATTCCGGAGAATTGATCGGACTTTAGCCGAGAATGGGGGCGCGGGCCAGCCATTTTATTCCGCATGTATCCTCTTGATAAACCAACAGCGCGTTTGCGCTGGAACTTTACACCATTCCGGGGCTTGCGACGCTGGTGCTATACTGCGCCGGTCGAAGGTTCCCCAGGGAATCCGCTGAGGTGCCCGTGTTCTCCAGATCATGTTTGGCTTTGGTTTTAGCTTTGGCGGCCCTATGGGCCCCCCAGCGATTCCCCAGACTCCAGCGAAGGCGCAGCCAACGATTCCGGAAACCCCGGCGGGCCGCACCTTCAAAGCCTGGCTGGCAGCCTTCAACAGCGGTGACCGCTCGTTGTTGGACGCCTACCTCCATAAGTACGATCCCACCAAGTCCCTCGACAACGAAATGCAGTTCCGCAGCTTGACTGGCGGTTTTGACCTCCTGCAAATCGTCAAGAGCGAACCGCTCCATCTCGAATTCCTCGTCGACGGGCGGGGCGACGAGACAACCGCTTTTGGAAGGTTAGAAGTGGAGGGGGCCGGCTAATTGGATTGTCGTCTCGACTTTCAACCTTCAACTTTCAACGCTCTGATCTACCGCTCAACCGCTCAAGGGCTAGCCGAGAGTAGCCGCAACCCACCAGCGTTTAACATCGCCAGCAGCGTCAGCATCGCGATCATGGAGATGGCAACTCCCAGTTTCCTATCTGGTGTGCGCACAAGGCGAACCGCAAGGTGCTCCCTTCCGGCGGAAAGCGACAGGATCATCTCCCCATTTGTCTCCGCGTGCTGTGGCGTCACCGCCTTGCCGTTCACCTCCACGCGCCACGCCGGATAATCGAGCAGCCGCAGCGCCACTCTCACCGGCTCATTCGAGGTGACTTGCAAGTTTCTTTCTTCCGCAGTCCATCGCTCGATGTGGATCTCCGCTTTCGGCGGGCTTCCTGCGGACTCCTCGGTTGGCAGAACCTGCACGCGCGGCGCTTTTTCCGGCAAGTTATAATGATCGTCACCCGCCGGATCGTATTCGTCTGTACCTTCAAAACCCTGGTCCTTGGCAATCGCTTCTTGCAAGACCGGGATGTCTTCGGAATCCCACCACGCTCTTTGAACGAGAAAAGTGGCCGTTCCACCGGCCGCGACAAGCACAAGCACGATCCAGATCCACCGCATTCGCCGGCTCGCAACTGCGGCTGCCACGAAGTAGGCATACGGCACCGCCAGGATGGCCATCCATCTCCAGGGAAACTGCACGAAGCGCAGCTTGGGAAGGTGCTCCCAAAAAACCGAACTGGGGCGAATCATCAGAATCGTCGCCGCCGCGGAGAGCAGCAGTAGCACGCGCCACAGTTTTCTTGCCTCACCGCTTTCCCTTTCCCCAGCAATTCCTCGGTGCACCGCAATCCCCGCGATCCCCGTCATCACCATGAGCAGGATCGCCACGCTCGAGGCGATCCAATTGAACACGTTATGTTCTGGATCGTTGATCATCGTGTAGAGAAAGTTGTCCGAGGGTTGCAAGCCTGACGAAAGCGCCTGCGCGATATTCACCCAGCGTTGCTCGTAGGCCGCGGGCAAAAGATAAAAGCTCGTCAATCCAAAACCCAATGCCAATCCGCCCGCGCCGCGCCACAACGGCCGCAAAGATTTTTCCCACACGGCCACCCACGCAAAAATAATCGCCACGCTGTAGCTCGCCATCACCCCGGCAGGCGCATTGGAAAGCCAGACCGCTGCGAACACCACCGCGAAGAACGCCATCGCTCGAGGCGCGTAACGCCGGCGATTCTTCGCTAATCCGCAGAGCTGCAAAGCCGTCAGCACCACCAACGGCATCAGTGTGCACGCCAGCAATTCCGCGAAGTCACTGCGCATGTAAACGATCAACAGCGCATAGGGATTTGCCGCATAACACGCCGTGCCAAAGAGCGCCGCGCGCACTGGCAGAAATCGCTGCGCCA
>WNGI01003384.1_pt1 | contig 14059 bp, 11 predicted proteins | sample 5400621 | NCBI WGS metagenome assembly WNGI01 (sample SAMN13153374, study PRJNA577476) | soil metagenome | isolation source: 20 cm soil or saprolite under Garry oak tree replicate 1 | place: USA:California | collected 2016-06-15
CCTAGGCGGTGACGCGCTGCCGCATCACTCTCTCGTGCAGCTGGCCGCAAGCCGCGTCCGCCTCGCGCCCGCGCGTGTCGCGCACTGTGACGTTGAGCCCGCCGTCGACGAGCAGCTGCCTGAACTGCCGGATCGCATTCCGTGACGGCGCGCTGTATGGCGTGCCGTCGACCGGATTGAAGGGGATGAGGTTGACATGCGCAAGCTTGCCTTTGAGCAGGGTGCTGAGCTCCTTCGCATCGCGCTCGGTGTCGTTGACGCCCGCGAGCATCACCCACTCGTAGCTGACCCTGCGTCCTGACGCCTTCGCGTAGCGCTGCGCCGCGACGATCAGATCGTGCAGCGGGTACTTGCGGTTGATCGGCACCAGCACGTCGCGCAGCTCGTCGCGCGCTGCGTGCAGCGAGACCGCCAGCGTCACCGGCAGCTTCTCTGAGGAAAGCTGCTCGATGCGCGGGATGACGCCGCTGGTCGACAGGACGATGCGGCGCGGGCTGATTGCGAGGCGCTCGGGGTCCGACATTCTCCGCACCGACTCGATGACAGCGTCGTAGTTGATGAACGGCTCGCCCATGCCCATGAAGACGACATGCGACAGCCGCCTGCCCTCGTCAGCCAGAAGCCGCGCCGAAGCGATCGCCTGCTCCTCGATCTCGTGCGCTGCCAGGTTGCGGCCGAAGGGGAACTTGCCAGTGGCGCAGAAGGGGCACCCGACGGGGCAGCCCGCTTGCGAGGAGATGCACAGCGTGCTTCGCTCCGAGTAGCGCATCACGACCGCCTCCACCGTGTGCCCGCCGTCGAGCTCGTAAAGCGTCTTGGTGGTCAGGCCGCTGTCCGCGTCGGTGCGCGCCACGGGCTTGAGCGAGCTCAGACGAAACGAGGCCTCGAGCTCGGCGCGCAGCGGTCGCGGCACGTCGCGCATCTCGTCGAACGTCGCGGCCCCGTGCGCGGCCCAGGCCAGCACCTGGCGGCGCCGGTACGGGGCCGCGTCGTGCACGGCAAACCACTGGTCCAGGTCTGCCACCGCCACCGAGAGCAGAGCAGGTTGCTCTTCACGCATCGCAGTCACGATACTGACTCGAAGATCTCCTCGGCTCGCGTGTGCCTGACGCGCACAGCGCCCTCGTCGGCCAGCTTCTGCAGGTGCGCACGCATCGTCATCTCGGCGGCGCGGGTGAGCTCTTCACCGAGCTCAGAGCCGTAGACGCGCTGCGTCAGCTCGCTCAGCGTGCCCGCCCCGTGCGCGAGCGCCGCGCGCACCTGTGTCTCGCGGTCGAGGCGATGCGCGCGGTATTCCTCCAGCTTCGCGACCGCTTCCGTCACGGGGTCCCAGTGCCCTGGGAACAGGATCGTGGGGTTTAGCGCGACCAGCCGCGTGAGCGAGCGGAGGTAAGCGGCCACGTCGCCCTCCGGGTAGGTGACCATCGAGCTCCCCCGCCCGAGCACGAGGTCGCCCGTGAACAGCGCGCGGTCGGCGGGCAGCCAGAACGCCAGGTGGTCGGCGCTGTGGCCCGGCGTATGCAGCGCGGTGATGTTCAGGTTGCCGGCCCGCACGACGTCGCCGTCGGCGAGCTCGGGAAACCTGCGCACCGAGGCGCGGTGCTTCGACGCGACGCGCTCCGCCAGGGGCAGGTGATCGGGATGCGAGTGCGTCACCAGCACGACCGCGACGGTCGTTCCCTTCAGAGCGCGGTCGATGGCCGCGAGATGCGCGTCGTCCTCCGGGCCGGGGTCGATGACGACGGCCACCGAACCGGCATCGATCAGCCACGTGTTGGTGCCCGGCCCCGTGTAAGGACCTGGATTCGGCGCGACGACGCGCCGGACGACGGACATCGGGTCAGCGGCCTGCGTAAGCCGGGAGGTACACGTCCGCGCACCCGTCGGAGCCCACGTCCAGCCAGCCGTTGAGGTGCGTGTCGACGATGAGTCGGATCAGGGGCTCGCCCATCTCGGGCACCGGCAGCGGCGCCGGCTCGGGATCCGAGCAAACGCTCACCTTCCACCAGGCGCCGACCGCCTGCGCGGTCACGTCGAGGTTGCCGCCGCCAAGCCAGTCGCGCAGCCGCGTGAAGGCCTCGACCAGCGCCGGCTCGGAGCCGAGCACCGCAGCATCGTCCGGCATGCGCCGCGTTGCGAAGGGCATCGCGCCGTTGAGCACGGCCCCGAGCACCACGCCGCGCGGGCGCTCCTTGGGAGCGTTGGCGGCCGCCTCGAGCGCTGCGGCGCGCCGGCCCACCTCCTGCGCCTGCTCGAAGACGGTCTCCATCAGCTCGGGCCGGCCGAACGCGGCCTGCCGCGCCGACTCCTGCAGAGCCAGCACCGCCGATCGCAGCTTGTGGCCGAGGCGCCCGACCAGGTGTGTGCGTTCCTCCTCCGCGATACGAGCACCCATCTCGGCGCTGCGCCGCGCGGTCGCGAGCCCTCCGCGCTCGGCCCAGCCCACCAGGTGTCCCCCCAGCGCGAGCGGCTCCCACGGTCCGCCCGGCGGCGGGAACGCAGTGTCGGCCGGCCCGTGCCGCTTGCGGTCGGGCACCGACTCCATGCCGCCGCCGACCCGCACCCACATATGAGTTGTGGTGCCGGAGGCCGTCACGAGCGAAATGCCGGCACCGTGAACTTGAAAGTCGTCCCTTCCCGGTTGCTGGAGGCCACCCAGATGCGGCCACCGAACGAGCGCTCCACGACCAGCCGGCACAGGTACAGGCCAAGGCCAAGGCCACCCTGCGAGCGGTTGCGCCCGGCCGGCCCGGTTTTCTCGAACAGGTCCTGCAGGCTGCCAGGCGGAAGGCCGGGTCCCCCGTCGGCGACCGTGATCTCGAGCCATCCCGAGTCGATGGTGCGGGCCTTCACCTTCACCTGGCCCAACGTGTACTCGAGCGCGTTGCCGATCAGGTTCGTCAGCACCTGCTGCAGGTGAGTCGGCTCGCAGTAAGCGCGAGGCAGGTCGGCATGAAGTTTCACATCCACCGCTTCGATCCGGTCTGCATAACGGTGGGCGAGCACCGTTATCACGCCGTCCATCGCGGGCTTCAGCTCGATCGGCTCCGGGTTGGGCTCGAAGTGCTTGGTCTCGAGCTTGGCGATGATCAGCTGGCTCTCCACCAGGCTCAGCAACCGGTCGGACGACTCGTAGGCCTCCTGCAGCAGCTGGCGGCGGCCCTGGTTGTCGATGGTCTCGTCCCACTGCATGATGCCGGCGAGGGTCGTCTTCATCGCTGCCGCCGGGCTTCGCACCTCATGGCCGATGGCGCGGAGCATCAGGTCTTTCGCCTCCAGCGCGAGGCGCTGCGCGGTCACGTCTTCGTGCAGGGTGAGGATTCCAGCGGGCTCGCCTTCGAGGCCCGGGATCTCTACGCGCCGCACGTTCACGATGCGGTTGGGGTTCTTCATGCGCAGCTCGGCTGTTCCTTCGGCCACGCCGTCCTCGCTGTGCTCCGCGCCCGCGGATGCGTAGATCTCGGCGAGTGTCTGGCCTGGCATGTCCGCGGCCTTCAGCCGGTAGATCGCCTCGACCTCGGGGTTGGCGTACACGATGCGGCTGTCGGCGTCCTCGAGCATCACGCCAACCGGCGAGTGGCGGAGGATGGCCTGCATCATCCGGCGCTCGCGGTCGAGCTGGTCGACCAGCTCGAGCTGGCCCACGAGCACCGCGGCCTGGCCCGCAAGCACGCCGGCGAGCCTGCGCGTCTCGGAGGCGCCGGCCGTCATGCGCGCCACGAGCAGCCCCGCAAGCCGCCCTTCCACCTGGATCGGGATCGCGAACGCGTCGGGCGGGGATCCAAGCAGGTCGAGCAGGGCGCGCATCCGCCTGCTGCCCGTCGGCGAGACGAGGAGCCGCAGCAGCTCGGTGCTGTCGGTGACGGGGACCGCCGGCAGCTCGTCGCTGTCGGGCGCGCGGCGAACCAGATGGCCGTCCTCGAGCAGCCACAGCGCGCCGTGCGTTGCCGCGAGAGCGCGCTCCACGAGGCGCCCCATCTCCGCGCGAGCGCGCTCGGGCTGGGTCGGGTCGAGCTCGGTGAACGCGGCCACCGCCTCGAGCGTGCGGATTCGGCCGCGCGTCTCGGCGACCAGTCGCGAGTTTTCGATCGCGACCGCGGCGTGGCGCGCGAAGTCGAGCGCCGCGGTGGTCGGCTCGGCCACCACGGTCGAGGCATGGATCGCACCGATCGCCCCCACGAGGCGGTCGCCGTACCAGAGCGGGATGAGGCTCCAACCCTGATCGCCCGCCGTGCCCGAAAGCACGCCCGTCGGCGCGTCTCGCCACGTCTCCTCCGAGTTCAGGCCGGCCCAGGTGAGCACGCTCTCGGCGGCTGCGTCGCCGCTGCCGCGTGTCGCGCTGATGCGACCTTCTGTGTCGAAGGCCCAGCAGACGACGCCTGCGCTCTCGAGCATCGTGCGCGCCTGGTCGGCGATGTTCGCGACCACGCTCATGAGCTCGTGGCCCGCGAGCGCGGCCAGCTCCTGGATGCGCACCGACTGCGCGAGCGCGAGCTCGTTGGCGTGGTGTAGACGCATCGTCCGCAGCGCGATGCCGACGACCGTCGCCGCGGCCTCGAGCAGCTTCAGGTGGTCGAGCAGGAAGCGGCCGCCGTCGGTGCGGAGCGCCGCCATGCCGCCGACGACGCGTTCGCCCTGCGTGATGGGCACCCACACGACGTGGCTGGGTGAGCGCGAGAAGATGAACTGGCCGACCGGGCCCATCCTCTCTTCGTCGCTCTCCAGCTCCGCCTCCGCGACCGTGCCGCCCATCTCGATCAGCCGCCGGAAGAAGGGAGCGTCGGCCAGAGCGGCGGGGCCGAGGTAGCCGGTCGGGGCGTCGCGCTCGCCGGTGAAGCCCACGACGTTGCCGGCGACGTCGAGGTACGCAAGCAGCATGTGCGAGGCCTCGATGTAGCGGCCCGCCGCGTCGAAGATCGCTTCCGCGAGCTGGCGCTCATCAGAAGCCCGGGCGACCCCCAGCTCGAGCACGTGCAGGCGCTCGAGTCGCGCTCGCTCCGTTTGCGCCTGCGCGAAGTGCTCCGCGTTGGCGAGCGCCAGGGTCACGTGCGGCGCGAGGTCCTGCAGCAGCTGCACGTGCCAGTCGCTGAACGCGTCCTCGTGATACGACTGCAGCGAGAGCATCGCTGTGATGCTGTCGCCGCTGACGACCGGCACCCACACGAACGACCGCGACACGTGCGGCTGCTCTCCAGGCGGACCGGACACGAAAACGGCCGCGCCGTGACCGACCGTCCAGCGCTCGCGCTCCAGCCCGCCGCGCTCGAACGAGCTCGCCCACGGAGAGTTGCGCACCAGCACCGGCCGGCCGGACTCGTACGCCTCGCGTGAGGGACCGGTGACCGCAAGCGCGACCGGCGGCACGACCTCCTCGACGCCGGCGACGTACTGGTAGCCCTCGGCGACCGGGCCTTCCTGCGACTTGGTGATGCTCGCGAGGATGAAGCCGTCGAAGTCGAGGAAAGCAGCCAGCTCCTCGCGCAGCGTGCGCATGATCGACCAGCGGTCGAGGCTCGATGCAAGGCGGCGGCCGATCGAGTTGACGAGCTCGAGCCTTCGACGCTGCTCCTGGATGGCCTCGAAGCTGCGCGCGTTGCCGAGCGCCAGCGTCACCTCGTCGGCGACGAGCTCCAGGAACGCGGCCGTCGACTCCTCGTAGGCATACGTCTGCTTGCTGGTGATGCCCAGCGCGCCACGCACCGAGCCGCCCTCCTTCGTGGGCACCCACAGCTGCGACTCCGGCTCGTGGTAGATGACCGACTCGCCGGAGCTGATGACCTGTCTCGCGGGTCCCAGCTGCGCGGCCCGGGTGGCGATGAGCCGAGATGTCGGAACCGAGTCCGACCGCACGTGGAGCAGCCGTGCGCGGTCGGTGCGATCGGGCAGCAGCGACACCATCTTCAGCTCGTCGACCGGCAGCAGCTCGCTCAGGGTCGTGCGAAGCGCGGAGAGGATGCTCGCGACGTCGAGACTCGCCGCGATGGCGCGTCCGATGCTGTTGAGCGCCTCGAGCCTTCGGGCCTGGTTTCGCGTCAGCTCGTTCAGAGATGCGTTGGCGAGCTGAACTCCGAGTCGCTTGTGCACCTCTTCCAGGAAGTCGATCTCCTCAGGCGCCACTCGCCGGTTGCGATACGACTGATAGATGACGGCGCCGATGACCCGGCCCTGATGCTTGACCGGCACGAAGATCGCGAACTTGGCGAAGCGTCCGGCGCCAGGACCCGTGCCCTGTTCCATGCGCTCGGGATCGAGGGTGACCACGGTCGCCCGCGGCGCGGAGTAGTGCTGGGCAAACGCCGAGCTCACGAGGGGGCGCCGGCGCATGTTCTGGAGCACGCCAGAGTCGACGGGCTGCGAGTGGTACCAGCCCTCTCTTTCGAGGACGTGGAGAAGAACCACGTCGTACTTGAAGAGCGGCTGCAGGCCATAGAAGAGGACCTGGACGATGTCGGCCTCGGTGGCGCAGGTGCTGAGCTCGTGGATCAGGGGCGCCGGGCTCGGGCGCGGCGAGACCCTCGTGCGGCGATCGCCGTTGCCGTTTCCGAGCGAGGATTTGGCCTTGACGCGAGGCAGGTCGGCCACTCCGCGCTTGCTTCCGGCCATGCGCGCGGGCGAGTGTGAACGGCGTGCTGGAGTCGCCACGGGCACAGATATACTGCGCCTAGTGGCCCGCCACCGAGGCTCCTTGCATCTTCGCGGCCGCGGCCGCCGAATCCCGGCGGGGAACCAATAGGAGACCCAGATGCCCTTCACCGCGCCCAAGCCGATCTCGCCGGCGCCGGACGACCTGCGGGGGGCGAAAGTGCTGGTGGTCGACGACGAGCGATCGTGGCGCGTGATCCTCGAGACCGACCTCCGGATGATCGGCTACAAGGTCAGCATGGCCGAGGACGCCGACCAGGCGCTCGAGCGGGCCGGCGCGGAGAGCCCGGAGGTCGCGATCATCGACCTGATGCTGCCCGAGCCAATGGACGGCTGGGGCCTCTTGAACGCGCTGCGGACGCGCGGCCAGAAGCTGCCGGTGATCTTCTACACCGCGTACCCGGTCTTCCCGTCGGGCACAGACGATCCGGATGTCGTGGGTTACATGAGCAAGGCCGTGGATCGAGCCGACCTCTACGCCCTGCTGCCTCCCGCGATCCGGCGCTCACGCGAGCGCCGGGCGAACGGAACTACCTAGACGACTACCACCACCAGTTGATGAACCAATCGACCCATCCGGCGCCGGAAGCGACCGCTAGCGTCGCGACAACCCCAAGCGCCAAGGCACCACGAACGACCTTGACTTGCCACGTCATCGAATTCACCCCTTGGAAATTCCCGAATTAACCAGGCCCGAGAGTGAGTATGCTCCGGGACAGTTGAATTTGCGTATGTGCACCAGGTGAATAATCGTTAAGATTCATGTAAGGAAGGCCTTGGAAAAACGAAGGACTAGAGGGTCGACGCGGGCAAATCGGGAGACGAGGCTCCCGCCCCTGCCTCCGGGGCTGGAGGTCTACCGGCCGGCTGAGGTCCTGGGCTCGGCGGTGCTCGTCGTGGAGGACGAGTCGGCGATGCAGCAGCAGCTGCGCATCGACCTCCAGGATCTCGGCTACCGGGCGCTGGTCTCTTCATCGGCGCCCGACGCCATGGCCCTGCTCGAGCAGGAGCGTGTCGCCGGCATCCTGCTCGACCTCGTGCTCGACGAGGGCGAGGACTCGGGCTTCGATCTCCTGACGTGGATCCGCAGCCGCCATCCCGGCCTTCCGGTGATCGTGCTGTCGGCGGCGCAGGTGAACTCCGCCGCCATCCGCAGGGCTTACGAGCTGGGGGCCAGCTCGTATTTCGTCAAGGGCAACGTGCCCATGGCGCACATCTACTCCGACCTCGCCGCGCGTCTCATCGAGCGCGGCACCGGGCGCCCGGGGACCTACAACTTCGGACGCGTGGAGTTCGACCCGACGCGGCGCACTGTCCGCACCGAGACCGGCGAGGTGAGGCTCACGCCCCAGCAGACGGCCCTGGTGCTCCACCTGGCGCAGGGCTCCAAGCCCGCCACCGCTCGCGACCTCATCGAGGCCGGCCTGTTCCGCACCGACGCCGCCCATTCGACCGTGCACTCGGCGATGCTCACCCTGCGCCGCCGCCTCGACGAGCTCGAGCCCGGCCTTGGCACCGGATTGCTGCAAGCGTCAGCCCGCGGCTATAGCCTGGTTCGCGTCTGATGGCTGAACAGAAAGAGCTGCCGGCTCCGTCGAAATCCGTCATGGACGAGGTCGTGGAGCTTCGCCGCCATTTCCATCGCCACCCCGAGGTGAGCTTCAGCGAGCAGGAGACGAGCGTGAAGATCTCCGAACGGCTGCGCGAGCTGGGCCTCGAGGTGCAGCCGTGTCCAACCGAGACTGGCGCCGTCGCCGTGCTCGACACAGGCAGGCCCGGCAAGACGGTGATGCTGCGCGCGGACATCGACGCGCTGCCGATCCTCGAAGAGTCAGGCGTCGAATTCCAGTCGGAGTCCGACGGCCACATGCACGCCTGCGGCCACGACACCCACATCGCGATGATGCTCGGCACCGCGCGCACGCTGGTCGATCACATCTGGGACCTCAGCGGACGCTTCCTGTTCGTGTTCCAGCCCGCGGAAGAGATCGTGAGCGGCGCGAAGGCGATGATCGCCGGCGGGCTGCTCGAGTCACATCACCCTGACGCGGTGCTGGGACTGCACATCGCCAGCTTCCTCGACTCGGGGACCATCGTCACCAAGCCAGGCCTCCTGTGGGCGGGTTCAGATGCATTCGAGATAGGCATCAAGGGACCCGGCGGCCACGGCGGCATGATGGGCCGCGCCGGCAACGTGCTCGCGGCGCAGGCCTTTCTGATCGAGCGGCTGCACACGGTCGTCGATGGGCTCGAGCACGAGGGCGCCGGCTGCCACACGACCGTCGGCAACGTGATGAGCGACGGCGCGTGGAACATCGTCCCGCGTGGCGTGCGCATCAAGGGCAGTGTGCGCACGTTCACCGCCCCGCTGCGAGAGGAAGCACTCGGCCGGCTGGGCGACCTTCTCAAGGAGACGGACACGGAGTTCGAGGTTAGCTCGGAGATTCAGCTCGTGCACGGCACAGTGCCGCTGATGAACGAGCCCAACGTGACGCGCACGGTGATGGAGGTGGCGACCTTGATCGCCGGCGAGAGGGCGAGCCTTCTCGGCAAGCCGCTCACCGTGAGTGACGACTTCGCCGAGTTCCTGACCCACATCCCCGGCTGCTACTTCATGCTCGGCGCGCGGCCGGAGGGCGACAAGCCGCCGGCGCATCACTCGCCGGGCTTCAGGATCGACGAGTCGGCGTTTCCGCTTGGGGTGAGCCTCATGGCTGGGGCCGCGGCGCGAATCGCCGGCGGCTGAGCCGGTAACCCGTTGGTCATCCTCGGCCCCCTGATCCTTGGTTGCCTGGCGGGCGTGGCGCTTGGCGGCAAGCTCAGCAACTGGTCGGCGATCAGCCTGCGCTGGCCATGGGTGGTGATCGTGGCGATGCTGATCCGGATCGCCGTGGCAGGAACTCCGCTGGGAAACGTCGACTGGCTTCGCTATGTGTACGTCGCCTCGCTCGTGGCGCTGATCGCGTGGACTCTGTGGAACGTCGACCGGCTCTTTGGAATCTGGCTCGTCAGCATCGGGTCGACGATCAACCTGATCGTGATCGCGGCGAACGACTTCCGGATGCCGGTGGTCCAGTCAGCGGCCGGGCGACTCGTGGAGGTTGGGCATCACGGGCAGTACACGGTCATGGACTCGAGCACCAGGCTGCCCTGGCTCGCCGACTGGGTTCTGGTTCCGGGCTGGCTGGGCGGAGTGTTCAGCCCGGGCGACGCGGTGATTGGAATCGGTCTCGGCGTCGTCGCGTTCGCCGTTACAAGGCATTCCCCAGCATCAGCTACTAAGCTGGACGCAACCAAAACCCGTGATTAGGGAGTAGCCCGCAGTGATCATCTTCTGGATCTTCACCCTCTTCGTCGGCAGCTCTGCGTTCGCTTTCGCCTACATATTTCTGCAGGTCGGCGTCGGCTGGTCACTGGGCTACGCCGTGCTGGCGATGCTCCTCACCAGAGGCATGCTCAGCATTGTCCGGCGGTCCCTCATCATCCGCGAGAGGATCACGCCCGAGACCGATGTGCTGCAGCGGACAGTCGAGACGAACCGCGCAATCTTCTGGAAGCGGGCTCTGTACTTGGCGCTGGTGCCGATCCTCTATTTCCTGGCTGCTTATGAGCTCTTCGGCCTGCCGCCGGAGGACGCCATCGCAGCGCTACCGCAGTTTCTCCAGACCGCTCTCACGCAGCTGGTCTATCTGTTCTTCCTGCTCATCGCGAACTCCATCCTGTTCCTCGGACCGTTCTACTTGCTCTCGCGCATCGGCAAGACGATGATGAACCCCGACGACGCTCGGTTCGGCGTGAGCATGGACGACGTGCGTGGCCAGAAGTCGGCAGTGACCGAGATGCGCCGGATCCTGAGCCTGATCGAGCACGGCCGCCTCTATGTCAAAGCTGGTGGCAAGCGCGAGCGTGGAGTACTGATGGTCGGCCCTCCGGGCACTGGCAAGACGATGCTGGCGAAGGCAATCGCTTCTTCGCTGCATGTGCCCATCTATGTCGCCAACGGCGGATCGTTCGCCATGTTGTTCATGGGCATCGACGCGATCAGCGTGTACCTGATGGTGCGCTCAGCGCGCCGCAAGGCAAAGGTGTGGGGCGGCTGCATCATCTTCATCGACGAGATCGACGCCCTCGCCCAGCGGCGTGGCGGCATGGGCGGCGGAATGATGGGCGGAATGATGGGCGGAATGATGGGCGGCGGCGGAATGATGGGGTTGAACATGCTCCTCGTCCTGATGGACGGCATCGACAATCCTGGGTTCTTCGCGCGCCAGCTGCGCGGCCTCGTGAACCTCACTCTCGACGGCCTTTTCCTCCCGCGGAAGGTCGGCGCCAACGGCACCACTGTGAGTCTTCGCATACCCCCGCTCAAGGCGCCCAGCTCCAACATCCTGTTCATCGGCGCCACCAACCGGCCCAGCGTTCTCGACGAGGCGGTGATCCGACCGGGGCGGTTCGGGCGGCAGATCGTCTTTCTGACGCCGAACCGTGAGGCTCGCAAGGACATCGCCGCTCTGTACTTCGACAAGAAGCAGCACGATCCATCACTCGACACGCCCGAGCGCCGTGAAGAGTTCGCTCGCGTCACTGAGGGCTACTCGCCGGCGGACATCGAGCAGGTTCTATCGCTTGCTTTGCTGTACGCCTTCGAGGAGGGCCGGGAGACATTCGTCTGGAAGGACATCCGCGAAGCGATGGGCAACGTCGAGGCGGGCCTGTTGATTCCAGTCGAGTACACAGAGCGCGACCGGATTGCCGTCGCGCGTCATGAGCTTGGGCACGCTGTGGCGTCTCATTTCTTTGAAAGGGACCGGTCGCACGTTCGCCTGTCGATTCGCCGGCGGGCTGATCCGAAAGCGGGAGGAGAAATCGGCGGATATCACAAGTCGCTGCCCGCCGAGGACGAGTGGCTGACGTTCCGATCCCAGCTGGCGGCTCGCCTTCGCGCCATGCTGGGCGCGATCGCGTCAGAGCATGTTTTCTATGGAGAAAACACAACTGGCGTGACCGGAGATCTGATCCAGGCTACGGGCGTCGCCACCACGATGGTCGGCATCGTTGGGATGGGCGCCGACAGGCTCGACCCCGCCATGTCAAGCAGGGCCGCCAACATCGGTGAGCAGCTGATTTCTGTCGTCCAGGCGACGCAGGGAGCCCACGTGCAGGGCACATTTCCCGGAGCGGTCCTCAACAATCCACGCGCGCGGCGAACCGCGGCGCAGTTGCTTGGTCATGCGTACATCGACGACTGGCGCCTGATGTACGTGAACAAGGAAGCCATCGACCAGGCCGCGGAAGCGCTCATCGCACAAGGCGAGCTCGTGGGAGACGAGATCGCCGGCCTTCTCGACTCGGTCGGGCTCCGCGAGCCCACAGCCGCCGACCCTTACCCACCGGAGATGCCAATGGTCCCTGACATGCGGCCCGAGGTCGTCCCCGAGTCGGAGAGCGCCTGATCCGGCTGTTTGCCGCCACGCTGGGGGCGTTGCTGCTGACGCTCCCAGCGCAATCCGTTCGAGCCCAGGACCCGTTCTCGCCTGTCAGCCCGCGCCATGAGGCGGCGCGCCTGATGAGCGCCGAGCTGGCGATCACCACCGCGCTCGCGCAGCGTCAGCAGCTGCTGGCCGCACCCGCGCCCTCATCGCTGATGGAGCGCGTGCGATTCGACATGGCGCTGGCTGCTGTCGAATTCAACTACCGCACCGCCATCCGCCAGGAGGAGGTGCGCGTCTACGAGCTGGCGAGCTACGCGAGCGTCCAGGGCCAGGTCGCCCCGCTGCTGCCGAGGTCCGTCTCGCGGCCGGTGTCGGATGCGATCGCGGGTCTGCACTCCCTTTACGCGCTCGCGGGCTACGACCAGTACTACCTGGTGCACGCGCACTTCGCCTTCCCTTACGCGAGCGCGGCGCCCGTGGATGCGCTGCGCGGCTACTACCTCGAGGCCCAGCACAAGTACGGCGTCGACGCGAGCTACCTCGCCTCGATCAACTTCATCGAGAGCTCGTTCGGCCGCAACAACGGCCCGTCGTCAGCCGGGGCGTTGGGCCCCATGCAGTTCCTGCCCGGCACGTGGGCGAACTGGGGCCAGGGCGGCAACATCAACGATCCGCACGACGCGGTCATGGCCGCGGCGCGCTACCTCGTCCACTACGGCGCGCCGTCCGACATGCGCACGGCGATCTTCCACTACAACCTGGACTACGACTACGTCGACGCCATCGAGTTCTTCGCCCGCGCCATCCGTGACGACCCGGCCTGGCTCGACCGCCTCTACTACTGGGGTACGTCCGGCTGACCACGCGGCGTCACACTATCGACCGATGAAACACGCATTCGCCGGCGCCGTCCTCCTGCTCGTCGTCACTGGATGTGGCTCGTCTTCCGCGTCCACCGACCAAAGCCAGACGGGCACGGGCTTTACAGGGGCGCAGCTTTGCGCGCTCGCCACATCCGGCCAGGTCGGAGCAGCCATCGGCAGAAGCGTTCCTGCCGGCGTGCCGTCGGGCGTCAACGCGCCGAGCTGCACGTGGACCGCCGCCGACGCCGGGGGCGCGACGATCGCCGCTTCCGACACGGCCTCAGTCGGCAAGGTTCCGTACGGACTTCAGGGCAAGAGCGGGGCGGGTGTGACTCCAATCCCGAACCTGGGCGACGCAGCTTTTTATGCCGCTCCTGGAGGCGACTTCCCCCTGGCCGAGCTCGACGTCAAGAAAGGCGGCCGGGCCCTGACGATCACCGCTTCGTGGCCCAGCGTCACCAAAGCACAGCAAGAGGCGGCCGAGCTGGCCATCGCCCAGGCGGCGGTGCCGCGTATGTAGAGCTCGCACCCACTGTGCGAGTATTTACTCGTGGAGTACCGGATCGAACAGTTGGCCCGGGCCTCCGGGATGGCCGTCGACACGATCCGCTTCTACCAGGGCAAGGGCCTGCTCGACGCCCCGCGCCGCGAGGGCCGCGTCACCTGGTACGCCGAGAGCCACCTCGAGCGGCTGGGCCGCATCCGCGAGCTCCAGCGCCGCGGCTTCACGCTCACCGTCATCCGGCGCTTCCTCGAGGGGGAGCTCGAGCCCTCTGATGAGTCGCTCGTCGCTGCCGTCACGCGGCCAAGCTCGCCGCAGACCCTGACCCTGGACGAGCTGGCCGAGCGCAGCGGCGTGGCGGTTCCCCTGCTCAAGAACCTCGAGCAGGCCGGGCTGCTCGTGCCGGCCGAGGGCGGCGACGTGCCGCTCTACCCCGCCGACGACCTGGACGCCATCGCCGCCGGGATGAAGCTCATCGCGGCCGGCGTGCCGCTCGGCCCGCTCATCGAGCTGGCAAGCGAGTACGCGGACGCCACCGACCGCGTGGCGAGGAAGGCCGTCGACCTCTTCGACAGGCACGTGCGCGAGCGCATCCAGTCGGAGGGCGGGGAGACCGAGGC
>WNGI01003385.1_pt1 | contig 14059 bp, 9 predicted proteins | sample 5400621 | NCBI WGS metagenome assembly WNGI01 (sample SAMN13153374, study PRJNA577476) | soil metagenome | isolation source: 20 cm soil or saprolite under Garry oak tree replicate 1 | place: USA:California | collected 2016-06-15
GCACGCCGAAGCGGTGCTCCTCGTCCACGATGAGCAGCCCCAGGTCGTGGAATGTGACGTCCTTGGACAGCAGCCGGTGGGTGCCGATGACGATGTCCAGCTCGCCCCGGTCCAGCTGGCCGAGCGCCCGCCGGGTCTCGCCCGGGCTCCGGAAGCGTGAGACCACCTCGAGGCGCACGGGGTAGTCGGCGAGCCGCTCGCGGAACGTGCGCCCGTGCTGCTCCGCGAGAATCGTGGTCGGTACGAGCACGGCGACTTGCTTCCCGGCCTGCACCGCCTTGAACGCCGCCCGGACCGCCACCTCCGTCTTCCCGTAACCCACGTCGCCCACCAGGAGCCGGTCCATCGGGCGGCCCCGCTCCATGTCGCGCTTCACGTCCTCCGTCGCCCGCCGCTGGTCCGGCGTGTCTTCGTAGAGGAACGCCGACTCGAGCTCCCGCTGCCACGCCGTGTCGGGCGGGAACGCGAACCCCGGTGCCAGCTGCCGCCGCGCGTACAGGTCGAGCAGCTCGGTCGCGAGCTCCCGGATCGCGGCCCGCGCCTTGTCGCGCTGGCGCTGCCAGGCGGGGTTCCCCAGCCGGTGCAGCCGCGGTGGCGGCGCATCGCCGTCCGCCGCGCCCCGGTATGGCTCGAGCTGGTCGAGGCGGTACAGCGGAACGTTGAGCCGATCGCCCCCCTCGTACTCCACCACCGCCACTTCCAGCCGCCCCTCTCCCACCGGGATCGTCTGCATCCCCCGGTAGATCCCGATCCCGTGTTCGAGGTGCACCACGTATCCGCCGACCGCGAGGGGACGGGCGAGGCTCGCCGCCGCCGCGCGGTACCGCCGCGGCCGCCGGATACGTCGCGCCCGTCGGAACACCTCGTGATCGGTGAGCACGCGCAGCGAGGGGAGCACGAACCCCCCGTCCAGGGCGCCGACCACGAGCTGCGCGCGCTCCGAGGCGAGCAGCTCCTCGAGCCGCTCGCGCTGACCTTCGTTGTCGCACAGGACGACCGTGGGTGGCTCGCTCGCCACCACTTGCCGCAGCCGCTTGAGATCGCGGTCGACCGCCTCCGGGGCGACGATCGGGAATCGCGCCGTCGCCTCGGCCTCGCTCACGCCCAGCCGGGCGAACGTCGCGAGCCGCGTGCGCCAACCTTCCGGCTCGAGCCACAGCGCCTCCCGCTCCGGAGGCTCCTCCCCCAGCCGCCGGGCGACCTCACGATGATGCGCCGCTTCTTCCCAAGCGCGCACCACCTCGCGCTCCACCGCCGCCGCCTGCTCGATCACGAAGAGGGTGTCCGACGGCAGCAGCTCAAGCAGCGACGACCGCGGGCGCAGCTGGCTGGCGTCCGCGGCCGTGGCTTCGCTCGCAACGGGGAGCACCGTGATGCGGGCGATCGGATCTTCCGAGCGCTGAGTGTCCAGGTCGAACGCCCGCAGCGACGCGATTTCGTCGCCCCACCACTCGATGCGCGCGGGCCCCGCCATGCCGAACCCGTACACGTCCACGATGCCGCCCCGTACGCTGAATTGGGCGACGTCGGTGACCGCCGGCGCGCGCGTATACCCCATCGCCGTCAACCGCTCGACGACGGCGCCGAGCCCCGCACCTCCCCCTTCCCCCTTTCCCCGTCCCGGCTCCAGCACGAGCCGCATCGCGTGCAGCGCCGCCGGCATCCCCGTCCGCTCCGCACTCGCACGGGCCGTCGTCACCAGGACCCGCACGCTTCCGCGCAGCAGCGCCTCGACCGTCTCGATCCGCTCGCCCGCGATCTCGAAATGCGGCTCTTCCGCGCCCAACCCCTCGCGCTGGGGGTAGAGGCCGGCGACGGGACCCAGCAGCGCCTGCGCGTCGGCGAGCCAGCGCTCAGCGTCGCCGGGCGTGGGCGCGAGAACCACGAACACACGGTGGGGAAGCCGTCGCGCCAGTGCCGCGACCAACACGGCGGCGCTCGATCCCGGCAGACCGCCGACCGACAGCCGCCCGCCGGCGGGTGGCAGCTGCTCCACCAGCGCGCGCGTTGCGGGAAGCGCATCGAACCGATCGAGCAAGAAGTCCAGCGCCATCAGCGACCCAACGTCGCGACGCCGAGCTCGACGGCCGCGACCAGGAGGGCCAGGACGAGCAGCAACCCGCTCACGTCCGCGCGGCGCGCGCCGGCGAACCGCGCGGCGGCGAACCCGCGCTCGTCGAGCACGAGGGCTCCGAGCGCTCGCTCCACGAGGGCGGCGGGAGCGCGCGTCAGGTCCGATTCCCGCGGGTCCGGCGCGTACACGGTGGCGCCCACCGTGTCCGCGCCCCGCGTGCTGAACTCCACCCGGACCGTGCCTTCGGCCGAGGCGGCCGCCGCCTCCCCGCGGGCGAGCCGATTCACGAGCGCATCCACGAACGGTACGAACCCCGTCGTGACGGGAAGGGGCGTCCAAGCCGTGTCCAGGCGACTCCCGACCAACACGACGCCGCTGTCCCTCACCAGCCACGGCTCTCCGTTCACGGTCGCGAGCACAACGCTGTCACGCCTCGTCCCCCGTCCCCCATCCCTGATCCCCACGGTGAGGCGATACCGCCGCGCGACGGCGACTCCCGCGATCTCCGGAAGTTCGGCTGCGACGATGGGACCTGGAGTGCCGGGCCCGTCGAACCGCCACGGGACACCGCGGGCCGCGAGCGCGCGGTTCGTCTCGCCAGCGAGCACTGGGTCCGCCGGAGGCAGCACCACGCTCGCTCCGCTGCCCGGGCGCGTGCCGATCACCACTTCGGTCCCCTCGGCTACGCGCTTGCCGTCGCGCAACACCGCCAGCGCCGCTCGGAGGAACCCACCCACGTCGGGTCCGCTGCTCACTCGCGCCGCCGGAGCGACGTGCCACACGAACAAGCGGCGGTCGTCGAAGCGCAGCTCGTCGGGATCCACGGCGGCCTCTCCCACCCACCATCCCGGGCCCAGCGGCGGCAAGGGCAGCGACACCGCCGACCCCGGGGTCGCCAGCGCGTGACCGACCACGCGCCCGCGCAGCCTCACGCTGACCGCGGCGGGCCCTGCGCCCGGGGTGCCCACCACGCTCACGACCAACGCGCTCCCCGCCACCTGCACTGCACCGATTCCGCGGTTCGGCGGCGGCTCGGCAAGCGGAGCCAGCGCGAGGACCAGGACGCCGCGCGGCATCGCCATCACGCCCGCGCCGAGGGCGCTGCGTTGCAGGTCGCTCACCACATCCAGTTCCCGGGCGGGAAGGGGCTCGGCGCTCACGACCCGGGCCGCTTGCCCGACCGCCTCGCTGAGATCGAGCCGCCGCGGAGACACGGTCACGCTGTCGACCGTGGCGAGAAGGGCGGAGCGCGTCCCCCGCCGCACGACGCCGTCCGCCAGCAGGAGCCACAACCGATCGTCCGCCCTCGCACCCGCGAGCGACGCTCGCGCGACGCCCCGCAGGCGGTCGAGCAGCGGTCGGCCGTCCACGACGACGCTGGAAGACGGCGAATTGTCGAGGATGACGGCGAGGGCCGTGGGCTCATGCGCGCCACCGCTGCGCGCGGGCACCAGGGGCCGCGCCGCCGCGAGCACTACCAGCGCGATGATCGCGGTTCGCAGCAGCAACAGCAGCAGATGGCGGAGCTTCAGGCGGCGGGCGCTCTGGCGCTCCGCCTCGGTCAAGTAACGCAGCGCGGGGAATTCTGCGTCGGGGGGCTCGCGGCGCTCCAACAGATGCAGCAGCGCCGGGATCGCCGCGGCAGCGAGCCCGAGCAGCACCAGCGGATGGAGGAAGCTCATGCGAGCAGGCGCAACGCCAGGCCGAAGGGCATGTCGGTGGTCACGTGGTGATACCCGACGCCGTGTCGCCGGCAGCTGCTCCGCCAGGCGGCGATCTCCCGGCGCACGGTGACCGCGTACGCGCGCGCCAGCTCGCGCGGACGCACCACGACGCTCGCCGCCGACTCCGAATCGCGAAACCGGACCTCGGGCGGCCCGGTCAGCTCCAACTCCGCCCGGTCCATGATATGGAAGACGATCACATGGTGCCCGCGATGCCGCAAATACCGCAGCGCGGTCAGCGCGAGCTCCCGATCCAGCAGGAGATCCGAGATCAGCACCACCAACCCCCGGCGCGCCAGCAGCGAGGTGACGTGCCGCAATGCCCCCTCCGCCGCGGTGCCGTGTCCGTCCGGCGTGTCGAGCAGTCCGCGAACCAAGCGCGTCCACTGCCCCGCCCTGACACGTGCCGGGATGACCTGGCGCACCCGGTCGTCGAAGGTGACGAGCCCCGTCGCATCGCGCTGCCGCAGCAGGATCAACGCCAGCGCCGCGGCCAGGCGATCGGCGTACGCGCGCTTCGTCAGTCGGTCCTCCGCCCCGCGCCACGCCATCGAGCGGCTCGCGTCGACCAAGATCATCGCCCGGAGGTTCGTTTCCTCCTCGAACTGCTTGACGAACAATCGATCCGAGCGCGCCAGGATCTTCCAATCGAGATAGCGGAGCTCGTCCCCCGGCTGATACGCGCGGTGCTCGGTGAACTCTACGGAGAAGCCCCGAAACGGCGAGCGATGGAAGCCGGCGAGGAACCCCTCCACGACTCCTTGCACGACGATCTCGATCCCGCCGAGTCGAGCGACGTCGGCGGGATCGAGGAGATCGAGGCGAGGGGCAAGCATTACAGGTGCCTCAACCTAATGGCCGGCGCTTTGTCCCCGGTAGAGGACAATTCCCCCCTGGTGCGTCTCGCCACAAGATGGTTAACAACTTGTCTGGAGGGTCCTTAGCTCGTACGCTGCGGCCCACCCACACCTGGCACGCGACCTGCTCCCAGGGGCGGCCGGGAGGACCTATGTTCGCTCAACTAGCGCTGATGAGTCTCGCCGCCACCGGAGCACTTGACCGCCCCAAAGTCGAAGTGTGGACCAACCGCGGCGACGATCCCTTCACCGCCGGACAGGCCGTCCGGGTCTACTTCCAGGCTGACCGGGATGCCTACGTCACCGTGCTGCGCGTCGACACCGACGGTCGCGTGCGCGTGCTGTTTCCGCGCGAGCCGTGGGAGGACAACTTCGCTCGCGGCGGCCGCGTGTACGAGGTCGGGGGTGCGACGCGACGCGAGGCGTTCGACGTCGACGATTACCCCGGCGTCGGCTACCTCTTCGCGGTCGCTTCCGCCGATGCCTTTGCGTACGACCCGATCGAAACGGCCGAGCATTGGGACTACCGTTCCATTGCCGCCGACGGGCGGATTCAGGGCGACCCGTATGTAGCGCTCACCGATCTCGCGCAGCGGATCGTCCCTGCCGACTACGCGGCCTGGGACTACGACATCGCCCCGTATTACGTGGAGCAGCACTATCAATACCCCCGGTTCCTGTGCTACGACTGCCATACCTATGTGAGCTATCGCTCCTGGGACCCCTACGCCTATTCGTGTGTGCGATTCCGGGTCGTCATGTACGATGACCCCTACTATTACCCGTACCGCCAGTATGGCGGCGCCCGAGTGGTCTTCACCCGGCCCTATCGTCCTGAGCCGCGGTTCATTTTCAAGGATCGCACGGGCTCCGACCCCTTCGTCACGCGGGTGCGCGAGCGCCCGGTGAACGACGACCGGCGCCGCTCCGTCCGCATCCGGGTTCCTACGCCGAACGTCGCCACGCCGCGGGACCGCTCGGTCCGTCCAGGGACCCCGAGCGACGCGATCCGGCTGCGCAACTACCCCGACCAGCCTGACCGCCCGGTGCGCCCGGGTCGTCCAGACTATCCCAGCAGCAACCCCGATCGGCCCAGCCGACCGGATCATCCTGATCATCCAAGTCGTCCTGATCGTCCTGATCATCCGGACCATCCCGATCACCCAGACCGTCCGGATCACGCGGATCGGCCGAATAGGCCGGTGGAATCAGTCGGGCCGGAGCGGCGTGGGGGCCGCGAGACGGTTGCGCCGCCGGAGCGGCAGCGCGCAACGCCCCGTGCCGAATCGCAGCCGCAGTCGCGGGGAGACACACGGGCGGAGCCTAAGCACGACGCGCCGCGCGAATCTCCCAAGTCGCGCGAACCCGAGCTGCGGCGTCGTAAGCCGTAAGGGAGCACGAGCCAAACGCGCCCGGTCGTGGGCTCTCACGGCCGGGCGCGTTACGTTTCCACCCCGTTTCCATCGAGCATGTGTGCTGCGGGCCGCTGCGCTGTCGCTGCTCCTGCTCCCGTCCGCCGTGGCTGCGCAGACGGCGCTTCATGGCTCTCTCGAGCGGGCCGCGGCTTCGATCACCGCCGACGACATTCGCCGTCGCATTGGCATCCTCGCCGACGACTCGATGCGCGGTCGGGATACGCCCAGCCCCGAGCTCGAGAAGGTCGCAACTTGGATCGCGGCGGAGTTCCGGCGCTTTGGACTCCGTCCCGGCGGCGACAGCGGGACGTATCTCCAGCGTTATGCCATCCGCCGTACGCAGATCGATACCGCGCAAACGTTCCTGACAGTGGCACGTGCGGGTGGAGGCTCGACCATGCTCGGGGCGGGTAGCGACATCGCAGTCCTGCGGCTGGGCCCACGGCTTCCGGCGCAGGACGTGAGCGGGCCCATTGTAGTCCTCGCCGGCGACACGGATGCCGTCGCAGACCCGCTGGCTGGCGCAGACGTGAAGGGTACGTGGATCGTTGCTCTCGACGTGCGCGCCGCCGAGGCAGCGTTGGCTGCCGGAGCAGTGGGAGTCCTCGTCATCTCGGATCGTTCCGACGCGGAGTGGCGGGCCGGCATGCGCGCCGCCAACGGTGCGACGCTCGCGCTCGGAGGGCACTCGTCCTTGGAGGCGGCGCGGGCCCCCGGCCTCGCAATGATCCGCGAGCGGACGGCGAGCCGCGTGCTCGGGCTGGATCTCACGGCGCTACGCGTGGCACGCCGTCGCAGCGCGCGGCGGCTGCCCGGCGTCCTCGTGACGCTGCGCGTCCGCGAGCGCGTGCTGCAGCAGGACTCGGCACCGAACGTGATCGGGATTCTGGACGGGAGCGATGCCGTGCTCCGCAAGGAATACGTATTTTTCACCGCTCACATGGACCACCTTGGCGTTGCGGGGCGGGCCAACGCGGCCTGCCGGGCGCGGCGCGGTGACTCGGTCTGCAACGGGGCGGACGACAACGCGTCGGGGACCACGGCCGTGATCGAGGCGGCCCGCGCTTTCTCCCAGCTGCAGCCGGCCCCCCGGCGCTCGCTGGTGTTCATGACCGTGAGCGGCGAGGAGAAGGGCCTGTGGGGCAGCGAATACTTCTCCGAGCATCCCACGGTCCCATGGCGTGCCGTGGTGGCGGACGTCAACAGCGACATGGTGGGCCGCAACTGGCGGGACACGATTGCGGTCATCGGAAAGGAGCAGTCGGACCTGGGTGCGACACTCGATCGCGTCGCGGCGGCACATCCCGAGCTCCACATGACGCCGATCGGCGACATCTGGCCCGACCAGCGCTTCTACGAGCGGTCGGATCATTACAACTTCGCGCGCCGCGGTGTACCCATTCTTTTCTTTTTCAACGGGACCCACGCGGACTATCACGCGGTGACGGATGAGGTGTCGAAGATCGATGCCGAAAAGGAGTCGCGCATCGTGAAGCTGGTGTTCTACCTCGGCCTGGAGATCGCCGACGCGGCAACACGGCCGCGCTGGGACCCCGAGAGCTACAAACGGGTGGTGGAGGCCGAGAACTGACGCAGCAGGTCGGCGTTGGTAGCAGTGCGGCGGATCTGGGTGAGCAGACCGGACATCGCCTGGTCGGGCGGCAGCCCCACGAGACCCCGCCGCAGCGCCTGCCGGGCGGCCACGGTTGCCGCGTCGGCGAGCAGCTCCTCGCGCCGCGTGCCGCTCGCCGCGACATCCACCGCCGGGTAGATGCGCCGGTCGGCGAGCTCCCGCACCAGCCGCAGCTCGGCGTTGCCGGTCCCCTTGAACTCCTCGAAAATCACGTCGTCCATCCGGCTCTCGGTTTCGACGAGCGCGGTCGCGATGATCGTGAGCGACCCACCCCCGGGGACCGCGCGCGCGGCACCAAACAGCGCTTTCGGCTTCGCGAGCGCGTTCGCGTCGAGCCCGCCGGTCAGCGTGCGGCGGCTGCTCTTGCCCGCGGTGTTGTGCGAGCGCGCCAGCCGCGTGAGCGAGTCGAGCACGACGACGACGTCCCGGCCGACTTCGACCTGCCGCCGGGCGTGCTCGAAGAGCATTTCGGCGACGGCGACGTGCCGCTCGTGCGACAGGTCGAAGCTCGAGGCAATCACCTCTCCCCGGCCCCAGTCGACCAGCTCGCTCACCTCTTCGGGGCGCTCGTCGATCAGCAGCAGCAGGAGCTCCGCCTCCGGATGGTTGAGCGCCACGCTCTCGGCCAGCGCCTGGAGCACTACGGTTTTGCCTGCCTTCGGGGGCGACACGATCAACGCGCGCTGCCCGAAGCCGAGCGGGCACACGAGATCCACCACGCGCTGGATCTCCGCGGTCCGTGGGCTGGAGGCGTGCGCCGTTTCGAGCCCCAGCGGCCGCGAGGGGTGCACCGCGCCGAGCTTCGCGAACTCGGGGCGCTCCGCGAGCCCTGCCGGGGGCGTGCCGTTCACCGCCGTCACGCGGCCATCGGCGAGGGTCACGCGGTCCCCGCGCCGCAGTCCCGGCATCCGGATTGTGGCATCGCCCGGCGCGGGGAGATAGCTGTGCGCCGCGAGGCGCAGGTGTCCGCCCTTCGGAGCGAGATCGTACCAGCCGGTGATGGTCGCCATGAGAGATGGGTGAAGGTGTAAGATAGCTGACAGGTGACCGCTATATTCCTTCCCCAACATGCGCCAAGAGCATATTCGCAACTTCTGCATCGTGGCCCACATCGACCACGGCAAGTCGACGCTCGCCGACCGGCTCATCGAGCTCACCGGCTCGCTCGACAAGCGCCTGATGCGCGAGCAGGTGCTCGACACGATGGACCTGGAGCGCGAGCGCGGCATCACCATCAAGCTGAACGCCGTGCGCATGCAATACCGCGCCACCGACGGTCGGGTGTACGAGCTGAACCTCATCGACACGCCTGGCCACGTGGACTTTACCTACGAGGTCTCCCGCTCGCTCAACGCGTGCGAGGGGGCGATTCTCGTCGTGGATGCCTCGCAGGGCGTGCAAGCGCAGACGATCTCGAACCTGCTGCTCGCGCTCGACGCGGGGCTCGAGATCATCCCCGTCCTCAACAAGATCGATCTCCCCGGGGCCGAGCCGGACCGGCGCGCACAGGAGATCCACGACCTGATGGGCGCGCGACCCGAGGAGATCCTGCGCATCTCGGCCAAAGAGGGCACCAACGTGCCCGCCCTGCTCGAGGCCGTCGTGCAACGCATCCCCGCGCCCCGCGGGCGGAGGGACGCGCCGCTCCGCGCCCTCATCTTCGACTCCTACTTCGACCGCTACCGCGGCGCGATCCCCAGCATTCGCGTGGTGGACGGAGTGCTCGCTCCGGGCATGCAGATCGCGTTCGGGGCGCACACGGATGACGTCTACGGCGTGGACGAAGTGGGCTACCTGCAGCTCGGTCACAAGCCGGGCGAGCAGCTCGAGGCCGGAGAGGTGGGATACTTCGTCGCCAACGTGCGCGGCGTCAGGGATACGCGTCCGGGCGATACGGTGCTCGACGCCGAGCACCGCGACGTGGAGCTGCTGCCGGGCTACCGAGACATCAAGTCCATGGTGTTCGCCGGGCTCTATCCCACTGACGCGGGCCAGTTCGAGGAGCTGCGCGACGCACTCGCGAAACTGCAGCTCAACGACGGGTCGCTTCACTACGAGCCGGAGTCGTCGTTGGCGCTCGGGTTCGGATTTCGCTGCGGGTTCCTGGGGCTGCTCCACATGGAGATCGTGCGCGAGCGCCTGCAGCGGGAGTTCGACCTCGACCTCATCAGCACTGTGCCGAATGTGGAGTATCACGTCCACAAGACCGACGGAACCTTGGAGGTAGTCGAGAACCCCAGCCGGATGCCGCACGGCTCCGAAGTGGCCCACATCGAGGAGCCGTTCGTGAAAGCGCGGATCTTCGCGCCGGCCGAGTACATCGGCGCGATGATGAACCTCGGCCAGGAGCGGCGGGGAGTGTACGGCGGCATGCACTACGTGGATCCCACGCGCGTCGAGTTCGACTGGGAGTTTCCGCTCGCCGAGATCATTCTCGACTTCTACGACAAGTTGAAGACGATCAGCCGCGGCTACGCGTCGCTCGACTACGAATTCCTGGAGTACCGCCGGTCCGATCTCATCAAGCTCGACGTGCTGCTCAACGGGGAGGCCGTGGACGCGTTCAGCGTGATCATCCACCGGGACAAGGCCTATGAGTGGGGCAAGAAGATCGCGGAGAAGCTGAAGGAGCTGATCCCGCGTCAGTTGTTCGAGGTGGTGATCCAGGCGGCGGTCGGGACGAAGGTCATCGCGCGCGAGTCGATCCGGCCGCTGCGCAAGAACGTGACCGCCAAGTGTTACGGCGGCGACGTCACGCGCAAGCGCAAACTCCTCGAGAAGCAGAAGGAAGGCAAGCGACGGATGAAGCAGGTGGGCACGGTGGAGATCCCGCAGGAAGCGTTCCTCGCGGTGCTGCGGGTTGAATAGCCTCGTGATCCAGACCGCCTTCCTGGGCGACGTCGTGCTCACGACGCCCCTCCTCGCCGCGCTGGCCGAGCGTCACGGGCCGGTGGACGTGGTGACCACGCCCGCCGCCGTTCCGCTGGTCGAGACGCATCCGGCGGTGCGCCACGCCATCCCCTACGACAAGCGCGGCGCGGAGCGCGGTCCGGCCGGGCTCAGGGCCCTCGCGCGGCGGCTCGCCGCCGTGGGCTACGACGTGGCGTACCTGCCGCACCGCTCGCTCCGGACGGCGCTGCTGGCGTGGCTGGCGCGCGTGCCGCGCCGCGTGGGGTTCGCGGACGCCTGGCCGCTGCTCTACACCGAGGTCCGACGCCGGCCCGCGACCGGCCACGAGATCGACCGGCTGCTCGCCCTGGCGGCAGCGCCGCCCGGAGCATTCGCGCCGCGCCTCTACCCGACGGCGGAAGACGAGCGCGTGGTCGAGCAGGTGCTCTCCGCGGCGGGAATCGCGGGCGAGTTCGTCGCACTCGCTCCGGGCTCGATCTGGGGCAGCAAGCGCTGGCCGTACTACGCCGAGCTGGCCAGCCGGCTCGCGTCGCGTGAGCCGGTCGCGATCGTGGGCGGGTCCGACGACGCGCCGCTCGGTGCAGAGATCACCGCGGCGGTCGGGCGGTCGGGAGGAACGAGCCGCGTGGTGGACACCTGCGGGCGTCTTACGCTACGGCAGTCGGCGGTGTTGATTCGTCGGGCGAGCGTGCTGGTGACCAACGACAGCGCTCCCCTGCATCTCGCGTCCGCGGTGGGAACGCCGGTGCTCGGCCTGTTCGGGCCCACGATCCCGGAGTTCGGGTTCGGCCCGATCGGGGCGGGCGACCAGACGGTGGGCGTCACCGGGCTCGTGTGCCGGCCGTGCTCCGACCACGGGCCCCCGGCCTGTCCGTTGGGCCATCACCGCTGCATGAACGAGCTGGGTGTGGCGACGGTGGTCGCCGCGCTCGAGGAGACCGGTGCGCTACGTCGTCGGCGTTGACATCGGGGGCACGAACCTCGTCGTCGGCAGCGTGGCCGAGGACGGTTCGGAGATCCTCGGGCTCGTGTCCGAGCCCACGCTCGCCGAGCGAGGGGCGGACGCCGTGCTGGAGCGCATCGTGAAGCTCGTGCGCGCCTCGATGGCGGCGACGCCCGGGAAACCCATCGCCGGGGTCGGGATTGGCGCGCCCGGCCCGCTCGATACGGCCCGCGGGGTCGTGCTGCTCACACCCAATCTCGGCTGGACGAATTACCCGGTGCGGGACCGTCTCTCGGCAGCGCTGGGACTCCCCGCGACGCTCGACAACGACGCCAACTGCGCGATCTTCGGCGAGTGGTGGCGGGGCGCGGCGCGCGGGGCGAAGCACGTCGTCGGGCTGACGATCGGGACCGGCATCGGCGGCGGGATCGTGCTCGACGGCGAGATTTACCACGGCGCCTCCGACATCGCGGGCGAGCTCGGTCACATGACCATCGACTCGACCGGACGGCGCTGCAAGTGCGGCAACTACGGGTGCCTCGAAGCGTATGCGTCGGGACCCGCGATCGCCGCCCGGGCCGTCGAGGGCATCGAGGCCGGCGCGGAGACGTCGTTGCCGGCGTACGTGCAGAACGACCTGGCGAAGATCACCGCGCAGGTGGTGTACGAAGCGGCGCACGACGGCGATGCCTACGCTCGCGAGGTCGTGCACGACACCGCCAAGGTGTTGGGTGCCGGTGTGGCCAACATCATCAACATCTTCAATCCCCAAGTCGTGGTCATCTGCGGCGGCGTGACGCTGGCGGGTGACCAGCTGTTCGTGCCGCTGCGGAGCGAGGTCAAGCGCCGCGCCTTCAAGCCGGCCGCGAACGCGTGCCGCATCGTGCCCGGCGAGCTCACGGGCACCGCCGGCGTGTACGGCGCCGCCGCCGTGTTCATGCGCCGCACCTGGGGACGGCCGTGAAGCGGCTGGGCGTCGTCGGCTCGATGGTGTGGGACACGATCTACGACCGGGAGCCGGCGCAGCGCGCGGTCGAGGAATGGGGCGGCATCTCATATTCTCTGGCGGCCTGCGATGCCACCCTGCCCGAGGGATGGGAGATCGTGCCGCTCGTCAAGGTGGGCCGGGACCTGGCGGCCCGGGCCGGCGAATTCCTGCGCTCGCTCCAGCACGTGGCCCCCGGCGCCCGCTTCGTGGAAGTCCCGGAGCCGAACAACCGCGTGACGCTCCGGTACTCCGCATCGGTGCGCCGCTGCGAGCAGCTCACCGGCGGCGTGCCTCCCTGGACCTGGGCCGAGCTGGGGCCGATGGTGCGGGACTTGGACGCCCTCTACGTCAATTTCATCTCCGGCTACGAGATGGACCTCGCGACCGCGCAGTTCCTGCGGCGCGGCTTCTCCCGCTTCCTCTATGCCGACCTCCATAGCCTGTTCCTCGGGAAGGAGGCCGACGGCACGCGCGTGCCCCAAGGCCTGCCGAACGCGCCCGGCTGGTTCGGCTGCTTCGACATGGTGCAGCTGAACGAGGACGAGATGCGCCAGCTGGGCGGCGATCCGCTCGCGGTCGCTGCGGGAGCGTTGGCGCAGGGATGCCAGACGCTCGTCGTCACGCTCGGCGCCAAGGGGGCGGCGTACTTCACCGGACGGCCCGTGCGCACCGCGCGGATTCCCCCACCCGGCGGTCCGCCCATCAGCGGGGGCGACCCGACGGGGTGCGGCGACGTGTTCGGCGCGAGCGTCGTGGCGGGGCTCGTGGGCGGCATGGCGCTCGAGGACGCGCTCGAGCTCGGCACGCGGATGGGCGCGCGCAACGTGACGTACCGGGGCGCGACCGGGTTGCGCGACCACTTGCTCGGCCGGCTCACCGCGGTATGACGCGCCTGGTGGAGGTGCCGACGCAGTTCGACGACCGTTCGTTCGACCAGTTCGCGGGCGCGTTCGCCGACGCGACCAAGGACGGCGAGCGGCTGCTGTTCGACGCGCATGCGGCCGAGTGGGCCTCCCCATACGGCCTCGTCAGTCTGCTCGCCGCAGGCCAGGCCGGCCGCGGACACGCCGGCTCCGAGCTGCCGTTGCTCACCGCGCCGACTCACGCCGAGGTGTTGAGCTACTGGGCGCGTGCCGGATTCTTCCGGGAGGCGGCGTTGTTGTTCGAGATCCACGGCCGGGTCCCCAAGGGCAAGCCGGCCGAAGAGAGCGACGTGCTCCTCCCGGTGACCCCGGTGCGGGCGGCGGAGGACGTGCACGAGGTCGTGAGCCGGATTCAGCAGCGGGCGTCCGCCATTCTGGCGTCCGAGCTACAACTCGACCCGAAGGCGACGATGGGCTTCGCTATGGCGCTTTCAGAGGCGTGTCAGAATATTGTAGAGCACGCGGGGACGGGCGGCTGGGTGGCGGTGCAGAGCTACCATTGGCGGCGCACGCTCGCGCGGCGGGTGGTGGTGATCGCGGTGGCGGACGCGGGCGTGGGATTCCGGCATTCCCTGGAGCCGACGCAGGCGAA
>WNGI01005818.1_pt1 | contig 14056 bp, 17 predicted proteins | sample 5400621 | NCBI WGS metagenome assembly WNGI01 (sample SAMN13153374, study PRJNA577476) | soil metagenome | isolation source: 20 cm soil or saprolite under Garry oak tree replicate 1 | place: USA:California | collected 2016-06-15
ATCGAAGTATCCAGCGTGAGCCTGCCCGACCGCGCCCCGCTCGACAAGATGGCGCCAGTCCTGGCCGACGGCGTGGCGCGGGCAGTGGCAGCGTTTCGTCTAGTCTACGAAGCGGGAGCGAAATAGCGCCGTGTCGCGAGGACTCAAAACCACGATTGCAATTCTGTTTGTGCTGGTGGTGTTCGGCCTGATTACTCTGCCGAGCCTGCGCCAGGCAATCCAACGTGTCTCCGGCAATCCACGCACCGAAGAACAGTCCCGCCGGGAGGTGATGCAAATTCCGATCTCGACGCCAACTGATGTAAAAGTGAAGGCTCAGATGTATTGGCTGTCCGCGACCTCGCCCGTGGCGCTGGAGGCGACCACGGTCGAGCTCCCGCTTTCGGCGGATCCTGTAGAGCGATCGAAACAACTTCTGATCGCGTTGATTGCGGAGGCTCCCACGCCGAATCAGCGTACGATGCCGCCGGACGCGTTATTGCTGGCGTTCTACCTCCAGCCTGATGGCACAGCCGTCGCGGATTTTTCGGACGCCCTGTCGGCGGAGATTCCGTCCGGAATTCAGAATGAGCAACTGGTCGTAGATTCCATCGCGCAGACGCTCGGCGCTAACGTGAATCTGATTCGACAACTGAAGGTCCTCATTCACGGGCAGGAAGCGGAAACTCTCGCCGGGCATCTCGATCTATCCGGCGTATTCCCTGTTTCATCGGCATCCGCGGTGACTGTACCTGTCTCTCAGATTCCTGACGCTCGACAAACCAAGCCAGCCGTGTCGAGCCCTGCACCTCCAGCGCGGGCAAAACAAGCCCCGAAATGATTCATACGCGTTTGGATGTGAATCAGATGGAAATGAAAGGTGCCCTCTCCGCCCCGGAAAACACGGTTCGCCGTGACCGGGACGGAGAGGCCTCGACAAAACCGTCCTCGTTGGTTGCAGTTGGTCTTGTAGAGGCCGCCCGCACTTGGGGCGGGCAGTTGTGCGTCCGCTCCAGAACCAAACTGGGTTACTGCCCGCTCCTGTGAATGGTTGACAGTACTGCTAGCGGCGGTCAAACTCCCATCCATGTCTCGAGGAGGAACCTTGCGAAGCGATGGACGCGCCCATGATCAGATGCGCCCCGTGAAAATGACGCCGGACTTTATTACGAGCGCCGAAGGGAGCGTGCTGATCGAGATCGGCAACACGCGCGTGATCTGCACGGCGACCGTGGACGATGGTGTGCCATCGTTTATAAAGGGCCAGGGCAAGGGCTGGGTGACGGGTGAATACGGCATGCTTCCGCGAGCCACCGAGCAGCGCACGGCGCGCGAGGCCACGCGCGGGCGGCCTTCCGGGCGCACGCTCGAAATTCAGCGGCTGATCGGGCGTTCCTTGCGCGCCATCGTGGACCAGCAGAAATTGGGCGAAAGAACCGTGTGGCTCGATTGCGACGTGATTCAGGCCGATGGCGGCACCCGGACGGCCTCGATCACCGGCGCGTACGTCGCGCTGGTGCTTGCGATGGAGCGCATGGTCGCGGCAGGCATTTTGAAGGCTCTTCCTCTGACCGATTCCGTGGCGGCCACGAGCGTCGGCCTGGTCGACGGCACGGCGCTGCTGGACCTCGCCTACGATGAAGATTCCCGCGCTGAAGTGGACATGAATATCGTGATGACTGGAGGCGGCCGGTTCGTCGAAGTCCAGGCCACGGCCGAAGGGCAGCCGTTTGCCGGCGCCGAATTGCAGGATTTGCTGGCGTTGGCGGCGGCCGGAATTCGCCGACTTACCGAATATCAATCCACTCTGGTGCAGACGAATTTCCGTGTCCGCGCAAAGTAAACCTCTCCACTTGACCGTTGCTTCTTCCAATCCGGGCAAGCTGCGGGAATATCGCGCGCTGGCCGCTTTCGCCGGCGCATCCATCGAGCTTGCGTTACTCCCGAATTTCGGCGCGTTGCCGAAATTCGGGGAGGTGGCCAACACTTTTGCGGAGAATGCCATGGGCAAGGCCCTGCACTATAGCCATTTTTCCGAGGGGCTGGTAATTGCCGATGATTCGGGGCTGGTCGTCCCGGCGCTCGGCGGCGCCCCTGGCGTGCATTCCGCGCGTTACGCAGGGCCGGGGGCCTCCGACGCGGATCGCATACGCAAATTGCTTGACGCGATGCGCGGCAAGAAGGGCGAAGAACGCCGCGCGCGGTTCGTGTGCGTCCTCGCATTGGCCGAGCGGGGAGAAGCACGCGCCGTATTTTCGGCATCGGCCGAGGGAGAACTGCTGGATGCCCCGCGCGGAGAGAGCGGGTTTGGATATGATCCGATTTTTTTCTTCCCTGATCTCGGAAAAACGTTTGCGGAAATCACGCCCGAAGAAAAGAATCAGCACAGCCACCGCGGGAAAGCCTTTCGCAAGGCGCTCGATTTCTTAGTGTCTGCCTGATTAGGACCAGAAAGTCTAACGAGGCTGTGTGAGAACCGGGCATTGGCATCTGTAGCGCCCGCCTTCAGGCGGGCATTTGCTCCGATCTACAGTGTTGGCCTAAAGGCCAGCGCTACAAAACCGTCCCTAAAGAGAGTTCTCAAGCAGCCTCTAACCTCCCTTGCTTGTGTTATATTCGTGCGCCGAGCCGTGATGAAAAAACCAAAAACCAAGAGAAAAGCGTCCAAGCCTCCGCGGGCAAAGAAATCCGGCGCTGCCAAGCGCGGCGCGCAGCCTCCCGCCGCGCGCGCTGTCCCCGCGAAAGGAGCGGGAACGAACCCTCAACGCGTGCGCGCGATTCTCCAAAAGCTCGACGAAGCCTATCCCGACGTAGTCTGCGCCCTGGAGCACGAGAATCCCTTTCAATTGCTGATTTCGACGATTCTTTCGGCTCAGTGCACGGACGTGCGCGTCAACCAGGTCACGAAGACGTTATACGTGAAATATCCCACGCCGAAGGATTTCGCCTATGCGGATCCGAAAGATCTCGAGCAGGATATCCGGCCGACGGGCTTCTTTCGGAACAAGACAAAGTCCATCATGGGCGCGAGCAAGAAGATCGTGGAAGAATTCGGTGGAGAAGTGCCGCGCACGATGGAACAGCTTCTGACGCTTCCCGGTGTGGCGCGAAAAACGGCGAATGTCGTGCTGGGCACGGCGTTTGGCATCGCCTCCGGGATCGTTGTCGATACGCACGTGACGCGGCTCTCGGAGCGCAATCTCGAGCGCCTCTGCTACGCGAGAGACAAGACGATCTAAATGTTTCTCTTTCGTGACGTTAACCTGGATATTCCGCAAGTGATGTGGCATGTACGAAGCGAAAGGCCTGGTTTCATGGCGTTCCGGCCAATACTCAGGGCCGGCCGTAGCCAGGGCTGGTATTCGCGGGAGGAACGTACTCCTGTCCATATTTGTTTTTGTGTTCGAGGCTGAAGTTGGCGTTTTCGATGACTTTGATTGGTTCCAAGGTCCGAGCCGATTCAGAAATCGTAACCGCGCGGCTGACACTCTTCAAGTTCTCCGGCAGACTCCGTTCGTACCAGACGTTCAATTGATAGCGTCCATCAGGCACATCGGGAATGGTCACGCGCCCGGACCGGTTCGACAACCCAAAGTAAGGGGTGTCGACAGCGATTACGGCAGCGCTCATTTCCGGGTGAATATTGCAGAACAGATAGCTCACCCCCACCCGGTCAAAGTGTACCGTCTTGCTGGACCCCGCTTCGTAAAATCCGAGATCAAACCTCTTGCCGTCGAAGAGCGAAAAAACGTTGTGGAGAAAGGGATCTCTGTTCGGAAATTGCACGGCCGTGCCCGACTGAATCACCAGGACATGAGGATCGAAGCTTTTGTCAAGTTGCGTAATTTTCGGCGCGGAAGGGGCAGGCGGCGTCGCGGCGGCTGCGCCGGTGCTGGCGCCGATCGGAGCTAGCCAGATAACGACGTTCGAAGAATCCGCGCGGTTGCTGGTGGATGCAGCTTTCTTGGGCGTCTTCAGATTCACGATCTCAACCTGTACGGTGACAGACGCGGATTGAGACCGCGCGAGCAATGCGCAAGCGCATGCGCACAAAAGGGTGAGACAGCCGAGGCCTCGAATCCGCCGCATTTTGCCGAGTGGGCGCACTAGAATATGTATCCTAGGCTCAAATTAATGTGATTCGCATTGTTCGAACCACTGTCGAGCACCGCTGTATGCAGGCGGCGGTATTCCGTCGAGAACAGCACATCAGACCGCACCTGGTAGATGAAATTCACAAGCGGGCTCAGGTTTCGCGTATACGAACCCCGCAAGTACGGATTCGAACTGTAACTGCGCAGTTCGCCCGCAAACGGGTTGTCCAATCCGAGGGCCCCATTGATTTCAAAATTTGACCTGGGCTTGAATTTGAGTTGCGCCCAGCCTCCCATCGAATCGAGTCCCTTAAATGTTGTGGCCGGGTCAACAAACGAGCCTGAGAACAATATGCCCTGGCCAATGCCGCCGCCCAATCCTGCCACCCCGCGGCCTCGGTAAAATTCGCCGGCAAACTCAAATAATTTCCCGAGCGGCAACGTAACATCCGTGGTCCCAGCCCAGCCGTCCACGTTTCGGCTGAATCCCCAGTTCTGGCGGCCATAGTACCCACCCATCCCCACAGTGAGGTTCTGCCCGAACGCGCGATGCCTCCAGGAAACCCGGGCCGCATAAGCGGGCTGGCCCGATTCTTCGCCCCACGACGGATAGCGGATATAAGGATCGTCTGGAAAGTCGCCCGAAAGGGAATCGAGGATTCCGGCCTGGAACGAAAAACTCGAAGCCTCGGACAAGACGATGCGATGCTCGATGCGGACTTGCGGTGCCCACGACCACAGGTTCCCGGCATAGGAGAGCGCGGGAACAGCGAGTGTGGCGAGCGATGTGGGAGCCAGCGGTGCAAAGAACAAACCGTCCTGCCCGGCGACGATTGAAGTATTGGCCCAATCCAGTCGAATCGTACCCGTGCGCAGACGCACGAGGCCCATGGCGACGCCATTCGATGTATTCGGGAACCCACCCGCAAAATCAAAATGCAGGTCCGCGCTGGTTCGAGCGCCCGCAATGTCCGGACCGAATGCCTGGAGTCTAATTTGGGATTGGCGAAGTGTTCCACCGAACGAGCTAGGAGAAACGAACAATGGTTCCGTTTGCGGCGGTTCTGCGACCGACGGAATATCCTGATATTCGACTGTTCCGCGATTATCATACATATTCAAGAGAACGATGCCGGAAAGACGCAGCCTGTACTTCGAACCGCTTTCCACTTTCGTCTGATACAAGTCACTCAGCTTGCCATCGATCAACTGCTGGTCTTCTTCGGACCTGGCGGCACGATCCGGCAGACCTTGATCCTGCGTAGGCACTGATATCGCCGGTGAAGCCGGTTTCGAAGGAGAAGAATAACCTTGCGACACAGGCGCCGGACTGGAATTCGGCGCTGCATTCGCCGGCGATATCAACTGTCCTTTTGCGAGATCCAGTTCGCGGCGAAGATCACGAGCCTCCTCTCCCGTGCGTTGTTCCGCGGTTCGTAGTTCGCTTAATTGCGAATTCAGTGCCGAGACCTGCGCTTGCAAGTCTCGAATCAGATCGGCCAGAACGCGGATTTCCGGTGTTGCCTCAGACGGCGGCGGGCCGGAAGGCGCGTCCCTTCTTCCGTCTTGTCCGCGAGCCACAACCGAGCACAAAAACAGCGCGCTCGCGGCCACACAGATCCTCAGTAACGTTCTCTGGCAGCCATCGCCTCGCATGGTCCCCTCCTAGATTGAATCGAATCATCCTCCTGCACAGGTGGGCAGCGGTATTCCGGGTTTTCTATGTGACCCGAGACTCGATTGTTTTGGTCGCCTGGTCCGTCGTACTTTCCGCCAAGGCCTCGCGCACGATTCCAACAAGACTAGCCGGTGAAAATGGTTTTTGGAGAACAGGCGCGCGAGGAAACTCGCTCCCCATCTCGCCTCTGGAAAACTCGGAATAGCCGGACATGAATGCAACCCTTATCTTCGGACGAATCGCCTTCAATCTCCCTGCCAGTTCACCACCGTTCATCTTAGGCATGACCATATCACTCAAGAGCAGATGTATCGGCCCAGAATGCTTGGTGGCGATTTCCAGAGCTTCACGACCATCTTTGGCTTCCAGCACCGTGTAGCCTTTGACCCGCAAGAACTGGCAGGCCAGCTCACGCACACCCGCTTCATCCTCGGCCACGAGAATTGTCTCGCTTCCGTGGGGGATTGCGGAGGGTTTTGTTTCCAAATCGAATTTTGGTACAGGCCCGGAGACCTGCGGCAGATAAATCTCGAATGTCGTGCCCTTTCCCGGGGAGCTGATCACCCAAATAAAGCCGCCACTCTGCTTCACAACGCCGTAAACAGTCGCCAGGCCGAGCCCCGTGCCTTTGCCCACTTCCTTGGTGGTGAAAAAAGGCTCAAAAATGTGAGTTTTGGTCGCGTCATCCATGCCATGTCCGGTATCCGTGACGGAGAGTAACACGTATAGGCCTGGCGTCATTGGCGGACGCTTGTCGGCTTCGCCCTCGTCTATCGAAATGTTCCCAGTCTGGATTGTAAGATTGCCCCCGTTGGGCATCGCATCCCGCGCGTTGACGGCAAGGTTCAAAAACACCTGCTCAATTTGTCCCGGGTCTGCCTTCACGGACGCCAGCAAGGGGTCGGCGATAAACGCGTATTCGATGTCCTCCCCAATGAGTCGGGGGAGCATCTTGCCCATCTCGGCGACGATCGTGTTCAACTCGATCACACGCGGCTGCAACACCTGCATGCGGCTGAACGCCAACAACTGGCGCGTCATGGAAACAGCGCGGCCTGCCGCTTTCTGAATCTGCTCCACACAACGCCGGTGAAAATTGTCCGAGCCTTCGCGGTCGATTAGAAGATCGCTGTTGCCCCGGATGATCGTGAGCAAATTGTTGAAATCGTGCGCCACGCCGCCCGCGAGTCTGCCCACGGCTTCCATCTTGTGGGCCTGGCGGAGCCGCTCCTCAAGCTGCCTTTGCTCGTTCTGAGACTTTTCCATGTGGGCGCGCATCCGAACGAATGCGCCCGTAACTTCCGTGACTTCATCCCCACCGCTGCTTTCGAGCGGGTAGCTGAAATCGCCCGTTTCCAAAGCGCGAACGCCCGCGACCAAGCTCCCGAGGGGGCGCGTAAATGTATGCGAGATCAGGAAGACGAGGACGCTGCCGGCCAACACGCTCAACAATCCCAGCCCCATCAGGCTGTGATTCAGCCCGCCGAGGAACGATGTGGCCTTGTCGAGCGACTTCAGGACGCTCAGAGATACTGCAGGGCCTCCTTCCGGAGATAAACTGACAGTCGCTACCACGAATCGCTCGGCGCCCAGCTGAATCTCTCGCGGCGTCCCGGAAAGATTCATGGCGCTCCCGGAGAGTTGGTGCGCGAGATCGGATTGCTGCGCCGCCGCTAGAGTGCTGGCAACTGGGATATCTCCGAAGTGAAAAACGACTTCGCTCGAGGCAATATTGCTGAAATCTCTCGCCGCCCCCTCGTCGACTTCGTCACCTACTGCCAGGAGTCCGATCGTCGTATTCTGCGATGGCGCGCCGAAATAAATCGGTTGTATCCAAACTTCATAAAGATGCCCGCCACCAAACCACCAGTCCCGTGATTCTCCCCGGTCCAATGAGCGGCGAAGGAGGTCCTGTGCGGTGCTTCGATCGAGACCCGAGGCGCTGGTCCGCAGTCCGGCCACGGTCCCGGCGCGGTTCGCCAAAATCAATAAGTCACTCCCGCTCAACTGATATATGTCGGCGGAAGCGTCCTGGATGGTTACCGCATCATCCGTGGTCATTAGGGCGCGGACATTGGGCAGGTTTGCGATGAGTTCCGCGGACCTGGTAAGCGATTCTTCCCGTTGTTTTTCGAAACTCTTGTAGGTGTTTACTGAATTGCGCAGTTCTTCGCGAATACTTTCCCGCACCCGCTTCTGAACGCTGTAGCTGACGATGAGAAGCGTGGCGGCCGTCAGCCCAGCCGAAATTGCCAGGAGCGATAGGAGGAACTTCGTTCGCAAACGAATCTTACTCACACAGGATTCCCGCCTTTGGTCAATATGTTCGGGCAGGGCAAATTTCGTTTCAGGGGAGACGAGAAATGGACTACCCACCCATCCTCGATCTAGAATCTAGCACTTTCTTGCCAAGGGAAAGGCGAAAGCGAGCTAAGCTGTTGTCGAATGAGGTATATACGTTAACGAGGGTGGGGTGCCAGCGCGGAAGCGATTTTGAAGTCTATTCATTTGGGCAGCACCCGTATTCCTAGTTAGACCCTAAATGGTCGGCGCGGATGCCGGGCCAAGAAAAATGCCAGAAGGTGCGCAGGTAATTCTTCTTCAAGGTTGGTATCATCAACAGCAGCCACTTCGGAAAGAGTAAGCGAATCAGAAATAACTCTGATAAACGCAAGTCCTGCGATGCACCGAATTCTAAATGACATCATAATTGCTCGCGCCAATATGCCGCCGATGGAAACCAGTCAAATCACACGAATTGGGGGACAGTGATGGCAAAGTTGAGCTGACTCGCACTGAAAACAATCTCGGAAAGTACGGCAGAATGACGACTTGGTTATGTCCGGGCGTAGCGAAGCCTGGTAGCGCGCCTGGCTCGGGCGCAGGAGGCCCGCGGTTCAAGTCCGCGCGCCCCGACCAAACCCCTACAACCCAATGATTTATGGGAGCAAGGTTTTGGGCAGCGGCTGCATTGTGGCGCTCTATGGAACAATAAGAAAAAATCGTGGGGTGAAGCGACGCTCCAAACCTGACGTACACAAATATAAGCATTGAGCAACGAAACGAGCAGGGTGGTGCAAAACCTGCAATCAGTTGCGATTGCGGTGATTTTGACATGAGAAGTCCCAGCCCTAGTTGCATGCTTGCATCGAGAATCAGAGCGGGCCGCCTGCGGGACAAGAAGGGGCCATGCGATATCCAATATGACGACTGCTCATCCACGCATCAGCATTCTTCCTGTCTCATTGTTTGTCTTCAAGCCGTGCGGCTGCCCACATCCCTGCTTTCTTGAGCAAGCGGACCAATTCTACTCGTTCCCCGGATCTCAATACAGCCATGGTTTCCTCCATGTCCATTGCGTGTTTTTGGAAGGCTCGCTCGATTAAATGCCGGCCCGTCTCGGTGAGCTGGACGATCCGGCTGCGCCCGTCCTTCGGGTCTGCTGTCCTCCGGAGTAGTTTTCTCGATTCCAGGCGATCGACCGCGGCAGTGATCGAACCGCTCGTGAGCAGAACCTTCCTCCCGATGATATTCACGGGTTGCGGTCCTTTGTGCAGGAGCACTTCCAATACCGCGAAGTCGGAACGGCCGAGGCCCAACGCAGACACGCTTCGAATAGCGTTCTGCTCGATCGCGTGGGCGGCCTTCCACAATACCAGCCACACACGGGTTGCCGCTTCACGGCTCGGATTTCGAGTGGGGATCGTCAACGCAGGCACCTCCCGTTGGCCCTGACATTCAGTTACATAATACTCGACATCAAGTTATGTCGGCTAGAGTATACTCCAGGAAAATGAATGTATCCTCGGAACAAGTCTCCGCATCTACCTTGATGTCGAGATTATCAGCGTTCCCGCTTAGGGACCGCACACGAAAGGAGACAGAGCGAAATGCTGAACATTGGAATCATTGTTGGCAGTACGCGACCGGGACGGAAAGCCGCGGCGGTCGCAACGTGGGTGCACGATCTCCTGAAAAGTCGCAAGGACGCAGTGTTTGAGATTGTCGACATCGAGGATTACAAGCTGCCGCTCCTCGATGAGCCAGTACCACCTTCGATGCATCAGTACAGCAGGCCGCACACGAAGGCTTGGAGCGAGAAAATTGCCTCGCTCGACGCCTACATTTTCGTCACCCCCGAATACAACCACGCCACCTCGGCAGCGTTAAAGAACGCAATCGATTTTCTCTTCCGCGAATGGAACAACAAAGCGGCGGGATTTGTCGGATATGGCGGCGCTGGCGGTGTGCGAGCAGTGGAGAACTTGAGGCTAGTCATGGGCGAAATCAAGATCGCGGACGTTCGAGCGCAGGTGGCGCTTTCGCTGTTTACCGACTTCGAGAACTTCACGACCTTTAAGCCGCATGAAAAGCACGACAAGGCTGTGCATTTAATGGCGGACGAAGTGATCGCATGGGGCGGTTCACTGAAAGCGCTAAGAGGAACTCCCTGAAAATAACATCCGGAGAGTCCGCGGACTCTTACTCGGAAAATCGCCCACTAGTCAGTTTGACCGCAGCAAAACATAATCTCTAATAATAACTCTATGTCGAGGTATGAGAACTAGATCATCGACCAGTAGAATTTATGAATCATTATGCGTTCGTGTAGCATCTATCTTGATGTCAAGATAAGTGGCCGATTGAGGGCCCGAGAGAATTCGCTTAACTCAAGGAGGTGCAAAATGTTTCGGAGACTATACGCCACGGATGACAGCACCGCGACGTCGATTCTGAGACTGGTGCTGGGAGTTGTCTTTTTCGCGCACGGTGCGCAGAAGCTGTTGGGCTGGTTCGGAGGCTTCGGGTTCGCAGGTACGATGGGTTTTTTCACGGGCATGATGCATATTCCAGCTCCACTTGCTTTCTTGGCGATCGCAGCCGAGTTCTTCGGGGGAATGGGACTCATCCTGGGATTCCTGACTCGAATCGCAGCGTTCGGCATTGGTGTGAACATGCTGGTTGCAATTATGACTGTGCATCGCGGCTTCGGCTTTTTCATGAACTGGACCGGCACTCAAAAGGGGGAAGGAATTGAGTTTCACCTGCTGGTCCTCGCGGTTGTGGCTTTTCTCATGATCCGAGGGGCAGGGGCTTTTTCTGTTGACCGCGTCCTGAATGTCCCGGTGCGGGCCGAGCCTACCCTGGCGCGCTGATGAGTAAGAGGAAGCGGATGGAGTCGCCTGTGGATCGTCTCTCCGACCTGGCAACGGGCCTTACCGCGAGCTCTGTCCAGCGCATGCAGCATCTACCTGAAGAGATTGAGTTCGCGGACCAAGTTGGCCTGGATTGCAACTACATGGCCCGACGCAGACTGATTCACTACAAAGAAGCCTGTCATGGTGACAGCTGATTTGGAAAAGTTCCCGATGAATGGGCGAGAGCCTGGTCGTCTTCGAATGATTGTGAAAGGCTCCTTGCACCCTTTACCAACGACTGTATTTTCGAGGACGTCACGTTCGGCGTGGTCACTCGAGGTAAACAGGAACTTCGCGGTTTCGTAAAAAGAGCTTTTGCGGCAGTCCCGGACTTCAAATATGAATTGGGAAGCTGGTTTGCCAGGGGGCAATGGGCAGCCATCGAGTGGGTTATGTCGGGCACACACAAAGGCGACTTCCCTCATGTTCGAGCCGATGAACCCGGCCCCTCCTGTCACCAAATACTGCATCAATGAAATCCGTTCGTAGCGCAACCGAAACTGAACGGCACAGCATCATCGAGCGCGATGAGTGATACAACGGGACCGAAACGGACGAATTCGTGATTATCCTTAGTTGTCAGCATTTTGAGCGGACTCCTCGGTGTTTCTTGCTCCGGTTACAGTGTAGTTCTGATGGTCGATGGTGAGAACCTTATGCCCGTACATTCTGACCTTTACAAATGTTTCATCTTTTTTTGAAAGCCAGAATCCATCTATTCTTTGATACTCGCGCACGAAGTCGGCGCGTTCTATCCAGAAGGAGAGTTTCTTTGCGGGATGCCCGGCGATCCGGACGACAGCGAAGTCCTGCGTATCAATCCACAGCTTTCCTTCAAACAGGTACTTGTCTTGCCGTTTTGGCGTCGCCCGGACCACGAAGCAGTGATAGGGCCCCACTTGTTGTTCGCCAAGAAGTTCAAACGTGTAATTCGCAGGGGTGATGGAGCTATCGTGATGCTGCTTTCCGGAGGCTGCTTCAATCTCACTGGCGATCAGCGGGTTGAGCGCCAAGCGGCGGACAAGGCCCGAGCCTGATTCAGAAGTCGTGACAAAAGTTTTCTTGTCAGGCGCGCGATATTCCATTTGCCCGCTTTCCTGGGCGCGCACCTTCCCGGTCGTGTCCGTTACTTCGTAGGTCCTTTGCTCGGTGTAGCCGAGCAGTGCGGCGTTTCGGAGCTCGTTATGTGCGAGCAGTTCGGTGAAGAGCTTGCTTTCATCGATGTCTGGGGAGAGCGGTTCGACCGGCGCGGTGACATCGGCGCTGTTCTCCTCCCGATCCGACTGCGCTCTGGCACTTGCAATAGTCATCGTCATTCCGAAGAGAATGAGGACCACAAGAAAAGATCTGATTTTCATAATCGGCATTGCCACGTCTCCTCCAAGTCCTACTGCCCTGTTTCAATCCTCGAAACTGCGCACGCCGCCCTGGAATTTATTTTTGATCGCGTTGGACCAGAGCCACTTGATCACACGCGCGTCGTTGTAGCAGTACGCCAGGTTGTGGTTCAGAGTTGAGAAACAATGGCGCTGGCAGGTCGATTTCATCTGGGTAAGTTGTGACTGGTCGAACTTTGGGCGATCGATGTTTCCCCAGTCGTAAGTCGAGGCATACATCGGGAAGCAGGGCGCCACGGTGCCATCGGTACGAATGATCACGTTGTTCTGGCCGGCGCGGCAGTTCCAATCCGCGAAACGGAGCTCGCCGTTCGCCTCTTGGACAACCCCTGGCATCGAGGCCAGCAGCTCGGCCTGATGGCCATTCCCCTTTGTTCCATCACCATTCCAGCCGTATTCCTTCAGATCGAGTCCAGAGGACATGCGCATGAACGCCTTGATCTCTTGCAGTCGTTGCACCGAGTTCACCATCTGGTAGCCGGATTTATTTTTCTCAATCAGCCAGTCCACCAGAGCATCGACCTCCCGCCAGTCTTCCGGGCGGATGTAGGTTGGGTTGTCGTAAAGATGCTTGAAGTGATCGTCCTGTTCGAGCATCGGGGTCTCGTTGATGTGGTAATCGGTGGCCACGCGATGATCGTGTGCGTATTCGGTGAGCTTCCGGATATCTTCCGTGTTGTTCCGGCAGATATTCATATTGAAAAAGACCAGGTAGCCGTCCACATATTGCTTGCGCAAAATGTGTTCCAGATTCTTTTGCGCTGGGACCAATGCCTTGGGCAGACTGGGTTTGAGGTCCCAGGAATCCATGGCGAAGTTGAAGACAGAAACACCTGCGTCACCAAGCCGATCCGCCACCTCGGGCCGAAGCAACCGGCCATTTGTGGCGATGTAAACCCAAAAGCCTTTTTTCGCGGCGTAGTAGACGACTTTGTGCACGAAATCGGGCCGCAGGAGCGGCTCTCCGCCCATTAACGCGAGCACTCGGCACCCGTTGTCGTGCAGCCAGTCGATGGAACGCCGGGCTACATCTTCTGTCATGCCTTTGACTTTGTTGTCGTACGCCCAGCAGTACCAGCAATCGAGATTGCATTTGTACTCGACAAATAGATACGCAGTGATGGGATGGAAATCGCCAGGTAGCACCCGAGAACGGACGTAAGGAACCAACCATCCTCGTGAATAGCGGTAGACATCCTTCGGACCCCACTTGCGCTTCTCAGGGGGAGTTTCGGGTCCGGGATCTTTCAGCCGATCCGGGAATCGAGGGAAGACAGGTTCTGGGAGCGTTAGTCCCATGGATTCAGCGGGGGCTGGAGGCAGATGGGTAGAATTCATCAGCAGGTCGTGGATCGCAACATCGATTCGGAATTTTGCAGCAGTCGCCATTCGTCTCTCCTTCACACAATAGATTGCACGCGCCATACCACCGTCGTCTTCGGGCCTACCCTTCTCGCGATTAATTAAGCGAGAAGGGGCTTTCGTTAACGTCCGGTGTCGATGGTCATATTTCTACGTTCTTCAAGCCCCTGGTCTGCTTCAACGGCAGGCACCAGTGCACTGCGCCTGCCAAAGACGCGTTCTAACCGAGACCGCGGCAACTGATTGAAGACAGAAGAGTTTTGCGTTGTGAAAATGACGATCCGTTGGGCGAGTGTCGGGAATTTCGACGTTTTCTCGACAAGTGTCGAGCGTCTTCGACACTTGGAT
>WNGI01021478.1_pt1 | contig 14053 bp, 10 predicted proteins | sample 5400621 | NCBI WGS metagenome assembly WNGI01 (sample SAMN13153374, study PRJNA577476) | soil metagenome | isolation source: 20 cm soil or saprolite under Garry oak tree replicate 1 | place: USA:California | collected 2016-06-15
CAATTTAATGGGCATCAATCAGGTGCAGGTGCGGGAACAAATCGGGCTGAGCTTCGCCGCCTGTCTGCGCTCCTTTCTACGACAAGACCCAGATATCATCATGGTTGGAGAGGTCCGTGACCTGGAGACTGCGCAAATCGCGGTGAAGGCGGCTTTGACCGGCCATTTGGTTTTGAGCACGTTGCATACCAATGACGCCCCGTCCACGGTGGATCGGCTGATCAATATGGGTGTGGAGCCTTTCCTGCTCACTTCATCTATTAATCTGATCGCCGCTCAGAGATTGGTCCGGAGCATTTGTGAAAAGTGCAAGGAGCCAGTGGAAGCAGGTTCAGATGCGCTGATCAATCTGGGTGCCGATGCTGCAGAAGTTGGTGCGGGTTTTCCCACGTTCCACGGGCGTGGTTGCGCCAACTGCAATGGGAGCGGTTATCGAGGTCGATTGGCGATCTACGAAGTCATGGTGCTGCACGAAACAACTAAAGAGTTAATCTTGCGAGGTGGGTCGACTGCCGAGCTAAAACGAGAGGCCGTAAAACTGGGGATGAGCACACTGCGGATGAGCGCTTTGCAAAAGGTCCGCGACGGACTGACCACTATTGAAGAAACCGCTCGTGTCACAGACAGCGACAAGGGTTTTGGATCGGTGTTTTCTTTGGGATTTTGATGCCCGTCAATCATGAGGTTTTCGGTTGCTTCCGCAGTAGCTAGACTCGCTATTTAGAAGAAAAAGCCATGCCGACGTTCGTTTGGGAAGGAAAAACCGCTCAGGGAAGAGCGATGAAGGGGGAGCTCGAGGCCCCCAATTTAGAAGCGGTTGTCACTGTTCTGCGCCACCGGAGAATCCGGCCGATACCGAACCGGATTCGCGAAAAGGGCAAGGGACTTGAAAAAGAAATTACCATTCCCGGTTTCGGCGAGAAAGTTAAAACAAAAGATTTGTCAATATTCACCCGTCAGTTTGCCACCATGATCGATGCCGGTCTGCCGATCGTTCAGTGCCTGGACATTCTGGGCGAGCAATCAGAGAGCAAACTGCTCCGCAACACGGTTCGTACCATTCGGCAAGATGTCGAGGGAGGTGCTACTCTGGCGGATGCTCTGAGGAAACATCCAAAGATTTTCGATGCCCTCTATATCAATATGGTTGAGGCCGGCGAGGCGGGGGGCGTTCTCAATACCGTTCTTAATCGTATCGCCCTGTTCATCGAGAAAGCAAATAAGCTCAAGAAAAAAGTCAAGGGGGCCATGATCTACCCCTGCGCCATTATTGCCGTGGCGGTCATTGTGGTTTCTATCCTCTTGATTTTCGTTATTCCGGTATTTGCCGAGCTCTATGGCAGCATGGGTAAAGCTTTACCGGCTCCTACCCAAATCACGATCAATATTAGCAACTGGTTCGTCGCCAGTTGGTATTATTTGTTGCTCGCCTTAGGTGGCGTCGTGGCTGGGGTACGATTCTATTATCAAAGTGACCAGGGAAGAATGAACATTGATGGCTGGTTGCTGCGCCTGCCGGTGATTGGCGATATGCTTCGCAAGGTAGCGGTCGCGCGTTTTTCTCAGAACATGGCGATTCTTCTGAGCTCCGGTGTTCCGATCCTGGAGGGACTGGCGATCACCGCTAGAACCGCCGGTAACAAAGTGGTGGAAAAGGCGATTATGGATAGCCGAGTGAGCATCAGCCAGGGAAAAACCGTTGCTGAACCGCTAGGGGAGAGCAAAATCTTTCCGCCGATGGTGTGCCATATGGTGGCGGTAGGCGAAACTACGGGCGGACTTGATGGTATGTTACGAAAAATCGCCGAGTTTTATGAAGAAGAAGTGGACGATGCCGTAGCCAATCTGACCGCACTGATGGAGCCCGCGATCATGGTTGTTCTAGGAGTTATTCTCGGCGGGCTGGTCATTTCAATGTATCTGCCCATATTCCAGTTGGGTTCTCTGGTCTCTTGAGAAGATTTCCCAATCACGCTTCATTCGCGTCTCCGGAACGGTCGAGTTCTTACTTTGAGTGACGAACGCAAAGATTTGACAGAAAAGATAAGATGGTTGCTTTTTCTTCGGGTCGTCATCTTGTCTTTTTTCCTTGGAGCGGCAGGGCTTTTCCACTTCTTCAAGGTGGAAGGCGATCCTCAATTCTATACGTTGTTGATTCCCTTGATTGTTGCCTATGTCATTTCCATGGGCTCCGTCTGGCTGCTTCCGCGAATTCCAAACCTTAGCTTCTTTGCCCATCTGCAGGTCGATTTCGACGTCCTTTTAATTACCGGTATCATCTGGATGACCGGCGATATCGCTAGTCCGTTCCCGTTCCTCTATAACCTGGCGGTGATGAACGGGGCGATCTTGCTGTTTTACCGCGGGGCGTTCTTCACCGCTGGGTTTTCGAGTCTGTGCTATGCGGCCCTTCTGACTGTTGCCGGAAGCTTGAACCGTGGAAGCGGGGCTCCTGTATCGGGGGCGATGCTGATGCCGGTCGTGCTTAATATCGGTAGCTTCTTCACAATCGCATGGCTCGGCGGATTTCTCGCTAGCAAACTAAGTGAAACAGAAAGACTGCTCAAAGAAAAACGGATCGATTACCAAGAGCTAGAGGCGCTGAAAGAAACGCTGCTGCAGGGAGTTGGGAGCGGCGTGGCGATTACCGACACGCAAGGGCGCATCAACTATTTCAATGGACCAGCGCAGCACCTGACGTCGCTTCAAGAGGCAACGGTCAAGGGGAAAAAGCTGGATCAGATTTTCTCTGGGCTGACTTACAACTTCGACGGACGTCAAGAAGCGCGGCGAGTGATCGCGGAGGAAATCACTTTCACGGATCCTCAGGGACAGGCTAGGCAGATCCGCCTGACGGTGGCGCCTCTAAGCAATGCGGGCGAACAACTAATTGGCTTTATCTCGATCTTCGAAGACATCACCAGACAGAAGGGATTCGAGGAAAAGGTTCGACTAGAAGAAGAGTTGCGGAAAGTCAGGGAGTTCGAGTTTCAGAATGTTCCTGCCGGAGTCGCTGACACGGATTTCCAATTCGAGGGAGTCATAGGCAAAAGCGGCGGCATGGAGAAAATTTATCACCTCATTCAAAAAGTCGCTGCGGGCAACGCCAATGTTCTAATTACCGGCGAAAGCGGAACAGGCAAAGAATTGGTGGCTCGCGCGGTCCATTACAACGGCCCGAGGCGAGAGGGACCCTTTGTGGCGGTCAATTGCGGCGCGATTCCCGAAACTCTCATCGAGAGCGAGCTATTCGGTCATGTCCGCGGGGCTTTTACCGGCGCCGTGTCGGACCGCGCCGGGCTTTTTAAGCAGGCGGATCAAGGGACCATATTCTTGGATGAAGTGGGCGAGCTCCCGCTCCATCTGCAGGTCAAGCTTTTGCGGGTTCTCCAGGAAAAGACTTTCGCGCCGGTCGGAGGAAATAAACAAGTCAAAGTTGACGTCAGGGTTTTCATTGGAAAATTTGCCGGCTCGCATGGCAAGCAAGTTGAAGAGATATCGAGCGGCGCCCTGAGGTATCTTTTGAATTATTCGTACTCTGGGAATGTGCGCGAGTTGGAGAATATCATCGAGCATGCCGTAGCGGTCACTCGCAAGAGTGTTTTAACCGAAGATGACTTGCCATCTCACGTCAAGGACGGGGTGTCCATCACAGAAGAGGCGGAGCTATTTGAGAAAACGGCTCCCGGAGGGGCGGATGTCTTCTTCAATAAGGGCTTGTCTCTCGACATCGAACTGGAAACCCACGAAAAGTGCATTCTGTTGGGAGCATTGAAGCGAGCTAATGGAGTACAAAAGCGAGCCGCGGAGCTTTTGGGTATCAACTATAGATCCCTGCGGCATAGATTGGAAAAATACGATCTGCTAAATTCCAAGAACCAAAGTGTTCCTGATGAAGTCGGCGATGGTTAGTGACAAATTTTGTAACAACAGCTAGTTACTAAATACGTAATCCGAACTCCCGGTGTTTTCCAAAGAGGTCGTTCTCGCTGATAGTAGTGGTTATTTTTACTCGCATTCTACGAAACTGTCCCCATATCACCGCCGGTCCGGCTTTTGCGTGGCCTGCCGTTATACGTCGTACGCGAAAGGCTCTCAGAAGGGAGTGAAGAGAGGGATTGAAAGTAGAGCGTGTCCTGTCCTCAACTGGTAATAATCGCTAGAGAGACCTTCCAGAATAAGGAAAAGGCAGCAATGATTGAACACAGAGTAACAGATAAAACTAATTAAAGAATACAAAGGAGATAGAATAAATGCAGAAATTAAGATTGCAGAGCGAGTCAGGGTTTACGCTTATCGAACTTTTGGTCGTCGTGGCTATCATCGGCATTTTGGCGGCGATCGCAATTCCACAATTTTCGGCTTATCGGAAACGGGGCTATGAAGCTCAGATCAAATCGGATCTTAGGAATGCGGCGACTGCCGAAGAGGCGTACTTTGCCAGCACTCAACCGTCAGTATATAAGAGCGGTGCCTTCAGCAACGGGACGCCCGCCGGGTATAATCAAACCGTAGGTGTAACCATGAACGCAGCGATAGACAATACCAATGGAACCTTCGTACTAACCGCAACGCATGCTAACTGCGCCGGCGTCAATTGGACCTATGCCAGCGTGGGCGGTGTAATCACCGGTGCGAGTGGCGGGTGCCCGTAAGCAAAGTAAGAACCGCAGCATCCGAGTCCTATCTTAAGAAAGGGGTGGTCCAAACGGCCACCCCTTTCTCGTATTTTCGTATCTGCTCCTCTCCATTCGATAGTTCAGCCCGCGCTCCTGGTAAGAGCATCAGCGAATCTGCCTCATGAGTGAGTACAAAACTGCCGTTAGGAATGCATCTGACTGCCTCGCTTTGGCAGTCCTGATCTTGTTAATTTGTTGGTTCTGCCAGGATATTATTTTCAGCGCGCAAGTCCTTTTCTTCCGTGACCTCAGCACCTACTTCTATCCGATGCGCTATAGCTTGTTTGACAGCTATCGAGCCGGAAACCTGCCGCTTTGGGATCGCCACACGGCCATGGGATTTCCGCTGCTGGCAGACTTCCAATCGGGTGCCTTTTATCCCCCGCACGTCTTTTTTTGGATTCTGTCGTTTTTTCCAGCCATACGCGCGATCTTCGTCTTCCACTTTCTTGTCGCCGGAGTCGGCGCTTACTGGCTTTGCCGAAGTTGGAAGTACCCACCTTACTTGTCGGTCGTTGGCGCCCTGCTCTTCGCTCTCGGCGGTACAATCGTATCTCTCGCTAACTTGCTCAATCACTTTCAAACCGCAGTATGGTTACCATGGATTATTCTTTCATGGGAAAAGGCTCTTCGTAATGCCTCCTGGAAACATTTTTTGGCCTTCACGCTCATCTTGGCCATTCAATTTCTGGCGGGCTCTCCTGAACTGTTCGCCTTGACGATGGCGTTGGTAATGATCGATGGGATACGAGTCAAACTATCGTATCCAAACGTCTCTTACCGCAGAGTGATCGCGATCTTTTTTGCCGCTAATTTGTTGGTCTTGATGCTTGTGATGATCCAATTACTGCCGACGGTCGAGCTCTTCTCGGAGTCGCGCAGGCAACAACCGATTCCTCCTCAAGAAGTCCTCCATTGGTCGCTTAAACCCATGAGTCTCTTGAACCTTGTGTTTCTTGACAAGGAAATCGATTTGAAAAACCCCGTTGGCCTACGTCTTTTCTTTGCTCGTGAGGCGCCGTTTTTCGTAAGCTATTACTTGGGGGCGATTTGCATTTTTGGCGTGAGTCTGTGGGCTTGCTTTAGTTCTATTCGCGAAAAAATTATTCTGCTGAGTTTGGTCACTCTTTCATTGACGTTCGCTTTGGGCATCTATACGCCCGTTTTTCCTTTTTTGTTGCAGCGTATACCCTTTCTTGCCGCGTTCCGTTTTCCGGAGAAATTTTTTTTCCTCGTCTACGCGGTTGTCCTTTATATGACTCTCCAGGGACTTGACAGTCTGCTAAAAGAAGAGAAAACCGTCAAAAAACCTTTCATCGCTCTGGCTGTGATCGGTGCGGTGTGGGTGGGACTATATTTTTTACTCAGATTTCATGTGGATATCATCGCACGATTTGTCACTGCGCAAACGGGCAAGCCGCTGTTGTCTCCAGCACATGCCGAAATAGTTGCAGCCGTATTGTCAAATCTGGAAAGGCAAGTTGTGTTGTCTTTGGGGTTCCTGCTACTGATGGTCCTGGGACGCGCAAAGGCGATCCGACTATCTCTCTTCGGCGTTCTCATGATCTCGGCTGTTTTTATTGATCTTGCGTGGGCACACCAAGGTTTTCTTTTCCCAATATCGACTCAGATTGCCACAAACGGACAGCGCATCATACGCACACCTGATGTTGATCCCGCACGACTGTTTTACTATCCGTCAAGTCGAAATTTGCACCCGAGCTCCTTGATGGCCCAGGGCCAACCGTCATTCAAGCAGGCGACCGCTTTATCGTTTCAGGACCTTCTCCCGAACTCGGGTATCATCTATGGTTTCGACTACATGCAGGAGATCGATGCACTGGCTCGAAGGCCATATGCTGAATTTCTCGGTTTTGCCAACCAGCTTGAACCGGCACAACAGATTCAGCTGTTACGGACCTTCAACGTGGGCTATTTGGTTACCTTCCAGTCGATGTCGGTTAAGGGAGTTACATTCGTGGCGCGTTTCCCCCAATTTTTCTCCTGGCTCTATAAAATCGACAAGCCCCTGCCGCGAACCTATGTCGTCAATAGAATTTCGGTGGAACAGGGCTCCGAGAGGGTTTTCCGCCGGCTCTTGGAACCGGGATTCAATCCAGTAGAGGAGGTTGTATTGGATCAGGCAGTTCCGACTACGCCGAAGCACCCGTTGGAGGCCACAGCAAGGCTTGTGCGCTATGAAAACCAGCGCGTAGTGATCGACGCATCTCTGAACGATGCAGGCATTTTGGTTCTTGCCGACTCTTACTATCCGGGTTGGAAAGCGTATGTAGATGGGAAAGAAGAAAAGATTCTCCGGGCCAATTTATTTTTTCGCGCGGTTTCTTTGTCAGGTGGGAGACACACGGTGGAGTTTCGCTACGAACCCCGCTCGTTTGCGATCGGGCTCGCGATCTCCGTTGGGACTGTCATTGTGCTCATTATTACCTCGGTTATTTTCTATCTGCGTGGGCGTAAGAGGACGGTCGTTGTTCCGGCTTATTGATTTCGAAGACGGCGACTAAAGGTACGCCAGCGATACGCACAGAAAGATAGGGTTGAGTCGTGCCGTTTAATAGAAGCTGTTGGCGCGCTGATAGAATACTCCGACGATTGAGCAAGATGTAGTAGTTGAAGGGTCCCGTATCTGTCATCTTGATATCCGGCCGAAGGCGGCCTTCTTTTTGGTAGTAGGCGAACATGAAATTGGCAGTTGAGGCGTTGATCACGGCGTTGGGTGGCAGCTTTGCATTCAAGGACCTTAGAAAGCCCGGCGTGAGCGCTTCCATGAAATAGGTGACTTCGAGTCCCCGCGCGTAGGCGCCGCGGATTCCTCCAACGAGGTGGTTGTAGTAGCTGAGCTCGAACGGGTGGCAAAGCCAGACATCGAGCAGAGGAGGGAACAGAAGGAAGATCAAGGTTGCCGCGGCAACTTTGGCTTTTATGTGTTGAACGCCCCGAAGGGCGCTAGCGTGCTGACACGCGCTGACAAGCCAATTGAAGAGAAGATAAAAACCCCCGCCCGCTAACCCGGCCAGGAATGGAAGCGCCGAGAGCAACTGACGAACTCCGTCGTGAAGCACGGCGCCCGGGGCCAGTGCCAGGCAAACAAGAAAAAGGGCGTTGATTAAAAATAGCAACATCGTCCCCCGCTGCGCCTTGAGCCACGGAATCAGCAGGGCGCCCAAGAGCGCGAGAGCGAGAATCACTTCTGGCGTAGTGATGCCGACTATGAAAAATGGGTAATACCAGGGGAGCGTGGCGGTGTAATAGATCTGGTTCAGGAAAAAAATGGAAAAATTGGTTTCGGGGCGATAACCGCGGCTGATGCCTTCGTAAAGAAATTCGAGAAACCTAAGCGCCGGCTGGTGCCACATGTATGGCTGCGATGCGACCGCGACCAGGGGGCCTAAGAATATCATCGAGAACAAGTTGTTTCTGTAGTCCGCTCGTAAGTACAGATGAGCCCACAGAAGCAGCGGGACAGGAAGCATCAGCGCGGGGAACTTTGTAGCTAACGCGAGTCCCCATACGAGGCCGAGCACAATGCTCCATCTCCAGTTGTCCAATCCCCTTGAGAAACAATACACGGTGAAGAACCACATCGCAGCAAGGGCTATGTCGGTCACCGCGATGTGAGCGAAGCCGAACAGATTGGGGATAACGAGGAGGGCCAGAGCCGAAAACAAACCTGTTGCTTCGTCAAAGAGATCCCTCATCCAGACGTAGATGCAGGTTACCAACAAGGCAAAGAACAATGCAGGCCCAAGCCGGTACGCGACAAACTTATCAATATGAGGGGCGAATGTCGCTTTGGTGATGCCCGATACGATTCTCGAGAAGGGTGGGTGGGGTACGTGGTAGGGATCCCAGTGCCACACTTTTTTGATAGTTTCATCTTGCAGCGATTTTCCGAGATCGAACCGGAGGAGGTTCTCCCCGAATTCAACTAGCCATTGATTTTGCAGATCCGAGGCGTGGAAATACGCCGGCTCATCCCAGGTTATGCCGTAGTCTTTCAGCGTCCCGGCTACGAGAAGCAGTGAGCCGAGAAATAGGCCGATGGGAATCGACCAACGCCCTGTGGAAGACTCGACGCGTGAACTATCGAACATGATTAATGACTTAGAAAAAGATGGTTAAATAGCTTGATCCGGAAGAGGGCCGCTCATCGACTTAACGTGGTCTCGGTGAATCATTTCAATTCTCGTTTTTCCCACACCGCTAATATGGACTTGCCGCAATTTCCCAACAACACGCGGTCAACGATTCGGGAAAGCGGCACGCAGAGTCGATCCCATAAGGAGAGTTGCAATCGCGACGGCAAAGCCTGCCGGAGCGCAAGGGCATTTGCAAGCGATAATAGAACGCCGACGGAATCGAGGTACGCCAGTTTTTTCTCGGTCCATCCCGAAGGCATGAGCGACCGTAAATTCCTTTTGTCGTAGCGGCGGACATGCCCGATGCTCTTATCGAATTCACTGAAGAGCCACTGGTGAGCCGGAGACAAGACCACGATGTGCCCGCCGGGCTGAACCAGACGTGCCGCATCTTCGATTTGACCTCGGTCGTTTTGAATGTGCTCGAGAACGTCCAGGTACAGCACGCAATCGAAAGACGGCCGGTCCGCGAGCGCGCGCAATGATCCAACGATCACACCAGGCGCGTAAAACCCCCAGCTTTTGGTTTCCAATTGATCGCTGAAGCGAACAGTTCAAGTTCCCGACCCACGTAGGGAACTTCATCGGCCGTTGCCATACACGCGTTGTACTCCGTCGGTGAGGTAGACGTAGTCGCGGCCGGGAATGAAACTGGCAGTATCGCGCGACGCCAAAATCACGAAGGCAAACACGAGAAATTCCAGCAGCATCTGGATCAACATCACCAGGAGTATTCCCGAAACATAAGTGGCCCAACCGGGGACAGGGAGAGTTGTTAACAGGCGAATGCCGACAACGCCAATGAGCGCTCCACCCGCTAAAACCATCCCGAGCGATACGACGATCAAAAGCCGTACGCCGATGCGGTCGCCGAAAACGGCCATGGCACTTAGCCCGTGTGTGACGAGAGCGACAAGGTTCATGTGGGATGGGCCCTGTAAACGCTTCCCTCGCTGGGTTGGAACCAACGCCATCGGTAGTCTCGCTTTGTGAGCGGCCGCCGCATAATGGTTCCATAACTCGGAAACCGCCACTAAACGCTTCAGGACGGGCCAAGGTATAACGCTAAAGTTGCCGACCCTAACTTTCACGCCGGTCAATAAAAAATGTATCAGCTGATAGAGGCGATAGAAAAACCTGAACGCTAAGTTTTCCGCGCGTCGAGTGCGGGCCGCGAAGATGATTTTTTGGCATTCGTTGGCGAGGCATTCCCTGATCAGGCGGGGTACATCGCGCGGATCGTCCTCGCCGTCGCAGTCCATGACGACAACGGCATGACAGGGGCGATGCGTTTCTACGTAGGACAACCCCACGGCGATAGCGCGCTGGTGACCGAGGTTGCGGCGAAGGGTAAGAATATCGACGCCTTTGATGGCTGTAAAAGAGTTTTGGCCGAGATTTGGAGGGACAGTTATCGTGGACCCATCGTCCACAATCAAGACTTCCGCGTTCAACCCCTCTACGTTCAATTCCCGGTCCAGACTGGGGAGCAGGATCGAAAGCGCTCCCCAGTCATTATACACGGGCATTAGAATCATTAGCTTGTGGTTTCGAGTTTCTGGATCCGTCATTACAATTGCTCCCCTATTTTCAGGCATTGCTCTTAGTTGTTTCATGAATCGGCTGATCCCAAAGCAGCCTGTCGTTCCTGAAGGCGGGATTCACCGTGTGGCTCTATTTAGAACGCGATCGTAGATTACCACAAAATTCATGGTTTTTGTTTTAATTCAGCGAGGCTTCCCGATTTTAGAGAGAAAGCACGCGAGAGTCGGGTCGCGCGGGACGCAACGCTCACAGCGCGTTCTAAGGCCAAGAGTAATATCAAAGTTTCCCTCGGCTCGTTCATGCTCGTTGTTACGAGCGCTCTAACATTGTATCCTTTGGAGGATTCTGAGCTGTTATGAAAGGACCGTCGCTATGAAGCTTACGAAACCATTATCCTTTGGATTTTTTTTCGCCTTTTTGATACCGACAGTGGCTAGGGCGCAGGCATTCGGTGAGTACGGAAGAAGCCTCGGCGGTGTTACCCAGAGGCACGACAGTGCGGCCCCCAACCCGTTCGGCGGACAGCAGAATGGACAAGCCAAAGGCGGTTCTTCGGGGATAGATAACGTGGGGGGGCGGTCTCTCCCGTTGCGATTGGTCGTTGCCTCGAAGGAAGCTTCCCTTTATCCGCGTCAAGATGATGAATCAGAAAAAATAGTCCGGCTTTCCCAAGGTGAGACGCTCATCCCTATGGTTCAAACCGCCGGTGGCAATGAGTGGTACATGGTTAAGACCCAGAAGGGTCTCATCGGCTGGGTGAAGTCCTCGGATGTTCGTCCAGACGCTAATAAGACGCAATAGCTAGAAACGCGGATTAATCATGCGCCTCCGCTTGCGCTCGATCTATTCATAAATTGAACGCGCTCTGGTTTCGTTCCCAGCCGTTGCTTGATTGCCCCTCGAAAATGACTGAGATCTTGTCTCTTTAGCTCCTAGATGGAGCTGCCGATGTTGATGTTTTAGACAAAAGTGTCATATTGACAGCTTCCTGTCAGAATCAGGCCGTCTCACCACGCCAGTGCTGAATAATTTTCTGCGTCCTTGGGCGAAAAACTTTCGAGAAACGGTCGATTCTTCTTTACCGCAAGAATTGCTTAAATCTGGCATAGAAGATGCGTTATTGCTTTCGCAATGTCGCGCGTTTTCAAATCCAGAAAGATACTGATACCTGACGTTCCGCCACCGAGGATGCGTGACACGCGACGAGAGCTTTTCATCGCTGGCATCGGTCTTCTTTGCGCGACCATTGCCGGGATGGCGGTGATTTTCGTCTTCCTCGGCAGTAGATAAGAGTCGCAACAGGACTTGCTTGCATGGATTCGGTAATTTCAAAGACTGAACGCTGTGCACGGTTTGAGATCGGCTGCTCTTGCCAACAAGCGAGGGGACTTTGACCGTAATTTACACGACTTTGAGTCGTTTCAGCACCGAGTCGTTACCGATGACATGGTACTCCATATAGTCAATCAACCTGCGCGCAACCGAGAAGTAGCGTTGCACTTGTTCTGGAGATGAGAAAGTAGCGACGGATCCGTCGGGCTGGCGTGCATAGGTCAATCGGTAAGTTTCCACTTCTTGAACCAAATTTTTAAGCGCTGGTGGAAGGATATCCCAGACGCCCGTGGTCTCGCAGAGAGCGACGAGCTTTTTATGATTATGCTGCTGCGGGATGCTGCCATGGTTCTCGATCAGCGCCGCCTTGATCGCTTTTTCCACCGCCTCCGCCAGCCTGTCAAATTCTGGTGAGCTTAAACCGCTCGTCGCCGAGGCCTGACCGGGACCAGAATTCACACTGTTACGAGCTTCGCGCAACCACGGATCCGCATAGAAACTCATCAAATCCTCCAATAAATCATCCCTATGATAAAAGTACCGAAGTTGTTTATCAAGAAAGATAGCATGGGCGTCGACGGCGCGCCTGTGCTAAAAAAAAGAACCCCCGGGTTTACCGGGGGTTCTTTGCACTCTTCCGTTCCTGACGAACGGACTATGCTGCCGACTTAGCTCTTAGCGCTTCAACCAGGGGACGATACTTGGCGTTGAGTTTCATCCAGTGCTCCGCGCGCCGCTTAGCCTTGGCTAGTTCGGCCTCGGGGAAGGTTACGAAAGGCACGCGGGTTGGACCAACCTTGCAATAATCGGCGAATTCCGCCGGTCGTTTATTCCCAGCGCCAGGTACAGGCTTGCCGCCGCTGCCATCTCCGATAAGATCATCGATCACTTCAATCGCCTTTTGATCTTCGCCTCGTCGCATCATTTCTAACAGATATAGCACCGGCCATGGTCCCATCCAGACTTCCGTAGACCAGCAACCTGCCGCGCCCATCTTATAATAGGGGTATAGCTGAGTCTGGTTTACGAAGACGCTAAGCTTTCCGCGAACGATCTTCTGCAAGTTCATGAATGCCTGCGTCGTCCGATGGCTGTCCTTCATCCCGATGATATTGGATTTTTTCACCAGTTCCTTAAAGGCCGATACCGGAATCGTGAATTTGTGATTGTCGGGATTGTGATAGATGACGATGTTTAGATTCGGAAACAGATCGGCGATGTCGTGGTAAAATTTGATGGCATCCTGAACGTGAAGCGTTTCATAGTAAGGCACCCCCAACAACACCCCGTCAGCGCCGAGATCTTTGACAAAGTTCATCTTCTGTACGACCTCGCGTGGATTGGAGCTCGTGCAACCGATAAACAGCGGCACACGTTTTTTAACCGCTTCCACTGTGGCTACCGCGAGGGTTTTAAATTCATCAAAAAGCAAGTTGTAGCATTCGCCATAGGTACCTGTTGTGGCGATGTTGTTGACGCCATCCTTGATGATCTTATCGACGCCTTCCTTGAGATGGTCCACCGCGATGGTCTGGGTCGCGCGAATATCGACCGCCTCAGGGGTGGCAAAGGCGGGCATCATTCCAAGAACGCCATTGAGTTCACTGGCAGTTATCATTGGACACCTCCATGATAGTATTTAGTCACTGCTTGTGACTGAACTGTCGGCGCTTTATTGGCACCTTGCTTTGTTAACAGGTCTACAAAGGGATTGTCAAACGGCAAATCCCTGTGAGCTGACCGCGCATCGACGATCCGCCGATCAAACTTCCAGTAAAATCCGCGCCGGATCCTCGACCAGGTTTTTGATCTGTTTCAGAAACGTTACAGCTTCGCGACCATCGATAACGCGATGATCGTAAGTGAGCGCAGCATACATCATCGGACGGATTACAACCGTTCCCTGGCGTACGACCGGACGATCTTGAATTGCATGGAGTCCAAGAATTCCACTCTGGGGCGGGTTAATGATCGGGGTGGATAAGAGCGAGCCATAAATACCGCCGTTGCTGATAGTAAATGTTCCGCCCTGCAGTTCTTCGGGTTTGAGCTTGCCGTCTTCAGCCCGCAGGGCGAAATCGTGAATGGCTCGCTCGATCTCGGCAAAACTCAGTCGCTCGGCATTGCGCAGTACTGGGACAACCAAGCCTTTACCGCCACCCACGGCGATGCCAATGTCAAAATAACTGCGGTAGACAATACTCTCGCCACGAATTTCGGCATTGACTTCGGGAATGAACTTCAGAGCTTCGATGGCGGCTTTGACGAAGAAGGACATGAAACCCAGCTTGATCTGGTATTTTTTGCTGAAAGCTTCACGGTGTTTCTCGCGCAACT
>WNGI01007558.1_pt1 | contig 14052 bp, 20 predicted proteins | sample 5400621 | NCBI WGS metagenome assembly WNGI01 (sample SAMN13153374, study PRJNA577476) | soil metagenome | isolation source: 20 cm soil or saprolite under Garry oak tree replicate 1 | place: USA:California | collected 2016-06-15
GTTGTCGTCGAGCTTGCAAACAGCGGGATGCTCTCAAGAGTGAAGATGAATACGAAGTTTATCCCCGTTTGAAGTCGCAAGGAGTTCATAAAGGTATCGCGACAGCACTGGGTATCGCGACAGCACTGGGTATCTTCTACGACTTCGAGGTTGTGCTTGTGCTCTTGTCTTGTTTTATATAGGTGATCCTTATTGGTGACTTGGGAATCGACTTCCGGCATTCGGATCAATGTGATGATCAAGGAGCCACAGATAAAGAATTGGCACGGCTTCGTTGTTGCCTTCGCTTAGCACTAGAGAATGGTGGACATCAGTCTTTTTGACTAACAACACGAAATAAATTATTTCGGCCCTGCGTAAACCCGGGTCATTTTACAATTATCCCTTGTTCTCAAGCTACGTCCTAAATCTGCCCGACCCATTTCCGTCTTTGAGATAATCAAATGTCCTCATCCTCGTCTTCTTCTTCCGTTGGACCTCCGCGGCTGATATTCAACCACCAAAGCGCGCCATTCAAATATGTCATGTATGCAAGCCAAGTACAATATGGCAAAAGACAGAATGTGGTTTCATGCCCGGTCGGCCCATCCAACAATTTCTATGAACACCAATTCATCAGATGATCAGATGACGGAACTGCACAAGTGTTGGAGCACAAACCATCATGTAAAGGGCGGTAGAAGCCATCATGGCACTGTTGGCAAATGCAAAGCCAGTCTATAAAAGCTTGTCACAAAATGAAATCACTAAGCGTAAACTTGTATACATTTTTGGCCCTAAAGAATATCGGACTGCAGCTCAGATTGAGGCCAAGGTGCAGATAATAAACTGCTAAGCCAAGCGAGGCACTCCAACTGGCGGGTGGAAATTAGGGAAAATGCAAAAGTGATTCGAGAACCAATGCTTTGACTGCCAGATGTGAGACATAGCCCAGAGCTATGTTCCGGGATCAAAACAAGTCAGAGCCGTATATATCTCAGCGTACACATGTAAAATATGGGCCAGGCTACTGGGAACACTTCAGTAGGCAAACGTCCAGATGGAGCACAGAGCTTCTGTAGGACGTGTCAGGATCCAGATGTGGAAGGGCGACTGCGCGATACCTGAAACCAAGAGCCCTTGACATTGTCACGAATGAAGGCGCCGCGGACGAAGCTGAGTGCGACTGGGAGACCCACTGCGGTGACAGGGTTCCGGGGAATTGAAAGCAATATAGTGGGCAGATAGATTTGCTCAGGCATGGCAGAGTCGAATGCAAGTGCACCAATGACGTAGTGCCCAAAGATAGCAGTATCGTTGTGTACTCGCACAAACAAGGTTACACCGCCACATCAATATCTATTCAGGGCTGCACCGACGAATCAAATCTGCCCTTCGATGCCTATTTTCCTTCCTCTTCTGCGTGCGCAGCCCGAGCCGCTGCTTCCCGCGCTCTCCCGCATTGGCCCAATCGTCACCATAGTAGACGCATTCGACATCCACAACGTCCCCGACGGGTCATATGTACTAGTCGAGCAACAACATTCCATCAGCGTCGATGATTATATCACTTGGCTCAACGCCGGCGTTGACAAAATCATCGTTCCATTATCCCAAGTTCTCAACGTGATACCACAAGTGCCTTCGGAACGTCTCCTTGTCACCATTGACGTTCAGAACGTCAGCGCTATATCACCTCGAATCAGGGAGGGAGTTTCCGGTGTACTGATCAAAACGCCAACGATCGATCTAGATCTCGTATCCTCTGTAGCCAAATTCTTCGAAGGATCCACCGTGCTTGTATTACCCACCTCGGACGTCCCGTTTTCTCCCGCGCTGATACGCTCTTTGCTGGGTATAAGAGCCATCCCGGTTATACCAGTCTCCAACCTCACGCTCGAATCCAGCTCGGCAACAAAAATCAATATTGCTGATGCCTTCCTTTCCCCCGCCGTTTCGGACCGTCCTGACGGGCTTTTCCCAACGGTCGTATCCTCGGAGACAGGGCACACTCTGGGTCTCGTCTATTCATCGCGTGAATCTGTGGCAGAGAGTATTGCCATCGGAAAAGGTGTTTACCAATCCAGAAAACATGGGCTTTGGAGAAAGGGCGAAACTTCCGGAGCTGTTCAAGATGTTATCGCTATCGATTTTGATTGCGACACGGACAGCTTCCAGTTTCGCGTTCTACAGCATGGCTCTGGTTTCTGCCACCTGAACCGCGCCTCTTGTTTTGGCCACTTGGCAGGGCTTCCTGCTCTCGAACGCACACTCAGATCGCGCTTAGAATCTTCCCCACTGGGTTCGTACACGAAACGTCTGTTCGATGACTCAGAGCTTCTACGTTCAAAAATTATGGAAGAAGCAGACGAGCTCGGTTGGGCAGACAATCCAGACGACGTTGCTTTTGAAGCCGCCGATCTCATTTACTTCGCTTTAACGAAATGCGTGTCGACAGGTGTGGGGATTAGAGAAATTGAAAGGTCGCTCGATCTGAAGGCTAAAAGGGTGACACGTCGACCTGGAAATGCCAAGCCTGAGTGGGTGTCTAAAACTCAAGATGTGCGCCCCCCGGCACGCGTCGAGGTCAACGACGCGGTGCCGATACGGATGCGAACGTCCGATTTGTCTAAAATCACTGCGAAGAAGCGTGCCGAGCTGTTACGTCGCCCGGTGCTCAAATCAGACGAAATGATCGCAAAGGTGAAGCCCATTGTAGATGATGTTCGCGCCCGCGGCGATACTGCTCTTCTGGATCTCACTGCCAAGTTCGATAAAGTGGAGTTGACATCTACCGTCCTCTTCCCACCGTTCGCTTCCGAGCTGATGCAGATTGACGATTCTGTGCGCCGAGCTATCAATGATGCTACAAAAACATACGCAAGTTCCACGAAGCACAGATAAATGACAACACATTAGTCGTAGAAACAATGCCTGGCGTGGTCTGCAGCAGATTTGCGAGACCGATCGCTCGCGTCGGCTTGTACGTGCCAGGAGGGACTGCCGTGCTTCCCTCCACCGCGCTAATGCTTGGGATACCGGCGCAGGTCGCAGGATGTCAGCAAATTATTTTAGCAACGCCCCCGCGACCAGATGGGAGTATCTCGCCTGAGGTGATGTACGTCGCTCATCTGGTAGGTGCGTCCGCTATTTTGAAAGCTGGAGGCGCGCAGGCCGTCGCGGCGCTGGCTTACGGCACCAAGACGTGCCCAAAGGTTGATAAGATATTTGGTCCTGGAAATCAATGGGTCACGGCTGCGAAGATGCTCGTGCAGAATGATACAGATGCCTTGGTTTCTATCGATATGCCCGCAGGCCCATCTGAAGTTCTTGTGAGCATTGAATCAACCGTTTTCTGTCTTTCCCTATCTATGCCTAATTTCTGGTCCCCAGGTCATCGCCGATCACACCGCAAATCCTGCCTTTGTCGCTGCGGATCTCCTTTCTCAAGCTGAACACGGTGTTGACTCGCAGGTTGTGCTGGTAGCGGTCAATCTTACCCCTGAGAAGATCGCATCCATTGAAAGAGAAGTTGACGTGCAGGCCCGTGCGCTTTCGCGAGTTGAAATTGTCAAGCAATCTATTCCAAAGAGTCTTATCGTAATGGCGCCATCAGTCGACGAAGCGTTCAAATTTTCCAATGACTACTCACCGGAACATCTGATTTTGCATATCGACAATCCTTCAGCTCACGTTGGCTTGGTTAACAACGCGGGCAGTGTCTTCGTTGGGCCGTTTACGCCTGAGAGGTATGACTATTCTGATGTCGTCCCGATTCTTTCTCATTTGTCTTAGCTGCGGCGACTATGCGTCGGGAACGAACCACACATTACCAACAAACGGCTACGCGCGTCAGTACAGTGGCGTGAACACCCAATCCTTCCAAAAGCACATTACTTCCCAGGAGATAACCCAAGCAGGACTTCAGGCTCTTGGTCCCACCGTCGTAACACTGGCGGATTGCGAAGGTTTGCAGGCGCACGCGAATGCAGTTCGAATTCGGCTTCAAGAGGCCAATAAATGATGGCAGTGCACTCCATTGAGCCATGTGTATATGTTAATAAAGTGGTATCCATAAGCGCATTATCACAAATATGATGTACTGAGTCTAATGGAGCAACAAGCAAATTCCACTGAAAGGGGCATCGTCTAGTTCGTGCGATACAATGCACGTTTTGCGACCTTGGCGATCAAGGGAGTATCCGTTCTACGGGGGCATCCAAATAATCAAACGCCTCACTCTCGACGATTTGTGCACAGATTTCGCTGCCGACTCCGAACCCAGGGAAACCTCCTTCAACAATGACCAATCTGTTCGAGGCGTTAATGCAGGAATCACCAGAACAAGGGGTTTGCTAACCGGTTGGTCTTCTTCACTGATTGTATGATTGTCTCGATATCAAGAGGGCGGATGCTGCGAAGGTTGATAACTTCAGCCTTGATACCTTCCTTTTCCAAAAGATCTGCCGCTTCCAAACTGTGTGTAACCATCTTGCTATGAGCTACAAGTGTTACGTCACTTCCCACCCGCTCGACCTTGCATTTTCCAATCGGAAGCAGGAAGTTGTCTGACATGGCTTCGGCAGACATTGGGAACGTAACACCATACATCATCTCATTTTCTAGAAAGACGACAGGATTTGGATCCCTGATAGCCGCCTGAATATCAATTAGCCAGTAGAATTGAAGAGTAACTTGTCCACGTGCCTTCAACAGCCCCTTGCAATCTTCGGCACTCCATGGACTGACTACTTTAAGACCTGGAATAGAACCATACCACGCTGCGTAATCCTGAGAATGCTGGGCAGCGACACCAGAAGCAGCACCGTTGGGTCCTCGGAATACAACAGGACAGGTGACCGTGCCACCAGACATATAATGTGTTTTTCCGGCGGAGTTAACAATCTGGTCAATTGCTTGCATAGCAAAGTTGAAGGTCATGAATTCACAACTGTCAGAACGGTTATGAGATTAAACGAAATCCTGCACGGAGGCCTAAATACCGACATGGGACGGAGGCCTTGAAGCGCTGCACCAACAGCAAGACCAGCAAAACCCATCTCCGTGATAGGCGTGTCGACGACCCGTTTTTCGCCAAACTTGTCCATGAGTCCTTTTGTGACCTACCAATATGTATGCATGAGCGTCGTAACAAGTATCATTCGATATTGCCCACCTTGTATGCACCGTTGTAACGAGCAACCTCTTCACCGAGAACGAAAACTTTCTCATCTCTCAGCATTTCCTCCTCCATGGCAGAATTCAAAGCATCACGGACTGTCATCTGTTTATGGGTAGGATAAGCCCGTGACGAGAATGTAGGCCAGGAAAACGCACACTATGTTCAGCTTGTGTCGCATAGGCTCGAACTGCTGAAGTGAGATGCCGAGCCTTGAGCAGCCCAGGTGCAACGCGAGAAAGGCCAAGGCGGGCAGCCATGAGAGTCGGGAGAGAAAGGTAAGCGAAAGTTTGAAGATTACGTTGGGGATGGACTTGAATTTCCTTTTCAAGCTGTCCGGCCGTCCCCGTACTTTTCCATGCTCTCCCGTAATCCTGTGGTCGTCGTGACGGGCGCGTCAAAGTAACGCTCTTCCGATTTGCGTTTTCCAGAACTTAGACCTTTATTGTAGAGGAATAGGCCTGGCGGTGACCAGGCTACTCTTGCACAATTTCAATGCAAATGTCGTTGCATTGGCGAGATCCCGGACAGATGCCCTAGACGCGCTCTCATCCAATTCTCTTTTGTTCATTGGAAGCGATGTGTCAGTGATAGCGTCATTTTCGAGTCGAGCTTGTGACCCATTGCCTACAGTACAGATGAGGCAGCATTGACGGGCGCAATTGTCAAGGCGAAGGAAACCTTTCACCATATCGATGGCCTTGTCCTCAATGCAGGAACGCTTGATCCGCTTTGCAACATTGGCGATAGTACACCCCTAAGTGCTTGGCGATCGCACTTTGAGGTTAATTTCTTTTCGCTTGTCACGGCGCTGAAAGCTGCACTCCCTTCTCTACGCGAGAGTGAGTTTGGCGGTAGAGTCGTCTTTGTTAGTTCTGGTGCTGCAGTGAAAGGTCACCCCGGATGGAGCCCGTACAATGCATCGAAAGCGGCTATGAACTCTCTCGCCAGGTAGTTATTTATTTCCCACTAGCGAAATCACATGGTGACAAATGTCTAGGACCTTAGCGGAAGAGGAACCGGGTATTATCTCTGTGGCCGTACGGCCCGGGATGGTTGATACCGAGGTACGTTGGTGGGACAATAGGCGTTGTTTTCGCTTCTAAAGACAAGATAGATGCAGGCCAGGTTGCGCGCCGAGGGAGAATTGCTCATGCCGAAACCTCTTTATGAGGTTTTTACGCATGCCTATGCTGAGAATAAGCTGGTGAAGCCAGAGGATTGCGGTCATGTCATTGCTGCTTTGGTTCTTCAAGCACCCAAGAACTTTAGTGGACAGTTCGTTAGCTGGGATTCAGAAGATTGCAAACCTTTCAGGATGGAACAAAGTTAACCATTTTTGCACAATGTAATCAGACAAAGGTTACTGATTTGCCTTTTCGAATGTAAAGAAGTTCGTCGCGATTCTCGAGTTCCCTAAAGCAAAATGGCTTCAGCAGGCCAAATATTGCCACGTTTACAGAACACTTCTTTCACTGCACTAGCGATGTCCTCGCTGAATTTCAAGCATCCTTTTTGCATAGATGTCCACCATCATTATTTTCCTCCCGACCTGAACAAGGCAAAAACGAACGAACTGGCACAGTGGCGTGCTCCTCCGGGCACTTTGCCATGGTCGATAGAAAGCAGTATCTCTGCAATGGACGCGGCGAACATTGATGTCGCAATCCTCTCCGTGCCAGCTATTCCCACCATAAGTGCTGCTGCTGCTCGACAGTATAACATTGCTATGAGGCATATGTGCCTCAAGCATCCGAATCGATTTGGTTTCTTCGCGGTACCTTGTTTGCATAATGTGAAAGGTACCTCTCGTATTGAGGACTATATGATGGTCGTTCTCAAGGATTAACGATTCAGGGGCTCTGGAAGAGATTGCGTATGCGCTCGACGTGCTCCATGCCGATGGTATAGCGATGGCATCTTCGTATGGCACAGGTTCTGAAGCCAGTCAGTCCCCCATCTTCTGTCTCGCCGTACTTGAGATGAATTTGTGACATAGGGTATATTGGCGACGAAGCTTACAGTGCAATTTGGTCGTAATTTGATACGCGTGCAGCCGTAGTTTTTATTCATGGGACGCAAACAGCTTCGTCGATCCCTTGTCCTTCACCTTTGCTCGGGCTACCAATTACGGAGGTAGTATCAAAATTTATTTTACTTGGTCTGTGCTAACCGATGGCTTAGGCCCCTAATGAGACCTTTAAAGCCGCTGCACACCTTGTAGTATCTGGATGCAAACGCCGCTATTCGAATATCAAGATGATACTTGCTCACTCCGGAGGAACTGTAATCGCACTTGCCCCTCGCGTTGCTATCCTGTCTAGGCACATGGGTTGTGAGCTCACGGTGGATCAAATTCTGGAGGATTTTAAGACCTTCTATTACGAAACTGCTTTGTCCGCGTATGAGCCCGTTTTATTGGCGTTGGAGGCATTTGTTCGTCCCAGTCGAATTCTGTTTGGGACAGACTTTCCCGGTCAGTCATTTTCCCGGGAATGTGTATAACATTGCTGATTATATTACAGCTGTCAGCGCTGAAATGGCGGACTGGTATACGACCAATTTGCACCAATTTTATGCCGGCAATAATGAAAGGTTAACGGATATTATGAGCACCAACACGCTCTCCCTTTTTCCTCGGTTCTACAAGGGTATCATATGTGGGGAATAAATATTACAGAAAAGCCAGTAATTTATGAGTCTTCCTTCAGCCATCGTATGATCTCATTATGTCCAGGTCCTCCGACGATTAGAGCTTGTCCATGATGTCCTTTAGGATCGTACCAAATTCCTTTCCTAATTCCATGTGAGCGAAGGTACTTAATAACTCTCTGTCATTGGGTGATTAGCAATAACCCATATACAATAAATAAAAACATCCACCTCCGAGTTCACAATAGCGTCTTTTCCCCCAAGCATGAAAAATGCCTTGGCAGGATCCCGAGCGTTGGGTATCTCTTCAAACCAGAGGGAGTTGGATGACCAGTCAAAGTGTCGCTGAAGGAGATTTGCAACGCCCAATTCAGTGCTCACAAAGTACTGCATTAAAAGTTCCGTCCCCTGTAGCATAGATTGATGAGTCATGATCTAACGTATCGCATTTTGCTTACAGTGGTAGGAGGGCGGTAGAGGAAATTATAGCATACATCTTCATATGATAAGTTATTGGGGAAGGGATAGCGAAAGGCGAGACGTACCACCCTCCCATGAGCAGAACGTCACAGGATCCGCAAAGCAAGAGCGCGAGACAATCTTGGGACAATCTTTAAGAAGCCATGCATGGGTATATGATCCACTAGAACAATTTCAATAATGAAAGGCTATACTGTGAGTTTTATGACGTACTTGGAGTGGCTCATGACAGTAATTCCACCTGTTTTAGGTGCTGATAGGAAGTGACACTTTAATACTTTTTCATTGTCGACGGTGCACTTCAAGTCAGCGCCGTCGAATTCTTGACACACCCAACCAAGCTCAGTCAAAAGACTTGCCAGTCTTTGAATGGTTTGGCGTCTATTCATTGGTTTGAGGAACTGAGGATGAAATAAATCTTGGCTAATCTGCGGTTGAAGGAGCACAAGCACTGGACGGTCGGTGAGAGCGTCCAGGAGATTACGAAGGAAAATATTATATTGGAACAAGCCCAGACCCAGGCCATGAATGAACAGAACAGGGCGAGGACCAGAGGCATCATTCCAATTTTTAGGTATCCGAATGAGGTATCTGTCGTAGCATATATAAACATGCGCATGCAGGGAGGACGAAGTACGTACTCCAGGCCCTCATGAGTGCCATATTTGATATTATATTTATCCATAAACCAGCCTTTAAGGTATCGATTTATTATTGCGACGAGGATATAAAAGAAAAGTGGCCGCCAATGAATCTTGACGGGATCTACGGTCAGGCATATGGGGGTATGCTGAGGGTTAGAACCCTCGGGGAAATCGCTGCCTGTGCGCATTTTGAATTGTTCTACTGCTTCATTGATAGCTGTCTGCTGAGTAGCAGAGAGTTGTTCAAATGGAGGCATGTCGGCATTATATATAGACCAGAAAATCCACTTTTGCACTTCTCTAACACGAATAGACGACCAGGTTGCTTTATGGAACCAGGTGCGGAGGCTGTTCCGGAAATCTATGGCCCGAGGGTCGTCGCGTTCTAGCTGAGTGATTGCTTCATCTGGGCTGCCTGGCCTGAGGATATGCATAGACTCCTCGTCGCCTCCATCGTCAGGTAAAGCTGCGAGCCCAGTCTTCAGCAATCTTCTAAAAGCTTTTTGTATTTCCTTGATGTCGCCTTGGCCGGAAGGACCAATGCGTGAGATGCGTTGCCCGAGGTAGTGATGATAGATGCTGAAAAGAGCCTGGAGACGAGTTAGCGCTCGCTCATTGCTATCGGAATGCGCACCTCTGAGAGTGCAACGGCGAGGCAGATCCGGCCGGACCAGGAAAGGAAGAAGCCGGAGCGGAACGCATATATAAGGAAAGCCCAGGAAAGCAAGGGTACTGCCCAGAAAGGAAGAACTATAGTGAAGAGAACGAAATAAAAGGAGAAATTGCGAGGGCGCGGTGGGACGGGGAGCTCTGAAGAGTCTAAGGCCATGCGAGTGCACGGCCAGGTTCGTTGTGTTTTTGTTCTGTCCGTTGCAGTCGAACAGTCGCTTTCTCCCTTCCGATCACGTGTCCCCGCTCACATATCGGGACCATGTCATTCCGGTTTTCTACAGCTACACCGCCATGTCTGCTATTTTGCGCGGGGCCCTTCCTTCCCTATGCCGCCCCCGAGCACTTCCTTCTGTGAGCTTTTACTCTCTTTTTTGTCTGCATACTTACCCTGCACAGAGGGCAGCAACAACATTGTCCGCCGGGTTTCCTAGAGATCCTCCCCAGTCCGTAAGTATATCGCACTCCGACATTCCTATTTTTGACATCACTTTCAGAATGCTAAAAAACACGGTGGTATCTACACTGTATGCACTCGCCCTCATCGCCGTCGCTGCTAGCTAACCTAGGGCAGGTGACATTGATCCCCGGAGACGGTATAGGCGCGGAGATCACAGACTCCGTCAAAGAAATTTTTGATTATGTGAATGCACCCATAGAATGGGAGCAGTACGACGTTTCCGGTGTGTCCTCGTCTGGCGAGGCGCTCTTCAGGCAGGCAATGGAGAGTTTGAAGCGAAATAGAGTTGGTCTAAAAGGTTTGGATTTTGCTGCTCACGCGTTGGGCGCATGAGATAACGCGGATCATTTACAGGCATCCTTTTCACACCCATTTCACAATCGGGACACATCTCCTGGAACGTTGCAATGCGTCAACAACTTGATATATATGCATCGGTTGTCCTTTGCAAATCCCTCCCCGGATTTCCTACCCGCCACGCCAATGTAGACTTTGCTATTATCCGAGAAAATACCGAGGGGGAATACTCTGGCTTAGAACATCAGAGTTACCCCGGCGTCGTTGAAAGCTTAAAAGTTTCAACACGTGCAAAGGCAGAACGCATCGCGCGGTTCGCCTTTGATTTTGCCTTGAAAAATAACCGAAAGGTGGTTTACACTTTTCACGATGACTGCAATTGTTAATCCATCACAGAAAGTGACGTGCGTTCACAAGGCCAATATCATGAAACTCGGTGATGGTCTCTTTCTCAATACGTTCCGCCGCATCGCAGAAGAATACCAATCAACCGGTATCCAGTATAATGATATGATTGTGGACAACACGTAGGCACCTTCTAGCTGCGTTCGCAGGAATACTAAGGTCATTTATCCAGCTCTATGCAACTCGTAGCTCGACCAGGTCAATTCGATGTCATGGTGATGCCTAATTTGTATGGAGCAATTGTTTCGAACATCGGTGCTGCCCTCGTCGGTGGACCTGGCATCGTCCCAGGATGCAACGTTGGAAGTGTAATGTTGCTATTTCTAAATTTACTGCGCTTATTGTTAATGTTATTCGCAGGAATATGCACTTTTCGAACCAGGATGTCGTCATGTTGCCAGTGATATCATGGGCACTAACCGTGCCAACCCAACCGCTATGATTCTCAGCGCGACTATGATGCTCAGACACCTTGGGTAAGTCTCGACGACCGGCGGAGACAACAATGCGTTCATACTCTAATTCCAAAGGCTCGACGACATTGCAAACAACATCGCAAGCGCCGTGTTTAATACCATTAACGATGGAAAAGTTAAAACCTATGACATGGGTGGTATGAATTTTCTTACATGACCTGAACAGCATGACTCAAATTGAGAATCAGGATCGGCCACAACCTCCGACTTCACATCCGCGATTATTAGTAAACTATAGATGATTAGTGCTGTTAGTGGACACGTTTAGAGTACATACATACTATACATGTTGTAGATACCTATCGCTTACAGTCAACCTTCCTTGGCTTCATGTTTTGGTTCTTGCTTTTGCTGTACTAGTTGCTTGTTTCTTAGATTCAGAATGGTCGCGCACTTTATTTCCGCCCTTTTACCCCAGCCTTCTGAAGACGGCCGGAATTGAGCGTAGAGCCCCCAACCTTTATCGTTCAATTGCTCAGATGGATAACTTTCTGCCAACAACCTATAACATGCGGCATAGTTTGTCGAAACGAGCGCGAAATGTACGAGAATGCCTGCGCAGGCGCTGCCGGCGTAGCGTCACTCATTGCACGCCATTGGTCGGTTTGCGTCTTGAGCAGAGGGCTACACCATCTATGAGTTGATAGGATAGGTTAAAGTCCGGAGACATACATTCTATTCATGCGCCGGGTTAGTTAGCAAAAGCAAAATCGGTCAGATGAACGACGAATACGAACTACGCACCGTCTGCCCATAAGATCTAGATAAGGCTGCGAGCCTTCCTTCTTGGCATCCAGGCCTTGCTCTTTTCCTTTTTCATATATTCCAAGAGAAACACCTTTGGATATTGCATTCATCTCTGTATAAACTGCCGCTGTTACAGATAAGTTTATGTGAGGCTATGAGTGAACAGTAATTTGCTTGCCTATGCTCAGAGCCTCCTCTCTTTTGAATCCCAAACGTTCAGCAACAATTGTAGCCCACGCCATCATAACGGGAGCACGATTTATAATGACCGACTTGGTTTTCAGCACCTTGGCTGTGTCAGAATTTGCAATCTCTCCCAATTCAATTTGAGCGAAATCATACCTCTTCGTCTAATGTCTCGCCGAACTGCAGGCTACCGTATTGGGTTGCCTCGTCCTGCGGTTCTTCGGGAATCATTCCATCCGTATCTTTGCGCTTCCTTTTTCGTTTTTTCGGTGCTACCTGCAGGGCAAAATTACCAAGAGAAAGAACCCCTTTTTACGCGACTCACTTCTTCAGTGACAGTGACATCAGGAAGGCTAGATGGCCCTGCCACACCCTGACCTTCACTCTCATGCTTCCTCTTGAGAGAAGCAGGGTTTTTGGAATACCCTGCTTTATGTAGTGCTGATGCGACGAGCTTTCTAATGTTCTTCTCACCGACTCCAGCTGCCGTGAGTTTCACTTCAGTCAGTTCTCGCAGCTGGGCTGGAGTATTATAATCTTTATAGCTAGTTTGGATGGTAAAAGGGCATGTAGACTAACACGAAACTTTAACATACATTTTACCAGCAACAGACATTGCAGCAGGTACAGGGACATCGTTATCTGTGAGGAGCTTGAGAAACTTGAGTAGGGGAATCTTGGTATCTTCCATTGCATTCATTGATTGACCATATTTGGCATTACTTAGTTGATTATTGACAATGGTCACCTCAGCTCCCAACAGCATGCAGCTTGTTAATAACTCCTCCAAGAACGCACCACTTGACGGGGGTGACCCTGCAGAACAGGAATATGATGAATTGGACGATGGCGACTTTTCAGAATCCGAGGAAGGTTTTGATATCAGGGACCAGCTTCAGCCTGCCCAAGCCAACATACTTTCAACGAGCGAATTGCACTGTCAGCTTCCTATTCAGCTGTGAATTACCCCTCACTGATGCTCAGTCAAAAGCACTTATTCATGATGGGTCAATTGATTTGAATCCCTCGTATCAACGAGGTGTGCATTGTGCATACATTGTCACCTAGGCTATGGTTTACACTTTGGATAGACGTCGTGTGGCCCACGAACAAGCAGATCAAACTTATTGATTCAATCTATCGAAACTTCTATATACCGCCTGTTGTCTTCGCTGTACAAAAAGACGATGACGAAGTGGATGTCAGAGTATGCGTTGATGGGAAACAGGTGAGAAATCATGCCCGGAGACGGAACCACTTCTGATTGGCTACAGAGGCTCACTTCCATACAAAAGTTCATCGATGGCCAGGTGTGTTCACAATTCACCAGTTCTTAACGGTCGTATTCAACTGACGCGACACAGATACCGCGTATGTTCCTATCAGATGTCGGCTTGCGGTTCGTCTGACTCCAAGTTAGACAGGGATACGCGAACCAAGAAAAATTACTGGTTTACTGTATCCGAATCGACCAAGTCTCTGCGTAACGAAGTCCCACAATACTGGAAAGAAGCCTTTGCAAACAAAAAGATTACGTGTGGTGGGTCTTTTATGCTGAATGTAACGGGGCATTTAATAACGTTTGAACATAAAAAGTTGAATATCAAGGTCTCAGCCCTGATCAGGAAAGGGACATCTTCCAGCGAGTTCAACTTGGAATGAGTCTCACTGCTGCAGGTACTACAGGATTTGTTTCCTCTGGTGGACTGTCTAACACATTCTAGAAAAGCTCCAGGCAATTTCGTCACCTTGGGCCAAGTATGTGTTGCCGAAAGATTCCTTACCCTCGTTGCTAATGATCGTCTAGTTGGATATCGATTTTGGAAGCAAGACACGTCACGGTCGATGGCGGCCTATCAAGCCAGTTCGAATGGGACA
>WNGI01003388.1_pt1 | contig 14046 bp, 11 predicted proteins | sample 5400621 | NCBI WGS metagenome assembly WNGI01 (sample SAMN13153374, study PRJNA577476) | soil metagenome | isolation source: 20 cm soil or saprolite under Garry oak tree replicate 1 | place: USA:California | collected 2016-06-15
GAGGGCGTTGGCGCGCAGCAACATGGAGGCGCGCACCGCTTCTTCGGGCAAAGGATCGCCGCTGCCGCAGATCAGAAAGCGAAAAATATTTTTTTGGTGTTTGGCGAGATCTTCGGCGGGCAAAATAAAGCGAACATTGCCGCCGAGACCCGTATTGACGCCGTAAATGATTTCGCCGCGCCGGAGTTTTTCTTCCAAAATTTGCCGCGAAGCGACAATTTTTTTTCGCACTTCGGGAGCTTCACTCAGCCGGACACGACGCTTGTGGCGCGCCACCGCCACCACTTGAGCGATAGTCAATTGCGATCCGGAGATTTCAATCGGCTGGCTATGCTCTGAGATGTCCGACACCAACAGCGCCGTCTCCTATTCGGTAATCACCCCACTGTTCCAGAGCTCGGCTTTTCGTTTCCTCGCGGCGTTCCCCTTTCCTATAGGGCTCGACGACTTGGTCGATGGCGCCGAAGATCGAACGGCCGCGCTTGTCAAACATTTCGATACGCACTCGATCGCCAAAGCGCATGTATCCAGTCGTCGGCTTGCCTCGTTCAATGACTTCCAGCATCTGTTTTTCCACCAGGACGACGAGCGGAGTGGAAACCCTTGCTAGAGAGTTTTCGCTGAATCCGCTGACCGCAAGAGAAAGGAAATCTTCTGCGTGAGAGCAGAAGCGAGGAATGAGTTTTGAGCCATGGCGGGTGAGAACTCATTAATTCTCCCAACGACCACGCTGCGTTTGCCCGACAAATCAGACCAACCTAGAAAAATCGTACCAGATAAAGCGACCTTGTCAATCTAGAAGTTTTTCGGTCCCATCTTTCTTTGCCGCGCCCAGAAATTGAAATACTTCTGAATTGCCGCCTGAAAACTATGATTCGAGAATCGAGAAGGTTCCCCAAGCATGGCGTACTACGGTCCCGGAGAATGAAGCTCCAGTTAGCGGGCGCGGTTGTTGTGATGAGCCAACAATTGGCCAAAAGAAAATTAAGCCTAAAATAACTAGAGCGTTATATTTGTATTTCGCTTTGGTTACTCTCATATGTTCTCTCACTAGTTCGGAAATTCGCAGTGAATTGGTACTCCGGCACCAGAAATCCGCGTCCGCGCTCCAAACATCGCCGCCCTATGAACTGCTTGTCGACTCTCAACGTTCCACCCGAACAGCCGCCTCCAAGGTTTGGGTCTAAACAGGCAGTTCCATCGAAATCTACGCTAGTACCCTTTCGGTGCGATAGGTGAGGTGTCTGCCAAGAGCCAGCGATGTCAAACAAACCTCCTTGACGAAGACTCAGATCATTAACTCCAAGAGTAGCGCCAAACCCAGCAAAATAATCCAATGCGACCAATGGTGTATTGTTTAGCGAAGTGACGGTTCCCCAATGATTGTCCGGGGTGCTGAGGTAATTGGCCTGTTAGTCGCAAAAAGAAGATGGAAGGTCCCGCTTAACAGCGAACTGATAAAGGTCCTTGCGGAGCTCAAGCAGAGATCAACGTCCGAATATATTTTTCCAAACAAAGATAACAACCATCAGAAGCAGTACCCCAGATACTTAAGAGGATTGTGCAAACAAGCTGGGGCTAAGCCATTCACCTTCCATTGCATACGTCACTTTGCCGCAACGGTCGCGGCTAATCGGAATGCGCCTTTGCCAGCGATACAGACCATCTTGGGTCACGAAGATATAGCGACAACCAGCATCTATCTTCAGTCTCTCGACGAAACGGTAAGAAGCACCGCCGAATCGCTCGTGGGACAAGGCCATTTCTCAGAAAAAGTCCTCACCAGAGCCCGATTCGGATTGACCGGCGCAGTGTCAGTTCAAGTGAAATAAGTCCTTGGTAAGATTAAAGAAATGAATGGTCGGGGCGACCGGATTTGAACCGGTGACCACACGCACCCCAAGCGTGTGCGCTACCAGGCTGCGCTACGCCCCGACGTCGGTTTGGAAGTAGGCGAAACGTAACATTCCACGCGCGTCAAATCAATTTCACGCACGGTTCGATTGGGTTTGAGCAGGCTCGGCGAAACGGACCCGTCGCGCCTGTGACGATCGCCCTTAGGACAACAATCGACGAAGCGATTCCAAATCTTTTTTTAGCTTCACGAGCGCGCTTCGGTATTTCTGCTCGGAGAGAGGCAGCTTAAGTTGATCTTTTTCTTCTTTCCTGGCTTCTTTTAATTTTTTCCGCGCCCCTTCGATTGTGAATCCATCGGTGTAGAGAAGGCGTTTGATTTCGAGCAGCAGCTCGACATCGCGTTTCTTATATAACCGATGTTTGGACGGCGCCTTGGAGGGTTTCAGAAGGTCGAACTCGGTTTCCCAATAACGCAAAACGTAAGGCTCGACACCGACGATCTCGCTGACTTCGCCGATCTTAAAATAAATCTTTTCCGGCAAACGCGGAGGCATAGCCGGATCTATTCCGACGCGGAGGAGCTTGGCGCAGACTCGGGCGAAGACGAAGAAATACCGTTGAGACTTTTCTTCATGATCTGGCTCGCTTTAAAGGTCAGAACCTTTCGCCCGACGATGATGATCTCATCGCCGGTCTGCGGGTTTCGTCCCTTTCGGGGGCGCTTGGTATTGACGACAAAATTTCCAAAACCGGAAATTTTTACTTTTTCGCCTCGCTCCAAGCAGCCTTTAATGATGTCGAATGTCGCCTCGACGACGTCCGTGGCGTCCTTTTTTGAAAACCCAACCTTCTCGTAAATTCGCGTGATAATTTCAGCTTTCGTCATATTACACCTCTCCCCTGGGCACAGTCAGTCATGGCACGTCAGCCGCGTTGCTCGGCCCCAAATGTATCTCGAAGCCGTTGTACAAGATTCTGGTGAAGCCCATTGATCTCCGCGTCGGTCAGGGTTTTGTCCTCGGCGCGATAGGAAACTTTATAAGCCAAACTCTTCTTGCCGTCTGGAATCGGCGCCCCGAGATATTGGTCGAAAACTTCAACATGTTCGATCAAAGGCTCGCCGAGATTGTTGATCCAACTGATGACTTGTTGGGAGGCAAAATCACGATCGACCACTATGGCTAAGTCCCGCTCGACGGCCGGAAAGCGCGGAAGCGTCTGCGTCACTATTCGGCGCGGAGCATACTCAAGCAGTTTATCGAAGTCAAGTTCAAACACCCAGCCTGCAGGAATCTCGAGCTCACCGGATAAATCGGGATGCAGCTCACCCATGTAACCCAGTACAAATTGATCGCACCGCAACAGCGCCGATTTTCCCGGATGCAAAAACCTAAAATCGTTATGGGACCAGGATGTCCTTTCGGCAAGACGGAAAAGGTCGAGGATGCCTTCGACCACCCCTTTGCACTGCAGAAATCCCACCGAAACCTCTTCGCCCACATGCAAACCATAAATTCTTTGGGGTCCGTACAGGAGTCCGCCGACGCACCGGCGTTCATTGATTTCACCGGCTGCCGTCGAACCAAAAACCTTGCCCAGATGATATCCATGAAAGCTTTTCCCTTTGTGAGCAAGATTAAGTCGTAAATTGTCGACCAATCCGGGAATCAAGCTGTGGCGCATTTCCGCGTTTTCTTTCGCCAACGGATTGAGCACCGCCACCGCCGCAGCCGCCGGCTGCCAAAGGCCGGTGAAATTTCGATTCAACTTTTCCGAAGTGAACGGTAGATTAATGACCTCGGTCAAGCCTTCCCCAATCAAGAGTACGCTCAGTTTTCTTTCCCAAGCCAGTCGGCGGTCGATATTGCCGCCCGCAATTCTAGTCAGCGGTAAAGTCGTCGGAATCTTGTCATAGCCGCGCAAACGCGCCACCTCTTCGATCAAATCGGCTTCACGTGTAAGGTCGGCGCGGTTTGTCGGCACACGGACTCGCAGGACTCGGTTTTTCTCCTGTCGCTCGGTCTTCAAACCAAGGGCGTCAAACAATTTCTCCGCCTGCTTGAGGTCGACGCGAACGCCGAGGAGCCTTTCAAGGCGTTCCGCTCGCAATCGAAGCGTCACCGGTTTAGCCTTAACCGGATAACAATCAGCGGCGCCGACCGACGCATTTCCGCCGGCAATCTGCTTAATCAGCCACACGGCACGATCCAACGCCCGGATCGTCCCATCGGGATCGACCCCGCGCTCGAAGCGGTGCGATGCCTCGCTGTGCAACGCCAGACGTCTAGCCGTGCGCCGAATATTGGACGGCGCGAAGTTCGCGCTTTCGAGCAGAATCGAGCGCGTCGAGTCGCGCACTTCGGAATCCATGCCCCCCATAACACCGGCAAGAGCGATCGGCATTTCGCCATCGCAAATAAGCAAATCCTCGGGCATCAACTCGCGCTCGAGGCCATCGAGCGTGGTAAACTTTTTGATCGCTTTGGCCGGACGGACGACTATCCTTTTGGTCGGCATCCGCTCCAGGTCGAAAGCGTGCAGCGGCTGACCGGTTTCAAGCATCACGTAGTTGGTCGCATCGACGACGTTGTTAATGGCGCGGATGCCGCAAGCTTCCAACCGGCAGCGCAGCCAAGCTGGCGATGGCGCGATCCTGAGTTCGTCCACAATGCGCGCCGAATAGCGCGCGCAAAGCTTGGTGTCATCGATCTTCAGAGCGATGCGCTTGTTGATACTGGTATCTTTCTTAGTCGCGCTCGAGGGCACGGCTTTGAGTTTTGCTCCGGTCAAAGCAGCGACTTCCCGCGCAATCCCGATGATCCCCAAACAGTCGCCGCGGTTCGGCGTCACGGCGATTTCGAACACCCAATCGTCGCGATTGGAGTCCGGCTCGCGCAGCATCGCCTGCGACTCCACCTCGAGCCCCGCCATGGTGAGCAACTTGGCAAGCTCCTCGGGCGCTCCCGTGAATTCGACGAATTCTTTAAGCCAGTTGAAAGTGACCTTCATAATACCGAGTCACGAAGTATTGAAGCTATCAGAAAGATGACTCTTTGTATCGAATACTCCATCTTTCGCGCGGTCAAGCGAATTGTCTTAAGAACCTCAGGTCATTTTGAAAAAACAGGCGAATGTCGTCGATTCCGTATTTGAGCATGGCGATCCGTTCGACGCCCATACCAAACGCGAAGCCGGAGACCTTTTCCGGGTCATAACCGACGAACTTAAAAACCGCGGGGTCAATCATGCCGGCGCCGAGAATTTCCAACCAGCCCGAAGTCTTACAAACGCGGCAAGACTGCCCATCCCGCAGCGTCCCATCCCCGCCGCAGATCACGCATTGAATATCGATTTCTGCGCTCGGTTCTGTAAAAGGAAAAAAGCTCGGCCGAAACCTTACCCCGGCGTCGCGATCGAAAATTTGCCGCAAGAAATGCGTCAGCACGCCCTTCAGATCGGAGAAAGCGATAGCCTGGTCGACCATGAATCCTTCCACCTGATGGAACATCGGTGAATGCGTCGCATCGTCATCGTGGCGGTAGACCGCTCCGGGCACGATGACTTGAAGCGGTGGCTTGCGGCTTTCCATAGCGCGGATCTGCACCGGCGACGTGTGTGTTCGCAACAACCGGTTATTCGACACAAAGATCGTATCTTGCATATCCCGCGCCGGATGATCTTTGGGAAAGTTGAGCGCTTCGAAATTATGATAGTCGTCCTCGATATCCGGGCCGCGCGCGATCTCAAAGCCCATGCCCCAGAAGATATCGATGATCTCGTCGGTAACGAGTGTGAGGGGATGAGCGCTTCCCCTCGCCCGACGCGTTCCGGGCAGAGTGATGTCGACGCGCTCTTCTTTCAGCGCCTGCGATTTAGCTTGCTGCTTGACCGCGCCGAGCCGCTCTTCGAAATGCTCTTCGAGTGTGCGGCGCAACTGATTGAGCTGCTCTCCGGCATGCCGTCGCTCTTCTGCCGGCAAATCTTTGAGACCGCGGAGTCGAAGCGTGACGCTGCCACTGCGACCTAGAACCTCGACTCGGATCTGTTCCAGCTCTTTATCCGACTTGGCCTGCTGAATGCGAGCGAGAACCTCTCCCTGGAGAGTTTCCACGGAATCGTTCATTCGACTGCAAGGCTCGATCGCTTAAGCGCCCAGGTGGGATTTTGCGGTCTGAGCTATCTGGCCGAAAGCCGGCATATCCGCCACGGCAATCTCGGCCAGGATCTTACGGTCCAGCTCCACACCGGCGTGCTTGAGCCCCGTGATCAACTGACTGTACGAGAGACCGTTGATTTTCGCCGCCGCGCCGATACGGGTGATCCATAGACCTCGGAACGTTCTTTTCTTCACCCGCCGGTCCCGATAAGCAAACGTCAACGCCCGCTCCACCGTCTCCCGCGCCGAGCGATATAATCGTCCTCGGCCACCGACGTAGCCTTTGGCAAGCTTCATGATCTTTTTGCGTCTCTGCCGCGATTTGCTTCCACCTTTAGCTCTGGGCACTTGAAAAACTCCTTCCTGAGTAACGCCGAAGACTGAGAAGCCGGAGTCCGTTCTGTCCTTATGACTCAATCTCGAGGTTTGTTTGCTTATTTATACGGTATCAGTTTACGAATGTTCTTCACTTCCACCGCGGCAACCGTCGTCGCCTGGCGCAAATGTCTTTTTCGTTTTTTGTTCTTGCTCGAGAGAATATGACGTTTATACCCCTTGTTGCGTTTAATTTTTCCGCTCCCCGTGACACGAAACCGTTTGGCTGCGGATCTGTTGGTTCTGATTTTTGGCACTGTGCACTCCTTTGAGGTTGATCTTCGGGAACTCGTTGCCTGACGCTACTTGGGCGTCAACAACATCGCCATGCTTCGTCCCTCGAGACGCGGTTCGATATCGAGTTTGGCGATATCTTGGACTTGCACGACCACCCCGCGAAGCATCTGGCGGCCTAGCTCGGGATGGGTGATTTCTCGCCCGCGGAAAAAAACCGAAACTTTTACCCTTTGGCCCTTCTCGATGAATTGACGAATGTTACGGACCTTGTGCTCAACGTCATGGGCATCGGTTCGAGAACCCATTTTGACTTCCTTGATCTCGACCACCGAATGTTTTTTCGGCCCGTGGGATTTCTTTTTTTGCTCGTAGCGAAATTTGCCGTAATCCATCATCCGGCAAACAGGCGGTTGCGCGTCCGGAGCCACTTCGACTAAATCCAGCTCCTGGGCTTCCACTTGCTTGAGCGCTTCATGCAACGCCAACACCCCGAGCTGTTCGCCCTTCGGTCCGATCACCCGCACTTCGCGCGCGCGAATTTGATGATTAATCCTCGCTTCTCTGGCGATAGGCCACCTCCCTGTCCAGTTTGATCTCCATATGTTTATGCTTCTCCCATTTCTTGCGCAACCTCAGCGCGCAAGTGCTGGATAAATTCGCCGAGCGGCGCTGGCGCCAGGTTTTCGCCGCCGCGCCGCCGCGGCGCGACGGTACCCGCTTGGAGTTCCTTGTCTCCGATCACGATGGCGTAGGGGATTTTTGTCAGTTGCGCTTCGCGAATCTTGTAGCCGAGCTTTTCGTTTCGGCCGTCCAATTCCGCCCGCCATCCTTCGGCACGCAGGCGTTCGAAGACATTTTTAGCATATTCCTGTTGGTCATCGGTAACGGTCAGAATCTTTAGTTGCACCGGCGCCAGCCACAGCGGAAATGCCCCGGCGCAATGCTCCAGCAGAATGGCGATGAAGCGCTCGATGGAACCTAAAACCGCCCGGTGCAGCATGACCGGAGTCGCCTCGGTGCCTTCCGGGGTTACATATTTGAGATCAAAGCGCTCGGGCATCGCGCAGTCGATCTGCACGGTCGCCAGCGTCCACGAGCGTTCGAGCACGTCGCGAAAATCGAAGCCGATCTTCGGTCCGTAAAACGCGCCCTCGCCGGGAAGAACTTTCACGGAAAATCCCGACCGTTCCAGACAGCGGCGCAGCGCCGCCTCGGCAGCGTCCCACAACTCAACCCGGCCAAGAAACTTTTCCGGCCTGGTCTGCAGAGTAACTTCGATCCGATCGAAGCCGAACACCTTGTAGACTTCTTTAGTCATCGCGACGAATTGCGTGAGCTCGCCGTCGAGCTGCTCGGGCGTGCAGTAAATATGCGCATCGTCTTGGGCAAAAGAGCGTACGCGCGTCAATCCGGACAGCACGCCGGATGGCTCGAAGCGGTGCAGGCGGCTGAAGTCGGCATAGCGAATCGGCAGATCACGATAGGAATACTTTCTTGAGGCGAAAAGGTAACAATGACCCGGACAATTCATCGGTTTGACACCGTATTCACCGTCGTGCACATCCATCAAGAACATGTCATCTCGGAACGCTTCATAGTGCCCCGACGTTTTCCACAAATCGGTTTTATAGATCAGCGGCGTCACCACCTCGGTGTACCCGTAGCGGCCATAAAGCGTGCGAATATATTGGATGAGCCGGTTGTAGATAATCGTGCCTTTGGGATGAAAAAACGGCGATCCCGGTGCGATCGGGTGAAGCGAGAATAGATCCAAAGCCGGACCGAGACGCCGATGATCGCGCTGTTTCGCTTCTTCAATGCGCTTGAGGTAGGCATCCAAGTCCTTTCGGTTGGCCCATGCCGTACCGTAGATTCGCTGCAGTTGCTCATTGCGCGAGTCGCCGCGCCAATAGGCACCGGCAATACTCGTCAATTTGAACGCTTTGATCGCAGAAGTGCTCGGCACGTGCGGGCCGCGGCAAAGATCGACCCAGTCACCCTGGCGATAAAGCGATACTTTTTCTTCCGGGATTCCTTCGATAATCTCGACTTTGTAGGCCTCGCCCATCCTTCGGAATAACTCCGCAGCTTCGCTGCGCGGCATTTCCTCACGAACGATTTTTAAATCGGCTTTAGCCAGTTCCTGCATGCGCTTTTCAATCGACTCCAGGTCTTCGGGAGAGAAAGGCTCGCTCCGTTTGAAATCATAGTAGAAGCCGTTTTCGACAGTTGGACCAATAGTCACCTGGGTGCCGGGAAACAAGGTCTGCACCGCTTGCGCCATTAAATGTGCGGTTGAATGGCGCAGAGTGTCCAATCCATCAGCGCTCTCTGGCGATACCCACTCCAAAGTCGAATCTTTCTCAAGAATCCGGCTTAAGTCCATCAGCTGGCCATCCACTTTGGCTGCCACGATATCCTTTTTGACCCCGGCCGTCGCGGCGAGCTCGTCGATGCGAATGCCCGGACGGACATCGACGGATTTGCCGCCGGGTAATGTGACGTGGATACTGTCCATGCAGCTTGGTTACAAAATGGTAGGCACGGGCAGGATTGAACTGCCGACCTCTTCCGTGTCAAGGAAGCGCTCTCCCACTGAGCTACGTGCCTGCAAACTCTGACGGGAGCAATAGTTAAGATGAGCGGATCCGATAAACATCAAGCGTATCAAGTCTGACTTTTCCTGGCGCCCCCTGAGGCCATTCAACCGGGGGTTGTGAACAGCGCAAGAGATCGATTTTATTATCAATTTCTTCTCTGCATGTCAACTAGACCGGCCGATGGAGTGAGCCTTATTTTGCAGCCAGACTAACCCCCGATAGAGATACTGACACCCGGATACAACCGTTACGACGGCAGTTGAGACAACAAATATATCGAGCACACGCGGATTGAGAAGGCGCGGGTCGTGGAGCATGATCAACGCCACTGCCAGCGTCAACAACTGCAGCGTGGTGCTCCATTTTCCGATGAGAGTCGGATTCACTTGCAGGCGTTCTTCGATCAGAAAGTAAACAATTACGTATCCCAAGACGATGAGCACATCGCGCACCACAACGACGATGGCAAGCCACATGGGAATACCGCCAATCGATCCGAGCATAATAAAAGAAGTAATCACCAGCAGCTTGTCCGCGACCGGATCTAAGTAGGCCCCGAGAGCGGTCTGCTGATTCATCCGCCGAGCGGTAAATCCATCCAGGAAATCGGTCACGCCGCCGAGCGCAAATACCACCAGCGCTTCCCAATAGAAATGATAGGAAAGGAATTCTAGAAAAACCGGGATCGTCAATATGCGCAGTAGCGTGAGGAAATTCGGCAGATTCAGCATGAGCGGTCAAGTCGGCCATCCTGCCTGAACGGCGCTTCCGTTCAACAATTTGCGCATCTGTCCGGCCAACTTTGACGTAAGCAAAGCGGTGATTCGGATCACCTCGCCGTCATAGTCTTCATGGATAATCCTGCCCTGTTCACGCAAGAGCGCCAGCAAAGGCCCTTGAGCTGGAGTGAAACTCGCTTGGAACTGCACTTTGTCGCGATCCAGGATACTTCCGACGGTATTCAGCAACTCTACAACGCCGGCGCCGGTCAATGCCGAAATCGGACAGACGCCCAGCGCGCCGTTCGATTTAAATTGGCGGACGGGAAGCGCCGAGGCGACGTCGACCTTATTGGGCACCAACACCGTGGGCAGCTCCCCTGCGCCAATCTCGCCCAGCACGTCTTCAATGACGCGAACCTGTTCCTCGAAAAGTGGATTAGCCAGATCGATTAGGTGCAGCAGCAAATCCGCGCGGCTAACCTCTTCGAGCGTGCTTTTGAAAGAATCGATTAGAGAGTGAGGAATCTTGTTGATAAAACCGACGGTGTCCACAAGCATGACCTTGTCGCCGTTGGGCAAGCGCAGCGCGCGCGTGGTCGGGTCCAGGGTGGCGAAGAGTTTGTCTTCGACGAACACCCCGGCACGCGTCAGCGTATTCATCAAGGTCGACTTGCCCGCATTGGTATAACCGACCAGCGCCACCGTCGGAAACGGCACCTCGTGGCGCTCTTTGCGCTGCAGTGTGCGCGTGCGCGCGACGGTCTCGAGCCGATGCTTGAGATGGCCGATGCGCTCGCGAATGCGCCGGCGATCGACTTCCAATTGAGTTTCACCGGGCCCCCGCGTGCCGATACCGCCGCCGAGACGCGATAGATGGGTCCATTGGCGCGTCAGTCGTGGCAGCAGATACTGGAGTTGCGCCAACTCAACTTGCAGCTTGCCCTCATTGCTGCGCGCCCGTTGCGCGAAGATATCGAGAATGAGTTGACTGCGATCAATAACGCGAACCTTGAACGCTGTTTCCAGGTTGCGCTGCTGCGCTGGGGTGAGATCTTCGTCGACGATGATCAGATCTGCGTGAGTTACGGTCAAACTTCTTTGTATCTCGTCGACCTTGCCGCGGCCGATCAAGGTCGCCGGAGTCACATGTCTGACTTGCTGAGCAAATTTGGCTAAGACGGTCGCGCCCGCGGTTTCAGTCAACCGTTCGAGTTCGCGCAAACTCTCGTCCGGCGGCAGCTTGTGGTCGCGTGACGGCAGTTCGACACCGATCAGGACGGCCTTCTCTTTAGGGTGGTGCGTGGGAATCAACTGCTTCAAGAGTCTAGCGAGCGAAAAGCGACTCGTGTACCGAAGAGCCGCTCGACTGTCTCTTCCAATTCCGCTGATGACGCCACGCGCACCTGTTCCGGAAGCTCGATGACAGTCTCGCCGTTCGCGGGCGCCAGTAAGTGGAGAAAGACCGTCGCCTGGCCTGGATAGTCGAGCAACGTATCTCGCAAACGAACCAACTCATCGGCTGAAACTTCAGACTCGCGGACATAAAGATGGACTTTTTCGCCGTTGCCGTTCGATTTGCCATTGCCATTGGCGTGGCCGTTTTTCTGATTCTTTGCGGCGTCGGCAAGGAGAACCACCTCGTTTGCGATGACTTGCATCCGTTCTTCGCCGACTTCTAAGCGACCTTTGACAAAAATGGGATCGTCGGCGCCGAGCAGCTCTGCGCTCTTTTTGTAGGTATCCGGCCATGTGATGACTTCGATAAAACCGGTCTTGTCTTCGAGGTTGAAGTTGGCGTAGCGATCACCTTTTTTAGTATTGCGCAATTTCAAGGCCGAAACCACCCCGCCCATTTTGATTTCTCCCGGCTGCGCCTTCTCCTTCAACACCGATATGGTCCCGCTGGTGATTCTGTTCAGGACGCGATCAAATTTATCCAGCGGATGACCGGTAATATAGAAACCCAGCGCTTCTTTTTCGAAGGCCAACGTCTCCTGGGAAGTCCATTCAGTTACCTGAGGATAAACGTCGCCCGGTTTGCTCGCTCCCTTGGCGGGCGTGCCGAGCATGGCGAAGATATCGATTTGATGGCTCGACTCGTCGCGTTGATGCGCCTGCCCGGCTTTCATCGCGTCGTCCAGCGCGCCGATCATGCGTGCCCGCGAAACTTGCGTGGCATCGAAAGCACCGCATTTGATCAAGCTCTCGATCACGCGGCGATTGACCGCCGTCATATCGACGCGCCGGCAAAAGTCGAAAAGCGAACCGAAGGGACCGTCCTTTGAACGGCTTTCAAGAATGACTTCCACGGCCTTCTCTCCGACGTTTTTCACCGCCGCCAAACCGAAACGGACTTTGTCGCCGATGGGCGTGAAGTCTGCGCGGCTTTCGTTGACATCGGGCGCAAGCACCTCGATCTCCTTGGCGCGGCATTCGGAAAGATTTTTGATGACCTTATCGGTGTCGCCCATTTCCGAAGTCATCAATGCCGCCATGAACTCGACCGGATAGTGAGTTTTCAAATAGGCGGTCTGGTACGACACCAGCGCGTAGGCCGCGGAATGAGACTTGTTGAAACCATAGCGCGCAAAGGTTTCCATCTGGTCGAAAATTTCCGTGGCTTTTTTCTCATCGATTTTTTTGGCGCGTGCGCCCTCGACAAAGCGCTCGCGCTGCGCCGCCATTTCTTGGGGGTCTTTTTTGCCCATGGCGCGCCGCAGGATATCGGCGTCGCCCATGGTATAGCCGCCGAGCACCTGGGCGATCTGCATCACCTGCTCCTGGTACACGATCACGCCGTAGGTGTCTTTGAGAATCGTATCGAGCAGCGGATGCAAGTATTTGATTTTTTCTTTGCCGTGTTTGCGCTTGATGTATTCCTCGGCCATGCCGCTATCGAGCGGACCAGGCCGATACAGCGCTAAGATCGCCACCAGATCCTCGAAGCAATTGGGCCTGATCTTGACGGTCATCTCGCGGATGCCCGTGCTTTCCAGTTGGAACACGCCGGTGGTGTTGCCGTTACAAAGCGTTCGATAAGTTTTTTTGTCATCCAACGGCAAGCGGTTAACGTCCATCGTTTCGCCGCGCGTAATTTCGATGAGCTTTAAACAATCGTGAATCAAGGTGAGCGTCTTAAGACCGAGAAAGTCGAACTTGACGAGGCCGATCTTCTCCACGCAGCTCATGTCGTATTGGGTGACGATGCCGCCTTCTTTATCGACAAACAGCGGCAAGTGATCGACCAGCGGCAGGTTGGACAAGACCACGCCGGCCGCATGGGTCGAGGCATGGCGCACCAATCCTTCGAGCCGCAAGGCATGATCCATCAGAGTTTTGATCCGCGGATCGTTTTTCATCATCTCGCCAAGCCGCGGCTCCATTTTCATCGCTTCGGTCAGTGGATAATCGAATCCCTGTTTCGGCGCGGGAATCAACTTTGCGATGGCATCGGTTTCTGCGAATGACAACCCAAGAGCGCGGCCGACGTCTCGGATCGCGGCTTTGGCTTTGAGAGTTCCGAATGTCGCGATCTGCGCCACGCGGTCGGCGCCGTATTTATCTTTGACGTATTGAATGACTTGTGCCCGGCCGCGAATACAAAAATCGACGTCGATATCCGGCATCGAACGGCGCTCGGGGTTGAGGAATCGTTCAAACAACAAAACATGCCGGATCGGATCGAGATCGGTGATTTTGAGAGCATACGCGACCAAGCTGCCGGCGGATGAGCCGCGTCCCGGCCCGACAGGGATACCGTTTTCCTTCGCATAGTTGATAAAGTCGGCGACCACCAGGAAGTAGCCGGGAAATTGCATGCGCTTGATCACGTCCAGCTCGTATTCGAGCCGCTCCACATAACTCTTTCTGAGCTCGGCATCGATTATGCCCTCAAGACGTTGTTCCAGCCCCTGGTGCGCCAGCTCGTCCAGGTAGTCGTCAAGGCTGATCTCTTTAGGCGGTGTAAAGTTCGGAAAATGATACTTGCCGAATTCGATGTCCACGTTGCAGCGATCGGCGATTTCGAGCGTCCGCTCGACGGCGCCGGGACAATAGTCGAAGCCTTGATTCATCTCGTCGGCGGATTTGAGATAAAGCT
>WNGI01006017.1_pt1 | contig 14046 bp, 13 predicted proteins | sample 5400621 | NCBI WGS metagenome assembly WNGI01 (sample SAMN13153374, study PRJNA577476) | soil metagenome | isolation source: 20 cm soil or saprolite under Garry oak tree replicate 1 | place: USA:California | collected 2016-06-15
CACCTCGAGTACAGCGGGTACGGGAAGGTGGCGCCCGCGCCGTTGAGGGTGATCAGGCCCGCGGCGCCCGCGCCGGGGATCCTCACCCACAGCCCGGTGAGCCCCAGCAGGAGCCCGGCGATCGCCAGACCCGCCAGGCGCCGTCGCAGAGCGATAGTCATGCACGACCTCCTCCAGAGGAATCATCGGTCATGACCCCCTGTTGATGGGACCTCAACGACAGCGTACACCACCGGGGGATTTCAATGCGATGGGACGGTCAAGCAAGCGTTAAGAGAGTGTTAAGCAGGCGTGCCGGCCGGATGGGATGCGTGGAACGCCGGGATCAGCCGCGCGGGTCCAGGCGGTAGCCGATCCCGCGCACGGCTGAAATCCGCACCCCGCCCCTGGCCTCGACCTTCTTTCGCAGCCACGCGATGTGGGTGTCGAGCGTGCGGGTGTCCCCGAAGTAGTCCTCTCCCCACACGTCCTGCAGGAGCCGCTCCCGCCGGACGACCTTGCCCAGATGCCGGAGCAGCAGATGGAGGAGATCGAACTCCTTGGAGGATAGGGGGATGTCCACCCCGGCCGCGGTGACCTTGTGCTCCTCGATGTCCATCACCACGTCGTGGGCGACGAGTTTGTCTTCCGCCCCGGCCCGAACCACGATGGTCTCGAGGATGTTGGCGATATCCTCGCACCGGTCGGTGCTGGCCTCGAGGGTCTCGAGGATATCCTTCCACTTGAGGATCTCTTTGGCGCTGGCCCGGCCGGAGAACAGTTCCTGGATCGCGTCGCGCAGCACGTCGTCTCCCCGGTTCTCCAGGAGGTGCAGCGCCCGCGTATGGGGGAAGACATCGTGCATCCCCCGCAGCTTGCCGATGGCTTCGCCCAGTTCCCGCGCGGACTCAAGCACGACCTGGCCCATCGCCCGCGCGGACGGGTGCACGCGCCTGACCCGGTGGATCATCAGGCGCGCCGCCGCCGCCTCGATGGCGTCGAGCACGTCGTCGAGATATCCCGTCAGCTCCTGCACCGACTCTGCGCTGGCGGGACCGACGCGGCGCGTCGTCGGCGCCTCGAAGAGATCTCGGGCAATCGCGTCGCCCTTGTGCTCCAGATCGCGGATGACCTGCCACGCCTCCGACGTCGTGACCCGGCCGTCGAGCGCCGCGACCAGCGTCTTGGCGGCGTCCAAGATCGTCGCGGCCATCTCCTCGAGCAGCTCGGGCTTATGCTCGGAGTCGGCGGCGGGAGCTCCTGCCAACATCCGGTGGGATGCCCTATCGTCTGTCACGTGTCAACCTGTGTTCTTGGCGCCGGCCGTGGACGAACGAGCGCGCCGGGGGGAAACGAAGGGCAGCATGATCCCCAGTCATGTACGACCCCGGCAGGGATTCTTCCTCTGCGACCTCCCGGGTGGAGGAAACCCCGAGCGCCGCGGCGCATTCACCGGGCGTGTAAAACCGGATTCTATTCCAAGCGAGGTGATCGGCGGGTGGCAGAGCGCATCGGGTTTATCGGCCTGGGGATCATGGGACGCCCGATGGCCGGGCACCTGCTGGACGCCGGGTATACGGTCACGGTCTGGAACCGCACCCGGAGCAAGATGGCCCCGCTCGTCGAGCGCGGCGGCGCCGCCGCCAGCTCGCCGCGGGAGGTGGCCGCCGCAAGCGACATCACGATCACCATGGTCGCCGATACCCCGGACGTGCTCGACGTGATCCTGGGGCCGGAGGGCGTCGTGCACGCCGTCCGGCCCGGCAGCGTCGTCGTGGACATGAGCACGATCTCCCCGGCGGCGACCCGCGAGGTCGCCGGCAGGCTGGCCGAACGCGGCGCGGAGATGCTCGATGCGCCCGTGTCCGGGGGAGAGAAAGGGGCGATCGACGGCACCCTCTCCATCATGGTGGGAGGAAAACCGGAGGTGTTCGAACGCGTCCTCCCGGTGTTCCAGAAGATGGGCCGGCAGATCGTCCACCTGGGCGGGTCGGGTGCCGGGCAGGTCACGAAGGCCTGCAATCAGCTCGTGCTCTCGCTCACGCTGCTCGGCGTCGCGGAGGCCCTCGTGCTCGCGCGCAAGGCCGGGGTCGATCCGGCCAAGGTCCGGGCCGCGCTGCTCGGAGGGTTCGCGCAGAGCAGGGTGCTGGAACTCCACGGGCAGCGGATGCTCGACCGGAACTTCGCCCCGGGCTTCCGCACGCGGCTCTACCACAAGGACATGGGGATCGTCACCGAAACCGGACGATCGGTCGGGATGCCGCTCCTCGGCGGGAGCCTCGCCGCGCAGCTCTATCAGATCGCCATGAACCAGGGACTCGGAGAGATGGACTATTCCGTGCTGGCGCGGGTTGTGGCGGGGCTCGGCGGAGCCGAACCCTAGGTGCGCGGTCCAGAACATGATGAAACGCCGGGCGTTCGCGTCGTGGACCTGTGGGATCGGGGCCGGCCGCACCACACCTCCGGGTACTTCATCGCCGCCCCGCGTCCCGCGGTGGTGGAGACGGGAGCCGCGCACAGCGTCCGGGTCTGGCTGCGGGCGCTGGCGGATTGGGGCGTCGCCCCAACCGACATCGCCTACGTCATCGTCACGCACATCCATCTGGACCATGCCGGCGGCGCCGGCGCGCTGCTGCGGCATCTGCCGGCGGCGCGGCTGGTGGTGCACCGCCACGGCGCCCGTCACGTCGTCGACCCCAGCCGGCTGATCGCGGGCGCCCGCCAGGTGTTTGGCGACAACCTGGACAGGTTCTTCGGCCTGCCCGAACCCGTGCCGGAGGCGCGCCTGCTGGTGCCCGAGAACGGCGGTGAGCTGGATCTGGGCGAAGGCCACCGGCTGCGATTCATCGATGCCCCCGGCCACGCCCGGCATCAACACATGATCCTGGACACCGGTGCCGGCTGCCTGTTCGCCGGCGATGAGCTCGGAACGCGCTTCGTGGACATTGCGAGCGACTACGTGCTGCCCGATACCGCGCCGACCCAGTTCGACCCCGACGCCATGCTGCAATCGGCCCGCCTGCTGCTGACGCTGCGGCCGCAGGCGGTACTCTTCTCGCATTTCGGCCCCTACCCCCGGAGCGGCGACGTGCTCAGCGACCGGCTCCGCGAACAGGTGGAGGCGTTTGTCGCGCTGGGACGCAGCGGTCCCCAACCTCCGACGTACGAGCAGGTCCACGCACGCCTGCGTGAGCACGTGCGGCGCGACCTGGCAGAGGCGGGCATCGCCTGGACCTCCGCCGTCGAACGCGACCTGGGCGACCATCTGGAGGTTGCCGCCCAGGGCATCGTCGACTACAGCGAGCGGCGGCGCGCCGGGTAAGGACGCGCTGGGGTCCCAAGATTTCGCCTCACCGGCATATTCCCGGGGCGGGACTACTGCGATTCGTGCCCGTGCTTGTCGTGTCCGTGCGATTCGTGTCCGTGCGATTCATGCCCGTGCATGTCGTGTCCGTGCTCGTGCCCCTCGTGCGCGGGCATGGGGTGCTCCATCATCTTGAGCATCTCCGGACCGCCCGTACGGAGGAAGCGCCACACCAGCACCGCGGCGAGCGCGAGGAAGATGATGTTGAGGACGGACGTGTAATTCAGCACGATATGGGCTTCGGCCACGGTGGCATGGCGCGCCGCCGGCACGAGGCCCGCGGCCAGGAAGAGCAGGTTCACGACGAACCCCGCCGCCGCCATCGCGATGTACGACGTGATGAACAGGTAGATGGTCATCCGCCACCCGTAGTACTTCCTATAGATGTCGAGGATCGGCAGGATGATCAGATCGGCGAAGATGAAGGAGATCGCGCCGCCAAAACTGATCCCCCCGTTCCAGAGCACGGCGGCGAGCGGCACATTCCCCACCGAGCAGACAAACGAGAGCATGGACACGATCGGGCCGATCGCGGGCCCCCAGATCAGGCTCAGCAGCGGATGATTCACCAGGAAGAAGCCCTGCCAGAACGCCGCGGGCACCCAGGCCGCAATCGCCCCGGCGATCAGGAGCCCCCCGGCGATATCCAACCAGACGGCCGCCCAATCCATGACGAAGTAGTGGCTGACGGCGGTGAACCCTTCCGGAGAGGTCAGCCGCGTCCAGAAAGGACGGGTGTCCGCAACCGACATGTCCATCTCCGCGTGGCCTTCCATCCGGCCCGCGGCGCCCGCGGCGGCCTGGCGCCGCGCCTCCTCGATCAGGGGACGGCGCAGCGTGGCGCGAAACAGGAGCCAGAGGAGCGCGATCATGATCGGGCCCCCGATGAACTCGGCCGCGGTGAACTGCCACCCCAACAAGACGGCCATGATGATGCCGAGCTCGATCACGAGGTTCGTGGACGCGAACTGGAACACGATGGCGGCGGTGAAGTCGGCCCCTTTCCGAAAGAGCGACCGCGCGAGCGCCACGGCCGCGTACGAGCACGATGACGAGGCCGCGCCGAAGAGACTCGCCAGGAAGATGGAGCGCGGCGAGTCGTCGCCGAGCAGCCGGACCATCTGCCGCTTGGACGCGAACGCCTGAACCACCGCCGAGAGGGCAAAGCCCAAGATCAGGGGCCAGAGGATCTCCCAGAACATCGCGAACGCCAGGCTGAGCGCCTGGACCGCAGCCGTGAGCATAGGCGATTCAGACCTCCCAGTACTCGCCGATGACGCGCCGCACCGCGCGCGCCCGCGCGGCGGCGACCGCGAACGGGGCTTCCGGAATGTCCCGGTTCTGTTCGGCGATGCGGGGATCGATCCCGGTCAGGCCCTCGAGCGTGGCGGCCACCGAACACGAGAGGCCGTCGAGATCGTATCCCCCTTCCAGCAGGGCCGCAATCGGCGTCGACCCCGCCGCCTCGCGCACGAGCCGCGCCAGGTGCCCAAACCCCCGGGCGGTCATCAGCATCCCGCCGAGCGGATCGGCGTGGTGGGCGTCGAATCCGGCCGAGATCAGGATCAGCGGCGGAGCCGCCGCCCTGAGCAGCGGCACGACGACCTCCTCGAAGAGATGCCGGTAGCCGCCGTCCCCCACCCCCGCCGGGAGCGGGATGTTGATCTTGGTCCCCTCGGCCTGCCCCTCCCCCCTCTCGTCGATCGCTCCCGTCCCAGGGTACCACGCCTCCTGATGGAGGGAGCAGAAGACCACGGCCGGCTCCCGGAAAAAGATCTCCTGCGTCCCGTTCCCGTGGTGGACGTCCCAGTCCAGGATGAACACCCGGGCCAGGCCGTGGGTGTCGAGCGCGTGCCGGGCGGCCAGCGCGACGTTGTTGAAGACGCAGAACCCTCGCCCCTGGCTTCCCCCCGCGTGGTGCCCCGGAGGACGGACCAGGGCGACAGCCACAGCGCCCGGCCGGCCGACCACCGCGTCCACGGCGAGGAGGGCCCCGCCGGCGGCACGCCGGGCCGCAGCGTACGAGGCCGGCCCCACCGGCGTGTCGTGATCCAGATATCCTCCCCCGGCGGCGCTGAGCTCCCGGACCTGTCCAACATACGCGCGGGTGTGCACGCGGCCGAGCGCGTCCTCGCCGGCGCGCTCGGGCGAGGGATGCTCGCAGGCATCCCACAGCGGCGTGCGCCGGAGCAGCGCCTCGATGGCGTCCAGCCGTTCTGGGCGCTCCGGATGGCCGGATGCGGGCACATGTTGGCGGCACTCAGGATGCATGATCAGGGCAGGACGATGCGCGGGCGCGTCGTCAGCGGTCACGACGGCCGCCGGACCGGCCGGACCGCCCCGCGCAGCCGGGCCATCGCGGCGTCAACACCGTCGGGCGCGCCGAACACCGTCGTCCCGGCAACCAGCACCGAGGCGCCGGCCTGGACCACCTGAGACGCGGTCTCGGGCCCGATCCCGCCGTCCACCGCGATCTCGAACCCGAGCCCGCGCGCCCGCCTGAGGTCGGCGAGTCCGCGGATCTTGGCGAGCATCTCGGGAATGAACGGCTGCCCACCGCTCCCCGGCTCCACCGTCATCACCAGGACGGCGGCGACGGCGTGCAGGACCCACTCGATCTCCTCCAGGGGGGTCGCGGGATTCAGCGCCACCACCGGCTCGACGCCGAGCGCGCGGATCTGCTGGATCGTCTGGTAGAGGTGCGGGGACGCTTCGACGTGCGCGGCGAGGCGCGCCGCTCCCGCCTCTGTGAAGGCGCGCACCTGGCGCTCAGGCTCGACGACCATCAGGTGCACGTCGAGCGGCAGGGCCGTCGCCCGCCGGACGGCGCGGACCACGACCGGTCCCATCGTAATCTCCGGCACGAACCGGCCATCCATGACATCGATGTGGATCATCGCCGCCCCGGCCCGCTCGGCGGCGCGCACCTCTTCGGCCAGGCGGCCGAAATCGGCGGCCAGGATCGACGGCGCGATCTTGACGTCCCGGGCGGGCTCCGGGGTCAGGGCCGCATCTCCTGGATCAGCCGGTTGTCGATATAGATCTGCACAATCGTATAGCCCGATCCGCTCACCGTGGTCAGGATGGTATCCCCTGGGGCGTGCGTCTTCTGGTAGGCGGTGCGGGCTCCCTGCCCGTCGATCACCACGATCTTGACGTTCTGCTGCCGAGGTCCCTCCGGGACGATCAGGGTGATCCGGGTTTGCTTCCTGGTCGGGTTCCCCGGCGTGATCGGCGCGATCGGCGTGCCGGTCACGATGGGCTGCGGCGGAGGACTGCCCCCGGGACCCTGGGCCGCGGCCACCGTCACCGCGACCGCGTCCCCGTGGCGGATCAGGACCCCGGCGGGCGGCGCCATCGCCACCACCTGCCCGGGCGGGACGTCGGGGCGCGGGGCCTGGGTGACCTGCCTCAGCGTCACGCCGAGTTCGGCGAGGAGCCGCCGGGCGTCGTCCAGAGACCGGCCGACGAGATCGGGCAGCACCAGGGTCTCCGGACCTCTGTTGACCCGCAGGTAGACGGACGTGCCCCGCTCCAGCGAAGCCCCCGGGGCCGGATCCTGATCGAGGATCACACCGGGCGGCAGGCTGCTGTCGTAGGCCTCCCGCACCTCCCCCACCACGAGACGGGCCTGCTCGATGGTGAACCGTGCATCGGCGAGCGACCGGCGGCGCACATCGGGAACGGTGACCAGTTCCGGCCCCAGGCTGGTGGTCACGCCGATGACGCGGTCCACCTTGACCATCTTGCCGGACGGCTGATCCTGCTCGAGGACGAACCCGGCGGGCACGGTCCGGCTGTAACTCTGCTGGACCACCTGGATGGTCAGATGATCCTTCCGGGCCAGGCTCTGGGCGTCGGCGAGGCTTCTGCCGGTCAGGAGCGGCACGGTCACTTCCGGGACGTTGAGGTACGCCTTGAACGCCTGCCAGCTGGACGAAACGCCAATGACGAGGGTGAGGAGCGCGACCGTGAGGGCGACGGCGGGGATCAGCTTGCGCACGATCTCCGGCCGGCGGTCTTCTTCGGCCCGCCCGGCGCCCGACGCGACGAGCGTGTCCTCTTTCTCCGGCGCCGGCGCCTCCCGCCAGCGGGCGGCCAGCCCGAGCAGATCCTCCCGCATCTCTTCGGCCGACCGGTACCGATCCCGCGGGTCTTTGGCCAGCGCCTTCAGAATGATCTGCGCCGTATCTCGGCTCACCGGCTCGCCGTCGCGCCGCAGGGGCGGCGGCGCCTCGTGGACGTGCTTGAGCGCGATCGTGATCGGGGTGTCCCCGTCGAAGGGGAGGCTCCCGGTGACGGCCTCGTAGAGCACCACGCCGAGCGAGTACAGGTCGGCGCTGCGACCCACGCCGTGGCCGCGGGCCTGCTCCGGAGACAGGTACTGCACCGAGCCCAACACCGTCCCGGTCTCCGTGATCGCCGACGACGCGAGGGCGCGGGCGATGCCGAAGTCGGTGACCTTCACCTGGCCGTCCCGGGTGAGGAGGATGTTCTGGGGCTTGATGTCCCGGTGCACGATCTCGCGGTCGTGGGCGTAGGCCAGCACCTCGCAGACCTGGGCCCCGATCTCCCGGGCGCGCGACTCGGAGAGCGGGCCCACCCGCCGCAGCAGCGTCTTGAGGTCCTCCCCCTGGACGAACTCCATCACGATGAAGTGGACGTGTTCGTCCCGCCCGGAGTCGTAGAGCTGGACCATTCGGGGATGGGACAGGCGGGCCACGGCCTGCGCCTCGCGTTCGAAGCGGGCCACGAAATCTTTGTCGTGCGCATACTGCTCCCGCAGGACCTTGAGCGCGACCTCGCGATTGTCGGACAGGCGGCGGCCGCGATAGACCAGGGCCATCCCGCCCTCGCTGAGGTAGCCCGTGACCTCGTACTTGCCGGAGAAGATCCGGCCGATCACGGCTGATGCGAGAGCAGGTTGCGCAGGACGCTCTCGGCTTCCTCCGCGCTGCCCGCGGGAATCCCGTGGATGAGGCGCGTGCGGTCGGCGGGGGCGATCCGCGCAACCGGGACCTCGGTCACCTTGATCACCCCGGAGAGCGGCAGGCCCAGCACGCGCGCGGGCGTCCCCCACATCACGGCGACCATGTCCCCCCGGACGCCGAGGAAGTAGGCGTGGTCGAGGCGATACGCCGCCACCCCCGCCGCCAGGATCGCCGCCAGCCCCACGGGCGCGAGCAGGCGGGCCGCCGCCCGCCCCATCCACCAGGGCGCGAGGCGGATGATCACCACCGAGGCGTTGTCGAATCCGCCGCGCGCATTCGCCAGGCCCAGCAGCACGCTGCACGCCTCCGCCGCGTCGGCCGACGACCTGATCACCGAGTGGATCTCCGGCGAAGGGACGGCGGTGTGGAGGCCGTCGGTCGCAAGCACCACGGCGTCTCCCGGCCGGAGCGGTTCGTCGATCACGTCGATGTCGACGTCCGGCGCGGCGCCGAGGGCGCGGGTCAGGATGTGCCGTTGGGCGTGTGTCTCGACCTCGGCGGGGGTGAGGCTGCCGCGGCGCGCCAGCTCCGAGACGAGCGAATGGTCGGCGGTCAGCTGGCGCACGTCCTGTGCGCGGAGCAGGTAGGCGCGGCTGTCGCCGACGTGGGCGACGATACCCGCGCGGCCGTCGGCGAGGAACGCGGTGCAGGTCGTCGCCATGCCCGTCAACCCCTCGGCCTGGGCGTGCGCGTAGATCGCCGCGTTCGCGCGCCGGAACGCGTCGACCAGGGCGTCGCGGGCCGGGGACCCACCCGCCAGGAGCGCCGGCAGCTCTTTCCGGAGGGTCTCCACGACCATGGTGCTGGCGAGATCCCCTCTCGCGTGCCCGCCGAGCCCATCGGCCACCGCGAAGAGCGAGGCCCCCCGGCCCACATCCTCGACGAGGAGAATGCGGTCTTCGTTCACTTCCCGCACCCGCCCGGTCTCGCTCCGACCGACTCCGCGGGCCGCCAGACCCGCAAGACGCATCACGAAGACCGCGCGCCTTGCGATCCTGGCGCATGCGACCCTGCCGGGGAAGCGCCCTGCGCTCCCTGCGCTGCCGGCGTCCAGCGTGAAGGCCGGCCCAGCCCCGCGGCGAGCCGGAGCTGCCCGCACGCCGCCTGGATCTCCACGCCCCGTTCGATCCGCACGGTCACCGGGAGCCCGGCGGACCGCACGGCGGACGCGAACGCCCGAACGCGGGGAATGGGAGGACGGCGGTACACGATCCCGTCGACGGGATTGAGCGGAATCAGGTTCACGTGACTGCGGACTCCGGCGAGGAGGCGGCCCAGGGCGCGCGCCTCGTCCGGCCCATCGTTGACGCCGTCAATGAGCACGTACTCGAATGTCAGCCGCCGCCCGGTCGCCTCGATGTATTCGCGGCACGCCGCCATCAACTCGGCCAACGGATACCGCTGGTTGACGGGCACGAGCTGATCCCGCAGGGAGTCGGCGGGCGCGTGCAGGGAGACGGCCAGCGTCATCTGCAGCCGCTCCCGCGCGAGCTGCCGGATCTGCGGCGCGAGGCCGACGGTGGAGACCGTGATGTGCCGCATGCCGATGCCCATCCCGTAGGGGGCGGCGAGAATCCGCACGGCGCGCACGGTGGCGTGGTAATTGGCCAGCGGCTCGCCCATGCCCATGAACACGACGTTGGACAGGCGGGTCTGGCCCTGGGCCCGGATCAGGAGGAACTGCCCCAGGATCTCTCCGGCGGAGAGGTTTCGCGCGAACCCACCGAGACCGGTGGCGCAGAAGGCGCATCCCATGGCGCACCCCACCTGCGTGCTGATGCACGCGCTGCGCCGGCCATCCGCGAACCGCATCCGCACGCACTCAACCGTCTGGCCATCCTCGAGCGCCACCAGGAGCTTGGTGGCCGACGCGTCGGGCGCTTCCTGCGTCCGGCGGACGGCCAGGCGCCCGATCCTCGCGCCCTCCGCAAGCCGGTCCCGGAACGCCCGGGGGAGATCCGTCATCTCGTCCACAGCGGCGGCCCCCCCGACGTAGAGCCACCGGGCGATCTGGCGCCCGCGGTACCGGGGCTCGCCGAGGCGCTCCACGAGCGCTTCCAGGTCCGGGAGCAGCAGCCCGCGCAGATCGAGACGAGTGGATGCGCGGCCGGTGGTCATGGCGTCCGGCGGCGAAACACCGCGACGAAGAAGCCGTCGGTATCGTGACGGTGCGGGGTAAGCAGCGCGCCGCCGGGCCCGGCGGGGAGCGCCGCCGGGGCGGGCGCGCCGCCGGTTCCGGGAGGCCACCCGGTGATCGGCGCGGGCTCGAACCCGGCGTGGGCGCCGAGGAACCGGGCCGCGACCTCCGGGCCTTCCTCCGGCTCGAGCGAGCACACGGCCAGCACCAGCGTGCCGCCGGGCCGGACCGCGCGGGCGGCGCCCTCGAGGATCTCCAGTTGACGGGCCGCGAGTCCGGGAAGGTCCTCCGGCCGGAGGCGCCACTTGATCTCCGGCCGGCGCCGGAGCACCCCCAGCCCCGAGCACGGCGCGTCCACGAGCACGCGGTCTGCGCCCCCGGGCACGGCCGCTTCCAGGTGCGCGGCGGCGATGGGCCGCGGGTCCACGATCCGGACCCCGGTGCGCGCGCACTGGCGGGCGAGGGCGTCCAGCTTTGCCGGAACGATGTCGCAGGCCACGATTCGGCCCTGGTTCTCACGGCCGACGAGCATCGAGCCTTCATCTTGCGGAGAGTACCATCCGTCCGCGTAGGCGGCCCGGCGCGCATCCGGAGAGGCCGAGACGATTCGCGCGCCTTCGGGAAGGAGCGCGGAGCGCACGGTGCGGACCCCGAGCCGTTCGAGCGCATCCGCGACCGACGCGGGCGTGCCGCGCACCGTGTTCAGGCGAATCGCCGACGGCGGCGCCGCGTTGTTGGCGCGACAGAGCGCGCGGGCCTCGTCGGATCCGAAGCGCTCCATCCACCGGCTGACGAGCCAGGCGGGATGGGAATGGCGGAGCGCGATGCCCTCGGGGGCGGCGCCGCCGTCCGGGATCGCGATGGGTGAGGTCGCGATCCGGCGGAGCACCGCGTTGACCAACCGCGCGGTCCCCGGGTGGCCGACCTGCTTCGCCAGTTCGACGGCCTGCGAGCAGGCCGCGGAGGGCGGAACCCGGTCAAGGAACAGCAGCTGGTACGCGCCGATGCGGAGCACGGTACGGATGCGGGATGGGAGATCGTCGAGCGGGGTCCGCGTGACCTGCGAGAGGACCCAGTCCACCTCGGCCCGGTGCCGCAGCGTCCCCAACGTGATCTCCGTGGCCAGCGCCTCATCCACGGCGCTCAGCCCGGCGCGGTCCAGCGTCGTGCGGAGCAGGACGCCGCTGAACGCGCGGTCGGCGTCCACGCGGTGCAAGACCTCTAACGCCACCTCCCGAGAGGTGCGCGGGCGGGCCGCCGGGCGCGCCGGGCCCGCCCGTAGTCCGTCCGCGGAGCCATCACTCCTCACGCCTGTTGGCGAGCAGCAGCATCCGGACGAGCTCGAGGATCGCCGTCGCCGCCGCCGCAACGTAGGTCAGCGCCGCCGCGGTCAGTACGGAGCGGACACCGCGAAGCTCGTCGGGGGTGACCAGGCCTTCCTCGCGCAGCGCGCGCAGCGCGCGGGCGCTGGCGTCGAACTCCACCGGGAGCGTGACGACCGTGAACACCACGGCGGCTGAGAAGATCAGGATCCCCAACTGGAGCATCGTTCCCGAGTGGAACAGGTAGCCCAGGAGGAAAATCGGCCACGCCAGCCACGATCCGAACTGCACCGTGGGCACCATGGCGGACCGCAGCGCGAGGGGCGCGTACTCGCGGGCATGCTGGATCGCGTGCCCGGTCTCGTGCGCGGCCACACCCACGGCGGCCACCGAGGCTCCCCCGTAGACGTCCGAGGAGAGGCTCAGCGTGCGCGTCCGGGGATCATAGTGATCCGACAGCATCCCGTCGATTCGTTCGATCTGCACGTTGGCGAGGCCGTTGCGGCGCAGGATCTCCTGGGCGGCCGCCGCCCCGGTGAGGCCGGTGCTGACCGGCACCCGACTGTACCGCGCGTAGGTCGACTGCACCCGGAGCTGCGCGTAGAGCGCAAGGAGGATGGCCGGGAGCACAATGATCATCGTCGGGTCCCAGAACCAAAACATCGCGTTCACCACCTCACTTAAATTGTAGCACAGCCTACCTCGGCTCCACTCTTCTTGGCCTTCGCGGCTGCCCTAACGGCCGGCGCGGGGAACGCCGCGGATCTTGGCCGCGCCGGGCGGTCCCGCGGGCGCATCCGCGTGCGGGACGCCGAGGACCGTTCCGGGGGCAATCGGATGCCCTCGCAGGTACTCGGCGGCCGTCATCCGGCGGCCGGAAGGGGGCTGGACCTCCAGGATGAGCAGCCGGCCCGCGCCGGTCGCGACGACCAGCCCCTCATCGCCAGAACGGACGACGGTCCCCGGCGCTTCCCGTCCCGCCTCGGCGAGCGCGGCGGCGCGCCAGATCTTGAGCGGGATGCCGTCCACCTCGGTGTAGGCGACGGGCCAGGGATCCAGCGCCCGGACCAGGTTGGCCAGGGCGACCGCGGGATCCGTCCAGCGGAGCCGGGCTTCCTCGCGGGAGAGTTTTGGAGCGAGCGTGACCCCGCCGGGATCCTGAGGCCTGCGCGGCGCGCGGCCCGCCTCCAGCAGCCCAAGCGCCTCGACGAGCAATGCCGCGCCGCACCGGGCGAGACGGGGTTCCAATGTGGCCGTGGTATCGTCGGGGCGGATCGGGACCGCGCGCTGCAGGATGATGTCGCCGGCGTCCAGCTCTTGGCTGAGGTAGAGGATGGTGACGCCCGTCTCGGTATCGCCCGCGGCGATCGCCCGGGGGATCGGCGCGGCGCCGCGGTAGCGCGGGAGGAGCGAAGGGTGGAGGTTGATCCCGCCCATCGGGGCCACCGCCAGGACCTCGGGAGGCACGATGCGGCCAAACGCCACGACCACAAGAAGATCCGGCTTCAACTCCCGCAGGCGGGCCAGATGCTCGGGCGCCTTGAGCGAGGCCGGCTGCAGCACCTCGAGCCCGTACTGGGATGCGACGGCGGCCACCGGCGGTGGAGTGACACGCCGCCCTCGCCCCTGCGGCGCGTCCGGCCTGGTCACCACCGCGGCCACATCGCCGACCGCCAACACCGCCTCAAGAGACGGCACCGCAAACTCCGGAGTCCCCATGAAGATCAGCCGGATCACGACGCCTCGGTTGGAGCCATGTCTGCGGTCTCGTCCACCCGGCGAAGCGTCTTCGGATCCCGCACCCGCTCCGTGAACAGGATCCCGTTGAGATGGTCGATCTCGTGCTGGAGGACCCGGGCGAGGAGACCCGCCGCCTCGATCGTCACGAACCGGTTTCGGCGATTGCGCCCGCGGACCGTCACCCGCTGGGCCCGCGGCACATCGCCCAGCAGCCCCGGGATGCTGAGGCACGCCTCGGTGGCGACCACTTCGCCCTCCTGGTGCAGAATCTCCGGATCGGCCAGGGCGATCAGCCGATCTTCGATTTTCGCCACGAACACCCGGCGGCGGACCCCGATCTGAGGCGCGGCCAACCCGAGTCCGTGCGCCTCCCGCAGCATCTCGAACATCTGGTCCATCAGCGCCCGGACGTCGGGCGTGACGACCCGGACGGGCTGCGACCGCCGGCGCAGGAGCCCGGCTTTGGGACTGTCCACGGTGATGATCTCCATCGGGTTCCTAGTGGATCTCCTG
>WNGI01021411.1_pt1 | contig 14046 bp, 13 predicted proteins | sample 5400621 | NCBI WGS metagenome assembly WNGI01 (sample SAMN13153374, study PRJNA577476) | soil metagenome | isolation source: 20 cm soil or saprolite under Garry oak tree replicate 1 | place: USA:California | collected 2016-06-15
ACCGTTACATCGAGAAAAAGCTAACGGAAGTGAGACGCTCGGTGGTAGACGGTGCGCATCTTTCCGCCGCCCTTGCGGCCCAGCAAATGTTCCCGGACTTGCTCACCGATATGATGGCAGTGGGCGAGCAAACCGGGCATTTTGGTCAAACCATGATGACGATCGCAGACGTTTACGAGCGGGAACTCGATCGCACCGTCACCATCACCTCGGGGCTAATTGCGCCGGTCATCATCGTTATCATTGCCATTGTCGTTGGCTTTGTCGTATACAGCATTTTGTCTGCGGTATTCTCCATGACGCAAAGTTTGCAGTTTCGGATGCGCTGAGATAGCATCCGCCCAATTTGATGCGTCAGCGAAATTTGACGGTGGGACTGATCCTGGCGGCGCGAACCCTTCTCGCGCAGGAGGCGGTCAATCGCGATTCGATTGTTGCGAGGCAATCTACCGCCGTTGCCATCACAGCCCCCGTTAGCGGTAACGCCTGGATCGATCTGCGGCAAAATGCGAAGCCGGGCGCCGTGCAAAGCGTTCCCGATTGGGTCGAGGCGGTAACGTTCATTCCCTCGAACTCGCGGGCGGATACCGTGGCGCCAAGCGTGTTCCGCATTCGGCTGGCAAGACCGGGCGGGCGTGCCAGCGTTCTTTTTTTCCGTCTCTTCTTTAACGATCAGACCTCAGCGCGTCCCGAGATTGTGGCGTGGGACGAATCAGGCTCGCAATTGCTCCGCTCCGGTCCTCTTGGCACTGGCATTGATCTGGAGAGCTCGGAATCAGTCATGATTCCGATGCACGGCATTACCACCGTTGATGTGGAAATACCGGGCGACGGCAACAGTGTGCGCGGCGCTTATTTGGAATGGATGACTAGCAGCGAGATGGTGCACCCGCCAAGCGCTGGCTCGCAGGAAGTCATCCCCGAGCCTTTTGCGACGACTTTGGCATTGCACGCGCCTGCGCAGGATTCGGAAGAATTTGGCACCGTCACCGCCTCGTTGTCGGCCGATTTGATCCACATTGGTTCTACTTCGAGCGAAGCCGCTGTCTTCGAGTTCGGCTTGGAATCGCAACCCTTGCTTGCGCTCGTCACGTTCGAAATCGCCGGCCCTCGCATTGATTCACCGCCACAAGTAATCGCGAACGGTGAAAACGTTGGACCCGCCTCGCTGGTCATGCCGGGATTGGCCGATCCGGGTTATCGCGGGGAAATGCATGCCATCGTCAGCCAAATGCAGTTCCAATACACCGGTTGGCTTCGCGTGCAGAAGATCGTCCCGGTAAGCACGCTCCACGCCGGGACCAACCACCTCACCATCATCAACGGCCCAAATGCTGCCAGCGCCGTCATTCGGGCTACCCAGATTCAACTAAAGTATCTTTGGGACAAATCCGATTATATTTTGAAACCAGACCGCTGACCCGGTGTCTAAGTTCTGATGCGAAAAAAACAGCAGGGTTTCACATTGCTCGAAATCATGTTGGTGGTCACGATCATCGCGCTGTTATTGGCCGCCGCGATAAAATTCATGGCCCCGAACGTGGATATCGCAAAGCGGGTCCGGGTCGCAGGCGATATTCAAGCGATCAAGACCTCGCTCCTGGCGTATCAAGGAATCAACGGGTTTTATCCAACGACCGAGCAAGGCCTGCAGGCATTGGTTACTGCTCCCTCAACCGATCCCCGGCCTGCCCGCTGGCAGCAGTTCATGGAGGCAGTTCCCACGGATCCTTGGGGCACGCCCTATGTTTACCGCTGTCCCGGTCAGAAGAATCCCACCAAATACGATTTGTACTCGGCCGGCCCGGATCGGATTCCCGATACTACAGACGACGACGCAGGACAATAGGGGCTGACTATTCCTCTGAATCGTCCGGAGGCGGCACGTTTGGCGTCGGCATCGGAGTCGGATTTCGCTGAATGACGCCGCGCTGACGGATCTGGCCCGGCTGAGGAGCTTGCCTGCCCTGCTGGTACGTTGGGGGGAGCGACGGAATCGGCGCCGGCTTTATGTAAGGTTGCGGCGGCGGCGGCATTCCAGGCGGATAAAGCGGCGGCTGCGCATTCATTTGCGGCTGATTCGGATTCGGCCCTAACTGGGAAAGCAAAGCCTGATTGAAGGTCAGCGTCGCGTATTTCCCGTCCTTGGTGATGGTGACCTTCGTCTGTCCCATCTTGTCCGACCACTGGATATCGCTAATGGCGAAGCCGTGCTCCGGCCCTTTAGTCGATAAATACTCTTTAAAATTTTTGTCTGTGGCGGAGGCGATCGTGACAAGGTCGCCGTCGGCGGAATGCGCTGCGTTCGCGACATACAAGTCCTTAGCGAAATCGGGAGTCGAAGTCGGAACGGCTACGGTAGCAATGGCAAAAGGCGAACGATTCAACATCGCTTGATAACGGGTAAAGTCCGGGCGTTTCGGCAACGGATCGTCTGCCAGTGCTGTCACTGGGATTATGCCGATGATAATTAATAAACTGGTTTTCATCTTGCTCCGCTCTCCGGCGCGTACCAGCGCGCTATTTTAAATCTACCACGCATTTGCGTTGGGTCACTCGGATCGATGGCAATATTTGCGCTCTCAAAAACAATGAAAGCATCGGGCGCTTGCACGTCGTAAAGAAAATGGACCAGCGGTGGCCACGGACTTTTCGTTTCAATAGAGGCAAAAACTGATTGATACGCGCCCGCCGCAGGGCTGTTGCCGATGGCCGGGTTTTCAATCAATACGCTATATTTGCCGGCGATTTGTTTGAGCTGATCGAGCAAAGCCGAGGCATCGCTTGCTCCGTGAAAAACCGGCTGATGCTCGCGCAACCATTGCTCGCGTTTCGACCAAAGATCGCTTTCCCGCAGCAAGACCGTTTGCTCATTGTGCGCTTGTTTTCGTTTCGCGACTTCGACTCGCGAATCCCCAATGGCGCGGAAAAGCCAGCTCCACAAAAACAAGTTCGCCAGCAAAAATATCACCAGCGCCACCAGTCCAGTCAGGACCTGCTCACGCCGGTTCATTCGTTGCAACACTTGCGCGATCATCGCGGTCGTCCCTCCAGCCGGAATTGCGCGTGATCGTTCGGCAAAATCCGCGGCGATTGCATGTCGAAAGTAAAACTTTGCAAATCGGGATGCTTTTTGACTTTCTCTGCGAATTGATAGGCCAGTGCGGCTTTGTTCGCTTCGCCCTCAACTGAAATCTGACGTGCCGATTGATTGTAGGCGGTGATGCGCACATCCTGCGATGGCAGGCTGTCGAATAGGTGCAGCAAAATTTCGATCGGGTAAAAATGTGGATCGATCGCCGGAGCGAGCGCTTTCCAATTATTAGCCGCCGCTCGCACAAAAACAGTGCGAGGAGCATCGCGTTCAATCTGGCGATCCAGTTGCCGTTCACGGAATTTCAAGTAACCAAGGTGAATAAGAGCGAGCGCGACGATTGCGCCGTACGCTATTCCTGCTACTGCCAGCCGTTTTTTCCATTGTTCGCGCCGGACCTGACGCAAACGCTCATCGCGCCATGCTTGTGGAAGAAGATTGAGGCCGGTCGACGCGGGTGGCGTTTCAATCGCCATCGTCTCGGTCGGCGCTGCCAGGGCCTGCTCGATCTTATCACGCAGGCCAAAACATTTTTCGTCTACTAACACGTTTTGAAACGACGCGGTAATTCCCTGTAATTCGGCCGTCATGGTTAATTGCGGCAGTTCGAGCTCGAGCGGCGCCGCCACCCCGCCATCAATCGTCCGCGCAAAACTAAGCTTGCCGTTTTCGGAAATGGCGGAAACAAGTGCACCGGATTCCGGATAGATGAACAAAGCGCAGCCTTTTCCTGCGTGGGTCGCGACACGTTGCGCGGCATAGACCGTGACTGCGCGCGGAATGACCCTCCGATTCAACAACGGCGCCGCGATTTCCGTCAGCCGCTGATTCTGCACCGCCACCGCAGAAATCACGCATTCACCATTGGCTTGTTCGATCACCTCGAAATCGCTGGTGACGTCTTCACTGGAAAAGGGAAGCGCCTTCTCCAGCTGGATGCGAACCATCTCGCGCAATTCCGATCCTTCCACGCTGGGCAAACGCATCCGTTGCGCCAGCACCACCGAAATGGGAAGTGCCAGCACGACATCATCATCCGTACTCAAGATTTCCGCGGCGGCATCCAAACTGGGAAACGCTCGCACTCGCCAATTGCCGTTTTCCGCAGGCCGACTGATCAAATTCCATCCTTCCGCCCCAGGAACGAGAAAGAACTTGCCCATTAAAATTCCTTCCAAGTAATCAACTGCGGCGTAAGCCCGGCGCGACGAAAGACCAGCTGGATTACGCGAGTGACGTCGCCGGACCGCCCAGTGCTAACGATTCGTAAGACAGGATCCTTGAACGAAACGAACGGACTCAGCTCTCGAAATTGCTCCGGAGTAAGACCGAGCGCGACGCGAATCTCATCCAGGCTTTTGAAAACGGTGTCATCGGCCGTGCCATCAATCCCATCCGGTCCCGCCCGGAGTTGGAGGAAACGGTCGACCATGGCATCCGTAAATCTCGGGAGCGCGCGCAGGACGTCTCGCGGCGCCCAGGCCATATCAACCGGTCCGGTGCTGTTGAGCGTGAATTCCTCGTCCCAACCCGGCGCCGAAGTAAAAGTCTCCCACCCTTTCACTTTTTTCAGTTCGTCGATTCGGACTAATAACGCATTGGCCGGTTGGTAGTCTTCGCTCGCTTCCGCTCCATTCAAACGCACCAGATCATCCGGGTCCACCCAGTCGAGCAGACAGTCGATCATCCGATCGCGTTCGTTCAATTCGATGCCTTTTAGCTCGAGGTACTGCCGCAGCATTTCGATCCGCGTCGGATTTTCCCCGGCCACCAGCCAGTTGATATTCAATCGCCCGCCTTCGCCAGTGATGCGAGCGCTGTAACTTTGACGGGGACCAAACTTGCCTTGCAGATTCGGCGAATTCGGTTTGATCGCCGGAGCGATTGCCACTTCCGCGCCCGAGGCCGCCATGGCCTGTGCTTCCAGAATTCGGTTTTCGCTTCCGGAAAGATTAAGGCGTGAATCAATATTCAACGCCCAGGACATGACCAAGGCTGCCAGCAAAAAGAGAGCCCAGAGCGAAAGCAGAAGGGCAGCGCCGCGCGATTTCGAGGGCCTCATAGTGGCATCCGTGCAAGCGGTACGGTGATTTCCGTTGGCGCCTTCGCATCGGTGCGACCGATCACCACCTTGACCAGACGCGGCAGCGTGACGGTGTCGGTCCAGCGCTGCACCCACGTATTCAAACGTGAATCGAAAAAGCGAATTTGTAAGGTACCGACGTTATCGATCAGACGGACCCATGTTTCTTGTTCGTTTCCAACGGCCGTGCCCTCCTTTGGTTTGCGCAAGAGACCGAGATCGAGCTGCCGGCTCTTTGCATCGCGCGCCCGCAGCCGCAGGCTCACCCGAAAATCGCCTGTTGCATAACGAGTCAATAATCCCGGGCCGGCCGGGCAAAACCAGGTCAACTCATCGCGATCATGGCCGTCGATCTTTAATGGCTCGCCCGCGAGTGCGGCCGTCCCCGGCGGCAAACTTTGCAGCTGCTGAGTCAACAACTCGCGCAATCCATTGTAGCGCGCTTCCACCGCATCCGCTTCCGATGAGATCCGCATCGCGGTGACGTTGGCCTGCACGAAACGATAAATCGCCAACGACATCATCCCCAGAATGATCACCGCCAGCATGATCTCAAGCAGGGTGAACGCACGCGCGCGCAGAGTTCCGAGGAGCGCAGGCTGCCAGCCTGTTGTTTGCGGCAGCTTGCCGCAAACCATCATTCCCCGCGCGACTTGTGTGTCAGCAAAGCCTCCGTTCGCGCTGCGCGCGAAAATGCGTTCGGCGCGGCGGCCGAACGCGGCAGGCTGGCAGCCTGCGCTCCCCAAAGAATCCGAGCAGCGTTCAAAGCCGGTAAACATAAAATGCAATCGCTTTCGACTGATCCGCTCCGCCGCGCGTCCAATTTGCCATTAAGGTCACACGAATAATTCCGGTTAGCTCGGTCCCGTCTTCTTCTTTCATTTCCTGCGGCGCGGCTTTCTGCACCAAAGCCGGTATCGATTTTAGATTCCTTTGCCTTGTCCGGTTGTCCCGGGGTCGTTTCGATTTCCACCATCCGGTTCGCCAGAATCTCTCGCACCCGCGCGTCATCCGTGCTCAAGGCACTCGCGTTCATGCAATTATTGACCGCGCGCCCAAGCGCGATGATACCAATGGCAAAGATAAACAACCCGAGCAGCACCTCGTAAAGGGCAAAAGCTGATCCTGCAAAAGTCGCCTTATTAGCGCGGCGCATAAGTAATAATCTCTCCCAGCCCGCTCAACGGCGAATACTCTGTCGTCCAGCTGCCATCATCGCTGGCAAAGCGGATTCTGGCTGGCTCGCATACGCCCGACTCCCAAAAGATCCACTCCGCTGGCACCTTTTTCGATAACGCCGCCGGCAACTCGACCCGCCATTTCTCCTGGCGCGCGATAGGCATGGTATCGATCGGTTGGTGCGGTTCCGTTTTCAAAAATGCCGCTGGTTGCAAGCTGACCTGGACATCATTCCAGACAATTAAGTAGGCACGGTGTTCAGCCAGACTACGCTCATGCGCCTGACGCACCAGCTCATTAAAACGATCTAGCGATCGATGAAGCCGCTTGTCCGCCAGCACACCATTCAAACTCGGCACCGCCAAAGTAAGCAGGAGCAATAAAATAAAGACCGCGATTATTACTTCGACCAAGGTAAACCCGCGCTGGCCCTGCATGCTTGGAATTTACGACTTGGCTGGAAAATCACAATGCGCCACTCAGATATGGAGCATTGGAGGGATGGAGCAATGGAAAGCGGCAGAAGACAGCCGCTCCAAAAGCTGTCGCCTGCTTGCACCCCCAAATTCGCGAGTGTTTGTTTAGCGCCAGGCGGTCGCTCGCCAGAATCTTTTCGTCATTCGGACTTCGTCATTCTTTCGTTATTCGTCATTCGTGCTTCGTCATTCATCGATGGGTCGGTGGGGACGAAATAATTAAACAGTGACAGCGCCGCTCATCACTCCATTGCTCCGCCGGACAACTGGCCGCTGGAACACAGGCACGCATGCCTGTGCGGCCAGCCCCGAATGCTTTCGGGGCTGGAGGGGAAACGGGCTACAAGCCTGGTTGGCACACAGATCCGCACACGGGACGGATTCGTCTTCTGCCGAACTTGGAAGTCTATGTTTCGGCGCTCCCCCGGACAACGAGCCGCTAAAAAATGGCAACCAAGCGACAGCATGTCGAAATTCAATGTGTTAAGTTTGTTATATGGCTAGCACGGTTGCGCACAGAGTTTACCAACAGCCTAAGATGAATGTACCCCCGCGAGGCACGAGGGAAAATCGCAGTTCACGCGCTCTCGTCGTTCGCGTCGGTTTATTGTTCGCTGCGCTCTTCGTCATCGCCGTTTTCATCTGGCAAGGGATCGCTGCCCACGGTGCGCCCGACCCGTTGCAAGCCCACACCAGCGCCACCGTCGCCTCGCTCGATATCGGTGTTCTCGTTTTCCGCGAGGGACTCGAATGCATTCTTGTCCTCGCCGCCGTCACCGCCAGTATGACCGGCTCGCGGCGCAATTATCGCAAACCGGTGATGTCGGGTGCGGCCATCGCGTTCCTCGCCACCCTCGCGACCTGGTTTGTCGCAGTGGGAATCATGAAGCAGTTGAGCGAGAACGTTCCCGCCCTGCATTTACAAGCCGCTACCGGATTGCTGGCAGTGATTGTCCTGCTTGTGATCATGAATTGGTTCTTCCACAAAATTTACTGGGGCGGCTGGATTCGCGCCCATAATCGCCGGCGCAAATCGCTCCTCGACGCTGCGACCACCAATTCGCGTCTTCGCTGGGGACTGATTCTTCTCGGTTTCACTTCGCTGTATCGCGAAGGATTTGAAGTCGTGCTTTTCCTGCAGAGCTATCATCTGCGACTCGGTGGCGCCGTCGTGCTCAAAGGAACGCTGCTCGGTCTGGTCCTTACCGGGATGGTCGCGCTCCTCACCTTCGTTCTGCAACAGCGTTTGCCTTATCGCAAAATGTTGATTACCACCGGCATTCTGCTCGGCGTCGTCCTGCTGGTGATGGTTGGAGAGCAAGCTCAGGAAATGCAGCTTGCTAACTGGATCTCGACTACACCGATTCCCTGGCTCGCGCATGCCATTCCGGCTTGGATGAGTCTGTGGTTTGCCGTTTTCCCGACTTACGAAACCCTGGCCGCACAATTTCTCGCCGCTCTTCTCGTCATCGGTTCCTATTATGCCGCGAAACGCTTCGGCGCCGTCCCGCTCGCCGGCACCGACTCGGTTGAGGAGGCGAAACGCGTCAGGATCAATGCGCCAATGGTAAGACCGGTTCCGGCCATCCGGTAATTGGGACGCATCCTTTGAACTTAGTGCGCTCATGTGTCCCGCGCCTTGGTTTGTAGCCACGGCGCTCAGTCGCCATGCCCCGAATTCCTATTGCCCGACGCATTCGACCCGAACACAGCCGTCCACGGCTGTGCGCCCAGCGGGCTTTCAGCCCACTGTCTTCAAGATCGCTCTCATTATTGCTGCGGTGATGCTACTCTGCCAAACTTCCGCTTTCGCCGGAGCGCGCCATTTCACTTTCCTTTACGAAGCGCCTACTGCTGCGCCCGGCTCCTTTGAAATCGAAAACTACGCCACCACACGGTTTGCCAATGGTTTTACCGAAGCTGTCTTTCGTCATGAGCTCGAGATCGGAATTACCGAGCACTTCCAAGCCAGCATCTATTTTGCGAACTGGAATTATACACGCAGCCACGAGAATCGTGGCGCGCACTACGACAGTTCCTCCCTCGAATTAATCTACAATCTCACTAATCCGGTTACCGATCCGGTCGGCGTTTCTCTCTACCAGGAAATCAGCGCTGGGCGGCGCGCATTTGAATCGGAAACAAAACTCATCGCGCAAAAAAACTTCGGCCCCCTCATTCTCGCTTACAACCTGACGCTGGAAGCGGAATGGGAAGATAAAGGCCTGCGCGAACATAACGGCGAGATCCAACAAGTCTTCGGCGCGAGCTATGAAATTAGCCCGAGAATTTCTGTGGGAGCGGAGATGCTACACGAGATTCTTTTACCCGGCTGGCATAGCGCTGAAGCAGAAAATAATTTCTTCCTCGGCCCGAATATTTCCTATCGCGGTGACCGTTGGTTTGCCACCGTAACCGCCCTCGCCCAAACCACCCGCACCGAAAGCGAACCTAATTATCAAGTGCGGCTCATCTTCGGAGTCAGCTTGTGAGCGCAGACCCCTGTGCCCGCGGTCGCCGGCTGCGGACTCTTTCCCCTAAACCTGCAGCCAGTGTCGCTGACCCGGGCCCGCGGTCATTGACCGCTACACCTTTCACGCATCGCACCTGTTGGGTAGGCCGAGTCGTAGTTAGCTGCGCAAACTTTGCCTCGCCGCCCGCAATTACTCCAGCCATAATTGAAAATGCCCGACCCGATCACGCAAGCGCAAAAGAACTCGTAACCGGCCGCAACTTATTTGTTTCCCGCTGTCTCGAATGTCACACTCTGCCCTCAGTGACGAAACATTCGCCGGATGAATGGCCACACCTCGTTAGCCGAATGTCCGGCCGTGCCAATCTGTCTGCCTCCGATCAATCCGCCATCATTGCCTATCTGCGCGCCGCATCGTTTGTACGCCACTAATTTGTCATCCTGAGCGAAGTCGGAGGATCTCTTACTATTCCCAAACGAGATGTATCGAATTGACGCCCGAACCGACTGGGCGTCGATGATTCATCTCTTTCGCCCAGATTTGAGCGGGCCGAGTGCCGCGGCGCTCGGGATAATTTGGCAAGCCCACAACTCCGCGCCCGCATTTTGCGCTCATCTCGCCCTTGCGCTTTACCTTCCGCACGGGGGAAAATGCGACACATCAAGATTGCGACTTCGCTTGGAATGACAAGTGGGTGCAGCACGCTGCTCACCGAAATCCCTCGCTGGCAACCGGAAGCGGTTGCCCTACAAATATCCGCATCATCCGCGTCATCCGCGATTCGGCATGATTAACTGCGCGTTTGCAGTTGAACGGTGCGCGTAAGTCTGGAACTTACGCGCCATGTATTCGCGTGGTCTTCGTTCTTTTTTTGCTTTTCTTTTGCTTGGACTAACCGGTGCGGTATGCGCTGCGCCATCAGCGTCGCCGGGCGCATCCTCCACTCCGGCGCCGCAAATCGATCCGAAACTTTTTTCCGGGATGCAATGGCGACAGGTCGGGCCATTTCGCGGCGGTCGTGCCCTGGCGATTGAAGGCGTGCCGGGCGAGCCGAATACCTGGTACTTCGGCGCGGTTGCGGGCGGGGTTTGGAAAACGCTCGATGGCGGCGCGAACTGGACGCCGCTCTTTGACAAGCAGGACATTTCCTCGATCGGCGCCATCGCGGTGGCGCCATCCGATCACAACACCATCTACGTCGGCACCGGTGAAGCCGCCATTCGCGGCGATACCACCTACGGCACCGGCGTTTACAAGTCGGTCGATGCCGGAAAAAACTGGAAGAATATCGGTCTGCGCGACACCCGCCAGATCGGCGCGCTCATCGTCCATCCGACCAATCCCGACATTGTTCTCGTGGCCGCACTTGGTCACGCATTCGGTCCAAATGCGGAACGGGGAATTTTCCGGACCAGCGATGGTGGGAAAACGTGGACGAAAGTTCTCTCCAAAGACGAGAATACTGGCGGGATAGATGTGGTGTTCGATCCGCATAACCCTAACCTCGTCTTCGCTTCGCTCTGGCAGGCACGGAGGCAGCCGTGGTTTTTCTCCAGCGGCGGGCCGGGCAGCGGTCTTTACAAATCGGAGGATAACGGCGTGACCTGGAAGCAGCTAACGGGAAATGGACTGCCCGACGGCATTCTCGGAAGAATCGGGATTAGCGTTTCGGGTGCGGACTCCAATCGTGTTTATGCCATTATCGAAGCGAAAGAAGGGGGGATTTTCCGCTCCGATGATGGAGGCGAGAAATGGACCAAGGTCAACGACGATGGCCGGTTTCGGCAGCGCGCGTGGTATTTCAGCAAGATTTACGCGGATCCAAAATCAGTCGACACCGTTTACGTTTTGAATACCGGCGCATTCAAATCGGTGGACGGCGCCAAGACCTTCAACCTATTGCCGGCGCGTCATGGCGATCATCACGGGCTCTGGATTGACCCGCAAAATCCGAATCGGGTCGGTAACGCCAACGACGGCGGCGCCAGTATTTCAATGGATGGCGGCAAGACCTGGACGACGCAAAATAACCAGCCGACCGCACAGTTTTATCATGTCGCGACTGACAATGCCTATCCCTATCACATTTATGGAGCGCAGCAGGACAACTCGAATGTAGGCATCGCAAGCCGGAGCGAGGAGGGTGTGATCACGGCGCAGAACTGGTTTGTTGCGGGAGGCGGCGAGTGCGGCTTTGTCGTACCCGATCCGCGCGACTGGCACATCATTTATTCCAACAACGAGGGCTACATCTCTCGTTACGATAAGAATCGCGAGGAAGTGCAGGACGTCAGTCCGATGCTGATCGATAACTCCGGTCATGGTGCAGCCGAGCTGCCGCATCGTTTCCAATGGGTCACGCCGCTCCTTCTTTCACCGCATAATCCGGACGTGCTCTACACCGCGGCGGAATGCGTTTTCAAATCGACTGATCACGGCCACAGCTGGATGCAGATCAGCGGCGACCTGACGCGTAACGACAAATCGAAACAGCAACCAAGTGGTGGCCCACTGACGAACGACATTACCTCGGTAGAATACTACGATACCGTCTTTGCTCTTTCCGAATCGCCGAAACAACAGGGAACCTTGTGGGCCGGTACCGACGATGGCCTGGTGCATGTCAGTACCGATGACGGCAAAAATTGGGCGAACGTGACGCCGAAAATGCCGGAGTGGAGTACGGTCTCGATCATTGACCCTTCACCCTATGACGGGAACACCGCATATGTGGCGGTCGATCGTCACCGCCTCGATGATTTCAAGCCCTATATCTTCAAAACGAGCAATCTCGGGAAATCGTGGAGCGGGATCACGAGCGGAATTCCAGAGGGCGCATACGTCCGTAGCGTGCGGGAGGACCCGAAGCGCAAAGGCTTGCTCTACGCCGGCACTGAGTTGGGCGTCTATTTCTCGTTAGACGATGGCGCGCATTGGCAATCATTGCAATTAAACCTGCCGCCCTCTCCCATTCACGACCTCGTCGTAAAAGATGACGATCTCGTCGTAGCGACGCATGGCCGCTCTTTTTGGGTGCTGGATGACGTGACCCCGCTACGACAAGTGAATGCGCAGAACGCGGCGGCGGATGTCCTTCTCTACCAACCGCAAGCCGCAATGCGTTTGCATTATCCAAACGAATTCGATAAGCGTCAGCCAGCTGGCGACAATCCGCCGCCGGGCGCGATCATTGACTATTATTTGAAAACCGCGCCGAAAGATGAAGTGACTCTCGATATTCTCGATGCCCAGGGGAAAGTCATTCGCCATCTCTCGAGCAAAGAGAAGAAGGACAACGAGCAGCCGCCAGAGTGGCCGGATCGGGTTGAGCGCCCCAAAACCATTCCCGCGAATGACGGGACGAATCGTTTTGCCTGGGATTTGCGTTATGACGATCCGATTCAGATTCCAGGTGCGTTCTACTCCAGTGATGGACCGAAGGGGCCGCTGGCGTTGCCGGGTAATTATCAGGTGAAGCTGACCGTTGCAGGCAAATCGCAAACTGCGCCGCTGCGTTTGGAGATCGATCCACGCACCAAAGGCGCAGAGGACGGCCTACAAAAGCAATTCACGCTCGCTATGAACGTGAACGATCGGATTTCGCAACTGCACCAGGCGGTGAATGAGATTCGCGAAGTGAAATCGCAGATCAAAAACTTGCACATGAAATTTGGTGACGATGCAAAAGTGAAGGGAGCACTTGAAGCTGCGGACGCGATGGAGAAGAAAATGTCCGAGGTGGAGCAACAGCTGATCCAGGTGAACATGAAAGGTTCGGAGGGAAATCTGGCTTTCCCCAGCATGCTCAACGAACGATTCGACGTATTCAGCCACGCCATCGAATCAGCCGACACCGAACCCACCCAACCACAGCTCGACGCCTTTCAGACGTTGAGCACCGGCCTGGACGAACAGTTGAAAAAATGGACCGCCCTCAAGCAGGATGACTTGCCGAAAGTGAGCGCGATGATCAAACAGGCGGATTTGCCGGCGCTGATTATTAAGGAGAAAAAGAGTGAACTGTGATCCGTGATCAGTGAATCGTGAATGGATAAACTTCTCACTTCTCACTCATCACTTCTCACCTTCCCTATCCCTTATCCACGCTGTATTTCCCGGGGCCGATGAAGGAAAGACAAACAAGAACGATGACGGCTTCGATCGGAATAATTATCGAATAAAGACCGTGCTCGTGGTGCGAAACGGCAATGGCGTTTACCAGCGCAACCAGAAAGGCGAGCAGAATGCCGATGCGAAAGGCAAATCCGAGCATCATGAAAATTCCGCCAACACATCCGGCGAGCGCTCCCAGAAAACCCCACCAATCCAGATGGGAATGAAAATTAAAAACGCGCATGGCGCTGCCAAATTGCCACCAGCGATGTTCGCCGGAGAGAAGAACCGGCCCGCAAATCAAAATGAAGATGAGACCGACGCTCGCCCGTAAAAGCAGGAGACCGGCTTCGCGATATTTTCCAAGAAACTTTAGCACGCCGTGATGCTGGTCGAGCACGGAGTGAATTTCAATGACGAAGCACGAATGGTCCGAGCCGGACTGGCGTTGAATGACAGCGAAGCCCGAATACTCAAATGACCGAATCAGCAATCGGTGCCTTCTATCGTCATTCGGGTTTCGTCATTCCTTCGAGCTTCGTCATTCGTCATTCGTTATTGAAAACAATGTTTCACCACCTTCTCTTGTCGGAGCACCTTGCTAATTTTCCTCATGGCCAAGATTGA
>WNGI01006442.1_pt1 | contig 14045 bp, 13 predicted proteins | sample 5400621 | NCBI WGS metagenome assembly WNGI01 (sample SAMN13153374, study PRJNA577476) | soil metagenome | isolation source: 20 cm soil or saprolite under Garry oak tree replicate 1 | place: USA:California | collected 2016-06-15
CCTCGGTGTTGCCGACCTTCGCCCGGTAGCCGTGGACCGCGAACTCGCCGTACTCCGTCGGCAGCTTCGCGGTGGCCACGCGTTCGACGAGGCGCTCCTGGGCCATCCGATGGGCGATGAGGTCCTTCACGGTGATCAGGCGAAGGCCCTGACGCCTGGCGAAACGCTTGAGCTCAGGCATCCGCGACATCGATCCATCAGGGTTCGTGATCTCGCAGATGACCCCGACAGGGGACAGCCCGGCGAGCCGGCAGAGGTCGACGGCGGCCTCGGTTTGGCCGGCGCGTACGAGGACGCCCCCGTCACGCGCCTGGAGCGGGAAAATGTGCCCGGGCTTCACGACATCGTGCGCTTTCGTTTTGGGATCGGCCAGCACCTTGATGGTCTGCGCGCGGTCGGCGGCGCTGATCCCCGTCGTAACACCCTCGCGCGCGTCGACGCTCACGGTGAAAGCGGTGCCGAGCCGTGCTTCGTTGCGCGAGACCATCTGCGGTAGGTCGAGCTCCTGGAGTCGCTCGACGGTCATGGGCACGCAGATCACGCCGCTCGCGTACTTGCGGATGAACGCGACAGCCTCAGGAGTTACGAGCTCCGCCGCCATCGTGAGGTCACCTTCGTTCTCGCGGTCCTCGTCGTCGACGACGATGACCATCTTTCCGCGGCGGATGTCCTCGATAGCCTCGGCGACCGACGCGAACGGACCAGCTGGCGCGACCACTCTCGGTCGCTTTGGAACCACGCGCGTCACTTTGCCCATGCCTCAAGTCTAGGAGCCGGTCATGCCCTTTTGACGAGGCGCTCAACGTACTTCGCCAGCACGTCGGTCTCGAGGTTGACGAGATCGCCCGGAACGAGCGCGCCGAGCGTCGTCCGCTCGGCGGTGTGGGGGATGAGCGCGATTTCGAAGAAGGTCTTACCGAGCCCCGCGATCGTGAGGGAGACGCCGTCCACGGTGATGAATCCCTTCATCACCACGTAGCGGGCGAGCCCCGGCGGCAGCGCGAAGCGCAGCCGTGCCGCGCCGCCGCCCTCGTCGCGCCGAGCGACAAGCTTGGCCGTTGCGTCGACGTGTCCTTGCACGAAGTGGCCCCCGAGCGCTGTCGTCGGCGTCGCCGCGGACTCGAGGTTCACTCGGGTGCCGCGGATAGCGCGGCCGAGTGTCGTCCGCGCGAGGGTCTCGGCGACCAGGTCGACGGTGAAGCCGTGCGTGTCACGCTCCACCACGGTGAGGCAAGCGCCGGCAACATTGACGCTCGCGTCGATCCCGAGATCCTGAGCCACGGCCGATGACGCGATCTCGAGTCGCAACCCCGACGCGTTCGGCCCCGCGTGACGGACGGTCCCGATCTCCCCGACGATGCCGGTGAACATCTACCCGAGTGCTCCTTCCAGCGCGAGATCGTTGCCCAGCCTGCGCACGCGGACGTCGTGCAGGTCGCTCGCCTTGGGGACGCTCTCGAGCGCGGGCGGTCCGTCGCCGCCGGCGACCGGCGAGAGGAGAAGCAGCACGCGATCGGCGAGGCCCCCACGCACCAGAGCGCCGGCCACATGCGGTCCGGCCTCGCTCATCACGGTGTTCACGCCGTGCTCTCCGAGCCAGCGCAGCACCGCCCCGAGATCCAGTCCGCCGTCCGCGCGCGGAGCGGTGACCAGCAGCACACCCGCTTCGCGGAGCCTGTTCGTGCGACGAACGTCGGCATCGCGCGCGACGAAGATCACGGTTCGCTGCGGGTCTTTCGCGCGCACGACCTTGGCGGCGGGCGGCGTGCGCGCATCCGCGTCGACGATGACCCGAAGCGGATCGCGTCCTTTGACTTCGCGAACGGTAAGCGCGGGGTCATCGGCCAGGACGGTGCCGATCCCGACGAGCACCGCGTCGTTGCGGTCGCGAAGGCGATGGACCTCGCGCAGCGCGGGCTTCCCCGAGAGATAGCGCCGGCCCGGAACCGCCACGCGGCCATCGACCGTCACGGCGAGCTTCAGCAGCACCGAAGGCCGACCGCGCTTGATGCGCGACACGAATCCCGCGTTCAGGCGCTCGGCCTCGTCGCGGAGCACGCCCTCCTCCACCTCGACGCCCGCGGCCCGCAACCCGCGGATCCCTTTGCCGTCGGTGCGTGGATCGGGATCGCGCATCGCGACGACGACGCGTTCGATCCCGGCCTCGCGGATCGCGTCGATGCAGGGCGGTGTGCGGCCGTGATGAGCGCACGGCTCAAGATTGGTGTACAGCGTCCCGCCGCGCGCGGCGTCGCCGGCCTTGCGAAGTGCGTTGACCTCCGCGTGCGCCTCGCCTGCCGCGTGGTGGTAGCCCTCGCCGACGATCGTGCCCTCGCGCACCACGACCGACCCGACGATCGGATTCGGGCTCGTTCTCCCTGCGGCTCGCGAGGCAAGGCGCAACGCCCGGCGCATGTAGGTGCGGTCAGAATCGGTCACGGCTGCTAGTCTGCGGCCCTCGTGACCGTGCTGAAGATGCCGAGCGCCGCGAACCCCGGCCACGAGCTCCTCCAGTCCGCCCTCTCGCAGCTCGACCGCGCCGCGAAGGCCCTGAGTCTCGATCCCGGGATGCACCGCTTTCTCCAGCAGCCCGAGCGCACTCTCATCGTCGCGCTGCCGGTCACCATGGACGACGGCCGCCTGGAGGTCTTTACCGGCTACCGGGTCCAGCACTCGACCGGTCGCGGTCCGGGCAAAGGTGGGATCCGTTTCCATCCCTCGGTCACGCTCGAAGAGGTCCAGGGGCTCGCCATGCTCATGACCTTCAAGTGCGCCGTGACCGATCTTCCGCTGGGCGGCGCCAAAGGCGGCGTGGCCGTCGACCCGCGGAAATTGTCAAAGAACGAAGTCCAACGCCTCACAAAGCGCTACACCGCCGCGATCCTTCCGATCATCGGGCCCGAGCAGGACATCCCCGCGCCGGACGTGAACACCGACGAGCAGACCATGGCATGGATCGTCGATACCGTGACGATGATGACCGGAAAGCATTCGCCCGAGGTCGTTACCGGCAAGCCAGTCGAGCTCGGCGGGTCGCGCGGCCGGACCGAGGCTACGGGCCGCGGTGTCGCGTTCGTCGCACTCGAGGTCCTTCGTCGCGAGGGGAAGGAGCCCGCCGAAACTCGCGTCGCGATCCAGGGCTTCGGCAACGTCGGCAGCGTTACCGCGAAGTCGCTAGCTGCGGCAGGGTGCCGGATCGTCGCGATCTCCGACGTGAGCGGAGGCTACGCGGCGCCCGATGGGATCGACGTCGCGCGCGCGATCGAGCACGTGCGCCGCAATCAGGCGCGAACGCTCGATGGCCTTGCAGGCGTGACGCGGATCTCCAATGCGGAGCTGCTCACGATGGACGTCGACGTGCTGGTCCCCGCGGCGCTCGAGGGGCAGATCAACCGCGAGAACGCGCACGAGATCCGTGCCCGGATCATCGTCGAGGGCGCAAACGGACCGGTCACCGCGGACGCGGACCGGCTTCTTGCGGAGCGCGGCGTGCTGATCGTGCCGGACATCCTCGCGAACGCAGGCGGTGTCGTGGTGAGCTACTTCGAGTGGGTGCAGAGCCGCGCCCAGTTCTACTGGGAGCTCGAAGAGGTCGAGAAGCGGCTCGAGATCTACATGCGCCGGGCGATGGAGCTCGTGCTCGCGAAGGCGAAGGCCTATGACTCCCCGCTCCGCGAGGCCGCGTTCATCGTGGCGGTCGAGCGGGTGGCGAGCGCGATCACGAAGCGAGGCATCTTTCCCTAGTGCACACGTGCGCGAAGTGTTCCCGTCGTGCGAAGGGCTACCTCGCAGGGATGCGGGTGCCCTAGACACCGGCAGTACAGTCCAGCGGTACCGACGTACGCGCCGGGGAAGGAAAGGGAATGGGATTCCATCTGTCCGCACAGCTTGTTCGCTACGCAATCGTAGGGGTGCTGGGTGTGTTCATCGGTGGAGCTGGTGGCGTCTTCGCGGCTGCGTTGATTCCCGACGCCAACGGAGTCATCCAGGGCTGCTACGACAACAAGACTGGTGCGTTGCGCGTCGTTGACTCCGCGGCAAACTGCCTCAAGAACCAGGTTCCGATCTCCTGGAACGAGCGCGGGGTCGCCGGAGCGACTGGCGCGACGGGTGCGACTGGAGCTACCGGAGCCGTGGGCCGGGGCCTCACCTCACTCAACGATCTGAACGGACTTCCGTGCGGAACCACTAATTCGGGTACGAGCCGCGTGGTCTACGGCAGCGGTGGCGCGGTCTCGCTCTTCTGTGACGACAGCACCCCGCCGACAGTCACTGACGCACGCGTTCTGAACAATGTCGGCAGTACCGACTTTGCCGAGCCAGACGATGCGTTCTTCCTGACGTTCAGTGAAGAGATGAATGGCAACACGGCAGGCACGATCAACGTCGTGGACCAGGATGGGACCACCGCAACGGTTCGCTGCTCGATCGACGCTGCCTGCACCTGGAACACCGCGCGCACGACATTGACGGTGACCCTGACGAGTCCTCTATCGAACGATGCCGGCACGACGCCGGGACTCCAGATCCCCATGCTTGTCACGGCGTTCGGCAACCTCACCGACACAGCCGGTAACGCTCCCGACGTTCTCGGCTCTCAGGATCGACTCATCGATTACGAGTAGGCGCAGGCCCGGGGGCCGACCCGTTCCGAGAGTGACGGAGGCGCGCGGCCCCCGGGAGCCCATTCCTTGCATAATTATCCAGCCGGCCGCATAATCCCACGCCTATGCCAACGGGGGTGGCAATCGTGGGCGTCAGCGGTTATGCGGGCGGGGAGCTCGCGCGCCTCGTGCTCCGGCACCCCGAGGCGCGGCTCGTCGCTGCCGTCGCGCGCTCGCACCAGGGCGAGCCGCTGCGGGCCGTGCAGCCACACCTACACGCGGCGCCCGATTCGCTCGTTATCGGATTGGACGTCGGGGACGCCGAGGTCGTGTTCACGGCGCTTCCAGCGGGTGAGGCCGCGAAGCAGGCAGCCGGCTGGCTCACGGACGGCCGCACGGTCATCGACATCGGAAGCGACTTCCGCCTTCGCGATCCGAAACTTTACGACCGCTGGTACGGGTACACCCATCCCGCGCCGGAGCTGCTGAAGGAAGCGGTCTACGGCCTGACCGAGCTGACGAGGGATCGCGTTCGAACCGCGCGCCTCATCGCGAACCCCGGCTGTTATCCCACCGCGGCGCTCCTCGCGCTAGCGCCCGCGCTGAAGTCGGGACTCGTCACGGAGGACATCGTCGTCGATGCGAAGTCGGGCGTGACCGGCGCCGGCCACTCGGTCGAGGATGCGTACCTCTTCGGCACCATCGACGAGAGCGTTCGTCCGTACGGCGTGCCCAAGCACCGCCACACGCCCGAGATCGCGCAGGAGGCCGCCGCGCTGCTCGGCAAGCCGCTGAAGCTGACGTTTACGCCGCACCTCGTTCCGATGAACCGCGGTCTCGTCGCATCTTGTTACGCACCGCTTCGTCCCAGCAAAAGCGCCAAGGACGTCGCGGGCGCGTACGCGCGTGAGTACGCGGAGGAGCCATTCATACGAGTCCTCGACACATTTCCCGCGACGAAGGCCACGCTCGGAAGCAACTGGTGCCTCGTGCATGCACTCGTCGACGAGGAAAACGCGCGCCTGGTCGCGTTCGCGGCGCTCGATAACCTGGTGAAGGGCGCCGCCGGATCCGCGCTCCAGAACTTCAACGCGCGCTTTGGCTATCCCGAGACGATGGGACTGGAGGCCCTCCCCCTGTGGCCGTGACGAACGAGTTGCCTCCAAAGCCCACCGGTGAGCTGCTCGGCTACTCCGTCGGCGCGGCTGCCGCCGGCGTCAGGGATGGAAGACCGAGCCGGCTCGATGTCGCGTTGATCGTCTCGGATCGGCCGTGTTTCGCCGGAGGTGTCTTCACCACGAACCAAGTCATCGCGGCACCCTGTGTCGTGACGCGACGGCACCTGGAACGCGGTCCGCTCCGTGCGATTGTCCTGAACTCCGGCAACGCCAACGCCTGCACGGGCGAACAGGGCGAGCGTGATGCCATTGCGATGGCTGAGGCCACGGCTGAAAAGATCGGCTGCGATCCGCATGAAGTCGCGGTAGCGAGTACCGGTGTTATTGGGGTTCCGCTTCCGATGGACCGCATCACAACCGCCATAGGGTCGATCGAGCTACGGACCGACGCCTGGGACGATGTAGCAAAAGCGATGATGACGACCGATAAGAGACCCAAGCTGGCGCGCGACGACTTTCCACTTGTATGGCAGGGCGCCAGCGGCACGGTTCACGTCCGAGCTGTCGCGAAAGGCGCCGGGATGATCTATCCGAACATGGCGACGATGCTCGCGTTTGTCGTGACCGACGCGGTCTGGGGCCCAGGCTTGCAACAGTTTGTACGTGGGGTCGCCGCTCAGAGCTTCAACAAGATCAGTATCGATGGGGACACGAGCACGAACGACACGTTTCTCATGCTCGCAAATGGAGCGTCGGGGCTGAAGCCGGCGGGCAAGGACATGGGTCTGCTTCAACACTCCATTCTGGGACTCTGTGCTGACCTCGCCCAGCAGATCCTGGCGGACGGCGAGGGCGTGACGCGAGTGTTCAAAGTGCTGATCCGAAGTGCAGCCACCGACGAGGAGGCGATGCTCGCCGCCCGCGCGATCACGACATCGAACCTGGTCAAGACTGCGATACACGGCGCCGACCCGAACTGGGGGCGGATCCTCGCCGCAGCCGGACGCTCCGGGGCGCAGGTCGATCAGACTCGGGCAACGGTGCGTATCGGGGACGTGAACGTCTTTGAATCTGGCGCGCCGCGTCCCTTTGATCGCGAGCGAATACGCGAGATCTTCCACACCCCGGGACTCCGGATCGCGGTCGATCTTGGGGTCGCGAAAGGCAAAGCCGAAGCCTGGGGCACCGATCTCTCCGCCGAGTACGTGCGGATCAATGCCGACTACACCACGTAAGGACCTTCTCGTGTTGAAGATCGGCGGATCGGTGGGCGCCGAAGACGACGCGGCGCTCGACGCGGTCGTCGCGCTGAACGACGCCGGCCATCCGCTCGTCGTCGTGCACGGCGGCGGGCCCCTCGTCGGCGAGTGGGCGGAACGCCTGGGAATGGAGACCCGCTTCGTTCGTGGTCTCCGCGTCAGCGACGCGGGGACACGCGACGTCGCGCTCGCGGTCCTCGGCGGTCTCGCGAATGGACGCGTCGTCGCCGCGCTCCTCGGTCGCGGCGTCCCGGCGGTGGGCCTCACCGGAATCGACGGCGGGATGCTCCGGGCCGAACGCGAGGACGCGGAGCTCGGTTTCGTCGGCCGCGTGACCCTCGTGGACAGCGCGCTCATCGAGGAGCTGGTCGACGCGGGCCGCGTGCCGATCATCGCGCCGGCCGCGCTCGACCGCGCCTCCGGCGAGGTCCTCAACGTGAACGGCGACGCGGCCGCGGGCGCCATCGCCGCGAGCCTCAGCGCGCGGCTGCTCGTTTTCGTGACCGACGTTCCCGGCGTGCGCGGCAAGGACGGCCGCGTGATCGCGAAGCTCGACGCCGACAAAGCGCGCGCCCTCGTCGACGACGGGACGATCGAAGGGGGCATGCTCCCCAAGGTCGAGGCGTGCCTGATCGCGGCCGCGGCCGGATGCCGTGCCGCGATCGTTGCGACGCGCGGCGTCGACGCTGTCGAGCGGCTCCTTGCCGGCGAGCAGGTCGGCACGGTCTTCGAGGCCGCGGCATGAGGGACGCGCTCGCGCGCAAGCACCACCGGCAGCAAGCGCTGCTTCGTGTCGTCTCGCAGCAGCGGCTCTCGACCCAGGGAGACGTCGTGCGCGCGCTACGTGGCGCGGGCTTCGCCGCCACGCAGGCGACGGTCTCGCGCGACATCGTCGAGCTCGGGCTCGTGAAGGTCGCCCGCGATGGCACGCACGCATATGCGCCGCCCTCCGCGGCCGCGCCGGGCGGTGGAATGGAGCGGCTACGCCGGTTCTGCGAGGACTATCCCGTCGAGGGCGCGCTCGCTACGAACCTCGTTGTGTTGCGTTCGCTCCCGGGCACCGCGAACGCGCTCGCCGCGGCGCTCGACGCCTCGCGGCTCGACGAGGCCGTGGGGACGCTCGCGGGAGACGACACCGTCTTCATCGCCGCGACCAACGAGCGCCACGCGCGCGCGCTCCTCGGCCGGCTGACCACGTTCGGCATCGCGCGAAAGGGGACGAAGTGACCAAGCAGTACGCCGGCGAGACCTGCGTCCTGGCGTACTCCGGCGGTCTCGACACGAGCGTCGCCGTCGCGTGGCTGCGCGAAACGCTCGGCTTCGAGGTGGTCACATGCACCGGAGACCTCGGCGCGACCGGCGATCTCGAGGCCGTGCAGCGCAAGGCGATCGCAAGCGGGGCCCGCAAGGCGATCGTCCAGGACGCCCGCGATATCTTCCTTCGCTACTTCGTGTGGCCGGCGCTGCAGGCCGGCGCCCTGTACGAGGACCGCTATCCGCTCGCGACCGCGCTCGGACGCCCGCTTCTCGCGAAGCTGCTCGTCGATGCGGCTCGCGCCGAGAACGCTCGCTTCGTGGCTCACGGCTGCACCGGAAAGGGCAACGATCAGGTCCGGTTCGACCTCGCCGTTGGGGCGCTCGCACCGGATCTCACGGTGATCGCACCGATGCGGGGCGGGATGAACATGACCCGCGACGAGGAGATCGACTACGCGAAGAAGCACGGAATCCCCGTCGAGGCCACGAAGAAGAGCCCGTACAGCGTCGACATGAACCTCTGGGGCCGCTCGATCGAGGCCGGAGTCCTCGAGGACCCCTGGGGCGCCCCGCCGCGAGACGTCTTCCAGTGGACGGTCGACCCCGAAGAGGCGCCGGCGAAACCGCGCGAGATCGAGATCGGCTTCGACGAGGGCATTCCCGTCACGATCGACGGCGCGAAGGTCGAGAGCGTCGACCTCGTCCAGCGGCTCAACGACCTCGCGGGAAAACACGGCGTCGGGCGGATCGACATGGTCGAGGACCGTCTTGTCGGGATCAAATCACGCGAGATCTACGAAGCGCCGGCCGCGGTCCTCCTACACCAGGCGCATCGCGCGCTCGAGTCGCTCGTCCTGACGAAGGAGTCGCTCCGCTTCAAGGCGCAGCTCGGTCGCGAGTACGCAGAGCTTGTATACAACGGGCTCTGGTTCTCGGCGCACCACCAGGACCTCGCCGCATACGTGCGGAGCACGCAGCGCTTCGTGACCGGCGAGGTGCGCGTACGGCTGGACCGGGGGACCTCGACCGTCGTCGGGCGACGGTCGCCGCACTCGCTCTACTCGACGTCGCTCGCGACATACGGCAAGGGTGATGCGTTCGACCAACGCGCGTCGGAGGGGTTCATCAAGGTCTTCGGCCTGCCGCTGCGAACGCAGGCGCGAACGCAGGCGCTCTGGGGCGAGGGAAGCGAAGCCTCGCTGGACATCCCGAAGAAGTCGCTATCGGCACCCCCTGCGGCGGCGAAACCATCGACAACGGGGACCGCCAAGAAGAAGCGCGCTCGTTGACGGACCCGATAAGCAAGCCACTCTGGTCCGGACGATTCACGACCGCGCTGGAGCGCCGAGTCGCCGGATTCACCAGCTCACTCGAGCTCGACCGCAGGATCGCGCTTTATGACGTTCGAGGAAGCCTCGTCCACGCGCGGATGCTCGGTCGGCAGCGGATCCTCACCGAGAAGGAAGCCAAGACGATCGAAGGTGGCCTCGAGCGAATCCTTCAAGAGATGGAGCAGAAATCGTTCCCGTGGCCGAGCGATTTCGAAGACATCCACAGCGTCGTCGAGCGGCGGCTGCGCGACATCGTCGGCGAGGTCGCCGGGAAGCTGCACACCGGACGGAGCCGGAACGACCAGGTCGCCCTCGACCTGCGCCTCTTCACCATCGACTGCCTTTCGGCGCTCGACGACTCGGTCGCGGATCTCGGTCGCGCGCTGATCGAACGCGCGAAGGACGAGATCGAGACGGTCATGCCCGGGTACACGCATCTGCAGCGAGCTCAGGTGGTCTCGCTCGCGCATCACCTCCTCGCCCACGTCGAGGCACTTCGGCGCGATCGCTCCCGGATCGCGGAGGCCAGAGAGCGGGCAGGAACATCGCCGCTCGGCGCGGGCGCCCTCGCCGGCGTCCCGTATGCGATCGACCCAGCCTCCGCCGCGCGGGAGCTCGGCCTTACGCGCGAATTCCGCAACAGCATCGACGCCGTCGCCGATCGTGACTTCATCACCGACTTTGTGTACGTCGCGGCCGTGACCTCCGTACATGCCTCACGTCTCGCGGAAGAGCTGGTCCTCTGGACGAGCGCGGAATTCGGATTCGCCGAATTCGCTGACGGGCATGCGACGGGGTCGAGCATCATGCCGCAGAAAAAGAATCCCGATGTCGCCGAGCTCGTCCGCGGCCGCTCGGGCCGCCTCCTCGGGGACCTTGTCGCGGTCCTCACGACCCTGAAGGGACTCCCGCTGGCGTACGACTCCGATTTGCAGGAGCAAAGGGTTCCGCTTTACGACGCGACCCAATTGGCTGACGCGCTATCGGTGCTCGCGCTCGTAATTCGCGGCCTCCGCTTCGACCGCGACGCGATGCGGCGTGCGACCGAGCGCGGCATGCTCGCGGCCACGGATCTCGCCGATCACCTGGCGAAGCGCGGCGCGCCCACGACCGGCGCTTCGAGGCGACCGCGCTCGATGAGATTCGCCCGGAGAAGTCGATGGCGTCACGCGCGTCGCCGGGCGGGACCGCGCCGGAACGCGTGCGCGAAGCGCTCAGGGAAGCCACCGAGGCTCTCCAGAAGTGAGCGTCGCCATCCGTCCTGCGCGCGTCGAAGACATCGACGAGATGCAGGCCCTCATCAATCGGTACGCGGCCGAGGATCGGATGCTCGAGCGGTCGCGCGATTTCCTGCTGGAGCATCTCCGCGATTTCGTCGTCGCCGAGGACGCGTCGGGGTTCCTTGGGTGCTGCTCACTCGCGGTACTCACGCCGGATCTGGCGGAAGTGCGGTCGCTCGCGGTGCAGCCCGAGCAATCGGGTCGGGGGATCGGTCGCCATCTCGTTCTCGCCTGCGTCTCCGAAGCGCGCAGGCTCGGTCTGCGCCGAGTGTTCGCCCTGACGCTCGTCCCGGAGTTTTTCGAGCGGTGCGGGTTCGTTCTCACGAGCCTCGGGCGGCTCCCGGAAAAGAGCGCGTCCGAGTGCCCGGTGTGTCCCAAGCGTTTCGCGTGCGACGAGCACGCAATGCTGCTGCACCTCGACGGCACCATCCCCGAACCGCTCAGTTCGAGCGAGCCGGTCGGGTACACGAGACTTTTCCTCGGAGTTGAGCCGGGCGGACAGTCACCGCGATGAGCCGCATGGGACGGGCGGCGCGCTTCTTCGCCGCCGGGTTCGACACGGCGGCGATCGGCGTCCTCGCCTTTAACGAGACTGGCGGCCGGTTTGCGGCGACGTTCTCCGAGTACATCCTGTGGGGCTCGGTGCTCGCCGCGGCGATCTGCGCGCTCGTGATCCTGGTCGAGAATCTGGCGCCCGTGGCATGGATCGGGATCGGCTACATCCTCTTCGGCGGTCTTCTCACGCAGGGCAGCCCTCACTACGGTTTCGTCCTGCTCGCCCTGGCGCTCGCGCCGATGGTTCCGCGGCCGCGCGGTTCGTTGAGTCTGGGGATCGCTATCGCCGCGGTCTCAGCTCTGGTCTCGCGTGTCGCGATCGCATTCGCTCCTTGAGTACCATCGAGCGCAGGTGACCACTCGCCCAACGGTCCGAGCTGCCAATGGTCTGGTCGCGAGCGGACATCACCTCGCAACGTCCGCCGGCCTGGCCGCCCTGCGCGAGGGCGGCAGCGCGGCTGATGCCGCCGCGGCCGCGGCCGCCGTGTGCGCCGTGGTCATGCCCCACCGCACGTCGATCGGCGGCGACATGTTCGCGCTGACGTACAACGCGGAATCGCGCGAGATCGCCGTGTACAACGGCTCCGGAGCCGCGCCGCATCGGCTCGACCCCGACGCCTTCGCTACGGGTTTCCCGGCGCAGGGCGCAGCCGTCGCCACCGTGCCCGGGCTGCTCGCGGGGATCGCCGACCTCGTTGCCGACCAGGGCCGCCTCGGCCTCGATCGCGCTCTCGCTCCTGCGATCGCATACGCCGAGAGCGGTTTCCCGGTGAGCGACGTGCTCGCCGATGCGATCGTCCAGGAGGGAGGGCGTCTCACCCATGACGACGAGGCGTCGCAGCTCTTCGGACCCCGAGGACGCTGGGCCCGCGCGGGAGAGATGCTCCAACAGCCCGATCTCGCCGTGACGCTCCGGGCCATCGCCCGCGATGGCGCTGACGCGTTCTATCGAGGCGATCTCGGAGAGCGCTTCGCGACCGCCATCGCCTCGACCGGCGGCGTGATCGACCGGGCCGACCTCTCGGCCCATCGCACCGATCGACCCGAGCCTCTCGCGATCGAGTACCGCGGCCTGCGGGTCTTTGGGCAACCGCCGGTCTCGCAGGGGCACATCCTCCTCGAGGAGCTCGCCATCGTCCAAGACGTCGACATCCGAGCGCTCGAGTGGGGAAGCGCGGATCTCATTCACCTCATGGTTGAGACAAAGAAGCTCGCGTTCGCGGATCGTGACGCACATGCTGGAGACCCGGCGCGCGTCGAATTCGATGCCCGCCGGCTTCTCGACGCTGGGTTCGTAGCGAGCCGCCGCCTGGCCCTCAGCGCGAAGGCGACCGAGCGCAGCGAGGCGGGATCACTCATGACGCCCGCCCACACGACGTACCTCGCGGTCGTCGATCGCGACGGCAACGCGGTATCGCTCATCGAAAGCGTGTTCAGCGCGTTCGGTGCCGCGACCGTGGTGCCAGGCACCGGGATCCTGCTCAACAATCGCCTCACCGGTTTCTCAGTGGATCCGGGTTCGCCCAACGCCGTCGCCCCGGGCAAACGGCCCGTGCATACCCTGAACACCGTCATCGCGCTCGAGGGGTCGATGCCTCGCTTCGTGTTCGGCACGCCCGGACGTCACGCGCAGGTCCAGACGAACTTCCAGCTCGCCGTAGGCCTCATCGACTTCGGCATGGACGTGCAACAGGCGATCGAGGAGCCCCGTTGGTATCACGAGGCGGGGCGCACACTGAAGATGGAGCGCCGTTATCCCGAGGCCGTGCGGCGCGCGGTCGCGGCGAAGGGACATGAGGTCGCGGTGCTGGGAGATTGGGCTGAGGTCACCGGAGGCGCGCAAGCGATCGCGATCGAGCCGAATGGATCCTTTGCCGGCGGCGCGGATCCGCGCCGCGAGGGTCAGGCCGCTGGGTATTAACCGCGGCCTCGTCGCCGCGGTCGCGATCCTGTGCGCTGCGGTCCTGGGTGCCTGCGAGCCCGGTCCGCCTCCGGCCGAGCCCATCGCCCGTCAGTACGCCACCGCGTGGCAGAAATCCGACTACCAGGCGATGTGGGATCTGCTGACGGACGACGCGAAGGCGCAGGTCACGCCGGCCGGCTTCACCGAGCGGCTGCCACGCATCGCCGACGAGATGACGCTCACCTCGCTCGAGGCGAAGCCAGGCGTCGCGACGCACCCGGCGCTGCCCAACGGATCGCCTGACCCGCGCAAGGCGAGCGTTCCTCTGGATGTGACCTTCCACACGCAGCGCGTCGGCGACATCGCGCGCGCGACCGCGCTCCAGCTCGTGATGGTCGGCGACAAAGACAAGGCCGTGTGGCGGATCGCGTGGACGCCCGAGGCCATCCTTCCGCACCTCACCACCGGACGCCTCGTGCGCATGACGCGCCTCCCGACGTCGCGGGGCCGGATCATCGCGCGCGACGGCACCGAGCTCGCCACGTTCGTCGAGGCTGGCGTCGTCGGCGTGATCACGGGGCAGATGCGCTCCGAGACCGGACTTCTCTCGTCGCTGTCAGACGCCCTTGGGATGACGGGGGACCAGATCAAGGCGAAGTACACGCAGTCCTGGGTGAAGCCCGATCTGTTCGTTCCGATCAAGACCGTGCCTGCCTCGCAGCTCGACGCGCTGCGGAC
>WNGI01003390.1_pt1 | contig 14044 bp, 11 predicted proteins | sample 5400621 | NCBI WGS metagenome assembly WNGI01 (sample SAMN13153374, study PRJNA577476) | soil metagenome | isolation source: 20 cm soil or saprolite under Garry oak tree replicate 1 | place: USA:California | collected 2016-06-15
CCCTCCATCGGCACCAGGCGCATCTCGACGTCCCAGTAGTTGGCGAACTTCTCCCAGCAGACCTGCACGTTCGTGCCCATGACGAGGTTCGGGCGGTCGGCAGGCATCCCGTCGGCCAGCCGCCGCGCGCGCCAGCGCCGCTTGAGGGCAAGGCCGCCCAGCATCGCCGCCTCGCTCGACCCCGTCGTCGAGCAGCCGGTCGCCGTTCCCGCGTCGGGCGCGTGCCAGAGGTCGGCGAGGATGTTGACGCAGCGCGCCTCGATGGCCGCAGTCTGCGGGTACTCGTCCTTGTCGATCATGTTCTTGTCGAGGCACTCGGCCATCAGGCGCTCGGCCTGTGGCTCCATCCACGTCGACACGAACGTCGCCACGTTGAGGCGCGCGTTGCCGTCGAGCATGAGCTCGTCGTGGACGATCTGGTACGCCACGTCCGGCGGCATCTCGTCCTCGGTGAGCGTGTGCCGTGGGATGCGCTCAGCCTCGAGCGAGTAAAGCGGCGCAACCAAGAGGTCCGCCGCCTGCCGCAACTCCTGCACCTCATGTTTGACGGCCATCGTTCTCACTCTCCCTTTCGCGTTGGAGGATGCGGCGCCCGGGCCTGCCCTGGCCGTCAGCATCGACTCGGAGGATGCGCCGCGCATCGTCCTCCGCGGGTGAAGTCGCGCCTGCACGTAGGAAAGCGCTCCTTGTCTCACCGTGGCTACTGTGGCACCCTGGTTGTACTGGCCGCAACCGGGGAGGAGTTGACGTCCCCTTGAATCGTTTCGCCGTCAGCCGGGGGGCTGCGTTCGAACAGCTCGATCTGGACTTCGAGCTGCGCGACTCTATATTCGGCACCCGCCTGCAGAAGGCCGATTTGGCCGTCCTCGTGCTTGCCTGTGCGGCAGCATCTGCCGCCGCGGCGATCGTGGCCACCGGCGGTGTAGTGGGCGACTCGACCGCGTTTGCGGCCGTCCTCGTCGCCAACATCGCCACCCTTGCGGTCGGGGGCCTGGCCTGGCGGCGCGGCCGTCCTTCCAGCCTCTTTGGGTACCTGTTACTCGCCGAGGGCCTACTGGTCTTCGTTTCCAGTCTGTCCGGCTCTCCCGACTCGGTTCTCCATCTGATCGGCGTACTGGGTATCTGGGCCACCGCGTTCGGGGCGACCTGGCTGCTGCTGGTCTTCCCTGGCTCACGTCCCGGCGCAGCGGGTTGGATCGTTATGGGGATCGCCTTCGCCACCTTCCTGGTCGGAGAGCTCCCTTTGATCCTCACGTCCCCCAGGCTGGAGGGGCTCACGACCATCGCCAGCTGCGGCGCGGCGTGTCCCGCGAACCCCGCGCTCGCCGTCCACGCTCCGAATGTCGCCGACGCGTTTCGCAACGTCGAGCGTGTGCTCCAGGCGACCTGGGGGGTCGGGTTGCTCTTCTACCTCGCGACGCGTTTCGCGTGGGCGAGCCACGCACGGCGCCGCGTGATCCTTCCCGTGTTCGCTTCGGCCGCCCCCCTCGCTGCGGGCTTCACGCTCAATGCAGTGGCCTTCGGCCTCGCCGGCGTTCAGTCGAGTGGCACGGCGCGCGCGATCTTCGCGGGCACGCGCATCCTGTACCCGCTGGGGTTCGTCGCAGGATTGCTCTTCGCGCGGGCCTACGCGGGAGAGGCGCTCGCGTTCATGGCTCGGAGGCTCGTCGGCCGGCCGTCGGTCGCGGCCGTCGAGCAGCTCGTGCGGCGCGTGCTCGACGATCCGCAGGCCCGCCTGGCTTTCTGGCTGCCGCGCAGCGAGCAGTTCGTCGATCGACACGGAGCCCACGTCGCTCTCGACCCGGCACGCGAGACCCTCACCTGGCGCGGGTTCGGGCATGGCGACGCCCGGGTCCTGGCCGTCGTCCACGACGCCGTGCTGAGCGAGGATCCCGAGCTCGTGGAGGCCGTCGGGGCCGCCTCGCTGCTGGCGCTCGAGAATCGCCGGCTGGAACACGACCTGCTCGACTCGGTCGACGCGCTACGCGCGTCCCAGCGGCGGCTCGTGGGAGCAGCTTCGGCGGAGCGGCGGAAGATCGAACGCGACCTGCACGACGGCGTGCAGCAGAAGCTCGTCGCGCTCCGGATCCAGCTCGAGCTCGTTCGCGACCTTGCCCGCGAGAGCGGCCTCTGGAACCGGCTCGCGGGGCTCGCAGCCGACTTCGACGACGCACTCGACGAGCTCCGCTTGACCGCGCACGGCATCTATCCGCCGCTGCTCGCCGACGAGGGGCTCGAGGCGGCTCTCCGCGAGGTCGCGCGGCGATCCACCATGCCGCTCACCGTCGATCTCGCGGACGTCGGGCGACTGTCCGAGGATCGTGAGACCGCCATCTACTACTGCTGCCTCGAGGCACTCCAGAACGTCGCGAAGCACGCGGGAGACGACGCCGAGGCCTTGCTCCGCCTCTGGCGGGACCGGAACGCGGTGCGCTTCGCCGTCAGCGACAACGGCCTCGGCTTCGTCCCGCGCCCGGCCCACAACGGAGCAGGGCTGACGAACATGACGGACCGCATCGGAGCAGTGGGCGGGACGCTCAGCGTGAGGTCGACGCCGGGAGAGGGGACGTCGGTCCTGGGCGGAGTCGCCATCGAGACGAGCGATCGGATCGGCGATATCGTCCGCGTCTGAGCTGCCGGACCACGATCACATCTACCGTCTAGTCGTCGCCGAGGACGCATACCTCATCCGGGAGGGCATACGCAGCGCGCTCGAGCGCGACAAGGACGAGGTCGAAGTCCTCGAGTACTGCCCCGATCTCGACTCGCTGCTGCGTGCCGTCGAGGAGCACCGGCCCAATGTCGTGATCACGGACATCCGCATGCCCCCGACGAACACCGACGAGGGCATCCAGGCCGCGGCGGCCTTGCGGGAGAGCCATCCCGAGATCGGCGTCGTCGTGATCAGCCAGTACGTCAGTCCGCACTACGCGCTGAAGCTCTTCGAGCACGGCTCGGCCGGACGGGCCTACCTGCTGAAGGAGCGCGTCGGGCACCGCATCCAGCTGCTGGAGGCGATCCGCGAGGTGGCCGCCGGCGGCTCGGTGGTCGACCCCAAGGTCGTGGACGTGCTGGTCGAGGCGCGGATGCGGGTCAAGAACTCACTGCTTTCCCGGCTCTCGACGCGGGAGCGCGAGGTGCTCGCCGGCGTCGCCACAGGAGCCTCCAACGCCGCGATCGCCGAGTCCCTGTTCCTGACCAAGCGCGCCGTCGAGAAGAACATCAACTCGCTGTTCGCGAAGCTCGACCTGACGGACGACAAGTCCACGAGCAGGCGGGTCCAGGCGGCGCTGCTGTTCATCGCCGACGCGGACCTCGAGACCGGATCAGAAGCCTGAGCGTGGCGTAGGCGCACCCGCCTCACAGCGAGGTGCGCGCTACCTGGCAGGCACCAGGCCGAGTTGGTCAGATCTCCGTGTGACATCGGTTGCGGCACTCGCGCCCGTCGACCTGGACGCCGATCCGATCCCGGACTACGCCGAGCCGGTGGAAGCCTGGCGGGTGTGGCGGGTTGCCATGCGCGAGGGCCGTGTCGTCCTCCAGAGCCTCTTTGCCGGCGCCGTCTGGCAGCCTGCTGTTCCGCTCGTCGCCTCCTGCACCGGCGGCCACCGGTCGCGGTGGGCGCCGTGGCGGAAGAAGCCGAACGATCACGCGGCGCCGGAGCTCGATTGTCTCTGCGGGATCTATGGGGTCAGATCGGTCGCCGCGGCCCGCTCGTACCTCGAGAGGCCGGCCCTGCTCTGTCGTGACGACCGCGTGATCGGGCGCGTCGCACTCTGGGGAAACGTCGTCGAGGGGCCTGCGGGCTGGCGGGCGTCGCACGCGTATCCGATCGAGCTCTTCGTCCCGGCGCCGGTCGTGGCACACAGCGGTCTTCGCCGGCGCGCGTACGTGGAGGAGATCGTGTTGGCGCTCGAGGAGTACAAGGTTCCGGTCGACCTCGCCGCGCCCAGCGCGCTGACCGCCGCCTGAGTCGGGCTCTACTCGATCGGGCACGACTGGCCCGGCCGCAGGACGCGTACGTCCACGGTGGGGACGATCGTCGCGGCGAGCTCGGCGAAGGTCTTGGCGGGGGTGTCGTCCCCGCGCGGCGGGCGCCAGGGTGCATAGGTTCCCCAGTGAATCGGGATCGCGAGCCGTGGGTCGGTGAGCGCGAGAGCTTCCACGGCACGCACGGGATCGAGATGGCCGGCGGGCAGGCGCGATCCCCAGCCGGCGACCGGCAGAAGAGCCACGTCGATGCGGCCCAGAGCACCCATCCCCTGGAAGAGGTCGGTATCGCCTGCGAAGTACACCGTCCGCGTGCCCGCGATCACATAGCCGACGGGTTGGGTCCTGCCCGTGCCCATGCGGAACCCGGAGGCATGCTCGGCGTGGGTAACCCGCACTCGTAATGCCCCGACGTCCACTTCGTCTCCGGCGACGACTTCGCGGACGAAGCCGAAGCCTCGTCGCCGTAAGAGACCGCCCGCACCCATCGGGACGATCACCTGGGAGCTCAGGCCGAGCCGGTCGAGGGATGGGAGGTCGAGATGGTCGTGGTGGATGTGTGAGATGAGCACCACGTCGACCCCGTCGAGTGCCGCCGAGTCGACCGGCCCCTTCCGACGGAGATGCACGATCCGTTCGCGGACCACCGGGTCCGTGACGACGAGGAGACCGTCGAGTTGGATCGCGACGCAGCTGTGCCCGAGCCAGGTCAGTCTGCCGGGCTTCGTTTCGGGTCGTGTCCTGTGGGGCGGCCGGCCGGTCTCCGAGGAGGACGACGTCACGGCGCGTCGTTCATGGTCTTCGGCGGCGCACCAGCCGGGCGAGCTCGATGGCGACCCAGATCCAGCCGATGAGCTCGGAGATGTTCTTCCGTGTCCCTCGGAGGAGCACAGGTCCCTCGAAGAGGCGTGGTCCGTGGTGGCGCGAACGTTGAGCGGCGAGCGAGGCCATCGTCTGCAGTCTCGGGCCGCGGCCGACCTGTGCAAAGCAGGCCGCCTTGCTGCCCGCGGGGATGCGGGCATCCGCTCCTAGGAGTGGGGCAGGTGCTCGAGCCAGAGCTCCTCGAGCTTGCCGGGGCTCAGCTCGACCTTGGACAGAAGGTCGGCTGCCCCGACCGACCGAGGGTCGATCGCGACGCTTCGCGGGTCGGCGGTGACGAGGACGACGACGGTCTTCGGGCTCTCGCGTCGGATCACACGTGCCGCCTCGAGCCCGCCGATGCCGGGCATGTGGATGTCGAGCAGGACGAGATCCGGCTTCAGCTCCGGGAGGAGCCGGATCGCCTCCTCGCCGGACGCGGCGACGCCGACGAGGTGCAGGCCTTGTGCCTCCGAGACGAGGGATGCGCCGACCTGCTGGAAGATCTCACCGTCGTCTACCACGAGCACACGTCCGAGAACCTGCGGCCGCGCGGCCGTCGGGCTCGGTCTGATGATTCGTGCCTCGTCGTCCGTGCGCAGGTCCCTCCGGTGGGAAGCCGCAGCCGCGCTTCGAGAGCGGCCAGTCTACGTCGGATCGATCGTTCGCGCACCAGAGGCCTCAGGATCCTCCGGCAAGGCCACCGTGATGCGGTCCGTCTCGATAGCGAGCACGGAGTCGATCGGGATCGCGGCCGGCCCTGTGCCGGTCAGGCGTGCGGGTTGCAGCACGACGTGCGTCAGCCGGTCCCCAGCCACCAGAAAGCCGTCGACCGTGCCGATCTCCTCCCCGTCGGCCGAGACGGCGATGCTGCCGCGGCGGAGCTCGGCGGAACCGGGTGGGATCCTGTCGTAGGTCACGGCGTAGCTGGTCCAGAGATCGGCTCCGAAGTCGCCGAACTCCGCCATTCCGAAGCTGGGGACGATCTGCATGTCCTCGACGCCGATGTCGCTCCGATCGTCGTTCCGAGGGAACTCGTCGAGGCCGACGTAGGAGAACGAGCGGATCGTCGCGCGGTTCGAGACGTCCTCGATGCTGCACGAGAGGAACACGGCCCGGCCCGGTGCCGGCCCCTGCACCAGGAGATCCGCCGGCACCAGACGCGCCGCGCCGTTCGGGGCCTCGACGACGATGTGGCTGACACGCCGGTCGTTCGGGTCGATCACGAGGTCGGAGAGGCTTCCCACCCGCCCGTCGGTGCAGCGGACCGGCAGGCCGAGCTGCAGCGGCGTCGTCTCCTGGGGGCTTGCCTCTGCGCTGCTCAGTTTGCGCACCGAAGCCCTTCGTGCGGCACGGCTGCGGCTTCGTCGATCAGTCCGAGGGCTACCGCGCGCTCGATCGCGGCGCTTCGGCTCGTGACGCCGAACTTGCGGTAGACGGCGATCGCCTGCGTCTTGACCGTGTTGCGCGAGACGAACAGGCGCTCGCCGATCTCGCGGAACGAGAGGTGCGTCGCGAGCAGCGGCAGGAGGCGCTGCTCTGCAGGGGTCAGGCTCGATGCCCAGCGTCCCGCAGGCTCGGCAAGCGTGTGCGTCCGCCCGTCGAGCTCGTCCTGGAACTGCACGAGCACACCGAGTCGCGGGCGGACACGGAAGATGTCACTCACCCGTCTCAGGAGCGCTCGAGCTCCGTCCGCGTCTGCGAGTGCGAGGCGGACGCGTACGAGCTCGAGGAGAGCGTAGGCGGCAAGCCACGGCACCGCGGGAGTCGCGTGAGGAAGGAGCTGGTCTGCGCGCTCGAGCGCGGCCGCCGCCTCGGCGAGATCGCCTCGCAGGGCGGAGTTCCTCGCGCCGACGGCCTCGAGCAAGAGAGCGACGAGCGACTGGGCGGGTGGCTCCGCCGTCGCGACGGAGGCTGCCTCTGCGGCGAAGGCCTCCGCATCGGCGCGGTCCTTCTCGGAGACCGCGAGCAGCGAGTGGAGACAGAGACCGAGGATCGTCAGCTCGGTCGCCCCGGCCGCGGTGGCGAGCTCGACCGCTTCGACGAGCTCTCCCTCCGCCCGTTCGGTGTCGCCGGCAAGCAGCAGGGCGGCGGCTCGTCCAAGCACGGCCGCCGGTCGCCAGGGGTGGCCCGGGGGAAGGGCCTCGCAGGCGGCGTCGGTGTCGTCGAGCATCTGGTCGGCGCCGTCGCGACAGCGGAGCCCTCGCAGAACGCGGAGGCGAGGGTCATCGGCGCTGAGCCCGCGCATCGCAGTGTCTGCCCAGTGCTGTGCATTGCCCGCTCGCCCTCGCAGGGCGTACAACCAGGAGGCGGCGATGCAGAGGTCGGGATGGTTCTCGACGTCGTCCTCGGGAACCAGGTCCAGCCAGCGCTCGAGCGCGTCCAGCCGGCCGCGCCCGCAAGCCGAGACGGCGAGCCGCTCGGCCAGTTCGGCGACGCGGGCCACGTCGCCGGCAGCCGCAGCGTGTTCGAGTGCCTCCTCGAGCGCGCCGATCTCGACTGCCCTGCCGCCGGCGGCACGATGCAGGGCGCGCGCCTCTTCCGGCTCGGATCGCTCGAGCTCCTTGGAGAGGAGGTCGCGGACGATGCGGGGGTACCGGTAACGGCGACGGCGATGGTCGAGAGGCACGACCACACCCGCGCTTTCCAGGGACTCGAGCATCTGCCCCGAGTCGGATCGCGTCAGGAGCGAGTCGCACGCCGCCGACGTCAGCTCTGCGAGAACCGAGGTCTGCAGCGCGAACTGCCGTTGAGCGCGTGACAGGCCTGCGAGGTGCTCGGTCTCGAGATAGTCGGCAAGGAATCGGTCGTCGCCGCTCACGGTCGAGGCCTGCGCTCCGCTGTGCAGCGACAGCGCGGCGAGGAAGAGTGCGGCCGGCCACCCCTCGAGCCGCTCTGCGAGCGCGGCGGCCTCCTGTCGAGGGAGCAGGACGCCGGCTCTCCGGAGGAGGGTCTCTGCTTCGCGACCCTTGAGCGTGAGCTCGTCGGCCCCGATCTCGAGCAAGCGTCCCTCTGCTCGCAAGCGGGCCAGCGGCAACTGCGGCGGGCGTCGTGTCGCGAACGCGACGCTCGTACCGTGCGCGGTCTGCCCCAATAGCCGTTCGAACGCGGCGAGCGCCGGAGGTGAGCGGAGAACGTGCAGGTCGTCGACGAGGACGAGATGTTCGGGGTCGCCGGCGATCGCAGCGAGCCGCGACTCCAGAGCTTCGGGATCGTCGTCCTCGGGCTCGAGGTCGATCCACAGAACCGGACGCCGGTCGCGCTCGGCCCACTGGGCCAGCAGTGTGGTCTTACCGAATCCCGCCGGCGCGACGATCGTGACGATCGTGCCGTCGGCGGTACCGCAGAGACGGTTGAGGAGAGCGGTGCGAACGACGGCCTTTCCGGTCGCCGGCGGTATGACAGCGGCTCTCGACGACCGGTCGCGCGCGCGGGTCAGCGGCTCCGTGACGGACACAGGATCAGCTTGCAGCTGCTGCTGCGACCGGCCAAGGGGGCGTGCCGGTCGCGGGGACGAAGGCGCGCCTCCCGACCGTGTGACCCAGGCACCCGGCGGGGAGGGACGCCCCGTGCATCGGAGCGTCCCTCGTCGCCTGCTCACGAGACCGCGATCGTCCTCGCCTTGAGGTCTTCGAACTCTGCGTCGCTGATCGCTCCCTCGGTCCGGAGCTCGTTCAGCCGGGCCAACTCTCCGGCCGTCGAGGTGGGTTGGCTCGGTGCGTAGCCGTACCCACTGTCGTAGCCGTAATCGCCTGCCGTGCTCGGCCTCGCGATGGTGTACGAGAACGCGCCGATGATGGGCAGGAAGATGATGAAGAGGGCCCAGAGCGCCTTGGCCCAACCGGACTGGTCCTTCCGGCGGAAGTTGTCGATCATCAACAGGATGACCCACGTGACGAACATGATCCACGCGAAGAAGACGATCATCGTCCATATCGCGTCCCAGAACGTGTAAGCGCCCAGCACTTCTGGCTCCTTTCGCTCGATATGTGATGACGCTAGGGCGCGCTCGGGCGAGTAGTCCTCCCTCGAAGCCCGCTTCACCCGGGTGAAGGTCCGTTCCAGCTGGGGTGGCACCGCGTAACCTGTTCGGCTGGTCACCCGGGTGAGGTGGTGCGAGTCGCCCTCGGTTCGGTCGATGGCAGGCGTAGCGTCGGTGTATGAGCACGCTTGCCGTCCCCCGCCGTCCACGGCGGATCGAGCACGTCGCGGAGCCGGTCGTGCCGGGTTGGCTGCGGCCGCCGCCGCTGCGGGCCGGGGTGATCGAGCGCTCGCGGCTCTCGAGCCGCCTCGAACGGCTGACGGAGGAGCCGCTGACCGTCGTTGCGGCGCCCACGGGCTACGGCAAGACGACCCTTCTCGGCTCCTGGGCCGCCTCGACGCAGCGCCGGGTGGCGTGGGTTTCCGTCGGATCGCGGGAGCTCGGCGCCGACGGCGTCTGGGCTCTCGTTGCGGCCGCACTCGAGCAGGCGGAGCCGAGCCTGCGCCTCGGCCTGCACTCCGCCAGCGGTGCCGGCGACCGGCCCGAGCAGATGGCGATGGCTGCCGGCCTGCTCTCCGACGAGCTGACCCTGGTGCTGGACGGATACGAGCAAGCGAGCCACTCCGGTGTCGACGCGGACTTCGGGCGGTTCCTCGACCTTGCGCCGGAGACGCTGCACGTCGTGGTGTCCACTCGCGGGGAGCCCGACCTCGCGCTGCCCCTCCGACGGGCCCGCGGGACGGCAGCGGAGCTCGGGGCTGCCGACCTCGGCCTCGACTGCGACGAGACAGCGGCCGTCTTGCGGTCCGTTTTGGGGGCCCCCGCGACGGACGTGGATGTGGCTGCCGTCGCCCGACGCACCGAGGGATGGCCCGCCGGCGTCTATCTCGCGGCCCTCGCGGCGCGGACCGCGCCGGTGCCGGCCGAGGCGCTCGCCGGCTTCTCCGGTGCGGCGCGGGACGTCTCCGACTATCTCCGCCTCGAGTTGCTCGACGCGCAGCGGGACGAGACGCTCCGGTCGTTCCTGCTCGAGACCTCGGTCCTCGAGCGGCTCAGTGCGCCTCTGTGCGACGTATTGCTCCGCCGGCGTGACTCCGGACCGACGCTCCGCAAGCTCGTGCGCAGGGGCGCGTTCCTCGTGCCGGTCGACGGCCCGGGGCGGGAGTACAGGTATCTGCAACCCGTGCGCGAGTTCCTGCGCGCAGAGCTGTCGCGCGCTGATCCTGGTCGCGTGGCCGACCTGCACCGGAGCGCAGCGGCCGCCTGCGAGCATGCCGGGCTGTTCGAGGAGGCGGCTGGCCATGCAGGCCTGGCGGCAGGCGAAGCCGAGGCCGGGAGTCTGCTCGCCCGGCATGCGCTGGAACTGGTGCGCGACGGTCACATCGAGCACCTCGAGCGGCTGCTCACCACTCGCGCCGGCGCAGCCGCCGCCCGGCAGCGTCCGGCGCTCGGAGCCGAGGTGCGGCGCTTCCTCCAAGCTGGGTCAGACGTCCCGGCGTTGAGTGCGGCAGCGGAGCGCGTGGCCACACTCAGCGCACGGCTTCCCAGCGGGCAGGTGAGAGGCCTGCTTCAGTCGACCGCGGAGGCGGCACGGGCATACGCGCTTCTGCTCTCCGGGGCGGTCGCCGAGGCCTACGACGCCGGTGCCGCTGCCCATGCGGCGGCCGATCCCGACTCGGGCGCTCCGGCCGGACAGGCGGCCGCCGTCGCTTCACTCGCCGCCTCGCGGCTGGGGCTCGGGGCCGCCGCTGCGCCGCTCTCGCGTGCCAGCGCCGCGGCTCTTGCGCGTCGCGGTGTCCGCTCCGGCACCGCGGCTGCGCTCGCGGGCCTCGCCCAGGCCGAAGTGGCCGCGGCGCGGGATGATCCTGAAAGCGCCGAGCGTCTTTGCCTCGCTGCGCTCGAACGTGCGGATGAGCCGCCGGCGCGGGCGCTCGCGCTGCTGCACCTCGCCCGCCTCCGCAGGTCGGCTCCGGGTGCCGCGCGCGAGGCGCTCGAGGAAGCCAGGCTCGAGCTCTCCCGCTGCGACGGGGCGGGGCTGCTCGAGCTGCTCGCCGAGGAGACCCGGTCGGAGCTCGGCTCGTGGGATCGCGCCCGGGCCGACACGGGCGAGCTCAGCCTGGCCGAGCGGCGCGTGCTGCGGCTGCTCATGACAAGGCTCACCCAGCGCGAGATCGCGAACGAGCTCTACGTCTCGCTCAACACCGTCAAGACGCACGCACGCGTGATCTATCGCAAGCTCGGCGTCGGCTCGCGTACGGCAGCGGTGGCCGTCGCGCGCGAGCTCAACCTCGTCTGATGGAAAGGAGCGAACATGTTTAGAGCGCGCAGGATCATGCGCCGCCGGGCAATTGCCGGCAACGCTGCGACACGCGGCGCGGGCCGGGAAGAGCAGGCGCCCGAGGTTGGCAAAGAGGCGCCTTCCCCAGTCCCCACCGCTTATCTCGCCGAGCAGCTCAAGGAGCTGGCCGAGCTCCGGGAGCAGGGGATCCTGACCGAGGAAGAGTTCGCCGCCGAGAAGAAGAAGCTCCTCGGGACCTAGTCTTGTCGATGCTCGTTGGCGCTCCGGTTGCCGTTCCCCGTTCCCGCCTCGGGCCGCCACGGCTGCCCTCCGACCTCGTCTCGAGGCCGCGCCTTCTGCGCCGCCTCGACGAGTGGGCGGGGATGCTGTGCGTGGTCGCCGCCCCTGCCGGCTTCGGGAAGACGACGCTGCTCGCGGAATGGGCGACGAACCCGCGGTGCGGGAGCGTGGCGTGGCTGTCGATCGACGAGGCTGCGGCCGCGCCGCCTGTCTTCTGGGCCCATGTTGCTGCCGCGCTCGGCGTTACCGCTGCCGGGGACGAGGCGACGCTCGCCGGCGCGATCGCGTTTGCGGAGAGGTCGGCGTCGCCGGCACTCGTTCTCGACGGCTACGAGCACATCGCCGGCAGCCCGGCCGAGGCCGAGCTCTGGCGCTTCGTCGCGGAGCTGCCGCCGCTCCAGCTCGTCGTCGCGGGCCGCGGCGAGCCGTCGGCTCCACTCGCGGGAGCGCGCGCACGCGGCGAGGTGCTCGAGCTCCGCGCTGCGGACCTGCGTCTCGATCGAGAAGAGGCGCTGCAGCTCGTGGGTGGTCGCCCGGCTGCCGAGCTCGCCGACGCGTGCGCAGGCTGGCCCGCCGCGCTCCGGCTCGCTCTCTCCGCGCCGTCGCCCCGATGCTGGGAGGAACAGCTGCTGGACTTCGTGACGGAGGAGATCCTCCGCCGACCCGACGCCCGTGCCTTCTTGCTGCACACGGCCCTGCTCGAGGAGCTCTCACCATCTGTCTGCGACGCCGTTCTGGAGACTGACGGCTCGGACGCGGTGCTGGCGGATCTCGAGCGCCGCCACCTGCTCGTCGAGCGAAGCGGCGACGACGGTCGATACCGGCTCGAGCCGGCCGCCCGGCGGGTCCTTGCCGCCGAGCTGGAGAGGAGCGACCGGCCCCTCGCGTCCAGGCTGCATCGGCGCGCCGCTGCCGCCGAGCGTGCCGCCGGCCGGGAAGCGGAGGCCGTCGAGCACCTGCTCGCGTGCGGCGACACCGCTGCCGCCTGCCAGGCCGTCGCGGCCATCTGGGAGCGCGTCGCCAACCGCGGACGGCAGGCGCAGGTGTTGGACTGGCTCGAGCGTCTTCCCCAGGGAGGCAACGACGCGCGCCTCGCGCTCGCACGTGGGTGGCTGCTGCGGCTCGACGGCCGGCGCCAGGAGAGCGAGCGGTGGCTCGATCTGGCGCTCGCCGCAGCCCCTATCGGCCTCCGGCCGACCGTCGTCCGCTCCTGCGTTCTCGCCCGAGCGGCGCTGCCATGGGACGACGTCGGCCAGGGGCTGACGCTCGCCCGCCGCGCCTGGCGGACCGAGCGCTACGGCTCTCGGCGGGCGCTCGCTGCGTGGGCGCTCGGCTGGGCAGCCTGGTGGAGCGGGGACCGCGAGGCCGCGGCTGCCGCGCTCACCGACGCGCTCGACGGGCCGCAACTGGTCGAGATCTGCGCGCTCGCGGTGCTTGCCCGCATCCACCTCGAGAGCGGGGACCTCGAAGCGGCGGCAGAGGAGGTGGAGGCGGCCGAGCACCTCATGGCCGAGCGAGGGCTCGACGGCCTTCCAGAGCTGGGCATGGTCTCGACGGCCCGAGGCGCCGTCGCTGCGGCGAACGGCTCCGGCCCGGCCGCGCTGGCTCCGCTCGAGCGAGGCATCCGGCTACGACGGGTGTGGGGGCATCCGCTCGAGACGGCGGACGCGCTCGTAGTGGCCGCGCCCGTGGTCGCGCGCGAGCAGGGCCGTCGCGCCGCGGGAGCTCTCCTCGCCGAGGCGCGCCAGCTGCTCGGCGCCTGCGCAGATCCCGGCGTGCTGCCGGACAGGCTCGCAGCCGCGACGCGCGCCGCGTTACCGCGGCCGAACGTCGGCGGTCAAGACGAGCTCACGCCGCGCGAGCGGACGGTGCTGGGGCTGCTCGCTCAGGGACGCTCGAAGCGCGAGATCGCGCAGGAGCTCGGCGTCTCCTTCAACACCGTGCACAGCCACACGAAGGCGATCTACCGCAAGCTCGGCGTCTCGTCCCGGCACGAGGCCGTCGAGCGCGCGTCGGAGATCACGCTCAGGTAGCCGTCGGGCCGTGCGGCCGCAGGCGGAACGCGGTCACGAGCTGGACGACGCCGTGCGCGAGTGCCGAGGCGCCGACCCAGACGACGAGCAGGAACGCCTTGTGCCCGAAGTCGCCGGCCGCCCAGAAGGCGAGCAGGATCAGCACCACGCCCGAGACGAGCCCGGCCCACCAGAGCTCGGCAGGGCGGACGAGGAGCGCGAAGACGATGTCGAAGATCCCGCGCAGGAGGAGGTAGAAGGCGAAGATCGAGGCCAGCGCCTTGAACGTGTTCTCGGGGTGGATGTAGGCGGCGGTGCCGATCGCCGCGAACACGACCGCGAGCCCGACGTGAATCGCTCGCCACCAGCCGCGCGTGCCGGCCGCCGCGACTGCCTCGAACAATCCTGCGGCCATGCAGACCGTTCCGAGCAGGATGGACAGCGCCGACACGGTGGTGTAGTCGAACTGGAAGACGATGAGAGCGAAGATCACCCACAGCGACCCCGTCACGAGCAGGATCCACCAGAGCGGGTCGCCGCTCTCCTCGACTGCCTCGTACGCGCCCGCCACCTCTGCTTGCATGCCGAAGACCTCTCTCCCTAAGTAGCCGCGAGCTTCTTCGC
>WNGI01017759.1_pt1 | contig 14039 bp, 17 predicted proteins | sample 5400621 | NCBI WGS metagenome assembly WNGI01 (sample SAMN13153374, study PRJNA577476) | soil metagenome | isolation source: 20 cm soil or saprolite under Garry oak tree replicate 1 | place: USA:California | collected 2016-06-15
GCTCTTCGAGTTCGCCGGAGGTGACGACGCCTTCCTCGCCCTCGCCGCGGCGACCCACGAGCGCTGCCTCCAGGACCCCGAGCTCACCCACCCCTTCTCCCATCACCTGAGCCCGCGCCACACCGAGAACCTGGCTGCGTACTGGGCCGAGGTCCTGGGCGGCCCGCCGCGCTACTCGAAAAGGCTGGGCGGCCACTCCGGCATGCTTTCCATCCACGCGGGGGAGGGCGCTCCAGAGGACATGGGGGACCGGTTTGCCGCGTGTTTCATCGCGGCCATGGACGATGCGCAGCTGCCCGACGACCCGGCGTTCCGGGCGGCAATGCGCGCCTATATCGAGTGGGCGACCGGCGAGGTCAACTCTTACGCGCCTCCGGGCACGATGGTCGCGCCAGAGATGCCGATGCCGCATTGGTCCTGGGACGGTCTTCAAGACACGGCGTAACTGACAGGGTAGAGCCGCCGTTTCCAGGCCGATGGCCCGGATCAAGATGGTCGAGGAGTCTGAAGCCGAAGGACCGCTTCTGGAGTTGTACGCGGCGAGCAAATCCAGGAGCCTTGCCGGGGTAGTTCCCGACATCCTCCGCACCATGAGTCTGCGGCCGGACTTTCTCGCGGCGATCGACGCCGCCTCCCGTCTGCATTTCGGCGATGGGGCTTTGAACCGGGCGCAACACGAGATGATCGCGTCCTACGTCTCGGCTCTAAACCGATGCCGTTATTGACTCAGCTCGCACACCTGGTTCCTGCAGTTGCAGGGCGAGACGTACGGAGGTGTGGCGCAGGCTTTGCGGGAAGGCGACCTGGAAAGCGCGCAACTCGATGAGCCGCATCGCCGGCTCATGGATTTCGTCGCCACGATCACTCGTCACGCGTATCGGGTGACCGACGAGCAGGTGCAGGGCCTCCGAGACGTCGGTTGGCTCGACGAACAGATTGCCGAGGCCGCGTACGACGCTGCCCTATTCAATCTCTTCGTCCGTCTCGCCGATACGTTTGGAATCGAGCCGCCGCCGATGTACGAACCCGGCGGCATCCCGGCAGCAGCTATGCCAGAGTCAAATCGGTGAAGTCGTTGATGATCACGTCGTGGTTCAGGTTGCTGCCTTTCGCGCCTCCGAGTCCCCAGCTCTTCGCGTAAGACAGTGTCTGCTGCGAGACCACGTTTCCGGCAGCGTCTCGCGTGATCAAGGTAGTCGTCCCGTGCAGCGTCACTCCGATCAGCCGGCTGGCCTGGGTGCTGAACTTCGGCAGGAACAGCGTCAGCTGAACCCGGTCGAAGCTGTAGATCTTCTGGATGGTCTTGCCCGAGGCGATGTCCGTGTTGATCACGTCGGTGAATTCGGCGAGGCCGTCGCCCGTGGCGCCATCCCCCGCAAGCTTCAGGTCATGCGCGCGCCGCGCCTCCGACTCGATCATCAGGTCGAGCACCGCATCGTGCGCCATGCGGTCAGCGGTGGCCTGGTTCATCGAGGGATTGAAGGCCATGACGTTCGCCGGGATCCCAACCGATGGGATTGGCGGCAGGATCCAGACTCGCCCTGAGGCAGAGGCGGGCGCGGTCCCGCTCACCGGAGGCAGCGCCACGCCGGCGGCGTTGAGGGTCCACGAGCCGATGTCAGGACCAGAACCAACCGTCAGCGCCAACTTTGGTGTCGATCCATCGGGCAGCTCCGGGGCGGGGTCGACGCTGTGAAGCGAAAGCTGGGCCGAGACTGGCAGAGCGGCCAGCAGCAGTAGCAAGACTCCGAGGGTCGCCGGCGCGGCCCAGCCCAGACGGCGGACGATTTGGGTGGGGCCACCGGCTTCCTCGAGCGGTGCAAGCAAGCGGGCCAAGGCGAAGCGGCCACCGCAAGCGAAGACCAGGCTCGCGAGGATCGCCGTCTTGGTCCAGAACTCGAGAGTGGTTGCGCCGATCAGCACCACCGAGAGGAATGCGACCAGGACGCCGAAGACAAAGCGGCCCAGCTGGGTCTCCGGCACCGTGCGCGGGTCGGGGACCATGAAGAAAGCGAAGATCAGGAGCTCCGGCGATGTGACCAGGACCTGCCAGAGCTGCTGGCCGCACATCGGCGTCGTGTACCAGCTCGCGATCATGCAGTGGTCGGGCACCGGGGCCAGCGCCAGCGCGAGAAAAGCAGCGAATGCCGCCATGTAGCCGAGCTCCAGCCCGACCAGCTTGAGCTCCCAAGCGATGAAAAGCCCGCCACCGATCAGGATGGCGTAGGTCACGATCATCCACTGACCCATCGGGATCCACCACAGGTCCTGCGGCTCGGTGTACTGCGGGCCCAGCACCACGAAGGCGAGGACGAGTCCCAGGTTGGAGGGGTTGAAGATGTGCCTTCCACGCCATCGAATCAGGTACTTCGACGCCATGGCGAACGCGACGACGCCGACGAAGATCCAGATCCCATGGGTGCTCCACCACTGGCCGTGAAATGTGCCCGGAACGCGAAGGATGAAGGCCGTGCTGTTGCCGGTCAAAAGGCCGCTGGCCGGCCACAAGATCACCTTGTCTTTGAAAAACGCAACCGTGAACTCGATCGAGGCTCCGGCGGCGAGGCAGGCGAGGATCTGGGCCACTGACAGACGGAAGTCCAGGACAGTCTGGCCGAGCACCTGGAGCGTCAGCAGGACCGCCGCCACGTGCAGCCGCGGGTCGCGAAGGCTCGGCAGGAAGACGGGGTACTCGCGCCCCCGGATCCGGACACTTCTCCGCTTCTTGGCGGAGGGTCGTCTGTGCTCGCCCGGCGCGCTCAGCCCAGTAGAGGACGGCACGTCGGCGGTCGCCATGGTCGAATAACGGTACCCGTGATCAAGCCGTTACAGGAATGCATGGCCACGCCCGCCTTTCGCCTTGACGCCCCGCGCCGCGCCCTGATGACGATGGCATTCGCGGCGACCCTCGTGGCGGTGTCGGCATGCGATCCCTTCGGATTGCCCGCCACCCGGGCGATGGAGAACGGCGTGGCGACCGCACTGACCTCGGCGCGGAGCCTGGAGATCGCCGGCGCCTACTCAGCGTCGGGGACTTCGTGGACGGTCGACCTGCAAGTGGTCCGGCCGAACACCAGACACCTTGTGGTCACCTCGCACGACCAGACCGTCGAGGCGGTGATCGCCGGCCCCGACGCGTATTTCCGAGGTCAGCAGTTCCTGGCCGGCCGCCTCGCCGGCAACCCGCTTGCGCCGACCCTGGTCAATGCAGCCGGCAACTCATGGTGGAAAGACACCGCGAGCCTGGTGCCCAATATGCCCGACTTCACTGACGGAAACGCGTTTAGATCCACGTTCCTTGGGACCGCGGTCACGAGTCGCACCGATCATCAATCGGTGGACGGGATCGACGCGGTCGAGCTGTCGGGGGCCAGGGCAGATGTGTTCATCGCGTCGACGCCGCCTTATCACCCCCTTCGCGTCCACCTGAAGAAGGGTGCGTCCGTCGACGGCATCACAGACGCCGACTTACGATTCAGCAGCTTCGACCGTGATTTTCAGATCGCGATCCCGTCCAACGTGATCGATTTCAGCAACTTCTCCACCCTGCCTCCGATCTACACGGTCGTGTCGGTGGACACCTCCGGATGTGGATCGCCGTGTGTCGTCTCGGCCAAGCTCAAGAACCTGGGCGGCACAGCCAGCGCATTGACGCCGTCGACCATCAAGTTCACCATGACCGATCCCGCGTCGGGTCAAACACTCGGGAGCTGCCGCGCCACAGTCCAACCTGATGTCGGCTACAACTCGACGACCACGGTCTCATGCACCCTCGACGCCGCCGCCAGTAGCGCAGCGGTGGTCACGGCAACCGCCGATAATCCAGGGCGTGGCTGACCCGCAGTCAAAAATAGAAATCCCACGTCGCGGGACTCGGGGCGCCTGGACGCCGGGGGGATCGTTCCTGATGCGGTTGGTCGGGCCACTGATTCGGGGTCAGGTATCGCGCTACCGAAAGACGACGAGTCCCAACGCTCCCGTGATGAGGGGCATGCCCACCGTCCTGCTCACGACGGTGGGAGCGCGCACCGGGAACGAGCGCACGCAAGTGATCGCTGGGTTCCAGGATGGTGACGATGCCTGGATCGTCGTGGCTTCCAAGAGCGGCGCGTCGACGCATCCGCACTGGTTCATCAATCTGGCGAAAAAGCCAGACCAGGTATGGCTGGAGATTGGCAACCGCAAGCTGAAGGTGCAGCCGACGCTTTTGAAAGGCGCCGAACGCGAAGCCGCATTCGCGAAAGTGGTGGCGACCTCACCGCGCTACGCCGGATACCGGAAGAAGACCGACCGCGAGATCCCGATCGTCCGCCTTAAAGCCGTCTGAGAAAGGCTCGCGGTAACCTGCGGAGAGATGAGGTCGTGGGCTGCGCTCATGCTTTGCGCACTTCTCGCGTCGGCCTGCAGCCGTTCGGCACCCACTGCGACCTCTCAACCGCGGAACGTATTCGTGATCGTGATGGAGAACCACTCCTTCGACCAAGCAGCGAGCCCTCCATTCACCGCCTCGCTGGTTGCCAAGTACGGCGTCGCCGAGAACTATCACGCCGTGGCGCATCCCAGCGTGCCCAACTACCTGGCGCTGACGTCAGGCAGCACATGGGGCGTGCGGGATGACGGCTATCGTGTGCTGCCCAAGCGCGACCTCGGTTCGCAGCTGACCAAGGCCTCCATCAGCTGGCGCGCGTACATGGAGGGGCTCGGCGGGGCGGGCTGCTTGAACAGCCCGGTGCCGTACGACCCGGGCCACAATCCCTTCGCCTATTACGGTGGTCAGTGCCCCTCCAACGTGGTCCCGCTGTCCGCATTGTCAGGCGACCTCAGCGGTTCGACGCCGCGGTTCTCGTGGATCACGCCAGACCGCTGCCACGACACGCACGACTGCCGGATCTCTGTAGGTGACGACTGGCTCCGGCAGGAGGTGGGCATGATCACCGCCTCCGCGGCCTGGAAGTCGAATGGGGTGCTCTTCATAACCTGGGACGAGGACGATGGGAGCACGGACAACCGAGTCTTGACGCTTGTCGTCGCGCAGGGTGTGAGCCACAAGTCGAGCCAGAAGAACTACACGCACTACTCGCTCCTGGCGACGGTTGAGGACCTGCTAGGAGTCGGGCGGCTGGGCGAAGCCGCGAACGCGGCGGTCATGAGCGACCTTATTCAGTAACCCCTGCCCCTCCGGCGGCAACGGCCGCCACCTGCGGGCCAGGCCCGTCAAGGACGCGTGAGGGCGCGCCTATTGATTGCCCATGAATGGGGAGGACTCTTACCTTTATCTATGTGCCGCTGATTGTTTGTGACGTCGGTCCTCGCGACGGGCTGCAGAACGAGTCGAAAACCCTGGAGCCCGTCGTGCGGGCGCAGCTGTGCGACCGGCTGGCCGCGGCCGGGCTCAAGCGCGTGGAAGCCGCGAGCTTCGTCAATCCGAAGCTCGTGCCCCAGATGGCAGGGGCTGAAGAGGTCATGGCCGCCCTCCACCGCAAGCCGGGCACCGTGTACGCGGGGCTTGTGCTCAACGACAAAGGCTATGAACGCGCGCTTGCGGCAGGCGTCGACGAAGTCCACTACGCGTTCTCGGCCGCCGACGAGTTCGGCCGGCGCAACCAGAACGCAACCACGGAGCAGGGCCTGAAAACTGCGCTGGGCCTGGTGGCGCGAGCGCGCAGCGACCGGATGCCGATCACGGTGACGATCAGCGTTGCGTTCGGTAGCCCGTTCGACGGTCCGGTCCCGGCGGAGCGCGTGCTGCAGGTCGTCGAGCGGCTCATGGCCATCCCGCCAGACGAGATCTGCCTGGCTGACACTATCGGAGTGGGCGTGCCGTCACAGGTCCACCAACTGGTGCGGGGGGCGCGAGCCCTGGGCGCCACGGTGGGTGCCCACTTCCACAACACGCGCAACACCGGTTACGCGAATGCTGTTGCCGCGCTGGAGGAGGGTGTCGTATCGCTGGATGCGTCAGTAGGCGGGGCGGGGGGATGCCCGTTCGCGCCCAAAGCCACGGGCAACATCGCGACGGAAGATCTCGTCTACCTGCTCCGCGGCCTTGGCGTCGAGACCGGCGTCGATCTGGACCAGTTGATCGCGACGTCGCACTGGCTGGGGGAGCAGCTCGGCAAGGAGATGCCGGGAATGGTCGCGCGCGCGGGTGACTACCCTGTGCGCCATGGCTAAGCGGCGCGCTCCGAATCGCGTCGCGGTAATCCAGCAGCCGCCAGTCACGCTGCACCGCGACAGGACGCTCGAGCGCGGCGTGGAGCTGATGGAGCAGGCCGCGGCCAAGGGGGCGTCGCTGATCTCGTTCCCTGAAACGTGGATTCCCGGCTACCCAGAATGGTTGTGGCGGCTTCGCCCGGGCGACGACTACGACCTGACCTCGCGAATCCACCGCCGTCTCATCGAGAACTCGGTGGACCTCAAAGCCGGCGACCTCAAGCCGCTGCAGACGGCGGCCCGTCGCCTCAAGGTCACCGTGTCGGTCGGCATCCACGAGCGCGACGGCGAGTACAGCCGCGGCACGCTCTACAACACAGTCGTCTTGATCGGACCCGACGGCACAGTGCTCAACCGGCATCGCAAGCTGATGCCCACGAACCCCGAGCGGATGGTATGGGCGGCCGGGGACGCCTCCGGCCTACGGGTCGTCCCAACGCCGATGGGGCCGGCGGACTTTCCGGAGCGCGCGAAGCTCTTTCCGGACCTCACGGAGTGGTACAACCCGGGCGATTCGGTCGTGGTCAATCCAGGCGGCGAGATCGTGGCCGGTCCGCTGCATGAACAGCACGGCATCCTGTACGCGGAATGCGACCCGGCGGTTGCTCCCGCCGCGAAGCGAACGCTGGACGTTGCCGGACACTACGGCCGCCCGGACATCTTCAAGCTCGAGGTCAACCGGGAGGTGCCGGCCCCGGTCGAATTCGGCTAGCAGCGCGCGGTTTCCAGACCGTACAGAACGCCGAACTTCCGCTGCACGTAGGCGATCCACGGCGCTGCGCTCAGCGGCCTTCCTGTGGCGCGTTCGAGCAGTTCGTTGGGCGTGAACTTGCGGCCGTGCCGGTGCACGTTCTTGCCGAGCCAGGTCAGCAACGTGGCGAACTGGCCTTTCTCGATCTGGGCCTCGAGGTCCGGGATCTCGGTCCGGATCTTCTCCATCAGTTGGGCGCTGATCAGGTTGCCGATCGTGTAGCCGGGGAAGATGCCGAAGCTCACGTACGACCAATGGATGTCCTGCAGCGCGCCTTCGCGGTCGTTAGGCACGTTGAGGCCGAGGTATGACTTGAAGCGCGAGTTCCACGCCTCCGGCAGATCCTTCGCTTTGAGCGTGCCCTCCAGCATCTCGTTCTCGAGCTCGAAGCGGAGCAGCACGTGCATGTTGTAGGTGACCTCGTCGGCCTCCACTCGGATCAAGGACGGATACGAGCGGTTGACCGCGCGATAGAAAGCCTCCTCGTCGACCCCGCGCAGCGGCTCAGGGAATGTCGCGACCAGGCTCGGATAAAAATGGCGCCAGAAGGGCAGGCTCCGCCCGACCAGGTTTTCCCAGAAGCGGGATTGTGATTCGTGAACGCCAGGCGAGGCTCCACCCCATAAAGGAGTGCGGTCGATGTTCTGGCCCATGCCCTGGTTGTACATGGCGTGGCCTGATTCGTGGATCGAGCCGAAGAGGCACTCGTTGAAGAAATCGCGCGACACGCGAGTCGTGATGCGCACGTCGCCTGGGCCGAATGCGGTCGAGAAAGGATGCGTCGAAATATCCTGGCGCCCGCGCTCGAGGTCATAGCCGAGCCTCTTGACCAGCCCGAGGGCATAGGCGAGCTGCAGGTCGGGGTCGAATCCGCGATAGAGGACGCCATCGTCAACCGCATCGGCATGACGCGCGATGTCAGCCGCGAGAGGGACGATGGCCCTCTTGAGCTCGGCGAAGATTCCCTCCAGCTGCGCGGTGGTCATGCCCGGCTCACTGCGGTTGATCAGGGCGTCATAGGGACGCTCGTCGTAACCGATTGCATCGGCGATTCGCCGATTCAGTTCGACGTTCTTCTCGAGATACGGCGCGAAAAGGCTGAAGTTCGCCTCGCGGCGGGCCTTCTGCCAGACCGGCTGCGCCATGCTGCCGGCGCGGGCGATCTCCGAGATGAGGTCGGGTGGGAGCTTGGTCGCCTCGTCGTAGTCTCGCCGCGTGACGCGGACCAGGCTAGCCTCGTCGGAGTCGAACGGCAGCTTGGAGACCTGGTCCTCGAGCTGGTCGAGCAGCCGGCCCACCTCATCGGAGGTGAACCTCACATGGGCCAGCCGCGACAGCGTCGCCATCTGCTCGGCACGGGACTGGACGCCGCCCGGCGGCATGTACGTCTCCTGGTCCCATTCGAGCAGCGCGGCAGCGCGGCTGAGGTCCGTGACCTCGGCCAGGATGTCCTTCAGCGCCTGGAGCCGGTCGTTCGTGTTGCCTGCCACCCTCTGCGGGTATTCTCCCGAAAGAGCTGACCGCCCCGCTAGCTCAGTGGATAGAGCATCTGTCTTCTAAACAGAGGGTCTGAGGTTCGAATCCTCAGCGGGGCACTTCTCTGTCGTGGGTCACTGAGCCCATGTGATTCCGAGGGTTTTGCGCAAAACGGACGTTATTTGTCGAAAATTCGGAGCTCTTTGCGCAAGACGAACGTTGGACTCCGTCGATCCCGGTCAGGTGGCTGCGATCAGAGCAATCGCGACGATCGCAAGTAGCGCGCCCGAAAGCTGGATCGGTGAGAGTCGCTCGTTGAGGAACAGGCGCGCGCACATGACGGTGAACGCGGGATAGAACGACGTCAGCAGCGCGCTCAGTGAGAGAAGGCCATGGAAGGTCGCATATAGATAAAGGACGACTCCCGCCCCGTCGAGCGTGCCGCCCAACCCGATGAGCCGCCACGCGCTGCGGGCGGGAACCGGTGGGACTCGGCTCACCAGCGCAAAGGACAGAGCTGCCACCGCCGACCCAAGGCGCCCGCCGACGAACGCGGTAACCCCGGCCGGGCTGCTCGCGTGGAACAGGATGAAGAACAGGCCGAAACCGATGCCGGCGACGATCGCGAGCAGAGCGGCGGTGCGGGCACCATGGGCCGCGGCCCGGCCACCGCCGTTGATCAACACGATCGCGACGAAGCCGACCGCAATGCCTGCGATCTGGCCGACGTGGAGCTTCTCTCCGCTCGTCACGCCAATCGCAATGGGCGCCGCCGCCGCGACCACGGCTGTGATCGGCGCGACCACGCCGATCAGGTTCAAGGCCATCGCCCGGTAGAAGGCGATCAGCCCAAGGCCTCCCGCGGCACCTCCCCCGAATGCCAGCAAAGCCGCGACTGGATCGAGCTTCAACGGCAGCAGAAGAAAGGCGAACGGCAGGGCCACGAGGCCGACCAGCTCGACGCCGATCGCCACACCGGCTGGAGGCGTGCGCCTGCCCGCGACGCCTCCGGTGAAGTCGGCAACTCCGAGCGTGGCGGCGGACCCGAGCGCGGCCGCTGGCGAAAGAAGCGGGTTCAGACTGACGATCCTAGCCGGGCGAGCAGCTCCGCCTAGACTACGGCCAACTTTGGACCAGATCGACCTGGAGCCGATGACCAAGGAGCAGTTCGAGGCGTGGCTGCCTGGCTCGGTCGCAGACTATGCGGCCGAGCATGTCGCCAGCGGCAGGTGGTCCAGGGAGGAGTCTCTCGAGCGGAGCCGCGAAGAACATGCTCGCCTGCTTCCGCAGGGCCCGGCCACGCCGGGCCACCGAGTCTGGTCGATCGTCCGCTCCAGCGATCGAGAGCCGGTGGGCATGCTCTGGATCCAGGTGATGGACAAGCCGACCCCGCGAGCGTTCATCTTCAACATCGAGATCGATGCACGATTCCGGCGGCGCGGCTATGCGATGCAGGCAATGACGAAGCTCGAAGAGGAGGCCAAGCGCCTCGGTCTCGACAGCATCGGTCTGCACGTCTTCGGGCACAACACTGCGGCGCGGCCGCTGTACGAGAAGCTCGGCTACGTCGCGACCAACATCAACATGTCCAAGCACTTGACGTAGTCGCAGGTCATGACGGAGCCGGGATCGCCGGCTCCGCCCCGATTCCCGGTCACGCCGCCTCGCGGCCGCCGATCGAGTCGATCATCATCCGGTAGCTGCGCATTGCCAGGCGTAGGTGTTCGGTGTCGCCGTTACCGTCGACGTCGCGATGGATGGTCTGCATCTGCTCGCGCATTGCCTTCGCCATCCGGTCGATGGCTTCCTCCATCAATCGCTCGGCCTTCTTCACTGCGTCTCGTGGCTCCTCGATGAACTCTGACTGCAGCTCCTCGAAGCGCCGTCTGATCTCGGACATCTCAGGCCATGGTTCGGTCTGAGGAGCGGGCACGGTTCGTGGCTCGGTCCGGCCCATCACCTCGGGATTGAATTCGCTCATCACGCCATCTCCCTCTGGCGGGCCTCAGGGGCGATGCGCGACGAGCCTACGGCGTCGTCGACGATTGCCTTGTAGCAGACCATCGCCCTGCGCATGGCCTCGGTGTCGCGGCGGCCCTGATCGCCGCGTGTGGCCGATCTCGCCTTGCGCAAGTCTTCGGGCATGCGTTGCCCGTCGGTCAGATTGGCGCCCCGCTCGCTCAGGATCATGACCACGACCTTGTCGGCTTCCTGCACTGCCGCACCAGGTTCTTCGATGAAGCGCGCCTCGATCGCAGGCCACATGCGCGCATAACGGTCACGCGATTCATCGGGCAGTGCGCGCAACCGAGTCTTGCCGACCATACGCGCGATTACGACCGCGATCGCGATCAGAACGATCGCGACAACGACGATCAACGCAATTACAAGCAACTGGCTCATGTCTCGACACCTCCAAAGAGGAGAACGGGACGCGGCGTGACGTTACTTGCGATGTCACATTAGGGTTAAGACATGTCGAGCAATGCAGGCAGACCGCAAATTCCAAACGATATGAAGGCGTTCAATGAAAAGCTGATCGCCGAGTTTCGAGCCAATCACGGCGAGCTCAGCGGTCAGATGGCCAATAGTAAATTGCTGCTCTTGACCACGACAGGCGCAAAGTCGGGCCGGGAGCGCACAACCGTGATGGGCTACCGGCGGGCCGGCGATCGCTACGTCACGATTGCATCGAACAACGGCAACGACGTCGCCCCGATGTGGTTCCGCAACCTGCTCGCCGATCCCGTCGCGATGATCGAGGTCGGCCCCGACAAGCTAAAGGTAAAAGCCAGGGTGGCGACGCCGCAGGAACGGCCGGAGCTTGCGAAGCTGATCGACTATCTGGAACGTCAGCAGGCTCTGACCTCGCGCGAGATCCCGATCGTGGTCCTGGAACCGGTTTAGGTCAGCTTCCCGAGACCGTTGCGTTGAAGCGGTGCGAGCGGTCGCCGGCGCATCAACCGCGTTTCCGTTTTGGCGTAGGGACGCGGCGTCTCGGCTCCGGAGTCAACAAACTCTCGCGCAGGTCGGCCATACGTGCCTTGCTGAGGTTGCTCTTCATGATCCATGCGATGTCTTTGTCGCTGGAGCGAAGCCACTTTTCGAGATACGGCTGCGCATTTCGCGGCGCTGCGGCGGCGGCGATGCTCCAGCCATAACCGAGCGCCTGCCGCAGAACGCGAAACCCATCCCCGCGACGGTCGCTGCTTGCGGCGAGCGAGCGCGTGATCTGGTCGAGGATCGCGAGCACCGCGACCGCGTCCTCGTTACTCTGCAAGAGCGCCGGCTCGCACAGCCCTGCCACGACCGCACGCTGCACGAACGGATCGCCGTGCCTCCAGGTTTTCATCTCCGCGAGCAATTTCGGCATGCTCTCCCGGCCAAACCGCTGCAGGGCCATCGCCACGCCCTCGCGCACGCGCCAGCGCGGGTCTGAGGCGAGCTCGCGCAGCCAGCTCATCACCGTCTCCGGCTCCAGCAGCGCGATGCGACCCAACCCGGCCGTGCCGCACAGCGCGAGGAACTCATCCTGGGACGCCGATAAGCGCCAGAGCCGGTCGGCATCCGCTTCGTCTGCGACAGCGGCCACCAGCTCGAGGTTGGCGCGCGGGCCTGGTAGGCCCGAATGCCTTTTCAGGTAGGGCTCCCAGTTGTCGAGCTGTCTCAGCTCTTCGCGGTACGTGTCGGCTCGATTCGCCATCCCGCAGCGATCCTAGCTAACGCACAATCGCGTCGTGGGCATTTCGCGCGGCGTGGCGCTCACGCGCGGCGCAAGGCTCGAGGTTGTGACCATCGCCTGGATGGCGGCCGGAATGGTCGCGCGCCTTGAGGCCAGGACAACGCAGATCTCGGCCGTCTTGCTCGTCCTTCTCTGCGCGTACGTCGTGCTGTCATCGGTCGCAGGTCTTGCACTGAGGATCATCCCGTCTGCGTCGATCCCCGGCATCGCAATCAGCGCGATCGCGCTCGTCGCCATGCCGCTGCTGGCGCGCGCCAAGCATCGAGTCAACCGGATTCTCGATAGCCCGTCGCTGCGCGCGGACATCGCCGAGACGGTCAGCTGCGCATACCTCGCGGCGACGACCCTCGCCGGCCTGGCGGTCGCCATGGTCACCGGCTGGTGGTGGATGCAGTACCTGGCCGCCCTGGCGCTTCTTGTCTGGCTGGTGCCGGAGACGCGTGAGGCCCTCGAAGAGCGGCGGCATAATGGGGCAAGTCAAGGGGACAAGGGGAGAAACGATGAGTGACGGCAGGCCGGACGCGAGCATGGATCATCCCAGGCACCACCGTGAGAAACGACGGTTGATGCTCACGCAGGTGCTGCGGAGCCCCGTCCTCAACCCGGCCGGCACTGAGGTAGGCCGGGTCGAGGACTTCATCGTCAAGCTGGCGGACGGCGCATACCCGCCCGTCAAGGGACTCAAGGTGCGGGTCGGCGCCCAGGACGTGTTCGTCGGCAAGGACGTGATCGAGCGCCTCGAGCCCGGCGGCGTCCGTCTCAACACGCACACGCTGCGCACCGAGGCATTCCAGCGGCGTCCTGGCGAGGTGCTTCTCGCGGCGGATGTGCTCGGCCGGCACCTCGTCGACGTGGCCAAGGGCCGCATCGTCCAGGCCCATGACCTCGTCCTGGCGCCGAGCGACGACGGCTGGTATCTCGCCGGCATCGACCGCAGCCCGCAGGCGATGCTGCGGCGCCTGGTGCCTCGTCGCGGGAGGCCCGATCTCCGGCGACACGTGATCCTCGACTGGAAGGACGTACAGCCCTTCGTCGGGCATGTGCCGACGGCGAAGCTGCTCATGCCCCTTCAGCGGCTGCGCCGGCTGCACCCAGCACAGATCGCCGACATCGTGGAAGGCGCCTCGCACGAAGAGGGACAGGAGATCATCGAAGCGGTCGAGAGCGATCCCGCGTTGACCGCCGACATCTTCGAAGAGCTCGACCCGGAGCATCAGGTCGAGTTCATCAAATCCAAGTCGAACGAGGACGCCGCCCAGATCCTGGAGCGCATGGCGCCCGACGACGCCGCCGACCTGCTGAGCGAGCTCGATCAGGAACGGCGCAAGCCAGTGTTCGACATGATGTCGGCGGGCCAGCAGCACAAGCTGCGCAAACTCCTCCAGTACCACCCGACCACCGCCGGCGGAATGATGAGTCCGGACTACGTTTGGGTCATTCGCGGCGCCACCGTCGACATGGCGCTCGAGGCCGTGCGCATTGACGACAAGACTCCCCACCAGCTGCTCAACACTGTGTTTGTCACCGAGCAGGAAGGGAGGTACGTCGGCAGCATCGGTGTCGCCGACCTGCTGAAGGCCGACCACGCCTCCAGGGTCGACGATCTACAGCTGACCAACTGCTTCGTCCACGGCAACGCCGATTTCGTCGACGCCACCCTGATGATGGCCGACTACAACCTGACCGCCCTAGCTGTGACCGACGCCGCCGAAAACCTGATCGGCGCGATCTCGTCAGACGATGTCATCGAAGCGCTCGTGCCCGAAGAGTGGCGCGCGCGTGTCGAGGCAAGCACCGGCGTATAGACCGCGATGAGCGAGCGCGAGCCAAATCAGAGGGACTCGCGCTTGAAGCCAA
>WNGI01006346.1_pt1 | contig 14037 bp, 14 predicted proteins | sample 5400621 | NCBI WGS metagenome assembly WNGI01 (sample SAMN13153374, study PRJNA577476) | soil metagenome | isolation source: 20 cm soil or saprolite under Garry oak tree replicate 1 | place: USA:California | collected 2016-06-15
CGGTTCGTCGGACGAACAGGGAGATCAACCGTGCTTTTGGAAGCGCAGGAAACATTCAACCTTATAGGCAGCGACAAGGTGCAGGGAACGGCGGTATTCGGGCCGGACAGTCAAAAAATCGGATCGATTGAGCGGGTGATGATTGAAAAGATCAGCGGTAAAGTCTCCTATGCCGTGCTGAGCTTCGGCGGCTTTCTCGGGATTGGCGATGATTATTACCCGCTGCCATGGCCCTCGCTTAAGTACAATGTCGATCTTGGCGGCTATCAAATAATGGTCACCAAGGACCAGTTGAAGAAGGCGCCGAAATATTCACGAAGCGCCGATTGGAATTGGGACGATCAACAGCTTGCCCACAGTGTAAGCGCCTACTATGGGGTTCCACTGCCGTAGTTGGTTCAAGCTGTCGAGCAGCGGATCGATCGAGCCTTCCTGCGATCATACATACGCATTGTTCTGGAAAGCCTGTCGTCCTTTCCACCGGCTTTTAGGATTATGCCGCTGAGTTTGGCGTGTGCTGCGATCGGCAATTTGGATGAAGCGATCTGGTCCGAACGATCAAGTTGTCAGCGCCCACGCCATTCTGCTTGGAGACCGCATCAACACGTCCGGGATTGAAGGTGAGACGTTATCGACTTCTCCCCTTGCGATCCGAATAGACAAGGGAGGAATTGCTGTTCTCTTTCGCTACGGCGTTGTGGTGCTGATCGGTTTATCGCAGCAGCCGGAACAGGAACTTCTGGAAAAATTGTCCGCCCGCGTCTCAGGCCGGCTCGATCGATACGAGGAGGAAACCGCGGTCATAAAACTTGCGGACGAAGATGAGGATCAGGTCCCGGCGGGAGGGCCAATTCTGGTCAGGGCGGTATCCTGCGGCTGATCGGGAACGCCCTCCTGGTACAACACCGGGTGTCCGGTCGGGTCGCCATCACCGAGAAACCGGATGCACTGTGGGACCGTCCGGATCTGGAAAGGCTCTATGCTCGTCTGGAAGATGAGTACGAATTACAAGAGCGCGTCGATACGCTTAACCGAAAGCTTGCGGTAATCGCCGAGACCGCAACGACGCTCGCCGACCTCATCGACACGCAACGATCCCTGCGTCTCGAACTCATTATCGTAGCGCTGATCGCGTTGGAGATCGTCATTACCTTCTACCAGATCCTGGCGTCTCGAGCCGGTCACTAGACAACTGCGGAAATGTTGAAATGCGTTCCATAAGTTGTTCAAGTTCCATTTGATTTTGTTGTACTTGACTCCCGCCGCCATCTGCCGCAGCATTCGTGGATGCTGCACCTGTCAAGGCGCGGGTAATCGGCTCGGCCTTTGCAGGAACTGGCGTTCGATCATGTGGTCGAGACGACGGCAGCAAGCGCGGACATAATGTCCCCCAGACCTGATGTCCGTAGGACAACATTGGATGAGGAGCATGACGCCACCGGGCACGTTGCAATGACCTTGCTCCAATGCAAGGTCACGGCGCAGGTTGAGGTGAACTGCAGCTGCTAGCCATCATTTGTGCCGCCGACAATCTGAACCTATCCACGAGACCCGGGACGCAAAGGCCACGCGCCTTCAGGTTTCGACATAAAACTGGTGTGTACCAGACATCCTTCGCATAGCGAAGATTACGGGCCCCGCGATGCCTTAGCCGCACCGGGGCCCAATCATTTGGATGAGCCTTCACGTTCGCACGTTCGCCCCCAAGGCGGATCGACCTGTGTTCCGTCCAGGGAGTCGGCGGCTCTCGACCTGAACCCGACGGTCTCCGCTTTCTGGCCCGGTTCCGCCGGAACTCAAATCCCGGCCATGAGGTTACCCCGGTCAAGGACGGAGGCTATGATGAAACGAAGTTTGCTTTGCTTCGGCTTCCTGATGATTTTGAGCGGCTCCGGCCTGGCGCAGATGGATAGAACCGCGCCTGCATTTTACGTTGTGCTGAATTCCCTGACCAAGAGCTGCACCGTCGCCGATAAGTTGCCGCGCACCGACACGCCGAACATTACCGTTGCCAGCGACACGATTTATAAAACCCGGGCCGAAGCCGAAACGGCGATAAAAACGCTAAAGCCGTGCAATCCATAGGGCGCTGCTCAGGCTCCTCGTAACCCGTCCCCAACACAGGGCACCAAAACAGCCCGTCACCATAGCGACTGCCGCGCGCGTTCCGGCCAGGCCCTGTCGTAATCCTCGCCGCCGACACGGTTATCGCTCATGTCGGCGAGTATCTGGCCCGGTGTCGGCAAAGTTTTGGGGTCCACCCGCTTCTCGGGATTCCACAGGTCTGACCGGACGATGGCGCGGGCGCACTGGAAATAAATCTCGTCCACCGTGACGATGATGACCGTGCGCGGCGCCTTGCCGTCCACGTCAAATGAGGCCAGCAAGTCGGGATGAACCGATAGTTGCGCGCGGCCGTTAGCGCGCAGCGTACTGCCTGAGCCTGGAATCAGAAACAGCAGCGCAACCCGGGGATCGCGCACAATGTTGCGCAACGAATCGACGCGGTTGTTGCCGCGCCGATCAGGAATCATCAGCGTCTTTTCGTCATGAACGCGAACAAAACCGGACAGGTCGTCGCGCGGCGAGGAATCCAGTCCTTCGGGACCGCACGTTGCCAGCGCGGCGAACGGTGACTTGTCGATCAGCGCGCGATATTGCGGCGTGATCTTGGCCGATACCTTGACAATGGAGGCCTCGTTGGGCTGGCCGTAGATCGCTTCAAGCTGCTCGACCGTCGCAATGATCGACATTGCCGTTCTCCTGATGGCCGCGAATCGCGAAGGCGACCTACTCGCTCCCTCGAGCGCCTTTGATGACCTGTACAAGCTCGTGCGCATGATGCTTGACGCTGCCGACATTCGCGATCGTTACATCGGGCTCGATTGCGACATCATCCGCGGCGCGGCCGAGCCGGTGCTCGATCTGCCCGTCGCTGCTCCGCGACCGCGCAGCAAGGCGCTGGCCAAGAATTTCCGATGGCGCCGTGACCGACACCACCGTGACATCGGCATAGGCGCCGCGTATCGCGTCAACCACCGTGCGTGAAACATTCGCGACCACGGTGCGCCCGGCGCGGATGTCGTCGTCGATCGCGCGGGGCAATGCGTAGCAATGACCGTGCGCCTCCCAATGCACCGCGAAATCGCCAAGCGTACGCGCCTGCCGGAAGGCATCGAGGCTCATTTGCTCATTATCTTCAAAAGCGGACGCTTCGCGGGTCACCACACGCCGGGGGAAGACAACGTTGCCGTCGTCAGCGCACGCGACCCGCGCCGACCCAATCAGCGTATCCTTGCCGGCCCCGCTCGGACCGACCACCACAATGAACCGGCCGGGCCCGATCATGGCGGGCCGACGAGCGGATATGGTCGGCGCGTCGGTCATGCCACGCGATGTCCTTCACGCCAGACGCCGCGCACCACCGGGACATCGCGCGCCACATGCACACGGATCAGATCGGCGCGCTTGCCGATCGCGATCTCACCCCGATCGGCGAGACCGACGGCCTCCGCGGGCGTCTTGGTGACGGTGCGGATGGCGGACGCAAGATCGATCGCCGGCACGCGCTGCGGCAATTGCAGCGCCGAACCCACGCGCGGCTTCCATCGTGGTGGGAAATTCCGCCACCGAAACCCGGTCGCGGATGGCGTCGGTGACGTTTTCGTCGGTGGTGTCGTCATGGCTGGCAAGCGGAATCTCATACTGACGTGCCAGCGCCACGATCGCGCGCATATTGGTCGCCGCATGGGCCTTCTGATAGGCAAAACGCCGTTCGAACAGAATGTCGAGTTCGGCGTCGGTCATGCCGGGACCCTTGCCGCGATAGTAATCCCGCAGCTTGGCTTCGTTGCGAAACTGCCGTTGCCCCGGCGTATGATCCATCAGCGACATCAAGCGTACATCCGGCCGCGCAATCAGTTCCTTGGCCTCCTCCACCACGCTCGGCATCGGGATTTCGCAGCGCAGATGCAGGAAATGATCTGATCGGAGCAGGTTGGCATCGCGCGCCGCCGCGATCGCCTCGGCGAGTATGCCCGCCCTTCCATCGACTTCCTCGGCGCCGTCCTCGCGCCAGACTCGCAGCGAATCCAGTACCGTGGTGATCCCTGATGTCGCCAACTGTCCATCATAGGAAACAACCGCGGCGATCGGATCCCAGAATACCTTTGGACGCGGCACGTAATGCGCCTCCAGATGATCGGTGTGCAGTTCGATCAGGCCGGGCATGATCATGTCGCCGCCGGCGTCCGCGCTGCCGGCGGGCGCGTTACCCTCGCCGTATCCGCCGACGCGGCCATCCGCAAATGCAATCCAGCCGCGTTCGACCACGCGATCCGCCAGAACAATCCTGGCGTTGCCTATAATGGTTTCGGACCTTGTCGGATTCATATCAATCGTCTTCCTTCATCCCGCGGAGGCAAACGACGTCACCTCGAAAGCCCGGTCGACGATCAGATGACGGATCTCATCGTCATGGACAATGGCGACGATGGCAACACCCGCGTGCTTCTTTTCATCGACCAGACCGACCACGAGGGACGCGCCACCCGCCGATCGGTGCATCTCGCGCCCTACACGAGGTGGTTGCAGCCGCGTGATGCGGCTCTATTCTGCGCTGATGGCAACCTTTCCGCGGTATGCGATCTACTATGTAGCAGCGCCGGGCACCGACCTTGATCGCTTCGGTACCCAACTGCTCGGCTATGACGCCTATAGCGGCGCGGACCTGCCCTTCCCCAACGACATCATACGAATGGCGCCGAATTGGCGCGATATGACCAAGGATCCACGAAAATATGGTTTTCATGCCACGCTGAAGGCGCCGATGTCACTGGCGCCCGGCAAGACCGAGCCTGAGCTTCTTACAGCCTGCGAAGCCTTTGCCGGCAAACCGCGGGCGATTGCGGTCATCACACCTTTGGTCGGTTCGATCAGCGGCTTTATCGCGGTGGTGCCTGCTGCGCCGTCGCCCGAACTTGAACGGCTTGCCGAGGATTGCACACGCGAATTCGATTTATTCCGTGCACTGCTCACTGCAGAGGATCGTGCGCGGCGTAATCCCTCTGACTTGACGCCGAAGCAGCGTGAGTATCTCGACCGCTGGGGATATCCATATGTCATGGAAGAATTCCGCTTCCACATGACGCTTACCGGTCGGCTTGCCGCCGAGCGGCGCGAGCCGATCCTGGCGATGCTGCGCGACAGTTTTTCCGCAACCGGCCTCAAGACGCTCGCGATCGACAGGATCGCGGTATTCCGTCAGGAAAATGCAGATTCGCGATTCCTGATCGTCAAGCACTGGCCGCTGTGCAGCAACGCGTGATCTGCCTCAGCGCTTCCGAATTGCCCGGACCTGGCAACCCCGCAAGAATAAGGTCGCGCAGGCGCGCGCCCGCGCTTTGATCTGCGAGCGCGACGGCAGCGGCACGCCGCCGAACAGCGCGGCGCGCCGCGGCGCGGAAGTGACCATTCCAAGCAGCATGCCGGCGGCCTCATCGACATCGTCGAGCGCGATCAACCCACGCTTCTGCTGCAGTCGCAGCCAATCGGCCAACGCCACGCCACTGCGCTGAATAGCGTTTTTGTAGAACATCGCGGCGATATCGGAGAACTTGCCGGCCTCCTGCAGCAGCATGCGCTGAAGCGCGATGATTTCTTCATCAAGCGCAAGCTCCGCACATGCGATCAGCGCCGCGACTAGAGCCTGTTCGATCTCTGCGTGATCGGCGGCACGCAGGTTGACCTCGAAGACGAAGCGGTCCATGCGGTCCGAGACCATGCCCTCGAACAGGGCGGCCTTGTTCGGGATCAAACGGTACAGGGTCTTGGTGGAAACCCCGGCCCGGCGCGCCACCGTCTCCATGCTGGTCGCGGCAAAGCCGTTGCCGGCGAATTCATGCCGCGCGGCCTCGTAGATGATTTGACACGTCTCGTCGTCGGAGCGGAGTTGCGGACGCCCGCGGCAGCGTCGGTCGGTGGAAGATTCTGCTGTGGTCATGTTTTTATATGATGCCTGTCATTCCATTGACAGGCGCAACGTATGTCTTATTTTGGAAAATATCAAGTTTCCTAATTCGGCGTCGTCCGGCAAGCCATCAGGAGCGAACATCATGACCCACCATTCCCCCGCCATCGAGGCCGAGCGTCCGCTAGCCGCCGGAGACGTTGTCAAGGATCTGCTGCCAGACACACTTAATGCGGCTAATGCGGCCCGAACTCCGCCGATTACAAAAAAGCTCAATTTTCGCAAGCTGTTGATGGCCGGCGCGGCGGTCGCGGTTATTGCGGGGGGAGCGTGGTACGGCTGGGACTATTGGACGGTCGGCCGATATCTGGTCTCGACCGATGACGCCTATGTGAAGGCCGACAACACCACCGTGGCGCCGAAAGTGTCCGGATATTTGCGGGAGGTGCTGGTCGGCGACAATGAGCCCGTCAAGACCGGCCAGGTGCTGGCGCGGATTGATGAGCGCGATTTCAGGGTAGCGCTCGACCAGGCCAAATCCGATGTCGCCGCGGCCAATGCCGCGATTGGGAGCAAGCAGGCCCAACTCGGCGTTCAACAGGCCGTGATCGACGCCGCCAAGGCAACGATCGAGGTCGACAAGGCAACCGTCACTTTCGCCGCGCAGGAGAACAAGCGCTACGGCGATCTCGCGGCGACAGGCTATGGCAGCGTACAGAACGCGCAGCAGGCCCAATCGCGCATCGCTGGTGCCCAGGCCGCGGTTCAGCGCGACACCGCCAACCTTGCCTCCGCACTCAAACAGATTGATCTGCTTAAGGCCGAGATCGCCCAGGCAAATGCGGCGCTGGCGCGGGCAATTGCCGCGCAGAACCAGGCCGAACTCAATCTCGGCTACACCACCATCGTCGCGCCGCTCGACGGCATCGTCGGCAACCGAACGCTGCGGGTCGGCCAGTACGTGCAGGCCGGAACGCAATTGATGTCGGTGGTGCCGGTCGCCGGCGCCTATGTGGTGGCGAATTTCAAAGAAACCCAGCTCACGGACGTGCGCGAAGGCCAGGCGGTCGATATCGCCGTCGACATGTTCCCGGGACAGGTGGTGCACGGGCATGTCGACAGCATCGCGCCGGCCAGCGGCCAGGAATTCGCGCTGCTGCCGCCGGACAACGCCACCGGCAACTTCACCAAGGTGGTGCAGCGCATTCCGGTCAAGATCGCGCTCAACCACAACAATGCGCCTTCAGTCGAATTGCGTCCCGGCATGTCGGTGATTCCGACCATCGAGACCAAGTCGCAGGCTCGCATTCGCCAAGTGGCAGCCGCATCCAAGCCATCGAACACCTCCGCCGGAGCACCGCGCCATGTCAAATCACGTCCTGTCAACGTCGAGGCCGCCGAACTCTGGCGGCATATCTAGGCGCGCAACGGTCGATCCCGACCGCGCCAGCACGGCCACCTGGATCGCCGTTCTCGCTGCCATGATCGGTTCGTTCATGGCGATCCTCAATATTCAGATCACCAACGCCTCCCTGCTCAATATCGAAGGCGGCATCGGCACCGGCGTCGACAACGGAGCGTGGATTTCGACCTCGTACTTGATCGGCGAGATCGTGGTCATCCCGCTCACTGATTATCTCAGCCGGGTTTTTTCGTTCCGCCGCTACATGCTGGCGAGCGCGACCTTGTTTGCGGTCTTCTCGGTAGCCTGCGCCTTTACCCACGATCTGCCCTCGATGATCGCGATGCGTGGCCTGCAGGGATTTGCCGGCGGCGTATTGATCCCGATGGCGTTCACGATGGTGCTGACCAAGCTGCCAAAGCCGCAACAGCCGATCGGCCTTGCGATCTTTGCGCTGTCCGTCACCTTTGCTCCCGCCATCGGCCCGACTATCGGCGGCTACCTTACCGAGAATTACGGCTGGCAGACGATTTTCTACGTCAATGTGCTGCCGACCGCCGTGATGGTGACCGCCCTCTATTTCACGCTGGAGCGGCAGCCGATGCAGCTCGAGCTCCTGAAGGAAGGCGACTGGGCCGGCATCCTCACGATGGCGGTCGGACTGTCGGCGCTCCAGACTGTGCTCGAGGAGGGCAACAAGGACGACTGGTTCTCGTCACCCTTTATCCTGCGCCTTGCTGTTGTCGCGCTGGTCAGCCTCGCGCTTTTCGTCTCGATCGAGTTGACGATTGAAAAGCCGCTGATTCGGCTGCGCCTATTGACGCAACGCAATTTCGGCTTCGGCACCATGGCCATGACGCTGGTCGGATTCGCCCTGTTCGGTTCGGTGTACATCCTGCCGGCCTATCTCGGTCAGGCGCAGGGCTACAATGCCGAGCAGATCGGCGCGGTGCTGGCGTGGACCGGCCTGCCCCAACTGATCCTGATTCCGCTGGTTCCGAGGCTGATGCAGCGGTTCGACACACGCTACGTCGCCATCACCGGGCTGATGATCTTCGCCTATAGCTGCTTCATGAATACCGCGATGTCGCTGGACTATGCCGGCGACCAGCTCTGGATCCCGAACATCGTGCGCGCCATCGGCCAGGCGATGGTCCTGACGCCGCTTACCTCGGTAATGACAGGCGGCATCGCTCCGCAAGATGCGGCCGCGGCATCGGGCATCAGCAACATGCTCCGTAACCTCGGCGGCGCGATCGGCACGGCCGTGCTCGCCACCGTGATCACCAAACGCGAGCAGTTCCATTCCAACATCATCGGGCAGTCGGTCACGCTCGGCCGCGAGGAAGTACGCAACCGGATTGCGCAAGCGACCGACTTCTTCATGAGTCACGGCGTGCCCGATCCTGCCGCGGCACATCAGCAGGCCATCATCGCGCTCGGCAATGCGGTGAAACGGCAAGCGCTGGTGATGGGCTTCAGCGACACTTTCGCGGTGATCGGCGCGGTCCTCGTGCTCGCCGCCGTCGCGGTCGCATTCACGCGCAAGGTCAAGGCAAGCGGGGCCGGAGCGCACTAAATTGCTGATATCCGGCTCGAAACAACGTCTGCATCGAATGTTACAGGAATGCCACACAGACGCACAATGTGCGGTCGTTCTTCCTACGTTCGAAAGAGTTGATGATGGACATCCGTCGTGCGCGATTAAGTTTGCTCGGGGTTGAGATCTACGTCGCTTCCGACGTGAAGGAGAACCGACATGCCAGCCTATATCCAGCATCGCGAAATCGAGACACCCGCGATTCTCTGCCCCGGCTGCGTGGGATTACTCCCGATGTACGTCAGGGAGGTCGAGCCCCATTGGAGCATGGCCAGGATCGACTTCATCTATGAGTGCGCCGACTGCGGCGCCGAAGTCCGGCAGACGATAGCGAAGCCACTGCGACAGCACTGAGACGTTCGCGTCCCGCCAGTCCGTTGATGAAGTCGCCGACGATTGCATGCGCGCACAGCGATCAGGAATCCAGCGTAGGAAGTCCGCAGTGTCCCCGCGTCCTAATGCGCGGCAGTTTGACAATCAGCGCTATCGCGGTTGCATTCTCTAAAGTGAAATGCAATCTCCTCAAGCGCGCGCTGTTCCCACTCTTCTGCTTTTGCCAGCCAAAAACTCTTGCGTTCGGAATCCAGTAGAGCCCGCCCTCGGCAGATAAATTCCTGTTTGCGAATTTCGACCAGCCTGTTCATGAACTCCACTCAAGGGGTGTGAAGCCAATTTACCCACCCACCTTAGCAGAGTGGGGACGAAAGTCCTTTCATTTTGCTGGAATGTGGCAGCATTGTTTTCTCTCCGAAGTCTGCGGGCATTGCAGTGCAGCACATCGAGCCGAGGATATCAAAGCCTCGCGCAACGTTGGAGGAACAACAACCGATCCCAAGGTTGCGGCAGGTCTTGTCGAGCAGGCGGCCGACCTCAAGGTCGCAGGTAGACAAGGCGAGCGCGCTCCCGGGGCCAGTTATCTGGCGCCGGACCTCGAGCCACCAGCCGCGACGTAGGAGCGGCCGGCCCTGCGGAGCCTCGCTACTTCAAGTTCGGGTCTCCGATTTCCTTATTCTGGCCGCGCTCGACTCCAGCGCCTGCCGCTCCTCGCCTGACATTTCCGGCTCGAAGGTCCGCACCACGCCCTCGCGCCCGACGATGCTCGGTAGCGACAGAGTAACGCCAAACTTTTCATTGTAGCTGCCGATCGGTATCACCGCGCGTTCGTCGCGAAGAATGATTTCCGCGATCCGTGCCGAAACAATGCCGATGCCAAATTGACTGGCATCATTGCCTTCGATGATCGTGATATTCGCGTAACGAACGCTCTGTTCGATTTGCTTGCGCACGCTATCGAGCGTTTCGCCGCGCTGCTCGACCAGCTTGCTGATCGGCACCCCGCCGATACGGGCGCTTGACCAAAGAAATACCTGCGAAACTCCATGCTCGCCGACCACCTGAGCCTCCACTTGATTGGCATCGACGTCGAAATGCTCCGCCAGATGAACACGGAAGCGCAAGCTGTCGAGGAAGGTGCCGGTGCTGAGCACGCGATCGTGCCCAGCGCTGGTGCGGGCAATATCGGCGAGCGGATCGGGAGGATCGGTTACCACCAATATGACCGCGCCAGGGGCAGCGCGAGCAATGTTCGGAACGATGTCACGATAAATATCAGCGTTCTTGTCGAGTAGCCGTAATCTGCCTTGGGGATCGCCGCGGTCGGTGGCGCCGCCGGCTTTTTCATTTATGCCGGCGGTAATCATCACCAACCCCGCATCCGCCAGGTCGTCGTAGTCTCCATCGACCACGGTGGTCTTCGGGCCAAGTGGTGTTCCGTAGCGAAGGTCGGTCGCAACCGCCTTCGCGCGTTTACGCGTTCGGTCCACTATGACGATGGTGCGGGCGCTGCCGCGCGTGACGGCGGCGAGAGCACAGGCACAGCCAACCCTTCCCGCGCCAATGATTCCGATCTTCATGATTCAAGCTCGCATTCGCAACACCGTCGATCGGGGCCTCGGCCAAACCGCCGAGAGAGTGGATCACTGGCCCGTCGCGAGGTAAATACTCGTCTGGGGAATACCAAGTTCCGGTAAACCGAAAGTGTTTGGCGGCGAGGACCTCCCGAAACCCTCAGGTCAGATTCATCCGTGTGCATAACCCCGCGTGGCGAAAGCCGCCAGGCAACGCGACAAGGCAGCCGCCAATTCCGCAGATGTCAGCGGATGATGGACAACTTCAGAGACCCCCGAAGCCGCCAGCAATGGAGCATCCAAATCCCGCGCCGAGGGTGTCGCCAAGATGATCGGCAGGCCAGGGGCCAGGTCGCGCAACGCGGTTGCGAAATCGAGCGCGAAAGTTGCTCCGGGTTGGTGGCACACGAGAGCTATGTCGAAGCGCGCTTGCACGACGCAGGCTTGCATGGCCTCGTGCAGCCCTGTGAAGCCGACCGGCTCATAGCCCAAAGCTGCGAGAATCTCCTCGTACCGCAGCAAGCGACCGCGGTCCGCTTCGAGCACCAGCACGGTTTCACCGACGCCGCGACCAGCGATGCCGGGCGCCTGTTGAACGCATACCAGCTCATGGGATCGAATGGATGGAAGCCAGATATCGAAGCGTGTTCCAGCTCCAAGGGCGCTCCGCACCTCCACGGCTCCGTCGTGCTCCCTGACGATGTCACGCATGGTTGCAAGCCCGAGACCGTTGCCACTCGGACGCGTTGTAAAGAATGGCTCGAAAATCCGCTCCAGCGTTGTCTGGTCCATGCCGCGCCCGGGATCGGAAATCGAAACGACAACGAAGCGGCCGGGGCCCATCCCAATCTGCCCAACCCGCAACGGCTCTGTTGCTTCCCGCACCCCGATCTCAATCTCGATGACGCCCGGCTTGTCCATCGCCTGGGCGGCATTGTTGCAGACATTCAGGATGACCTGCTGCAATTGCGCGGGTTCCGCCGATACCGCCGTTGCTTCCGATGTCTCCGTCACGGCAATCTGGACATGGGAAGGCAACGATGCACCGAGCAACGACTTAGCTTCCGCGACCAGCGCCTTGATGCAGACGTGCTCCCGCCTTCCCTGGCGACGGCGGCCGAAAGTGAGGATCTGATCCACAAGATCGCGCGCCCGCTCCGCTCCTCGGCGGATCGCCTCCAGGTTGCGGCGCGGCCGGGCGTCCGAAGCGATGTGCTCTTCCACCATTTCGGTATGGCCAAGAATCCCGCCCAAAATATTGTTGAAGTTGTGGGCAATACCACTGCTGAAGGTGCCTACCGTCTCCATGCGGCGGGCCTGCTGCAAGCGCATCTCAAGTCGTGCCCGTTCTTTTTCATTGGAATGCCGCTCAACGGCGGAGACAATAGTATCGAGCGCCATCCGCAACAGACTGAGCTCGCCGGGTATTGTCACGCAGCAAGGCCGGCCGATCGCATCAAAACCCAAGGTCATCCCGGTACCGTCTTTCTCGACCTGCGTTGCGCATGCCCACCCACCTAGGCCAAGGGCCATGCAGGCATCTTTATTTTCCCCGATCGGCATGCGATTGACGCGCCCAACGTGGATAATTCCATCGGCCACGGGTGCGAAGCGAGCCGCAAGCGCGGGCGCCCGCTCCGGCCAGCCGGGCGGAAAAGTCATTCCCGCTTTGGACCAGACGTGCAGCCGCGGTGTCGTGCCACCCATCACAAAGTAGGCGCGGTCTGCACCGAGGCGGCGCGCCATATCGGCGAGAGCCCGCTCGATCTCCGCATCAATATGCTGCGGCTGCACGTTGATGAAGCGCATCGAGATGCCCGCGATCAGGTGCTCGAATGCGGCACGCCGCCGCAACGCAATAGCCCGCGCCCGCAATTGCAGACCGAGATACACCAGCACCGCGAGCAGCAACAGCGACGTGGCGTAAAGAAACAGGCGGTATCGGCTTGCCGAGGCCTGCGCGGCAAGCTCACGTCTCATGATCAGCGAACGAACGACATCCTGTTCGCGAGTGCTCGCCGCGGCGCTAAACTCCTTCAGCACGGCATCCGTCAGCGGCAACAGGTCGTGCAGTACTCCCCCATGCGCGATCGCCGCCTGAATCGTCTCGGCTTCGCCGGGCGGGTTTTGCAGGGCCGCAAGCTGCACCAGCCGATCCTTGACATCGCGCACGGCGACCGGCGATGTATCAAGCGTGAGGTGCAGTATGGCAGCGGCTAGCGAGCTGGCGGCTGCGACCACTGGCCTGTCGTCCGAGGCGGCAAGACGTGCGCTGAACGTTCCAAAATAGACAAGAGAATTGCGCAGCAAGGCATTTCTCATCTTGAACTTCTCGACCAGATCCTGCTGTCGATGAGCGCGTACCGCCAGCAGTTCGATTGCGGCGCTTTCCTCGGAATCCGGGCCGGCCACCTCGTGCAATCGATTGAGCGAGTGCTCGTACGCGTCGGCAATCCGCGCCAGGGCATCGTAGTTTCGTGACAAGCCGACGCGCGCGCTCAATACCTCGCGATTCAATGCGCGCTCGAATCGAGAAAACTCGTCGAGCGCCCTTAGCTCGCTTTCGAAGGGAGTGGCATTCAGGTTCATCCCGCTGAGCAATAGCCAGGTGAGTAGCAGCAGGAGAAACGACACAAAGACCACGACAGGGGTCATCCTCATGGTGGAACTCCGACGGAGCGGCCGCGATAGTTCCCGGTCAAAGTCTGGAGATAGGCGACGATCGCCTGCACCTGCTGGTCGGTAAGCGTGGCATTCAGCTGAGCGAGGCCCATTTTCCGAACGGCGTCATCGAGGGTCTGGGTGCTGCCATCATGAAAATACGGTGGCGTCGCCGCCACGTTCCGCAGGCTGGGCACGCGCAGAATTTCAGGTTTTGGCGACGCAAGCGGATGGAATATTCCATGCCGCTCGAAAAGATTGCCGCCGATATTGACGCCCTGGTGACAGGAGACGCATCCGAGCGATTTGAACAACCGATATCCTTCCAGCTCGTTGGTCGATAACGCGGCGGCATCACCCGCCAGCCAACGATCGAATCTGCTGCCTGGTGTGACCAGGGTTCGCTCAAAGCTGACGATGGCATCCACGATGTTGGCGGCATCCGGGCCGCCGCCATAGGCGGCCATGAACTGCCGGAGCATGTCGGGATCGGCGGCGA